>Ga0137418_10003681_pt1 | contig 14099 bp, 15 predicted proteins | sample CZODoug3_1_2_16f_FD_122242 | JGI IMG/M metagenome (GOLD analysis project Ga0137418, IMG submission 122242) | Vadose zone soil fungal communities from Angelo Coast Range Reserve, California, USA - CZODoug3_1_2_16fungal (Hybrid Assembly) | ecosystem: Environmental > Terrestrial > Soil > Vadose...
GGTTGTGTAGCCCAGGGCAAGGTGGGTGCGGACGGGGTCTTCTACGCCGATCAAATAATGGCCAAGCACGACGAGAACTACATGCCGCCCGAAGCTGCGCGAGCTTTAGACCAAGCGAAAGACATGCAGAAGGTGAAGAACTCGGCCAACGAAGCCGGAAGGACGCTGTCGAAATAATAATTCCCACGGCGAGAAGCGCGAGAAGACTTCGAGCCGTCACATATCCGTATAATAGAAGCCGACCGAATCTAAGGAGCGAATTCGATGACCGCAATGACTCTCAGCGAGGCCAAAGAAAACCTGGAACGGGTAATCAATCAAGTAATAGAGGATGACGAGCCAGCCATTGTGTGCACCGATTCGGGCCAGCAGGTTGTCGTGCTCCCGCTGGATGAATTTAATTCCTGGAAGGAAACAATCTACTTGTTATCCAATCCTGCTAATGCGGCGCATCTGCGAAGATCAATTCAGGAAGCGCGTGCCGGACAGATTCAAGAGAAGGAACTGATCGGTGAATGAGAATAACTTTCACTGAATCGGGGTGGGACGATTATATGTGGTTTCAGGAATACGATCGAAAACTACTAAAGCGCGTCAACTTGCTGATTGAGGATGCCTGTCGTTCCCCGTTCGAAGGAATTGGTAAACCAGAACCGCTCAGGGGAGATTTGTCGGGCCATTGGTCACGACGAATCACTGACGAGCACCGCTTAATCTACAGCGTAACCCACAACGAACTGATCGTCATTGCGTGCAGATTTCACTATAAGTAAATGATTCCTGAAATCGGACAAATCGCCCTCATCCTGGCGCTCATGCTGGCGGTAACGCAGGCCACGTTGCCTTTGATTGGCGCGGCGCGCGGCAATCGTGCCTGGATTGCTGTTGCGATACCTGCCGGTCAGGCACAATTCATTTTCGTGGCCATCGCTTTTTGCTGCCTGGGTTACTCTTTTATTACTAACGACTTCTCGGTCCTCAACGTCGCCACAAATTCCAATTCACAGTTGCCGCTCCACTATCGCCTTGCTGCAACCTGGGGCTCTCACGAAGGCTCGCTCCTGTTGTGGACTTTCATGCTGGGAATCTGGACGGTTGCCGTTTCATTGTTTAGCCGTCATCTACCTGATGAAATGGTGGCACGCGTATTAAGCGTGATGGGTATTGTCAGCGTAGGGTTTCTCCTTTTCATGTTAACGACGTCGAACCCCTTCGCGCGCTTGATTCCCGCCCCGGTTGATGGCCGCGATCTCAATCCCCTGCTCCAGGATCCGGCAATGGTGGCCCACCCGCCGATGCTGTACATGGGCTATGTCGGGTTTTCGGTTGCGTTTGCGTTTGCAATTTCGGCATTGATCAGCGGCCGGCTCGATGCGACCTGGGCGCGCTGGTCGCGACCATGGACCACCGTCGCCTGGATGTTTTTGACTTGCGGCATCGCGCTCGGCAGCTTCTGGGCTTACTACGAACTGGGTTGGGGCGGCTGGTGGTTTTGGGATCCAGTCGAAAACGCTTCGTTCATGCCTTGGCTGGTTGGCACTGCTTTGATCCACTCGCTCGCCGTCACTGAAAAGCGCGGCGGTTTTAAGAGCTGGACCGTCCTGCTCGCAATCGCCGCATTTTCATTGAGCCTGTTGGGAACTTTCCTGGTCCGCTCCGGCGTGCTGACTTCGGTGCACGCCTTTGCGACCGATCCCAAACGCGGCATCTTTATCCTGGCGTTTCTCGTGTTCGTTATTGGTGGCTCGCTGCTGCTCTATGCCTGGCGCGCTAAACAGGTGGGACTGGGCGGAAAGTTTGAAGTCATTTCCCGCGAATCGTTTTTGCTTTCAAACAATGTGCTGCTCATTGTCGCGGCGGGTTCGGTTCTGCTGGGTACGCTTTACCCGCTGATCATCGATGCTCTCGGCATGGGCAAACTGTCTGTTGGCCCACCCTACTTTAATAGCGTGTTTGTGCTGCTAATGGTTCCGGCCATATTCCTGATGGGCATTGGCCCAATCGCGCGCTGGAAAAAGGCGAGTCTGCCGGAACTCGCAGTGCGACTGCGTTGGGCCTTTCTTGCTGCCGTCGTTACCGCATTGATACTTCCCTTTATTCTAGGCCAATGGAAGCCGCTGGTTTCACTCGGTCTGATGCTGGCGCTTTGGATAGCCATTACGGCCGGCTTGAATATTTGGGAACGCGTCAAGACTACGTCGGGTCAATTCAGCGTTTACCAGAAGTTAAGAACGCAAGCGAGAAGCTATTACGGCATGCATCTGGCCCATCTCGGTGTGGCTGTTTTCATTGTTGGTGTCACACTCGTCACCGGCTATCAGTCGGAACAGGATGTGCGCATGGACATTGGCGACACAGTCAACGCGGGTAATTACACTTTTCGTCTTCTAGGCGTAGCCAACGTTCCGGGACCAAATTATCGAGCAGCGCGCGCTGACGTTGAAGTCAGCAAGAACGGCAACGTCGTTAATCACATGTATCCGGAAAAACGATCGTACATCGCCACCGGAAATGTAATGACAGAGACGGCGATCGATACGGGATTGTTTCGCGATCTCTACATTTCTCTGGGCGAGCCGGTTAGTGGCGGCGCCTGGAGCGTACGGGTTTATTACAAGCCATTCGTCGACTGGATTTGGGGTGGCGCACTGCTGATGGCGATGGGCGGCGGCCTGGCGCTCAGCGATCGCCGCTATGCGCTGGCAGCACGCAAACAACGCGAAGCTTTGCGCGCAACAACGGTGGCACCGGTTCCGGCAATGGCAACCGCTGCGAAGGAATCATGACAAGATTTGCAATTCCACTGGTACTGTTCATTTTGTTAGTGGCGTTTCTTGCCGTTGGCTTGCGCCGCGATCCGCATGAAGTACCGTCACCGTTAATTAATAAGGCCGCGCCGGCTTTTCAATTGGCCCAACTGCGGGATTCGTCCAAAACTTTTTCTGCTGCTGACATGCGCGGAAAAGTTTGGTTGCTGAATGTTTGGGCGTCGTGGTGCGTTACCTGCCGCGACGAACATCCGTTGTTGCTTCAGTATGCACGTTCCGGCGCGTTGCCGATCTATGGTCTCAACTACAAAGACAATCGCGAAGATGCGCTGTCGTGGCTAGGAGAACTGGGCGACCCGTACGTGTTGAGCGTTTCTGACAAAGATGGACGAGTGGGCATAGATTACGGCGTTTATGGCGCGCCCGAGACTTATTTGATCGATCGCGACGGTATCATTCGCTTCAAACAGGTTGGACCGGTTACGCCGGACATCTGGCAGGAAAAGATTCTGCCACTCGCCAACCAACTAAACAAATGATTCGCGCCTTACTGAACAAATGATCGCTCGTTATAGGGATTGCCGGGTATTGATGATTCAAGCGGCGTAAGCTCTGAGGTTGGGAAGGGTGGCTTGCCCCCGCTCAGATTTCGGAGCCATTCGATCGGCGGGGGTAAACCAACCTTCCTAACCTGAGAGACTTTGCATCTTGAGTGGATACATGATCCAACTAATTAAACAGGCGAGGCTCGCGGTATTCGGCTTAGTCATACTTTCCGCTGCTGCTTGCAATGTGACAGCGAAAGAGGCACAGCCTTCAGCCGCCGATCCGGTGTTGGAAGAGCGAGTAATGAAGTTGTCGCGAGAATTGCGTTGTCTTGTCTGTCAGAATGAAACGCTGGCGGATTCGCGCGCTGACCTGGCGGAAGACCTGCGCAACCAGATTCGCGAACAAATGAAAGCGGGCAAGAGCGACAAGGAAATCATCACCTTCTTAACCGATCGCTACGGCAAGTTTGTTCTTTATCGGCCGCCGGTGGATCCAACCACTTACCTGCTTTGGTTTGGTCCCTTTGTTTTATTACTAGCCGGACTGCTGATGTTGTTTCGCTATGTGAAACAACGCAGCGGATTAATTGCGGAATCGCCTTTGTCGGTGGAAGAACGTCGCCGCGCGGAAGCGCTGCTTGCTTCTGAAAGCGGAAAGGAAACAGCGTGATACTTTTTGTGATGATTTGCGCCGTCATGGTCGCGATCGCGCTTGCTTTCGTGCTGCCGCCGCTGCTCTCTGGCGACGATGGCAATTTGCCTAACGAAAGCAAAGAAGCAAACGTCAGCGTCTATCGCGATCAACTGACTGAACTTGAAGCCGATTTGCGCAACGGGATCATTGCTAAGGATCAGTACCAGCAGGACCGGGATAGCATTGAACGGCGCATGCTCGAGGATGTTTCCACGGTCACAGATACCGCGGCCAACCCAGCGGCGGCCGCTTCTGATCGCCGGCCCGCTTATGCGGTCGCCTTGGCGGTTCCGGTCATCGCGGTAGTGTTTTACCTGCAAGTTGGCAATCCGCTTTCAAAGCCGCAAGGGCGCCCCGCACCGCCGCCTGAATCCGGAGCAGCGGAAAGTTCTCAGCCGGACTCGCAAATGACCCAGCAAAACGTCGAAGCAAATGTCGCTCGTCTTGCGAAGCGTCTTGAACAGAATCCAAATGATGTTCAGGGTTGGACCATGCTGGGCCGGTCATACACGAGCATGGAGAAATATAAAGAAGCAAGCGACGCTTATGCCAGGGCGACGACTTTGAAATCAAACGACGCCGACCTGTGGGCCGACTATGCGTTCGCAATGGCGATGGCCAACGGGCAACACCTGCAAGGACAACCACAGGAGTTGATCAGGAAATCACTCCAGTTGGATCCTAATAATCCCAAGGGACTGGAGCTCGCCGGCAGCGCTGCTTTTGAAACTAAAAACTACAAGCAAGCGGTCGATTATTGGCAGCGTCTGCTGGCGAAGACGCCGGCTGGTTCGGAGTTAGCACAGACGATTTCGCAAAGAATTGAACAGGCAAAACAGTTGGCTGAAGGCGGCGCAAAATAGAATTACTGTAATGCAGGTTTGCACCGATCAAAGATTCAAGAATGATGACCTCATGGTGAGGAAGGGCGGCTTGCCCCCGCTAAGCTAGGATGGCATTCAACGAGCGGGGGTAAACCACCCTTCCCAACCATGAGGCAATGGTGCTCAGTTTTAACTCGGACAACGATTAGACGCAGGGTGGCATGAAACATAATCGAGGCTACCCGGAAGCAATGCATATCATCACCAAAGGAGAATTGCTATGACTGATCAGGAAAGAAAAGTTGTTGACTGCCGGCTTCATCCCAGCGAAAAAAACTGTACGCTGAGCATCGAAGGAACGGAAGCAGAGGTGCTGGAAGCAGCCACGCAACACGCGATTACAGCGCACGGCCATACCAACAGCCCCGAGCTGCGGGAGCAAATTAAGAGCATCATGAAAGACGTCGACAAATAATGACCCGAGACAATCTTTTGTTTGCCATCATCGGGGTGCTGCTCGGCTTCATTATCGGTTTCATTTTTGCCAGCACGATGAGCCAGCGCTATGGCTCAACCGGCATGAACCCGATGGCAGCAAACCAGACCCTGCCGGCCGACCATCCTCCGATCCAGGGCGGTGACGACCAGCAGAACCCGCAACAGGTGTTCGCACAGGTGCAGGCGGCTATCGCTAAAGCGCGTAGCGATCCAAAAGATTTCGACGCCCAGGTGACCGCTGCCAAGCTCGAATATCAGGTGCAGCGCTATGATCAGACCATCGAGTTTTTATTGAAGGCGAACCAACTCAAGCCTGACAACTACGAAGTCTTGGCGATGTTGGGCGAAGCTAATATGGAAGGCTCGCACTATGATCAGGCTGAGACCTGGTACAACGCGGCGCTCGCAAAAAAGCCAGGCGACGTGAGCGTCCTGGCTAGTCTGGCATTCATGTATTTACAAAAAGGCGATGCCAAAGGAGCAGAGAAAGCAATCGCAAATCTGGAAAAAGCTGATCCCAGCAATCAGGACCTGCCGCAGTTTCGCGACAAGCTGGCGAGTTTGAAATCAAAGTAGGACAGACTTTAGTCTGTGTTCGCAAACAAGATCGCAGACTAAAGTCTGCTCCACCGTTCAAGGCGCAATCGACATCCGCACGACGTTCGCTAACAACACTCTCTCAATCTTCCCATCTTTTCCTAAGATAACAACTAAACCGTTTTCCACTGTCACGCGACGCACGGCGCTCATGTAGTGTTCGATCACCGTGCCGTCGTTGGTTTCAATGACCAGGCGTGCTCCCGTGTTCGGTTCCGGCTCTGGCGCAGGTTGCGTTTTACGCGCGGTCGCGCCTCGGCGCGAACCGCGTCGCCTTGGCGCGGGCTTATTTTCAGTCACGGCTGGCTCGGCTGGAGGTCCACTTGAAGTTGCCGCGGGCGATTCGGTTGTGGCAGTTTCTGCAGGCTGTTCCTCCTTTGTGGCGGGAACGCCCTTGCTGCCACGTGCGCCGCGGCGGCGACGCGGGTTTCGCGCGGTCTTTTCTGTCGCCGGTGTTGTTGCTTCAGCGGACGCTGTCGGTGTTGGTTCAGGTGTTGGCGCGGTAGCAACTGTAGGCTCGGGCGGCTCTTCGATCCGCGCTCCAACAGAGGAGACTCTTCTCCCCTTCTTTCCACCGCTCGTACCAGAAGCAGCGGGTTGCGCTGAATTATTTTCGTTTTCAGCGACCAATGGTCCGCCGGCTACTGATTCAAATGCGCCGCCAAAACAAATCCGATAGACAGCGTCGTCATCGTTTGGCGTGCGCGCTTCGACGCGGAGGATCAGGTCCTGGCGCTGCCGCAAGTAAATGCTTTTGGTAATTGCTCCCGATCCACCTGCGTAGATCGTAAATTTCAAAAGTGGTCGCAGGCCCACTGCAGTAAATACATCTACATCGCCATTCAAGTTTCGACCGTCTACTGTGATCAGCAAATCTCCCGGTGTGCCGGTAAATGCGTAGAAGTGATCGGTAAGGCGCGCATCACCGAGGTCGCGCGCCGCAATCGCGGCGGTGATTTCGTTTGTACGCACTAGCGACGGCGCAGCGATGTCGGTCGATTGCCCATTAACGATGCCAAGCGAGAGCCATAGGCAAGCGGAAAGCAAAATGATCACGCAACTGGTTCTTTTCATATTTATGAATGCCGGCGTTAACTTCAGAAAAACCACGAGACGAAAAGCGGTCACAAGAATATCAGATTTGTTTGTTTAACCGAATGTGCCCAATTGGGCGGCACTGATGCAGTTTGAGCAGCCTCACGATTATCGCACCGTGTTCAATCTCTCTCATTGCGGTGACATGAGGTCAGTACCACCTCGCGGTAGCGGGTGGGTCTCCTGATTGCCGATTTTCAGTTGCCGATTTTCGATTGGCGTCTAGCGAAAAAACCAATTGGCAATCGGGAAAAACCCCGAAACCCACCCGCTACCGCGAGGTGGTACTGACCTCATGCCACCAGGCTTAATGTGAATCGACGATAATCCGCAACGAATTCAAACTCCACCCGTACGAATCAGGGGTCGCTTAACTTCGTTGCCGGAAATTTTGCTATGCTTTCTCCATGAAAAAGTTTTACCTGCTTCGGTACTTGCTCGTGCCTCTATTTCTTTTGATCTCGGCTGCGGGCCTGAGCGCCCAGACCTGGACAACAAAACTCGACAAGCCGGTGCGCTTTTATCAAACAACGGACATCGGCGTGGTCATCGTTGGTACCGAGAAATCTGTTTACGCCGTGGACGGCGCGACTGGCGACATACTCTGGCGCCGCAAAGATGTTCAGCTTGATGAAAACGACGTAGCGCCGGTCCCGGGTTCGGATTTGCTGCTGCTGAGTTTTGAAAAAGGAGAACGCACGCGTGTTGAAGCAGTTGACATTATGACCGGCAATCGCATTTGGCGCAGTGACAAGATCAAAGGCGGCTTAATGCAAATGGCGGTTGAGCCTGAGGCCAATCTGCTTGCCATCGTGCTCGCAAAGGACGCGAAGGCTCACGCTAACGATGGCTGCAAACGGCACCCGTTGCTGCATGTGCTTGATCTCGGTTCCTGCGCTGAGGTTTGGAAAAACGAACTTAGCGAAGTGGAACTGATGCCGTCGCGTTGGCCCGATGGCAACGGCGAAGTTGAATACACTCTGGACAATTATCACGCCCCGGTTTTTGCCGGCGGCCGGCTTTACCTTTTCTATGAGGGCCTGACGTCGTTCGATGCGCAAACAGGAAAGTCGCGCCTGCGAGAGAAGTTTCGCGTCAACGAGGAAGGATTGGCGCTGACCGAAGCCGATCCCATTTTCGCTGAGAGTGTCATCTACACTTCAAGTCATGGACGGGTGCGCGCTATCTCGCGCGGGAGCGGCGATACGGTTTGGGAAGCGAAGGACCTGGGCCTGACGCCGGAAATGATTTTGGTTGGCGAGACATTGTACGTGCGCACCGGCGGCCAATTCACTCGTCTCAAAGACGGCGAGACGATCGAGCGCGGGCCCTACGGCGTTAGCGCCATTGACGCGCGCAAGGGAAAAGTTCTCTGGCGCTATAAAGGCGCCGACAAAGGCATAACCAATGTGGTGTTGCCGAATGCGGAAACGATCATGGTTGCCGATCGCGATGACCTGATAAGCATTGATTCGGCTACCGGAAAAAGGCGCGCGCGCGTTCGACATGGCGTTGAGCGGGCTGCGTTTGGCCTGCTTAACGAAGGCGGCGCCGTGGTGGTGGGCGGACAAAACGAGCTGGCAGCTTTTGATCCCTTATCCGGACGCGAACTTTGGCGGGCGCGGCACACACCACCCGGCCGCGGCATTTTGCGCACGGTTGCAGCAGTTGCCGCGCGCGCCGCATCGCTGTATTTCCGTTATGGAGGAGTGGCCTCAACCGCGTTTAGCGGAATACAGATTGCGCGAGTCGCAAGCAGTATGAGTTTTTCAGGGCTAGTGGCGCGAACTTCAGTTTCCAATTTGCAGGCGCTGGCTACCAGTTCGGCTCGCAACTACGCAACGCGTTATGCTGCGTCGCGTTTCCGCACCTTCGGCGTGCTCGCGCGGATGAACGGGCGAATTGGAACCTTCACTAGCCATACTCCTCTTCCCTCGAATCCAGGGACGCCATCGTTGCCTTCTGCTGAAGATATAGTGCGCGACCGCACAGTGGATATGGCGCGCAACCGCACGTCTGATGTTGACGAGCGTTTGCTGGACAAACTTGATCCGGCACACCAGCTCGATCGGCTCTCGCGATTCTTATGGCATCGCGATCGGCTGGCCGCTTTACGTGGTCAATGGATGTATTTTTATACGAACTTTAAGGACCGCGACGGGAATGGCCTGGCGGGAGTGAACATCAATAACGGCGAAACGGATCGCGAAATCAGGTTGCGCGATCTCGATGAACGCTTCATCACCGACGAACCCCTGGGTTTAATGTTTGTCTCCTCCGGAAACCGGATGCTGGCGTATTCAGTTACAGCCACACACTAATCCTCGAACAGTGGCGAACAGCCCCTAGTGTCGAAGGCGCACGCATGGGAGTGAACGGCCAGGCGTACAAGAAATCTGGGGCTGAAGTCGGATCCGGTTATTTTTTGTTCGATGAGGATTTCTTGCGTGGCACTCTTCCTCCTGCCTTACGGGCTTCAGACAGCCCTATCGCAATCGCCTGTTTCTTGCTCGTGACCTTTTTGCCGGAGCGACCGCTCTTAAGCGTACCCTTCTTGCGTTCGTGCATCGCCTTCTCAACTTTTTCGCCCGCCTTCTTCCCGTACTTAGCCATTGCTGTGATTCCTCCTTCAAATTCGCGCGCGGGGCGCAATCGATATGGACAGACAAATCATCATTTCGATCCCAGCTCTTACTTTTTAGTACCTAAGTGTTGATTCGCAGACCGCAGAATCGCCCGTCGTTTGTTGACTCTGTGTTTCCTAGGTCTGTGTACACCGTTGCTGGCGGCGGCCGCCGCCTTCCTTATCCGGGGCTGTCTGCCGCCAGGTCCCACGCCTGCGCTTTCACGATAACTCTCGGTATCAGCGCGAGCGACAGCCGCTTCCAACCGCGTACGGCTGGCCGTGAGCACTTCAAGCTGAGACTCAAGGCCCCTCTTTTGAATCTCTAGTTGGCGGCGTCGTTGTTCGCGCAACTCCTCCGGATGCGTGCTACCCACTCCCGCCAGACTACGCTCTATATTCTCCGGCTTGAGATCTTGCTCCAACTGTTGCAAGTGCGTTTGTAGTTCCGCTTGTTTTGCTTGTGTCTCGATTAATTGTGATCGCAGGTTTGCGGCGCGCTCCTGAGCGCTTTCTTGCGCGAAAGCGTCTATCGCTAGGAGCCCGATGAGAATCGAGACTTCGATAGCAACGGTTGTCCGCGAGCGCTGCATCTTCCGGCTTTCTCAGGCGCTACTCATTGGAACCAGGGCCAGTGTTCGGTTCTTGGAATGTGGGTGTACCTCAACCCTACATACTCGCACCAGCATGTCTTCATATGGACCATGCTTTGCTTCTGGTAACGAAACGGCAAATTCGATGCCAAGTTTAACTCCAATTCCTTCGCGCTCATTTCGAGCACGGAAACTCGTTTCGCAGTTCCGTTTGGCACTTCACTTGCGGAGTGGTTCTGGGATGAAAGTTTTAGCGAAAGGGAGTGGTCTAGTTTCGTAAAGCAAACTGTTAGTTTGCGATGATTGAATGGCATTCAGTCGCCCCGCAAACTAACAGTTTGCTTTACAAAAGCAGATTAGGGCGCTACGCGAAAGGGAGTTAACTATGCCGGAAAAGGAAACATTGGAACGCGCAGAGGAAGACAAACGCGAAGGAAAAGCTCCGAGCACTCAGGCCGGAGAGTTCGTCCGAGAAGAAATCGAGCATGTTCGCGAAGGCAAGCATGGCGCTCGCTCGACTAAGCAGGCGATCGCCATTGGTCTATCGAAGGCGCGCCGTGCTGGCGTCGATCTTCCGCCGCCGGAAAAAGGGAAAGCCTCAACGAGAACTCGGAAGCAGGCCGCGCGCGATGTTCGTAAAGGGAAAAGCGCGAGCAAAGGCAAGAAGTCAGCAAAGCGGTCGCGTGCGACATTGAATGCGCTGAAGCGCGAAGGACATAGTGCGGGCTCGAAGAAGGCTTTGTCGCGTCAGGCTCGCAGTGCAGCTGCGAAGCGTTCCGCCGCCTCACGTTCGCGTGCGGCTAAGAAAGCCGCGGCCACGCGCAAGAAGTAAAGCTACGGCAATTGTCCGGCAGACGTGAACATCAACAACGGCAAAACCGATTGCTAGATAGGGTTGCGCGGTGCCTTGCAACCCTTCGCCGATCGCGGCATCGATTGCTGACAGGAGTCTCGGATGGGTAAAGAACAGCTCGGCATAAACACCCAATTGGTCCACGCAGGTGAAAGAGGCGCGCCACCGAATGGCAAGCCTGTTTCCACTCCGATCTATGCGACCACGACGTTTACGTATGATTCCATGGCCGAAGTGGACCAGGTTTTCGCCGGCGAGCGACAGGGCTACATCTATTCGCGCTACGGCAATCCCACCGTCGCGGCGCTTGAAGAAGCCATGCGCCTGCTTGAAGAAGGCGCCGCTGCTTGCGCGTATTCCAGCGGCATGGCTGCGCTGCATGCCGCCATCTTCGCTTGCGAAATCACTAGCGGCGCAACGATCCTCGCGTCGCAGGATCTCTACGGCGCTACCATTGATCTGCTCTACAAAGTTTTTGGCTCGTATGGCATTAAGACCACAACAGCGGATTTTTCTGATTTAGTAGCTTTGAGAGCGAAAGCTCTCGAGGTCCGACCGCAAGTGTTGATTGCCGAGACGATTTCAAATCCTCTCCTAAAAGTTTGTGATATTGCCACCTGCGCTGAAATCGCGCGTGAAGTGCGCGCGCGGTTCATTGTGGACAATACGTTCACTTCTCCTTATCTCTGCAAACCTCTCAAGCACGGCGCGGACTTCTCCGTACATAGCGCGACGAAATATCTCGGAGGGCACGCGGATGTGATGGGCGGAGTGGTCGTCGCTCGTGATGAGGTAGACCTGCCAACGCTGATTGGCGTGATGAAGCTGGTTGGCGGGATCCTCGGCGTTTGGGAGGCGCATGAAATTCATCGCGGGTTAAAGACACTATCCCTGCGCATGGATCGCCAGTGTGACAACGCTCTCCGTTTGGCGAAATATCTCGAAACTCACGACGGCGTATCCCGCGTTCATTATCCGGGTCTGGCACCGGCGCAAAACCAGGAAACGACCAAGCGCATTCTGCGCCGGCCTCATTTTGGCGCCCTTGTCTCAATTGAACTTCGCGAGAACACGCGCGACGCAGCCTTTCGCTTCATGGACGCACTCTCGCTTTGCGTGCGTTCGACTAGTTTGGGCGATGTCTTCACTGGCGTACTGCATCCAGCAACAGCTTCACACCGCGAGGTTGCTCCGAAGCGGCGGCTGGAATTAGGCATTACCGAAGGTCTCGTGCGCATCTCAGTCGGTATCGAGGATATCGAAGATATTATAGCCGATATCGATGAGGCACTAAGACGCTAGACAAAGAGGCTCCAAGCGCATACTCGCGGACTTCTGCGGGCTGCTGGTGCGGCACGTTCATGAAGTTACAAATATTCCGAGCGCGCGGAATGCGCGGGCAAGTCATGCCGCGGCTCGCGCGACCACAATTCCGGCAGCTTCATCTCTTGATCTATGCCGAGACTTGAGCGCCATGCACCTTCGTGCGCCACTCCCAGTCCGTGCGAATAATTGAAGCGAGATCGGGATGCTCGGGATGCCAGCCCAAAAGCGTTCTGGCCTTAGTCGCGTCGGCGATAAGACGTGAAGGGTCGCCGGCACGTCGTGGCTCAACTTCAATTTTGATAGAACGCCCAGTTACTTGTCGGGCCGCCTCTATCACTTCCATTACAGAATAGCCCTGTCCGTTACCAAGATTGATGCAGACAGATTCCCCGCCGGCACTGAGGTGCTCCAGAGCCAGGATGTGCGCCACGCCCAGGTCGGCAACATGGATGTAATCGCGTATCGGCGTGCCATCGGGTGTTGGGTAGTCATTACCGAAAACTGACACAGCGGAAATTTCACCCAGTGCGGCCCGCAGCACATTTGGGATCAGATGTGTTTCCGGCTCATGTAACTCGCCACTTTGAGCGGTCGCGCCCGCCGCGTTGAAATACCTGAGAGCTACGAAGCGAAGGCCATAGGCGCGGTCGTAACTTTCCAAAATGCGTTCCATCATCAGCTTGGACCAGCCGTAAGGGCTGGTCGGTCGCTGCGGATGATCTTCGGAAATCGGTACCTGCTCAGGCTCGCCGTAGGTGGCGCAGGTCGATGAGAAAACCAGGCGCCGAACTCCGGCCTTGAGCAGGGCGTCAAGCAATGCGATTCCCTGCTCGACATTGTTATTGAAATAGCGCGCCGGCTCCGCAACTGACTCGCCAACATAAGCGAGCGCCGCGAAGTGAATGCACGCATCGATGTCGTGCTCCTGTGTAATATGCGAGATCAGCTCGCGGTCGCCGATGCTACCTTCATAGAAGGGCACATCAGGCGGGACTGCGGCGCGATGTCCGCGAGCTAAGTCATCCAGGATAACCACGCCATGGCCACGCACGCGCAACAACTCAGCCGTCACGCTGCCGATGTAACCGGCGCCACCAGTAACCAGAATCATTCGAACGTTCCTTACGTAAACCATCAGCTAGGTGGACACTAAATTCAAAAACATCAGATTTGCTGAGGACAATTAAGAAGGTTGGTGCCGAAGGGGGGCTTGGTTAGCTTAATTCCCTTCTCTCGATTGCCTGAGCAACTCTCGAAATGCTCAGTTTTCTCACTCTTTGTTGATTCTCATTCAGGCCACTGAGTCTATGTCCGCTTCGCGGTTGGGCACTAAATGGGCACTAAATGCAATAAATTTCCTGGGCCGCTAATAAGTGTCTCAATCTATGGATTCAGTCCATTTTGGTTCGGCTCAGTAAACTGAACGAAAGTCACAGATGTCCGGAGTCAGTCCTTGGCGATTTGCGAGAGAGATCATATAGCGCGCATAGGCATTAGGACACTTTGAAAAATACTGAATACCTTTCGCGCTACAATCGACTCAGGAGAGGCGATAAGATGACCGTAAATGCTCGGCGGTTTTGTTCTGAACACAAGCGCGCGAGGTGCGTGCTTATTGCCGGCAAGAAAAAAGCCGCTTGGGTCTCGTTGTTTGAGCCCTCTAGGTGACGGTGACAGTAT
>Ga0137418_10003682_pt1 | contig 14093 bp, 12 predicted proteins | sample CZODoug3_1_2_16f_FD_122242 | JGI IMG/M metagenome (GOLD analysis project Ga0137418, IMG submission 122242) | Vadose zone soil fungal communities from Angelo Coast Range Reserve, California, USA - CZODoug3_1_2_16fungal (Hybrid Assembly) | ecosystem: Environmental > Terrestrial > Soil > Vadose...
AGGTCGGCGCCGGTGGAAACGTCAAACGATGCGGTGGAGGCCATAGGGCGGGTAATCTACCCGCCCCGACCCTAGGACAGGAAGCTTTCCAGCGCGCGGGCTCGGGACACGTGCCGAAGCCTCGCCAACGCCTTCTCCTTGAGTTGCCGGACCCGTTCCCGCGTGATGCCCAGTTGCGAGCCGATCTCCTCGAGCGTCATCGGCTCCTGGCCTTCGAGCCCGAAGTACAGCCTGAGGATTCTGGCCTCGCGCTCCTTGAGCGTTGCCAACACCGACTCGATCGACTCAGTGAGCGCGTGCTCGAAGATCTCGTCGTCGGGGCCCGGATTCGTCGTGTCGGGCAGGTAGTCGAGCAGTTTGTTGTCTTCGCCGGGCGTGAGCGGGGCGTCGAGCGACAGATGCGCCTGCGAGATCGACAGCGTCTTGGCGACCTCTTCCTCGGAGATGTCCATCCCTTCGGCGATCTCTTCGACCGTCGGCTCGCGCCCCAGCTCCTGGAGCAGCGACGCGGACCGCTTGCCGATACGATGCAGCGTGCCGGCGCGGTTCAAAGGCACGCGCACGATGCGCGACTGCTCGGCCAGCGCTTGCAGGATCGCCTGGCGGATCCACCAGACTGCGTAGGAGATGAACTTGATGCCCTTGGTTTCGTCGAACTTGTGGGCCGCGCGGATCAGGCCGAGGTTGCCCTCGTTGATCAGATCGGAGAGGGAGACGCCCTGGTTCTGATACTTCTTGGCGACCGACACGACGAAACGCAGGTTCGAGCGCACGAGCTTGTCGAGCGCCTCGGGATCCTGTTGCTTGATCCGCTGCGCGAGGGTGACCTCCTCCTCCCGCGTTATCAGCGGATACTGGCTGATCTCCCGCAGATACTGATCCAGAGATCCCTCATCAAATGATGCGCGCCTCGCCGTATTCAATTGCATTCGGTGGCCACTCCTCTCGTTGCGGAAGCTACCACTCTAATGAATCAGCGAACCGAGCCGGCTCCAGCGAATGTCCGTCAGCCAGGGAAGCGCATCGCGCGTCCCGCGATCGTAACTGAAATAGACGACGAGCGGGCGACCCTTCACCGCACTCGCATCGACAAAACCCCAATAGCGTGAATCGGCCGAATTGTCCCGATTGTCCCCGAGCACGAAGTACTTGTCGCCGGGAACACGCAACGGGCCCCACGTATCACGCGTGGGATGATAGCGGCGCCGCTGTTCGTCAGAGCGCCGCACCAGATATTCGCGCTGCCAGTCGAACTCGGGATCAAAGCCGTCGTGCAGCGGATCCTTGCGCTGGACGTACGGCTCTTCGATCGCCCGGCCGTTCACGTAGACCTGGCCCAACCGCATTTCGACGACTTCGCCCGGTACGCCAATCACGCGCTTCACGTAGCTCAGCGTCGGATCCTTCGGGTAGGCGAACACGATCACGTCGCCGCGGCGCGGCGTATTGAAGCCGGGCAGGCGCGCGTTCGTGCCGGGAATCTGCGCACCGTACACGGCTTTATTCACGAACAAAAAATCCCCAGCCAGGAGCGTGCGTTCCATACTGCCGGAGGGGATCTGAAATGCTTCGAGAAGGAAGGTGCGAATGATGAGGAAGAGGACGAGCGCCATACCCAACGACCGCATCCAGCTGTCAAACCAGCGGCCTAATACCGAGCGGCGATTTGGGGGTGGCGCGGGGACCCGGGGTGTGTCCACGCCATTACCGGCGACCGGGGCTCCCAAGTCAAGCATGTAACGTATCTTAGCAAGCCAGCCCGCACGGCGCAACAGTTACGCCCCATCCGCGAGCGGCGCTCCATTGCCGGACTCTGACTCGGAATTCAGAAACTGGGTCCGGATGACGCACCCGGGCAGCGAGACAGGCTACCCGGCCCTCCCGCTCGACACGACACCACGTGACGGTCGTCTCCGGCAACGCGTCGAGCGCGTCACGTTCGAGCGTCGCGCCACTCGTTGCGAGCACCACCAACACCGATTCGTACCCCACGCCCCGACGCTAATGCTGCGAGGGGTGACGCTCGTCACCATTCCATTGCATGGAGGATTGTTCGAACGCGATGCGGGCGCCTACCAAGGACGCTCACAACTCGAACGCCTCGCATTCGCTCTTCGCGCGTTCGGCCAGAGCGCTAAACCCGGGGTCGTCGCGCACGCGTTCGAGCAACGGATCGGACATCAGAAAGGCGTAGTTGACGAACCCCCAGTCGAGAGCGTGATGCAGCCATCCTAGCGCTTGATCTGCCTCACCTAGCATCGCGAAACCAGCACCGACGTGCCAGGAAAGGTAAGCGTGGCGGCGGGCCACCATCTCGAAGGTCGCTGTGATCGTTTCGAATGCTTGACGGCGACGCCCGCGCACCGCCTCCTGCATGAAAACGCCTAGTTGGCTAGCGAAAGCAGCAGGAACATCCCGAGTCAGTTTATCGATCACCTCATGGGCCTTGTCGAGATGGCCGGCTCGCATTAGAGCGATGGCGTACATGACACGCCCGGGTGGGCTACGATCCATCTCTTGCTCGCGGTAGCCGGCCGCGACGGCCTCCTCATACCTGCCCTCTACCGCGGCGATGGCACCCCGAACGAGTTGGTTCATTCCGGTGAGCGGATCGATTTCGAGAAGGCGCGTCGTTAGCGAGCTCGCTGCGAAGGTCTTGCCAGCTATCGTGTACACCAGCGCCAACCATAAGAGGGCGTCGGCGTTGTTGGGGTCGAGTTCGAGCGCGCGTCGGTAGTGCACAACACAGTCACGCACGCGCCCCCTGGCCTGCGCGATGCAGCCGGCGAGGACGTGACCCTGCGCCAGGTTCGGATCGAGCGCGAAGGCCTTGGCGGCGTAGAGCTCGGCCTTGTTGAGAACCGTTTCATCAGGACTGACACCCGTGTTGACGAGTTGCCAGTACACTATCCCCAGCATGGCGTAGAGCAGCGCGTTCTCGCCCGCCAGCTCCAGTCCTTGGCGGAGGATCTCCAATGCGCGTTCCAGTTCGAGGGGATCGTACCGCAGCACACATTGCCGAGCTCGTAGGTAGCACTCGTAAGCGATCATGTCCGTCAGCGGCTGGCTCGCCAAGTCGAGGTCCTCAGTTGGGCTCAGCCGCACGTTCAGAGCCTCAATTGTCGCGCGGGCCAGACGCTGGCGCAGCGCAAACAGGTCGGCGCGGGGCCCTCGGCAGCTCTCCTCGCGCAGGACGGCACCACTCGCCAGGACGCGCACCCGGGCCGCGATCTCGATCTGATCGCCATCGGCTCGGACCGTTCCGTCGAGTACATGTCGTGCGCCCACGGCCGATCGCAGGGCCACGAGATCGTCCCGCAACCCCTGCAGCCGCAGCGACGAGGAAAGTGAGACGACGCGGAACGCGGCCACGCGGGAGAGATCGCCGATGAGCCCCTCGGTAAGTCCCGTTGCCAGGTGATCGGGACCTCCCGCCCCAAGAGCCGTGAACGGAAGCACCACGAGGTCCACCGGCTCGATCGCGGCGGGCGCGAGCACTTCGCTCGCAACGGTCTCCGGTTCGGGCGCGCTCCATCCGCCCGGGCCGACCGATAGACAGCCCCGCTCTAGGCCGCGCTCCAGCCGCTCGAGAATCCGCTTTGGGACGCCCTCGCTTACCATGTGCAACTTCTCAGCCAGTGTCCGCCCCCACGATGCGTCTGGTAAGGTGCCGAGGCTCGTCAATAGGGCACGAACACCCTCGACTGAGAGGGGCAGCACGGTGAGGCACTCGCTCGTCGCGCGTCTCGACACGGGGCCGAGTGTCGGCGGCCCAGTCGTTACGCACAGCACTCGGAGCTGGTCGAGCTTGCCAAACAGCCATTGGAAGAGATCGCTCGATGCGGGATCGATCCAATGCAGGTCGTCACATAGCACTGCGACGGGCCGCTCCTCGGCGACCGCCGCGAGCAGGTCCAGCACCGCTAGCGTGCGGCGCCTGAGCGCCTCCTCGCCGCGCGCGACGTCCGGTGTCGCAGAGAACCGCGCCGATAGCATCGGATTCAGGGCGACGAGTGCCGGTATGGCACCGGGCGAGACCGCGGTGGATCCAGGCATCTCGGCCAGGCCGGCGACCAGCTCTGACGCGACGCCAAAGACGACCCGCCTCCCGGCGAAGCGTGCGCGGAGATAAAGAGGGTGCGCGCCCCCTGCTTCGAGGCGCGCGTGGAAATCCCGGAGCAAGCGCGTCTTGCCAATTCCTGGATGTCCCTCCACGTGGACGTGCCCGCCATGCCCCGCGCGGGCCCGGTCCCAAGCCCGCGCGAGGACGCCGAATTCACGATCACGGCCAACGAGGGTGGCGACGAGCGGCTTCAAACCTCCTGAGTGCGGTCCGTCCGGCGAGGTCCGTCGCACGCGTTGGAGGAGCGCCCGCGTGTCCCGGTCGGGTTCGCGACCGTCGGCGGCGAGCACTCGTTCGAACATGTCGGCTTCGGCGGCAGCGCCAACGCGTGCTCCAGCGGACATAAGGCTCTCTAGCAGGAGCACCCACGGTGCCTCCTCGTGTGGATCGGCGTCGCGCAGTCGTCGGGCAAGGCGTTGGGCGTCCACAAACCGACCGAGGGATAGCCACTGTCGGGCGACGTTTTCTGCAGCCCGACTGAATGCGCGCCGCAATCGGTACCGCTCCACCTCCACCCACTGCTCAAAGTCCACCGCCGCCGCAGCGCCGAGTCCGGCCAGGAACTCACCCCGGTAGAGCTCGACTGCGCGCTCGAGAGCTCCAGCCTCAAGCGCGGCGAGGAACTCATCACGATCAACGCCAACCTGCGCGCGTAGCAACAGCGCACCGCGCTCGGTAGCAACCAGGTCGGGACCAAGCCGACGCCGAAGCTGCCAGATGGCTTGTCGAAGATCGTGGTGCGCCGCGGTGCTATCCTGGCTCGCCCAGAACACATCGAGTAGCTCCTCGGTCCTCGCGCGGCGGCTTGGTGCGCAAGCGAGGTAGGCTATGACCGCCAGGAGCTTACCCGGCCCTAAGATCAGGACAGGCTTGTCGGGCAGGTCCGCGCGAATGAGCGAAGCATCACCGAGAATGCGGAGCAAGAGCTGCCCCCGGACGCCGCGAGACGAGCGGTGGGCGCGCGAGTGACGCTGGAGTGACTTTCGATTCCGCATCGTGTAGGCGCAGGTCGCAGTGCGCCGGCAAACCTACCACCTGCGGGAAAAGCCACAAGGCAATGGCCTCTCGCGCATGAACCGATCGCCGCTCTAGTAGAGGAGAGCTGTATGCTCGCGGTGCGCCGTCTTCACATGAACCTCCACCTCGCGCGCAATACTGCCGTTGCACTGTTGGCGGGCTGTGGCTCAGGCTCGACCGAGCCCCCCAAGGTCGCGTCCGTGCTCGTCGCTCCTACCGCGGCCACCGTGACAGTCGGGGACACGACGCGGCTCATCGCGACCGTCATGGATGCCGCGGGCCACGTGCTCACCGGTCGCGTCGTCACTTGGGCGAGCAGCAGTCCAGCCGTCGCGACGATCTCGGCCACGGGACTCGTCACCGGCGTTGCAGAGAACGGCGTCGCAGCCACAATCACGGCGACCAGCGAGGGCGTGAGCGGATCAGCGGCTATCACTGTTTCACCTGGTCTGCCGATCGTTGCGGCACCTCTCACAACCGGAGCCGATCACGCGTGCGCCCTGAGCGCCGCCGGTGCGGCCTATTGCTGGGGCCGGAACGACATCGGCCAGCTCGGCAACGGATCATCGAGCGGGCCTGACGTTTGCGCTGGTTCTCCTTGCAGCGTAACGCCGGTCGCTGTCGCCGGCGGCCTGATCTTCATCGCCGTCGCTGGGGACATGACCTCTCATACCTGCGGACTCACCAGCGCCGGTGCGGCCTATTGCTGGGGGTGGAACAGCTCCGGCCAGCTCGGCAACGGCTCGACCGCAACGAGCGCGGTGCCCGTCGCCGTCTTCGGAAGCCTCCGTTTCAGCCTTGTCACGACGGGGACTTTTGGGCATACGTGCGGGCTCACCGCAGTCGGGGCAGCGTACTGCTGGGGCAGCAACTACTTCGGCCAACTCGGGACCGGCTCAAACACCAACAGCGCGACGCCCGTTGTCGTCTCCGGAGGCCTGAGGTTCATCACTCTGGCCTCGGGCACCGATCACACCTGCGGGCTTACCCGGGCCGGAGCCGCCTACTGCTGGGGCGAAGGCAGTTGGGGCCAGCTCGGCAACGGCTCGACCACGAATCGCAACGGCCCGGTCCCCGTGTCCGGCGGCTTGACCTTCAGCGTCCTGGTGGCTGGTGGCTACGGCACGTGCGCGCTGACGGACATCGGAGCGGCTTACTGCTGGGGCGAGAACCTCGCCGGCCAGCTCGGCAACGGTTCCACCACCGGACCTGATTTGTGCAACGGTCGTGCCTGCGGGGCGACGCCCGTCCAAGTCTCGGGCGGTGTGACCTTCGCCGCTCTCGCCAGGGGCGGCGGATATCACAGGTGCGGTCTCACCTTCTTCGGCGTGACCTACTGCTGGGGCCGCAACTCTAATGGCCAGCTGGGTGACAGCTCGACCACAAATCGCTTGGCACCCGCCCCGGTCTCCGGCGGATTGAGCTTCAGCGTGATCGCCACCGGTGACGACTTCACGTGCGGGCTCACGAACGCCGGGGCGGCGTACTGCTGGGGCTACAACCGGTTCGGCGAGCTCGGCAATGGTTCCGCCAGCGGACCCGACTTGTGTACCGGCAATCCCTGCAGCGTAGCGCCCGTCGCGGTCGTGTGGAACGGGCCCACTCCAATTGGCAATACTCCGCGGCGTCAAAACGCGGTCACGCTCGTCACACCACCCTGATCCCTCGGGGACAGGAGGATCTATGACCACAACATTGCGCGCCTTTAGTTCGCTGGCCTGCCTCGCGTTGCTCATCGGATGTGGAACGGATTCGGATCGCAGCATCGCGGGGACACTCGTCGCGGACCACGCGTCCAACTTCTCCGCCTGGTCCGAGCCGGTGAACCTCGGTCCGACGATCAACTCGTCCTTCAACGATCAGCAGGCGGCGCTCTCGAAGGACGGCCTGCGCCTGTACTTCGCCTCCGGCCGCCCGGAGGCGCCGGGTGACGTAAATCCCGATCTCAACCTGTGGGTCAGCCACCGGGCCTGCGCTGACGACAGCTGCCCGTGGGAGAGCCCCGTCAGTCTGGGATCCACAGTCAACGGTTCGGTCAACGATTTCGCCCCGGCGCTCTCACGCGATGAACATTGGCTGTTCTTCGCGTCGCCTCGGCAGCCAGGCGGATTTGGGTCGAGCGATATCTGGGCGTCGTATCGCGACGACACGCACGATGACTCCGCGTGGCAGCCGCCGACCAATCTAGGCCCTGGAATAAACACGACTGGATTCCAAGGCGGTCCGAGCTACTTCGAAAACGACGAGGGCGGCGGCGCGCAGCTCTATCTCAACCACAACCCCGCGCCGGTGAACACCGGCGGAGACATCTACGTCAGCACCCAGGCCGCCGACGGATCCTGGGGCGACGCCGTCCCCGTAACCGAGCTGAACAGCGTTGCGAGCGAGCAGCGGCCTTCTATCTCGCACGACGGGCGAACGATCTATTTCTTCTCGAACCGGCCTGGCTCGCTCTCGGACGACATTTGGGTCGCGACGCGCACGGACCTTGCCAGTCCGTGGACCGCGCCCATCAATCTGGGCGCGCCGATCAATACCGAGGCTGACGAGCGCCATCCCCTCATCTACTCACACGGGAAAACGGAGATGCTGTTTGTCGCGCGCAACGTGGCGACGCCGCCGGCCGTCGACCTCGACCTGTTCGTGAGCACGCGGACACGGAAGAGCGACGCGCCATAATGACAACCGCGTCCGCGGCCGGCGGCCAACTCTCTGATTGCTCGCGCGAACATCGGGAACCCACGCCATCGAGGCGAATACCCGTTATGCGCCATTCCTTCGCAGCCGTCTCACTCGTCGTACTCGCCCTCCTCGGGTGCGACCGCATCCAACCGCTGGAGCCCGCCTTCCAAGCGGCCGGCGCGGCAGGGCCCAAGGTGACGGCTCCGTCGAACACCAACGCCGTCGCCGTCTCCGCGAGCGGGATCGACGTCAGCTGGCAGGACAACTCGTCGAACGAGACCGGATTCGAGGTGCACCGCTCCGCAGCGGCGAGCGCCTCATTCGCCCTGCTGGCCTCGACCGGGACAGGGGTCACGCGCTACATCGACGCCGGGCTCGCCCCCTCGACCCGGTATTGCTACAAAGTCCGCGCGTTCAGGATGGCCGACGGCAAGACCGGCTACTCCGAGTTCTCGAACACAGCCTGCGTGACGACGACGAGCCCACCGCCACCACCACCACCGCCGCCACCACCACCACCACCACCAGCGTCCGTGCCTGCAGCGCCTGGCGGGCAGGACGCGAAGCCAGGAAACAGCAGCTCTGTCACCGTCGGCTGGATCGACAACTCGACAAATGAAGATGGATTTCGGGTCGAGCGATCCCTCGACGGAGGCTCTACCTGGATAACCGCGCGTAGCACGAACGCCAACGCGACCTTTTCGACCGACGATGGGCGCACAAGCGAGCAGCAGGTCTGCTATCGCGTGATCGCCTACAACGGGCAGGGTGATTCACCGCCCTCGAACACCGACTGTACGACGCCTCCGGCTGCGCCGTCCGACCTCATAGTGGCTGCGACCGGCAGCATGGGTGAGATCAACAACCTCGCCTGGGTGGACAATTCCGGTGTCGAGGACGGCTACGAGGTGCAGCAATTCAGCTGCACGTGGGACCTCAGCTGCGGCTTCTGGACGATCGCGATCCTGGGACCCAACGCGACCAGCTTCAGCGAGGAAGTTCTATGGGGCAACACGTACATCTATCGCGTAGTCGCGCGCAAGGACGGTGGGCGCTCAGACCCATCGAACGAGGCCACGATCTACGGGCAATGACGCAGACGGAGGATTCAATGTCAAAGGCTCCTCGCATTCTTGTCCCACTTGCCATCGCGTTCCAGCTCTGGGCGTGCGGCTCAGAATCCGACCAGGTCACGTTCGCGATGCAAGCCTCGTCCTTCGCCAACTCCGAATGGTCATCGCCGGAGAACCTCGCGGCGATCAACTCGACGTTCAACGAGCAGGCCCCGAGCCTCTCGCCCGACGGACTCAGTCTCTACTTCGGCTCAAACCGGCCTCGGGTCGGTGGCTCGACCGATACCGACCTCTGGGTGTCCCATCGGAGTTGCGGTGATTGTCCGTGGGAAACGCCCGTGAACCTTGGCCCCGTCGTGAACAGCAGCGTGGGCGATAACGGACCCTCGCTGTCGCTTGACGGGCACCTTCTCTTTTTCACGAGCGCTCGGACTGGCGTCGGCCTCAACGACATCTATGTGTCGCACCGCGCAAACCCCAAGGACGACTTCGGCTGGGGCGCACCCGTGCTTCTAGGCCCGGGGGTCAATACGACGGCATTCGAGGCGGGCGCCGAGTACGTGCAGAGTGCAGAGGATGGACCGGAGAATTTCTATTTCAACCGTGGGCCATCACAAGGGGCCCAAGACATCTATGTCGCGGCGATCGATCGAAACGGTGAGACCCGTGGGTTCGCTGTGCTCGTTTCCGAGTTGTCCGACCCAGCGGCGAACGACGCGGCCGCGAGCGTGCGCACCGACGGGCGGGAGATCTTTTTGGGGTCGAGCCGCATCAACGGCAGCGGCGGTCTCGACGTCTGGTTCTCAACACGCCGCAGCGTGCACGAGCCATGGTCCGTGCCGGAGAATCTCGCGCCAGTGAACTCCGCTGCCAACGACCAGCAGCCGAGCTTGTCGAGCGACGGCGGGACGCTCCTGTTTGCGTCGGATCGATCGGGAAGTCTCGGCGGCACGGATATCTGGATGGTGACCCGGACGCCGAGCGGACACCCTTAGTACCGCGGCAGCGTCGGATCCACCTCCTGTTGCCACCGCAGGATCCCGCCGGTCAAATTCGTCACGCGCGCGAATCCCGCGTCGGCGAGGTGCGAGGCAGCCGCCCGGCTGCGACTGCCGCCCTTGCAGTAGACGACCACCTCGCGATCGTGGTCGAGCGAGTCGATCACGTCGGGCAACGTCGCCAGCGGCACGAGCCGCGCGCCGGGAATCCGCGCGATGTCCCATTCGAACTGCTCGCGCACATCGATCAGCTGCAACTCCTCCCCCCGCGCCAGCCGACTCTGCAGCTCGCGTGGGGTGACCTCAACGAACCCGCCGACCGCCCGCGGCTCCGCTTCCGCAGTCCGCACACCACAGAACTGTTCGTAGTCGATGAGCGCCTTGATCTCGTGCGTGCCGCATGCAGGGCACGTTGGATCCTTGCGCACGTTGACCGTGCGAAACTCCATCCCGAGTGTATCGATGAGTAACAGGCGGCCCTTGAGGGGCTCGCCGGCACCGACGATCAGCTTGATCGTCTCGGTCGCCTGAATCGTCCCGACCAAACCCGGGAGCACGCCGAGCACGCCACCTTCGGCACAGCTCGGCACCAGTCCCGGCGGCGGCGGTTCCGGAAAGAGGCAGCGGTAACATGGTCCATCGGGCAGGGCGAAGACTGACGCCTGTCCCTCGAACCGGAAAATGCTGCCGTACACGTTGGGTTTCCCAAGGAGGACGCAGGCGTCATTCACGAGATAGCGCGTGGCGAAGTTGTCGGTGCCATCCACGACGATGTCGTACCCGCTCAGAATGTCGAGCGCGTTCTTCGACGTCAGCGCCGTCTCGTAGGTCTCGACGAGCACATGCGGGTTCACATCGGCGATTCGCTCGCGCGCCGACACGAGCTTGGGCCGGCCGACGTCCTTGGTGCCATGCAGGATTTGCCGCTGCAGGTTCGTGACGTCGACGTTGTCGAAGTCCACCAGACCGAGTGTGCCGACGCCGGCTGCGGCGAGATAGAGCGCGGCGGGTGATCCCAGCCCCCCCGCGCCGATGAGCAGCACCCGAGCGGCCTTCAGCTTTTCCTGACCGGGAACGCCGACGTCGGGAAGGATGAGGTGCCGGCTGTAGCGCAGCAGCTCGGCCGGGGCGAGAGTCGTCATGGCTCAACCTCCCGCGATGGCGGGGACGACGATGATCTCATCGCCGTCGCGCACGCTCGCCGCAAATCCGCCCCGGAGTCTGGCGTCGTCGTCGTTCACGTAAAACGTCACGAAGGGATAGGGCTTGCCGGCGGCGTCGCGCAGCCGCGGTGCGAGCCCCGGAAATCGTATCGCGACGTCGGCGACGACATCGCCCAACGTCGCACCCTGGGCTTCGAGAGAACGCTGGCCATCCGCGAGCTTGGCGAGCACGGTGGGCAGTTGGATTGTTACGCTCATAGTAGCTCCTTGATCACAGTTGTCATGCGCCTTCCCCCTTCACCAAAGCGCGCACTTCCGCAACGCGTGGCGCGATAACCGGTGCCGCCGGCACGACGGGCGCAACGGCGTCCACAGTCTTCAGGCCATTTCCGGTGATACACAACACGACTTCGTCATCGGCTGAGAACCGGCCCTCGGCCGCCAGCGCCAACGCCGCCGCGACGGTGACGCCGCCCGCCGTCTCGGTGAAGATCCCAACCTCCTCCGCAAGCAGCCGGATCGCCGCGACCAAGTCGTCATCCGAGACCGCTGCAGCCCAGCCGCCCGACTCGAGAATCGCACGCTTGGCGAACAGCCCATCGGCGGGATTCCCGATCGCGATCGACCGGGCGATGGTGTGCGGCACGACCGGTTCGACGGCGTCCGCGTTCTCGCGCACCAGGCGCACGATCGGCGCGCATCCCGCCGCCTGCGCGCCGAAGATGCGGGGCGCGCCTCCACTGACGAGCCCGGCGGCGCTGAACTCCCGGAATCCCTTCCGGAGCTTGGTCACGAGCGATCCGCCCGCCATCGGCGCGACGACCGCCGTCGGCAAGCGCCAGCCCAGCTGCTCGGCGATCTCAAACGCCATCGTCTTTGATCCCTCGCCGTAATAGCCGCGCAGATTGACGTTCACGATCCCCCAGCCAAACAGATCGGCCACCTGCGCACAGAGCCGATTCACGTCGTCGTAGTGACCACGCACCCGGACCAACCGCGCGCCGTACACCGCGGTCCCGATGATCTTGGCAAGCTCGAGGTCTTCCGGAATGAAGATCCAGGCCTTGAGACCGGCCCGCGCCGCCTGCGCGGCGACGGCATTTGCCAGATTGCCCGTGGAGGCACAGCCGATCGTGTCCAGTCCGAACGCAGCGGCCGCGTTGATGGCCGTCGCGACGACGCGATCCTTGAACGACAACGAGGGATGCGATACCGCGTCATTCTTCACCCAGGCCCGCGCCACCCCGAGCCGCACGGCGAGTCGTGGTGCCTCGACGAGCGGGGTACCGCCCGTATCGAGCGACAGCACGGGCTCTCCATCGAAGGGCAGCCATTCGCGGTAGCGCCACAGCGACCAGGGGCGGGCCATGATCGCGTCACGCGTGGGAGTCACACGCGCGGCATCAAAGACGGGATCGAGCGGGCCGAGGCACTGCTCGCAGACCGCGATCGGGGCTGGCGCGTGCAGTGCCCCGCAGGCGCGGCACACTTGCGGCCGTGGTCGTACCGCTGGTGCCGCAACGCTGGTCGTCATGGCCGAACCTCGATGGCTCGTACCGATCGTGGCGTCTCCCCCGCTCGAACCTTGCGGGTCTGACGGGCCGCGCGAATCAGGGCCTCATCGGCAGGATCGATCGGATAGCAGTGCTCGGGACCCGGGAAGCCACCGCTCCGCACGTCCCGTGCATAGTCGCGGAAGGCGGATTCGACCGCGGCGCCGACTTCGGCGTACCGCTTCACGAACCGGGGCGCGATGTCGCCGACGAAATTGCCAAGCATGTCGTGCGAAATGACGAGCTGCCCATCCACGTGCGGCCCTGCGCCGATGCCATAGACGAGCACGCCCCCCCCGATGCGCTCCCGCACAAACGCCGCCGTCTCGGCGGGGACGGCCTCGAGCAGAATTGCGAATACACCCGCTCGCTGCAGCGCCTCGGCATCGCGGAGCAGCCGCTCCGCCGCGGCCAGCGATTTTCCCTGGACCCGATAGCCGCCCAGCTGCCCGAGGTTTTGGGGCGTGAGGCCAAGGTGGCCCATAACGGCGATGCCGGCATCGACCATCGCGCGCACGCGCTGCGCGACCCGGGCGCCCCCCTCGCATTTCACGGCGTCGCAGCCCGCGGCAACAAACGCGCCGGCGCTCCGAATCGCGGTCTCGTCGGATGGCTGGTACGACAGGAACGGCAGATCCCCGATCACAAACGCGTGCTGGGCCGCGCGTGTCACCGCCCGAGTGAACACCAGCATCTCGTCCAGCCCGATCTGGACGGTGCTCGGAAGACCGAGCATCGTCATCGCCGCGGAGTCACCGACCAGAATCATGTCCACGCCAGCCCGGTCGGCGAACGTGGCCGTGGGGTAGTCGTAGGCCGTGACGAACACGGCCTTCTCGTTGCGGGCCTTCAACCCCGCCAGGGTAGCGACGGTCACTTTACGGACTGACATGGATGCCCCCATCGGTCACAGCGGCGACCGCGAGGTCGCTTACGAATTCGCGCAGCCGCTCGAGCGCGAGATCGAGATTGGCCGGCGACGAAGCGAACGACAGACGCAGATGACCCGCCCCACCCGGTCCGAAACCGGTGCCCGGCAGCACCGCCAGGCCGTGCGCCTCGAGCAGTCGGGCGGCGAGTTGTTCCGTAGAGAGACCTGCCCGCTCCTCGATTTGCCGCACGTCGGGGAACGCGTAGAACGCCCCGTCCGGCCGCGAGCAGCGGATACCGGGCAGGCCATTCAACCCGTCGACCAGCCAATCCCTGCGACCCTCGAGGTTCGCGACCGTCGTGGTCACCGCGTCCTGCGGTCCGGTGAGGGCGGCGAGCCCCGCGAGCTGGACGAACGGCGGCGTACAGGATGTGCCGTTGATCACCAGCATCGTGACCCGCTCGACCAGCGGCGCGGGCAGCACCCCGAAGCCGAGCCGCCAGCCGGTCATCGCGTAGGATTTTGAGAAGCTGTCCACGATGACGGTGCGCTCGAGCATGCCCGGCAGCGCCGCGATGGTGTCTGCGGGCCGGTCGTACCGGATCCGGCCGTA
>Ga0137418_10003685_pt1 | contig 14086 bp, 9 predicted proteins | sample CZODoug3_1_2_16f_FD_122242 | JGI IMG/M metagenome (GOLD analysis project Ga0137418, IMG submission 122242) | Vadose zone soil fungal communities from Angelo Coast Range Reserve, California, USA - CZODoug3_1_2_16fungal (Hybrid Assembly) | ecosystem: Environmental > Terrestrial > Soil > Vadose...
GAAGGGTATCCCGGCCACCACCTCCACCTGGTGCATGCGCAGCAGCAACCCTCGGACACCCGCAAGATCGTGTGGACACCGCTCACGGTGGAAGGCTGGGCGCTGTACTGCGAGGACATGATGGGCGAAGAGGGGTTCTACCGCTCGGAGGAGGAGCAGTTTTTCCAGCGCGTGCACCTGCTGTGGCGCGCGGCGCGTATCCTGCTCGACGTGGGGCTGCACACCCGGGGCATGACGTTCGAGCAGGCCGTCGAGTATCTCACCACACACCTGCGCGTGGACCGCGCCAACGCAGAGGCGGAGGTGCGGCGCTACTGCGCGGAGCCGGCCCAGCCGCTGTGCTACGCGGTGGGGCGGCGCGAGATCCTCGAGCTGCGGAAGGACTTCCGCGCCGCCCAGGGCAAGGCTTTTACCTTGCGCCGCTTCCACGACGCCTTGCTCCGCTACGGCGGCCTCCCGGTCACGCTGATCCGCTGGGGCCTCGGCCTCAATGCCTAAAGGCGCTGCCCCTGCACCGCCGCTCCCACGGCAGGTGACGCTGTTCGGCTGGGTCTCGCTGCTCAACGATTTCGCGAGCGAGATGATCTACCCGTTGCTCCCGGCGTTCATCACGGGCGTGCTGGGCGGCGGGCCGCAGGCCCTGGGCGCGCTCGACGGGGCGGCCGAGTTCGCGGCGGCATTTGTGAAGCTCGGGGCGGGGCGGCTGGCCGATCGGGTGCCGCTGCGCGGGCCCATGATCGTGCTCGGATATTTCATCGCCATCGTGGTGCGGCCCGTCATCGCCGTCACGGGCGCGGCGTGGCAGGTGATCGGGCTGCGGGTGGTGGATCGGTTGGGAAAGGGGCTCCGTACGCCGCCACGCGACGCGCTCATCGCCGACGTTACGCCCGCGGAAATGCGGGGGCGCGCCTTCGGCCTGCAGCGCGGCATGGATCACGCGGGAGCAGTGCTGGGGCCGATCCTGGCCTGGTGGCTGCTCGCGTCCGGGAGCGCGAACGTGCGGGCGGTCATCGGGTGGAGCATTGTGCCGGGGGTGGTGGTGCTGCTGCTGGCGGCATGGGCCGTGAGAGACGGGGCGGCGGCAGGCGGCAAGGGGCGGCCACAGACGGCAAGTGCATCCGAACCAATGCTGCCTTCTGCCGCCGTCTCCCGCCCTTTGCCGCCGCCTCTCATCGCAATCTCCGCCTTCTATCTCCTCCGCATGCCAGACACGCTGATCATCCTGCATTCCCAGCAGCTAGGGGTCCCGGTGGCGATCGTGCCGCTCTTATGGGCGGCGGTGCACGTGGTGCGGTCGTCGTCGAGCTTCGTGGGTGGCGCGGCGAGCGACCGGCTGGGGCCCGGACAGACGATGTGGGTGGGGTGGCTCGTGTACGCGATGCTGGCCGTGGGCATGGCGCGCGCGGGCACGGCGGCGGCCGCATGGGGGCTCTTCCTGGCGCTGGGGCTCGTCTCGGGCCTGACGGAAAGTCCTGAGCGTGCGCTGGTGGCGCGGCTCGCGGGCACGCACCAGGGGAGCGGGTTCGGCGCGTATCACGGCATCACGGGGTTCGCGGCGCTCGTGGGAGGCGTGGCGTTGGGCGGGGTGTTCCAGCGCTACGGAGCGGGCCCCGCGTTCCTGGTGAGCGCAGCGGGAGGTCTCGGACTCGTACTCGTGTGGCCGCTTGTCGCGGCCCGTTTCGGGAGGGCAGGATGACGATCGACCGGCAGGTGCTGCATGGCCCCGGAGAGGTCCCGGGATTGCCGTTCTCGTCGGCGGTGCGGGTCGGGGACTTGCTGTTTCTCTCGGGACAGATCGGAAATGTCCCTGGAACGCGCCAGCTCGCCGATGGAGGGATTACGGGGCAGACGCGCCAGGCGCTCGAGAACATCAAGGCGGTGCTCGTGTTCGCGGGCAGCTCACTCGACCGCGCGGTGAAGTGCACGGTGTTCCTCGCGGACATCCAGGACTTCGCCGCGATGAATGCGGTCTATGCGACGTACTTCCCGAAGGATCCACCCGCGCGCTCCACGGTGGCCGCGAAGGGGCTCGCGGGGGGCGCGCGGGTGGAGATCGAGTGTGTGGCGGTGGCCTAGTTCGGCCCTTTGAGCCTGCTCCGCGTGGTGACCCAGAGGTCGAACACGCAGGGTCCCGTAGCACTCGTACATGCCACGGCGCCCGGACGGGTCGACTGGAAGTAGAGCGTCGTGCCGTCGAATGAGAGTGCTGGGCGAGCATCGGTCAACGTCGTATTGACGGTCGCGCCGAGATTCACGGGAGTCGACCAGGGATCCGACGTCGTGGCGCGCGTTGCAACCCACAGGTCGAGCGCGCCGAGCGACCCCAGCCGGCTGACGCAAAGAAGATTTCCAGGCGGTCCCGTCGGATGGCCGGTTGCCTGTCGACGGAGGAGGAGCTCAACTCGACCGCGGGCGTAGGGCTCGGCGACTCATGGCTCCTCCTTCCCGTTCACCGTGCGGGTGGACATCCAGATGTCGAATCCACCGAGGCCGCCTCGGACGGCGCCCGAATTGACGATGAACAGCAGCGTGCGCCCGTCGTGCGACACGTTCGGGTGAAACTCCGCGGCCGCCGAATTGACCGGCGCGCCGAGATTCACCGGCGTGGACCAGGCATCGTGGAGGCTCCGGCGAGTGGCAACCCAGAGGTCGAAGCTTGGCTGACCGCCCGGGTTGAGTATGCTGCCCAGGCGGCGAGAGTTGAAGAATATCTCCCGCCCGTCGGCGCGCGCCGAGACATGGTTATCGTCGACCGGCGAGTTGAGCTCCGCAACCGCCACCGCGGGCCCGAGCGTCCTGCCGCTCCGCGTGATCGACACCGAGTAGAGATCCGTGTTGGGGGGCGCCCCCCGGTAGAAATACAGGGTGCCGCCTCCGTCTTCCCCGGGCTGTACGAAACTCGGCCCGGCTTCCGAATCCATCGTGTTCACGTCAGGGCCGAGACTCACCGGCGCTTCCCAAAGCAGGTCGTCTGTCGCCCCGCGGCGCTGTGCCAGGTAAATGTCGCGCTGCCCGGTACCGACGAAGCTGTAGAAGAAGAGCAGGTGTCCGTCGGCAGACAACGCAGGCCCGGCCTCGTTGGCGGACGTGTTGACCGGTGGCCCGAGATTCACGGGTGTTTCCCACGGGCTATCGCGGGAGGCGCGCTGCGCAACCCAGAGGTCGAAGCTGTCCTGACAACCGTCCGGCGTGTCGTTACCGAGCCCGCCGCGGCGTGTGGACGTGAAGTACAGGGCGAGCTCGTCCTTCGAGAGCGTGGGGGTCTGGTCCTGGCAGGGAGAATTCACCGGCCCGTCGAGATGCACGGGCTCGGACCACTCGGAATTGGCGAACGACATGGCGCGCAGCCTGGGGCCGGCCGGGTCTGGTTCGGCCTGACAGGCGCACACCAAGACTAGAGCGACGAGACCGGTCCTCATACCGCCTCCTGGCGTTGTACGTGTCGGAGAAAAGGTGAGGTAGCGCGGTCAATTCCCGGCCACGTGATGAGCCGATCGAATCAATTGGTCAGGTCGGGGCGAGCTAACGCGGTTGGCCGACGCCGGGGTGGTAGAGGGACGTGATGCGCTGCGCGCGGAACACGTAGCCGGGGTTGCCTTCGATGCGCCACACGACCTGCCCGGCGGCGTCGTATTCCTCGACGCGCCCCGCCGGCCCGTAGGAGACCAGCGTCCGGACACCGGGGAGATCCTGCGTGCTCCCGCCGAGCGACGCCGTCACCGGGGGGTCGGAGCCGTACGAGCCGATCATCCGGGCGGTGTGCAACGCCTCGTCGTACACATAGCGCTCCGCCCACGATCCGGCTGGATCGCCCATGTTGTCGAGCAGCAGGAGGCGCCCGGGGCCGGTAAGTCGTAGCCCGTGCTGAAACGCGAACGCCGGCGTCGGCGCGTCCTGAAAGGTGAACTCATTGCGGCGGCCGCCCATGCGCCACAGGACCGCGCCGGTCTTGGTGTCGATCTTGGTGATCTCGCTCAGGCTCCGGAACGACACGAGCAGGTTGCCGTCGGCGTCGAGGTCCAGCGCGTTGCCGTGGGTCCAGTTGACGCTCGCGCCGGTCCGGCTTGCCGGATCGAGGTCCGTGATGTCGAAGTGGTCGAACGGGCTCCACTGAAACAGCAGCGCGCCCGTGGCGCTCACGTGCTGGACCACGGTGCCCATCACCTGCGCGGTCGCGACACCGCCCAGGGCGGACAAGTCCATGGACCGCGTTTCGTCGCACATGATCCAGTACCCGCCGTCTGCTTCGGCGATGAGATCGTGGAACCGGGCCTGTAGTCCGCCCGCGCAGCCGAAGGTGCGTACCTCGTTGCCGAGCGGATCGAGCTCGACCCACGGCTCGATGTCGCCCACGGCCGGAGTCGGCGGCCGGGCGAAGTAGTGTCCGGTCGGCTGGACCTCGAAGTTGAGCCCTAGGCCGTTCGGGAAGTGGTGATACCACACGACCCGCCCCGTGTTGTCGATCGCCAGCCCGTACGCGCCGGCGGCGAACACGACGTATCCGGGTGACGGATCGGAGCCCTGGGCCGTATAGACCGGCAGATCGGATGGCAAGGGGTTCGTGGCGAACTCCAGCGAGTCGCCTGCCGCGCTCGTGTCCTCTCCGTATGCGATGACGCGCATGACGTAGCGGCTGTCCGGGAGCAGCCCCAGCACCGGGACCTCGGCGGAGCCGGCGCTCGTCGCCACCGCGGCGGACGCGCTGTCCACGGCCGCGGCGGTGCCGGCGAGGTGAAACCGCACCACGACGCTGTCCGTGTTCCGGGCGCGGACGGAGACCACGGCGCTCAGGACATTCGTGGGATTTGCCGCCACCGCTGCAGCGTCGATTGCCGGAACGGTCCGTGCCCCCAGACGTGAGGGCTCGTCCGAGCAGGCGGCGAGGAATGCCGTTGCCGCGACGCCGACGGTTGCCCGCACGCGGTAGCTCACGGCCGCCACGCCGGATTGAACCCGGGACTTCCGGTGAGGGCGATCAGGTCCGTCCCGTCGGCTCGAACGAGCTCGATCACGGGCGTCGAGCAGCTGTAGTAGTAGTAATAGGAGTAGTCGCATGCGGCCGCCGCGAACGCGATCCTGCGCCCATCGGGTGACCAGGCCGGATCGCTTTGATCGTCGCCTCCAGAGACGAGCGTCGCTGCCGCTGATCCGTCTGCCCCCATCACGATCAAGTCGTGATCGCAGGCGGAGTAGTAGCAGCTGAGCAGGCGGGCGAACACGATCTTCGTGCCGTCGGGGGACCAGGCGGGCTGCAGATCCGCGGCGCCGGCGGTGAGCGCCACGACTCCAGAGCCGTCCGCGTTCATCGTCTCTATGCGGCCCTGGCAGCCTTGCTGGTCACAGGCCCCGCGCATGAACGCGAGCTTGCTCCCGTCGGGCGACCAGGCCGGGTCGGCATCGTAGCCGGGATCGTTCGTGAGCCGCACGGGGTTCGTGCCGTCGGCGTTCATCACGTAGATCTCGGCGTTGCCGTCGCGCTGGCTGACGAACGCGATCTTGGCGCCGTCGGGAGACCAGGCCGGTGCGAAATCTGCGGCCACAGCGCTCGTGAGCCGGACCGGGCTCGAGCCGTCGGCGTTCATCACGTAGATCTCGGCGTTACCGTCGCGCTCGGCGCGGAATGCGATCCGGCTGCCGTCGGGTGACCACGCGGGCTCCGCATCGCGCGTCCCATTGGTCGTGAGGCGCGTGACGCCGCTGCCATTGGACTTGATCGTGTAGATCTCGTCGTTGCCGCTGGCGCCGCTCACGAACGCGATCGGCGTGGCCGCAGCGCACGCGACGTCGAACGCGACGGCCGCTGACCCGCCGCTCGGGACCGTCACCGCTCGGGGATTGGCTCCCGTGAGACTGCAGTTTCCCGCAACGCCCCCGAGCTGCACGCTGTACTGGCCCGGCGGAAGGTTGGGCATCGTGAGCGCTGAGTTGGGGGTCAGGACCGCGCTGGTATCCAGCACGGTACTCCGCGCGCGGACGGTGTAACCGTCCGGATCGGGGTCCGCACCCATCGTCGTCACGCTGAGCTGCAGACTGCCGGTGAGCTGGCAAGTCACGGCGAAGCTCAGCCTCGCGGTGTCGGAAGGTGGCACCCGGACGTCGCGGGTGTATCCCCCGTCGACCGTGCAGTTCCTGGCCACACCACCCAGCGTGACGACATAGTCTCCCATGGGCGCGCGCGCGAATGTGGCGACGCCGTTCACGACCACAGGGACCTGCGATTGGTAGACGCAGGAGTAATAATCGCAGCCGCTCTCCGCGAACACCGTGTAGCCGTCGGGGTCGACGTTGGCTCCGGGCGTCACGGTGGTGACGGTAGTGACCTTGATCGTGCCCAGCGACGAAATGCACGCCAGGTGGAACGTCGTGCGAGCGGTGTCTCGGCTGGCCCCGCCGATGCTGACGTGCACAGTCGCGGGGTTCACATCGTTGAGAGTACAGTTGTCGGCGACGTCCGAGAGCGTGACCGTGTGGTCTCCCTCGGCGATTCCCTCGAATGTGATCGAGCCGTTCGTCGTGAGCCCCCGCACGGGGCCGCCGTCGATCTTCACGCCGTACCCGGTTGGATCGAAATCGATGCCCGTCGTCGCGGCCGCGACGGACACGGCACCCGTCGTCGCGGTGCAGGACACGGCCAACGGGACCGGCACGACTTGCCCAAAGGCGACGGTGACCCAACGAGGATGCGGGGAGGCGATCGTGCAATTCGCAGCAACCTCGCCTAGGGCCACTCGATGGCTGTCGGCGCTCAAGCGCGTGATGGCGATGGATCCGTTGATGCCGACCACCGCCTGGAGCGCTCCGTCCAGGACCACCGTGTAGCCGTCGGCGTCGCGATCAGGGCCGGTAGTGGTCGTCGTGATCTGCATACCCGTCGCGACGCAGGTGACCACGATCGCAAGCTTGGTCGTGTCGCTGGCCGTCACGGATGGCTGGCCGATCTCGACTTGGCTGGTGTCGGTGGCCGGCGCAGTGTGGCCGGGGACCGCGCAGTTGCGCGCCATCTCGCGCAGTCGGAGCGCGTGCGCGCCAGTGCCCAAGCCGGCGAATACGACCGTGTCGTTGGGGCTCACGCTGCGCTCGTTGTTGTCCACGGACACGATGTACCCGTCGAGGTCGGGATCGCCGCCGGTGGTCGCCACGGTCACCCGCAGGGCGCCAGTGCTGGGGGACGTCGCTTTGTTGTCACAGGCCATAGCCGCGAGAGCCAGAGCGAGGCCGAGGCACCGCATTGTCGCCGGAACGCGCATGGGTACACCTCCCGCCGACAAGCTCGTCCGGGCCGGTCAATTGCCGCCCAATTCGCGCGCCCGCCGAGCCAAGTCATTCCTTACCTCCTCCGCTACCTCTTCCGCTCAGCGCCCAGCGTCCGGCGTGCCGCCGCACATGCACTCCCGCCGACAGGGTGAGTGTCTCGAACTGCTCAGAGCGAGCAGCGGATCGCGGAAAATAGAAGCGCTCCACGCGGTAGCCGAGCGTGAAAGCCACGGGGAATTGGTCGGGGACGACGGAGAGGCCGACCTCGCTGCCGAGGCCGCCTGTCGGTCGGGGCTCGCCGCCGGCGGCGCTGAGGATGGGGAGATACGCGACGCTCGCGAACGCGCGGACCGCCGGGTGCCCGAGATCGTGCGACCCGGCGACGGCCACGGCCACCATGTTCCACCTCTGGTAGCCTGCCGCCGACCGGAAGGCCCGGGCGACGTAGCGCAGCTCGGGCCCGAGTCCCGAGGGGAACTCGTAGCGGCCGCTCAGGGACACCTCACCGACATCGCGGTCGAGCACTGGGCCGCCACCCGACGAGGACAGGCTGCCCCGCGTACCTTCCGCGGACACTGTCCACTGGCCGGTCTGGAAACCGACGGCCACGCCGCCCCACCAACCGCCCACCCGCTCCGTGACGCCCGCTGTACGCACGCTGCTCTTGGGCGCTCCCATGATACCCCGAGCCGAGACCGTCTGACCGGCGAGGTTCCAGGTCGGCGCGAACCAGCCGAACAGGGGTAGGGCGAGGCGCAGTGCGCGCAGGGTGCCGTTCATGGCGTCGCTATCATGCGTATCCGCAGGGGCGTGCGCCGCAGGCGGAGCGCGTTCTGCGCCGCGATGCTGCGGTTTCGCCCTTCCCACTGGGTGCGCAGCACCTCGTTGTACCGGACGTTCTCGCGGATGCGGATCGTGGGGCGCGTGAGGGTGATCTCGGCGATCGCGATCGACCCGCCGATCAGAGTGGCTGCGAACGGTACTGACCGGCCGCTGAGGTCGCCGTTGTTCAGGACCACGGGCACGAGCACGGCGATGGCGCCCAGACCCACTCCCTGCAAGACGGTCCGAGGCGACAGGCGCCCTCTCATGGTCTCCGGCTGGAAGGCGGAGGCGGCGAGCGGCGCAACGTGGGGAGTCGTGTCCGCGGACAGCCGCTCGATACTCAGCGTCACCAGGTCGCGCGCGACGCCGCCGGGAAGTACCATTTCCGCTTCGATTTCGTAGACCCCCGGCGGCAACGGCGCGCTGTCGGGACCCGTAAGGGGAATGCGCGCCACGGCAAAATTCTCGACGGAGCCGGCCGCCACCAACGAATCGCGCGACCGAGGGGTCGTGAGCCGCAGGTACAGGCGCACATCGCCCGGTCGCCCGACCGCGATGCTCACGGGCAGGAGATCGCGGACAGGCACCATCACCGTGTCTTGCGGGGCCCGGATCGCGATGGCCGGGGTCTCGCGGCGTACCTGCTGGTACGTCGCCCACAGCTCGGGATTGAAGAGGTCGCCCGGCGGCAGGTAAAACGGGTCGATCTCGACCATGCGACGGAGACACGCGCGTGCGGAATCCCGGGCGTGGAGCGACCAGGTCGCCTCCGCCAGCCGCGCCAGAGCGACGGCCCGGGCCGTTGCCCCGGCGGACGGCTGCCGCGACGGGAGGAAGAGCTGAAGCATCTCCACACCGCCCTCTATGTCGCCCGCGTCCAGGGCACCCAGCGCGTTGTCCAGGCGCGCCTCGCCCACGGTGTCCCGCCGCGCGATCCAGGACAGTCGGACCGGTCGACGCTCCGCAACCGTGATCGTCGTGTCGGTGGTCGGTCCGCCGTCGCGCTCCAGGCGGACGGTATGGCTTCCGGGAAGGAGCCGGTGCGCCGTTACGCTGGTGAAGCCGATCCGCTGGCCGTCGATGAACACTGTACCCCACGGCCGCGCGCTGACGTACAGCAGGCCCGCGGTTTCGGGAAGGAGGGACACCCGGACGAGCGTCTCGACTCCCGGCAGGAGCTCGATGGCGAGTCGGGTGGGCAGGTAGCCGGGGGCCGAAACCACCACTTCGTAGCTCCCCGGGGGCAGGGTGCGCGATTCGCCACCCCGTAAGAACTGGTCGGCGCCGATCCGCGCGGTGATCGGGATGCTGGCGGCGCTCAAGCGAACCGTGCCGGGCTCGGCGACGCGGAATTTCGCCGGCCAGCGGAACTCGGTGTGCGAGACGAATCCGTCCTGGGGTGTGGCATCGACGAACACGCGGGCCGCCCGAGCCGCGCGCAGGACGGCGGGGGGGACTACCTCCTCGTCGACTGCGAAATCGGGCGCCAGTCGCGTCGCCCACCGCAGCCAGGTGGCCGCCAGCGAATCCTGTCGCAGCACCAGCAGCACATCGGCCAGGCGTTCCACGCCCAGGACCCAGGGCCGATCGCGTGCTCCGACCGCCGGGTCGAGCCCCAGGCTGAGGAGCGGCACGGCGCGCTGATAATCCGCGAGCAGGTAACTGTCCGTGCCGGCCGCCAGCGCCTGTCGCCCGGCCTGCGCCTCGGCCGATGTCGCGGCGCACGCGAGGAGGATCAGCGGTGCGAAGCGCCTCATGGTGCCCGCCGCATCTCGATCTCGATCACGTTCGCGCCGGCCTGGAGCGTGAGGGTCGTGTCGACCGGCATGAATCCCGGGCGCTCGAACCGCAGGCTGTGGGTGCCGGGCGGCAGCTCCTCGCGGTGCACGGGGCGCTCGCCTCGGAGGTCGCCGTCGACGTAGATGCGCGCCCAGCCATTGGCGAGGCGGATAATGAGGACGGCCATCGGCGCCTGAGCCGGGGGCGGCGCGATCGGCCGAGCCGGTGCACGTCGTGAGGGTGCGACGCCCAGGGGCGCGCTGTCCAGTGCCGCCGCCCTTGCGCCGCCCACGCGCGCGAGTGAATCGCCGGCCATCGGGGGGCGTGGCGTCTCCTGAACACTGCGACGCACGGCGGTCGCCCCTGCATACAGCGCCACGGCCGCCGCGGCGATGCCCGATCCCCACACGATCAGCCGTTTCCGGCGCGGCACGACGCGCCTGGGCGCGGCGACGTCGGGAATCCGCCCCGCGAGCGTGTTCACGAAGTCCGCCACCGTCGCGAACCGGTGTTCCGGCCGCTTGGCGAGGGCGCGCTCGATCGCCACGTACGCGTGCGGGGGAAGATCCGGCCGCAGCTCCACGAGCGGCGGCGGTGGCTCGGACATGTGCTTGTTCAGGAGCTCGTACGCGGAGGCCGCCTCGAAGGGGACGCGGCGCCCGAGGCACTGGTAGGCCACGACGCCGAGGGAGTACTGGTCGGCGGCGCCCGAGATATCGCCGCCGATGTACTGCTCCGGCGCCATGTAATACGGGGTGCCGAGCAGGGCCCCGGACGCGCTGAGCGATCCTTCCTGGAGCTCCTTCGCGATGCCGAAATCCGTGACGGTGACCCGGCCGCGATCGTCCAGCACGATGTTGCCGGGCTTGATGTCGCGGTGGATGACGCCATGCTGATGCGCGTAGTCGAGCGCATCGGCGACCTGCTCCAGCACGGCGACGGTGCTTTCGAAGGCGAGGTGCTCCTGTGCCTTCAGCAGGGTATCGAGACTCTTGCCCTCCAGGAGCTTCATCGAGTACCACATCAGCTCGCCGCCCGAGCTGACGCGGTAGATCGGGATGATGTTCGGGTGGTCGAGGGCGGCGGCGGTGCGCGCCTCGCGCCGGAACCGCTGGATCGCGGCCTCGCCGAAGGTGAGAGTGGGCGGCAGCACCTTGATGGCGACGCGCCGCCGCAGCTGGATCTCGGTGGCCAGGTATACGACGCCCATCCCGCCGCGGGCGATCTCCCGCTCGATCTCGTACTCACCGGCGGTCTCCTCCCGCAGCATGCGCGTCAGCTTGACGACGCCGGCGTCGTCCAGCGATGCGCTGGCGCCGGACGACGGCTCCTCCAGGTCGGCGCCACAATTCACGCAGAAACGGCTGCCGTCGGGGAGCGGGCTCGCGCAGTGGGCGCACAGCATGGGGGAGTACGATACGGCTCGCTCCAGGAGGGTGCCAGCAGCCACCGGATCCAGGCACGTTCCCATCGTCCTGTTACCGCGTCGCGCGCCGGCGCCGTTGTGGCGCCGCGGCCGCCGCGGCGAGCGGCGCCACGAGCGGCATCGTCACGCGCCAGGAGGGATGCCCGGCGTCAGCGTCGGTCGTGAGTCGTCGCAGCCCGGTGCCGTCCCGATTGATGATGTAGAGGTCCGATGTCTGTGGCGTGCACCTCGAGCAGAGGCTAGCGAACACGATCTGGGCACCGTCGGGTGACCAGGCGGGTGAGACAGCGCTCGCCGCCGACCCCGCCACAGTCAGGCTCAAGTTCGAACCGTCTGCATTCATGAGCCAGATGTCCCGCGAACCACGTCGGGTGCTTGAAAACGCCAACTGCGAGCCATCCGGCGACCAAGCGGGCTCGATGTCCTGACCCGGGTCGTTCGTGAGGCGGGTGACGCCGGAGCCGTCGGCGTTCATCACGTAGATCTCGTTGTTGCCGTCCCGATTGCTCTGGAAGGCGATCTTCGTACCATCGGGCGACCAAGCGGGCTTGTAGTCGAGCGTGATCGCATCCGTGAGTCTCGTGGAGGAGCCACCCGCCGCGGGCACAATGTAGATCGCGCTTCCTCCTGCCCCGTCCCACGAAAAGGCAATCGTCTTGCCGTCCGGCGACCAGGCGGGACCTCCTTTGAACAGGTAATCGGAAACCGGCTCCGTCATGATCGACCCGTCGGCCGAGCTTACGTCGATGGACCAGGCGTTGGCGTAGTAGTAGCTGATGTACTGAAGCGCGAACGCCAATCGCGTCCCATCCGGAGACCACGCCGGATCCTGCGGCGTGTATGCGTCGTAGTAGTAGTCGCCGCTGTAGCCGTTGACGAGGACGGTCCTGAGCGTCCCGTCCGCCCGAACCACCTCGATGCCGCGCGGCGAATCGAACGCAATCAGGTTCTGTGGCGCGCCGGTAACGATCACCGTCGCGGTGTCGGATTGCCCGCCGTTGATCGGCAGTGCCTGGATTGGCGTCCGACCGTCGCCGTGCGCCGTGACGAGGCCGCCCGTGTCCACCGTCGCCACGAGCCCGAGCCGGCTGCCCCACGAGAACCGCGTCCCGGCGCCGGGCACGGCGTAGCCGTTCTTGTCGACGCCCATGGCATGGAGCCGCGCAGTGGCGCCGTCCCCCGTGAGCAACAGGGTATCCTCGAGGATCTTGGCTTTGGAGACTTCCTGGCGCACCAGGACGACCGCGGATCCGGACTGCCCCGCACCCGCGGCCGTGATGAGGACCAGACCGTTCGCGCGCGCGCGAACGAGCCCGGTCTGATCCACGGTCGCGATCGTCGGGTCGGCCGTCGTCCAGGTTACACTCGGGAGATCGGGGATCGCGATTTGGGCGCTGTCGAGCGCCTGGGCGACGAAGCGGGTGGAATCATCGATTGCGGTCATCGTGTCCAGGCCCGGGTTGACTACCACGAAGGCGAGGACCTGCTTGAGGACCAGCGTCGCCGTGTCGGCCGCGGGCCCGACCTGGGCGATGATCCTGGCGGTGCCGGCGCTCCGGGCGATCGCCAGTCCCTGGGCGTCAACGGTCGCAACGGCGGGATTGGTACTCCGCCACAGGATCTTGACGGGGAGCATCCGGGAGGCGGTGGAGTCGTACGCGAACGCCTGGAACTGCCCGTCTCGACCGGACGTGCGGAGCGTATCGACCTTGGGCGACACCTGCACCCGTGCTGCGGCCTGGACGACCTGGAGGTTGGCGGTGCCGGGGACGCCGTCTGCCTCGGCGGTAATCACGGTGATGCCCTCGTCTACTGCCACCACCTCGCCATCGTTCGTGATCGTGGCGACGTTGGGCCGGCTGCTTACCCAGGTGAAGGGTACGCTCGCGACCGGGCGGCCACCGGCGTCCACGCCGGTTGCGCTCATCTGGCCGTGCTGCGCGAGCCGGGTCAACACGCTTGGTGACCCCTGGACCAGCACGCCGGAGATGACGACTTGCACGTCGAACGTCGTGTCCGGGGCTCCCAGCGCCGTCGTCAAGAAGACCCGGACGTGGGCCGTGCCGCGTGCAACGCCCTGGAGTCCCTGCCCGCTCGGATCCACCCGCACGATGCTCGTGTTGTCGCTCTCCAGGCGGTAGAGCGGGTTGGCGAGCGGCTCGCCGTTGGCCGTGGCGCCGATCTGTGGAAACACGGCGTGCGCCCGCATCGAGTCAGGGGACCCGATGGGAACGCGGTACGGCTGCGCGAAAGGCAACGTGAAGACGACGCGATCGGCGCTCGACGGCTCCCCTGGCAGCACACAGGTGGCGAGGAGCAGGGTGGCAGCGAGACAGAAATGCTTCATCGCACGTAAGCCTACCGCCGCGCGCCCACGCATCGGCCAAGCAGCGGGATCAGCCCGACAAGTCATTGGGCTGCCGAGGGCTACCGGGAGTCGAGCTGCTGGCGCAGCGGCTCCAGCATCGTGAGTCGCTCGGCCGCTCCCGCCGCGCGCTCCGCTATCCGTACCGCCGCGGCCGCCGTGCGCCGCGCGCCGAGCGCCAGCGCCCGCTCCGCCACCTGCCGGGCGGCGTCGAAGGCTTGACCGTCCTGCTCGGTGGCGAGGAGCCGCGCCCGCAGCAGCTGCGCGTCAATCTCGTCGCGGCCGGCGAGGGCCGCGATATAGCGCTCTCGGAGCCTGCGCCGACCCCCCGCCAGAATGCATTCGCTCTCGATCACCGCGGGAAGGAGCTGGCCGTTGAAGGCGTAACGCGCGCCGGTGAACACGACGAACCGCTCTCGTTCCAGCCGATCGAGCGC
>Ga0137418_10003686_pt1 | contig 14084 bp, 11 predicted proteins | sample CZODoug3_1_2_16f_FD_122242 | JGI IMG/M metagenome (GOLD analysis project Ga0137418, IMG submission 122242) | Vadose zone soil fungal communities from Angelo Coast Range Reserve, California, USA - CZODoug3_1_2_16fungal (Hybrid Assembly) | ecosystem: Environmental > Terrestrial > Soil > Vadose...
TGGGTGAATACTAGCTCGCTCAATAACTCTGTTCTATTCTCAAGCTGGATGACTAATGACGTATTTTCGTCAATCTGTTTGGGCTCAAGGCTCGACTCTACGGTATCTTCCAAAGAGTCGTTTAGAAACGTCGCCGTATCAAAGCTCTGATAGATCTTTGTCCACGCAGCCGCGATGTCACCCCAGTCACGTTGGCCGATACAGTCTGCTCGTTTGATCCAAGCCATATCAACTATAGCGATATCGAGCCAGACGCGACTTTTTAACTTTTCTCTGGTGGAGAAGCGGATGGCCTGACGACCGTGAACCAAAACTGGGGTGCGGCCGACCCAATCAAACCACGTGCAACTTTTCTGGGCAGTTGGCGTTGTAGTAAATTCAACAAAGGATCGCAGTCGTGGGCAATGGCAACATCGATGTTGGCAATAAATCCCCGACCCGCAAACCCGGCCCGCCAGTCGTTGAGCGATTGGCTGGGAGTAACAATGCTCCCGAGCTGCGGATCGACAAACCCAATCCCCTGAAAACGGAGCGGCCCCAAATTTGCGGCGCGATGTTGCAGCAATGCGGCGACAGCGGTCGCGGCAATGAATCGGTGCCGCAAAAATTCGTGCAGCTCGTGGGCTGCCGCGACCCAAACGTTCGGCCTGAACCGTGGGTCCGCCCGCGTGCGAACCCGGTCAAGCGATAATTCAGGTTTCGTTCGCCCGAATTTCGGTCACTGAACGAACTCACCGCATTTCTGGACCGCGCTGTCGCCGGATCCCCAAGGCATGATCGGCACCGAGGACGTCGAATTCTTCGGCGATCCTTCGATCAGCTTGTCGGAATAAACCATATAGACCAGCACATTCCGCTTGGCGTCGCAGCCGCGAACGATCTGCATCTTCTTGAAGAACAGTGAGCGCCGCTGCCGAAACATATCGTCGCCCTGCTCCATCTTGCCCTTGAAGTGGATTGGACCGATCTGCCGGCAGGCCAGTGAAATATCTGAAACTTCCTCGGCGAGCCCCAGCCAGCCCTTGAAGCCGCCCTTCTCCGGCACCGTAAAATGACAGGCCACACCTTCGACCTCGGGGTCGTCGACGGCATAGGTCGCAAGCTTGTCGTTCGGGCTGATCCACTTGAACACGGTGGAGCGGCGGAAGATCAGGTCAGGCTCATCGGCGGCGAATGCCGGGGAACCCGGCCACAACACCCATGCGAGCAGGAACAAGACCAGAGGTCTCCACCTCTTGTCATATCGACCGAAAGCTTGGGATGTCATGATTGTCTCCGTCGGCGGGGCTACCACCTATGTAGTGCCGGGAAGTCCGGCAGGAAGGCCGCCCCTTGGCCGCCGCACTCAGGCGTTAACTGAATGTGAGGCTTTTTTGCTACGCTTGGGGCGGAAACTACGGCGGTCAGAGGCGTTGTACTGGTGAAGGCGTTTCTCGTCTGCGACAAATAAACAACGACTTGGATTCGAGGATGGTACGCGTGCGTGAGTATGGTGCGTCTGTTGCGACCCGCCGGCTTTGGCGAGTTGCGGTTCTAGCGGCGGCCGGGGCGATCGGCGCCTCCCCGCAAGCGGAAGCCGCGCTTTACTGGTCGGATTTCGATTCTGGATTTTCGCAACCGTGGCCGATGGTTACGCAGCGGCGGCAAAAGCCTCGGCTTCGCCAGGCAAAGAAGATCGCGGCGCCGCAGAAGGAAGCGGGCAAACCGCAGGGACCGCTGATCATCGCGATCTCGATCCAAAAGCAGAACCTGAAGATTTACGACGCCAAAGGATTTTTCGCGGAAACTCCGATTTCCACCGGCATGCCCGGTCATCCGACGCCGATGGGCGTCTTCAGCGTCATTCAAAAGCACAAGCTGCACCACTCCAACATCTACAGCAGCGCGCCGATGCCCTACATGCAGCGGATCACGTGGTCGGGCGTCGCCATGCACGCCGGCGTGCTCCCCGGCTATCCGGCATCGCATGGTTGCATCCGCATGCCCATGGCCTTTGCGGTGAAGATGTGGGGCTGGACCAAGATGGGCGCGCGGGTCGTCGTCACTCCCGGCGAGATCACTCCTGCCGATTTTTCGCATCCCCTGCTGATGGCACAGAAGATTGCGCCGCAACCTGCCGTCGCCAACGGGCCGAATCCGGATGCACCTTCGGCAGCGAAGACCGACACGGCGTCGGACGCAAACGGGGCCATCAGGCCCGCGATTTCGGCGGCGAGCCTCGAACTGAGACCGACGGTCGGACATGACGGCGGCGTAAAGCCCGTCATCAGCGAACCGCCGGCTGCGCCGTTGACCCAAACCGCGGATGCCAGGGCCGCCTTGCCGGCCACGAATGCCCCGGTCACGATGACCGATGCCACGTCATCGGGCGGCAAGTCCCCGCGCAACGAAGCCGCTGCGCGCGGCGGCGCTGTCAGGACCGAAGGGCCGGCGAATGACGCCAGGACTGAGGCCCCGAAAGCTGACGCGTTCAGCTCAAACGAAAAGTCCAGCGAAAAGCCTGGCGGGAACGTCAAGGCGGTAACGGATATCCGTGCAGCCACTCCGGACGTGAAAAAAGATCAGCCCCGCCCCGACGCCGACAAGGCAGCCGTCTCCAAGCCAGATCCGGCAATCGTGGCGCCGCCCAAGCGTAGCGGCCAGATCGCAGCGTTCGTCAGCCGCAAGGACTCGAAGCTCTATGTGCGGCAGAATTTCTCGCCGCTGTTCGAGGTGCCGGTGACGATCGCGCCGAGCGACCGGCCCTTGGGGACGCACGTGTTCACGGCGCAGGTCGACAAGAACGATGCCAATGTCCTGCATTGGTCGGTGGTCTCGCTTCCCGTGCCGGTGAGGTACGCCGAGCCGCGTGACGAGGACGAGCGCGCGTCGCGACGGCGCAGAATCGCGGGCGCGGCGGAGAACAAGGCCATGCCTGTTCCGAACAGCCCGGCCGAAGCGCTGGATCGCCTCACCATCCCCGCGGACGCGATGGCAAAAATCTCCGAGGCGCTTTCGACAGGCGGTTCGATCATCGTGTCCGATCAAGGCATCTCGTCCGGCGAAACCGGCGCAGGAACGGATTTCATCGTTTCGCTGCGCTAGACAGCTTCGGGTTGGCCTTTGCGGGTGCGCCCTTCCGCCGGCTCGGACATAACGGCTTGTTGAAAAGCGGTCGCTTGCCTGTTGGGCTATCGTTATCCCCAGCTGAATCTCACCCGAGGGTGGTGGCTATGATTGACCGCAGGACATTCTTCACGGCGGCGCTGGCGGCGGTCGCGACTCCGGTCTCGACACGGACGGTTCTGGCACAGGCCGGCATGAGCCGGGTCACCGCTTACGCGTTTTCGTTTCCCGCATTGGCGGGGGCCGATATCAGGCTCGCCGATTACGCCGGCCGTCCACTGCTGGTCGTCAACACGGCGTCGTTGTGCGGGTTCACACCGCAATATGCCGGCCTGCAGGAATTGTGGACCGAGTTTCGCGATCGGGGCTTGATGATTATTGGCGTTCCCTCCAACGATTTCGGCGGCCAGGAGCCTGGCGGCGCGACCGAGATCGCCGAGACCGCGCAGCACCAATATGGGGTTACCTTTCCGATCGCGGCAAAAGCCGTCGTGAAGGGCCCGAAAGCGCATCCGTTCTATAAATGGGCAGCGGAGGCCCGGCCGAAGGATGTTCCGCGCTGGAACTTTCACAAATATCTGATCGGCCGCGATGGCTACATCGCCGAGGCGTACCCCGAGTCCGTCGAACCATCAGATACGCGAATCAAAACCGCCATTGGGCGGGCGCTTGCGGAGACCTGACGCGCGGTCTTCCCGGAATTAACACACTCGGCCGGCAAATCGTGCACGGGCCCAAAAAGCCGTTGCCGTGGCGGCGCAGCTGCAACTAGGCTATGATGATCAGAGCACAAGATGACTCGGGGCGCGAAGGCAAAAAGCCACGGCCGAGCACGGGATCACTCTAAGGGGAATACGATGCGCATTGCGGCAGGTTTGATCTTTGCAGGCGTGGTTTCTCTGTATGCGTCAGGCACAGCATGGTCGCAGACCCCGGCCACCAGGGGCGTGACTGCCCCGCAGGCGGCCCCGGTCCCCGCGGCGGCCCTCGCGCCCGCAAAGGCCCCTTGCGCCAATCCCAATGCGCTTGGGATCGCGCGCGTCGTTGAAATCGACACCACGGGCGGACCGGGGTTCGGTTTCGAACACTTCAAGCAACTCGACTTCCTGCGCGACAAGGAAGTGGTGCTGACGTTCGACGATGGCCCGTGGCCGCTCAACACACCCTCGGTGCTGAAGACGCTGGCGGATGAATGCACGACCGGCATTTTCTTTTCGATCGGCAAGCACGCGACTTACTATCCGGAAATCCTGAAGCAGGTCGCCGCGGCCGGCCATACCATCGGAACGCATACCTGGTCGCACGCGACCCTGACCAATAAGAAACTGACCGAACAGCAGCGCAAGGACGAGATCGAAAAAGGTTTCAGCGCGGTAAAATGGGCCTTGGGCGCTTCGCCCGCGCCGTTCTTCCGCTTTCCGGCGCTGCAGCATCCGCCGGAAATGGTGACTTACCTCGGCACCCGGAATATCGCGATGTTCTCCTGCGACCTCGACTCGTTCGATTTCAAGGCGAGCAAACCGCAGCAGGTGATCGACGTCACGATGAAGAAGCTCGACAAGCTCGGCAAGGGCATCATTCTGATGCATGACTTCCACAAGCATACGGCGGAGGCCCTCCCCGAGTTGCTGCGCAAGCTGAAGGACGGCGGCTACAAGGTCGTTCAAATGAAGGCCAAGGCCCCGGTTCAGACCATCGCGCAGTATGACGAGGAAATCGTCAAGGACATCAAATTGCCAACCGTGAGTTCCCGTCCCGTCTCCAGCGTGGTGCAGACGATCTCGGAGTAAGTTCGCCCGCGCGCGACAACGCCCATGCCGGTGCTGCGCATTGATGGCTATGTCATCGTGTCGGCCGACGGCATGCTGGCGAATGCCGCCCACGTGATGCCCGACGAATTGAGATTCGAGGGCGACAAGCAGTTCTTCACCGCCGCGCTCGACCGCGCCGACTTGATCGTGCATGGCCGTCATTCCTATGAGGACCAGCCGAACTCGCCGCGGCGAACGCGGATTATCGTGACCCGATCGATCGCCGCGGTCGCGCCCGATCCTTCCAATCCCAAGGCCACGTTGTGGAATCCCGCGGGAGCCGCGTTCGAAGCGGCCTGCGATCATGCCGGTGTACATTCCGGGACTGCCGCGGTTATCGGCGGGCCGGGTGTGTTCGGAATGTTTATGCACCGCTACGACACGTTCTGGCTCTCGCAGGCGCCGCGGGTGCGCCTGCCTGGCGGTGAGCCATGCTTCCCGGGTGTGCCCGAGCGCTCACCGCAGGCCATACTGGCCGCGCACGGCCTGAAAGCCGGCGAAGCCCAAAGCCTCGACGCCGCCGGTGGCGTCAGCGTTACGCCGTGGCGGCGGACGGTCTAGAGCGGGATGACTTTTCTTCGAATCGTCATCCCGCTCTATCTTTTTGTTTGAGCATGATCTTTTCGGAAAACCGGTACCCACTTTTCCGGATCATGCTCTAGACATCGCCATAGGCGGGGTCCGCCGCCCGCGACACCCGGCCGCCATATCCCACGATCATGAACAGCGCGCCGATGATCGACAGATTCTTCAGGGCGTCCATAAGGGTCTTGGCATTGTCCGGCGGCGACTGATTCCAGAAATCATGGAAATAGAAAATTGTCGCTGCCACAAAGAAGATCATAAGAATGGCAAAGAACCGCGCACCGAAATTGACCGCGATCATCAATCCGCCGATGACCTCGAAGGCTCCAACGGCGATCGCGAGCGTTTGCTGCGTCGACATTCCCGTCATCGTTTCCAGCTGCGACGTATAGGGAAGCAGCATGGCCGGAATTGCAACCTTGGCTGCGATAAAATCCGTGGTGGCCTGAATGCCGAATAGTTTGGTTGCCCCCGAGTAGATGAAGAGCACGGCGAACAGAACGCGCCCGAGAGTAATAAACGCTGGCATGGTCGGCCTCATTGAATGCTGCGGATGGGGGATAGCTGTTAGGGTGGAGTTATTATGGGCGCTCGGGTTTGGAACAACGCTGGAAATTATGATGCTAATGTGGCCTTGGTTCAGAAGTTCTATGCATGGACGCGCTGCACCAATGAAGAGAACTTCCAAACCTCCACACTAGCTAGAGCATTTTCCGATGAGGTGGACTCCGGTTGGCGCGGAAAAGGCCGCCGACCGATAAGTTGCGCGTATTCTGCCGCAGATAAGCCCGCTCGATCGGCCAAACTCCATTGCCGGGTCCACCCTCAAATCAGGTCCAGGGCATGCTTTTGCGGAATACCCGCTTGCCTGGCCAAACCTTGCCTAGCCAAACAAGGTCGGCTGCTGGCGACCGGCCCGCTCCTGGGCTTCGACGGCGGCAACCGCGGTCATGTTGAGAACGCCGCGCGCGGTCACCGAGGGCGTCAGAATGTGCGCCGGACGCGAAGAGCCAATCAAGATCGGCCCAACCGGAAGCGCATCGGCCAGCGCCTTGATCATCTGATACGCGACGTTGGCGGTATCGAGGTTCGGCATGATCAGGATATTGGCCTCACCTTCCAGCTTTGAGTGCGGCAGGATCAGCTTCCTCGCCGCTTCCGAGAGCGCGGTATCGCCCTGCATTTCACCGTCCGCCTCGATTTCCGGATGGTTCTGCTTCAGCAGCGCGGTGGCGCGCCGCATCTTGCGCGAGGAGTCGGTATCATAATTTCCAAAGTCGGAATGTGACACAAAGGCGATTCTTGGCTTGAGATTGAATCGCTGGACATGGATCGCCGCCAGCGCCGCCATTTCCGCAAGCTCCTCGGCGCTGGGGTTCGGCCTCACCTGGGTATCGGCAATGAAATAGGCGCCCTTGCTGGTGATCATCAGCGCCAACGCTGCGTAGTCACTGACGCCCGGGAGAAAACCAATGATCTCACGCACATGGCGCAGGTGGCTCATGTAACGGCCCTCGACCCCGCAGATCATGGCGTCGGCTTCGCCGCGGATCACGGCGAGCGCTGCGATCACGGTCGCGTTGGTGCGCACCACCGTGCGCGCCGCATCGGGCGTGACGCCGTGCCGCCCGGCGGCATCGATATAGGATTGCACATAGGACCGATAACGCGGGTCGTCCTCAGGATTGATAAGATCAAAATCCTGGCCGGCCTTGATGGCGAGGCCGAACCTTTTGATCCGCGCTTCGACCACCGAGGGACGTCCAACCAGGATGGGCCGCGCCAGCTTCTCCTCCAGCACGACCTGCGTCGCATGCAGCACGCGTTCGTCTTCGCCTTCCGCGTAGATCACGCGGACCGGCTGGGTCTTCGCCTTGGCAAACACCGGCTTCATGACCAGGCCGGAGCGGAACGCAAAGCGCTCCAGTTGCGCGGTATAGTCGTCGAAGTTGGCGATCGGACGGGAGGCGACACCGGACGCCATGGCCGCCTTCGCAACCGCAGGCGCGATGCGCAGGATCAGGCGCGGATCGAACGGGCTCGGGATCAGCGAGCCCGGGCCGAAGCCTTGCGCTTCGCCGCTGTCGAAGCCGGAGGCGACCGCATCCACCGGCGGATCGCGCGCGAGCTGCGCGATCGCGTCAACCGCGGCCTTCTTCATTTCCTCATTGATCGCGGTGGCGCCGACGTCGAGCGCGCCGCGAAAGATGAACGGAAAGCACAGAACGTTGTTGACCTGATTGGGAAAGTCGGAGCGCCCGGTGCAGATCATCGCGTCGGGGCGCGCTTTCCGCGCCTCATCCGGCATGATCTCAGGCGTCGGATTGGCCAGCGCCATCACCAATGGCTTGTCGGCCATCGCCTTGACCATGTCAGCGGTCAGCACCTTGGGAGCCGACAGGCCGAGAAAAATGTCGGCGCCGCCGATCACTTCGGCCAGCACGCGCTTGTCGGTCTTCTGCGCATAGACCGACTTCCAGCGATCCATCAGCGTGTTGCGGCCTTCGTGCACCACGCCGTCGATATCGCAGACCCAGATATTCTTGCGCTGCGCGCCCAATGAGACCAGGAGGTTGAGACAGGCGATCGCCGCGGCGCCGGCACCCGAGGCGACGATCTTGACGTCCTTAAGCTGCTTGCCGTTCAGCAGCAGGGCATTGGTGATCGCGGCGCCGACGATGATGGCGGTGCCATGCTGGTCGTCGTGGAATACCGGGATCTTCATGCGCGCCTTGAGCTGCGCTTCGATCTCGAAGCACTCCGGACCCTTGATGTCCTCAAGATTGATGCCGCCGAATGTCGGCTCCAGCGCGGCCACGGTCTCGACCACGCGTTCGACGGTGTCGGCGGCGATTTCAATGTCGAACACGTCGATGCCGGCGAACTTCTTGAACAGGACCGCCTTGCCCTCCATCACCGGCTTCGATGCCAGCGGACCGATATTGCCAAGGCCGAGCACCGCGGTGCCGTTGGAGACCACCGCGACGAGATTGGCGCGGATGGTCAGCGATGCCGCCTCCGCCGGGTCGGCTGCTATCGCCATGCAGGCGGCGGCCACGCCGGGCGAATAAGCCAGCGCGAGATCGCGCTGGTTGGCGAGCGGCTTGATCGCCTGAATCTCAAGCTTACCCGGCCGTGGCAGGCGGTGATAAGCAAGCGCCGCGGAATGGAGATCTTCAGAATAGGACGCCATACGTGCTCCCCGCGCTTCCCGCCTGAGTTTTTGATTCGCTGGTTCAGTTCAGAAGGGTCAGTTGTCCAGCAGATTGGGCCGGATGTGAAGCACGCGCGAATGCTTCGACGCAATATCCGATGGCGCGCACCACGGGTCTGCGCCGCGCCCATCGCCGGAAATCGCCGAAGCCATTGTCACACTCCCATACCATCGCGAGCGACAATATGGCATTTTGGCCGCAATCGGCAAACGGAGTCGCCCGGATGATAAGAATACTGATCGGCCTGGTCGCCGCCATCGTCATCGCGACGGGTGGTTTCTTCGGCTTCGAGTTCTACGTGCAGCAGCGCGTCGCCGGTGAAGTGGAGGCTGCGTTCGACCAGATTCGTGCGACGGGCAGCAAGGCGAGCCACGGCAAGGTGTCGTTCGACCTGTCGAACCACACCATCACCGTCGCAGACATCGCCGGCGAAACGGCTGCGCAACCCCCGATGAGCGTCAGGATCGCCAGCATCACGGCTTCGGGCGTCAGTCAACCGGATGCGATGCGATTTTCCGCCGGTAACATCGAGGCCACTGGGATCGAGCTCGGCGTGTCGATGGCCGCCCAGCCGGGCTTGAGCGTCAGCTACAAGGCACCGCGGATCACCGTCAAAGACTATTCCGGCCCCGCCGGCCTGCGGCGGCCACCGGTTTCGTCGTCGTTCATCGACGTCTACCGATTCGCAATCGAGCAATTCGCAGCCATCACCGCGTCGTCGGTCACGGCGCCCAGCATCGCCGGGACCATGAACTTCGGCGCTGCGATGCCGGGCGGAGGCGAGTTCGCCTATTCGGGCCTTGCGATGCAGGACATCAAGGACGGCAAGATCGCGACCGTGAAGGTCGACGGGTTCGTCTTCAGGGTCGACGCGCAACAGGCGGGCAAGGCCGATAAGCTCACCGGCGACCTCGCCAATGTCGCCGCCTATGACGTCGATCTAAACGCGGCTGCCGCGATGTTCGATCCACAGAAAGCGGACGACGAGCGGTATTATCGCGCTTACCGACAAATCTCAGCCGGTCCCTATACGATCAAGTCCGGACAAGGTCTGAATATGCGGATCGACGGCCTGACAATCGATGATGTCGGGCTGCGGCCATCACGGCTGCAACTCCCGGCGCTGCTGGCGATGATACCGCCGGCCGGGACTGTTCCGACCCCGGCCCAGGCCCGCGACATGATCGAGAAGGCAGCCAGACTCTATGAGGGCATCCGCATCGGAAATGCCGAGATGCGCGGCCTCTCGATGGAAACGCCGCAGGGCCCATTCAAGGTCTCGGCGATGCGGTTCGGCCTGGAAAACGGCAAGGTCGGCGAATTTGCACTCGAAGGCCTGGATACGCGTGCTCCGAAGGGGCCCGTCAAGGTCGGGCGCTTTGCGCTCAAATCCCTCGACATCGCCAAACTCTTGCGAATGTCGGCGCTGTTCTCCAACCCGGCGCAAAGGCCCTCACCTGACCAGGCACTCGAGCTATTGCCACTGCTCGAAGGTGTCGAGGTTAATGGCGTCGTCGCGCCTTATAAGGACAGCAACAAGCCGGTCGACATCGATACTCTCAGCCTGAACTGGGGCCAGTTTGTCGGACCGATCCCGAGCCGGGCACGTCTGACCGCAAAGCTGACCGGCCCCATCGACGCGACCGACGCCGGGTTGCAGCCGCTCGTCGCCGCCGGCATCAACACGCTGGCGCTCAACTGCGATCTTGGGGCGGCCTGGACCGAAGCGTCACGCACATTCGTGCTGGACCCGATCACGCTCGAACTCGGCAACCTGCTAAAGGCGTCGGCGCGCGTTTCGCTCGCCAACGTGCCGCGCGGGATATTCTCGCTCGATCCGCAACAGGCGGCGACGGTGGGGGCTCAAATCGAGGCCGGAACGATGGAGCTGTCGCTGCGTGACATGGGTGGGGTCGACCTGGCGATCGCGCAATATGCTCGCGCGCAGAACGTAAGTCGCGATGCGGCCCGGCGTGCCATCGTCGACAACATCAAGGCCAGCGGCGAAAAAACAGCGCGAGCCAATCCCGATGCCGTGGCTGTCGTGGAAGCGCTAACCCGCTTTATCGATAACCCGGGGCAAACGCTGATCATCAAGCTTACGCCGCTAGGCAAAGTCCCGGCGCTGCAGCTCATCCAGGTGCTGAAATCCGACCCGATGATGGCGCTGGCGCAATTTCGGATCGAGGCTTCGACGGGGCTGTGACTACGCTTTGTCCGGCAGATTGAGGCGGATGTGAAGCTCGCGCAACTGCTTCGGCGTCACCTCCGAAGGCGCCCCCATCAGCAGGTCTTCGGCCCGCTGGTTCATTGGAAACAGCGAGATTTCGCGCAAGTTGGTGGTGCCGCAGAGAAGCATGACAATGCGATCGACCCCGGCCGCCATGCCGCCATGCGGCGGGGCGCCATACTGGAAGGCGCGGTACATACCGCCGAAGCGCTCGACGACGTCCTTCTCGCCATAGCCCGCGATCTCGAACGCCTTCACCATCGCCTCGGGCCGATGATTGCGGATGCCGCCGGAGGCGATCTCATAGCCGTTGCAGGTGATGTCGTACTGAAACGCCTTGATGGCCAGCGGGTCCTGCGTTTGCAGCGCTTCAAGCCCACCCTGCGGCATCGAAAACGGGTTGTGCGAGAAGTCGACCTTCTTGTCTTCCTCGTTGTATTCGTACATTGGAAAGTCAACGATCCAGGCGAGTTCGAACCGATCCTTGTCGATCAGGTTCAACTCCTCGCCGAGTTTCGTTCGCGCCAATCCAGCGAATTTCCAGAATTTGTCGGGATCGCCCGCGACGAAGAACGCGGCATCGCCCTCCTTCAAGCCGAGCTGCGCGCGGATCGCCGCGGTCCGATCGGGACCGATGTTATTGGCAAGCGGACCGGCGCCCTCGCCGCCCTCGCGCCACATGATGTAGCCGAGCCCCGGCTGGCCCTCGCCTTGCGCCCACGAATTCATCCGGTCGCAGAACGCGCGTGAGCCGCCGCCGGTCCCGGGGATCGCCCAGACCTGGTTTTTCGAGTCTTCCAGCATCCGCGCAAACACCTTGAAGCCGGAGCCGCGGAAATGCTCGGAGACGTCCTGCATGACAATGGGATTGCGCAGATCGGGCTTGTCGCTGCCGTACTTGCGCAAGGCTTCCGCGAACGGAATCCGCGGCCACGTCTTGGTGACGGGCTTGCCCTTGGCGAAATCCTCGAACACGCCCGATATGACCGGCTCCATCGCCGCGAACACGTCGTCCTGCTCAACGAAGCTCATCTCGACATCGAGCTGATAGAACTCGCCGGGCAGCCGGTCGGCGCGCGGGTCTTCGTCGCGGAAACACGGCGCGATCTGGAAGTAGCGGTCGAAGCCGGACATCATCAGCAACTGCTTGTACTGCTGCGGCGCCTGCGGCAGCGCGTAGAACTTGCCCGGATGGATCCTTGACGGCACCAGGAAGTCGCGCGCCCCTTCCGGCGACGACGCCGTCAGGATCGGGGTCTGGAACTCGAAGAAGCCCTGTTCCTTCATCCGCTTGCGCATGGAATCGACGATCGCGCCGCGGGTCATGATGTTCTGGTGCAGTTTTTCGCGGCGAAGGTCGAGAAAACGGTACTTAAGCCTGATGTCCTCGGGATATTCCTGTTCGCCGAACACCGGCAGCGGCAATTCGCCTGATGGCCCCAGTACCTCGATCTCGCTGATGTAAAGCTCGACCGCGCCGGTCGGCAATTCCGGATTTTCGGTGCCGGCAGGTCGGCGGCGCACCTTGCCGTCAATCCGCACCACCCACTCCGCGCGCAGTTTCTCGGCGTCCTTGAACGCCGGCGAATCCGGATCGGCAACGCATTGCGTCAGGCCGTAATGGTCGCGCAGATCGATGAACAGCACACCGCCATGGTCGCGAATGCGATGGCACCATCCCGACAAACGAACCGTCTGGTCGATATGGCTGTCGCGGAGCGCGCCGCAGGTGTGGGACCGGTAACGATGCATGATGTCCTAAAGCAGGTGGTCGGAGGATCGAATCGGGGGCCAGAGGCCGCCCCGTAAGGAGGTTGAGGGTTTACCCGACACAAACCGGCGCGGCAACCGAATGCGCCCCAAAAGCCTGGCCTCCCAAAAAGCGGCGCAAAGCCGGGAAAAGTGACGGAAAAACAACGGATCCCTTGGACCGCGTCCCCGCAACACGATTGTCTATTTCCAGCGCATGCCTATCTTGTTGCCCATGACGGTCCATTTCCCCTTCCAAAACACCTATGCGGCCCTGCCGGCCAATTTCTTCGCGCGGGTCGCGCCGACGCCGGTTGATTCGCCGCGGCTGATCAAATTGAATCGGCCGCTCGCGATCCACCTCGGCCTCGACCCTGACCGGCTCGCCAGTCCCGAGGGGACCGAGATCCTCGCCGGCAAGCGCATTCCCGACGGGGCAGACCCGATTGCGATGGCCTATGCCGGCCACCAGTTCGGCCATTTCGTGCCGCAACTCGGTGACGGCCGCGCCATCCTGCTCGGCGAAGTGATCGACGCCGACGGCGTCCGCCGCGACATTCAGCTCAAGGGGTCGGGCCCGACGCCGTTTTCGCGCCGGGGCGATGGCCGCGCCGCGCTCGGTCCGGTGCTGCGCGAATATATCGTCAGCGAGGCGATGGCGGCGCTTGGCATGCTAAAATCCACCGCTGTTGATTCATCTTGGACGATTATTTTCGCGCCCGTTTTTTTCATGACCTGGACCCCAAGCGAACCATCCGCATCGGCTCCCGTCAGGACGATCCCGATGGAATTTTTCCCGTAAAACGCCGCCACCGAATCGAACAACGGTTCTGCAGAGGGACGGGAAAAGTGCACCGGCTCGGATGAGGAAAGCTGGAGCCTGTTGCCCGCTTCAAGCAGCAGGTGCTGATTAGGCGGCGCGACAAATATGCACGGAACACAAATAATCTCCATGCGCAGCTTGTTTGGCTGGCATGGCCGTATGCCGCGCGAGTATATCGGCCAGATGACTGGGCTGCGACCGGGACACGTGTTGCGCGATGACCACGGCGGCCTTCAGGTTTGAAGGCAAAAGTTCCACGATGCGAATCAGCGCCTGAATGCCCCCGGCCGATGAAGCGATGGCCACCACAAAACGAGCAGGTTCCAAGTGTTTCACAAGTTACCCTAACCAAAATCCCTCGCGCTTCAAGCGGACGGATTAAGTTCGTCGCTTAAAAACTATTCAAAACCCCGGTCGAAATCGTTTCGGCGACTTTATCTGTTTTCCCCGGCACGAAGTTCCGATTTCCGCGCATTCTGCAAGCTGAAGCGTCGCGGTCATGCAACCTGCAAAAGAAAAACGGGGCTGCCGGAAAGGTACGATCTGACCTTCAAGTTGAATGCATG
>Ga0137418_10003688_pt1 | contig 14083 bp, 10 predicted proteins | sample CZODoug3_1_2_16f_FD_122242 | JGI IMG/M metagenome (GOLD analysis project Ga0137418, IMG submission 122242) | Vadose zone soil fungal communities from Angelo Coast Range Reserve, California, USA - CZODoug3_1_2_16fungal (Hybrid Assembly) | ecosystem: Environmental > Terrestrial > Soil > Vadose...
GGCTTGGAGCTGCCCGCGATCTTGGCGGTTTCGCTCATGAGCGTTACGATTTGGGGGTTTTAGCGCGCGGCCGCCATTGCCTCGCGACTTTTCCACTGGCCATAGTTCACGATCTGGGTGCGGTCGAGGCTAACGTGGAAGTTCATAGAGACGAAGCCGGGCACGTATCGCACAGTCTCGATTGCCGAACGCACAAGATACTCCAGCACCTCCTCGACCCGTTCGGGGGCAACCGTGTAGGTATTCATTGTCGTGATATAGCCAGCACCTGGGTCGAGCGTTGTGAGGCCCGGTTCGGTCGCTGGCGCGGCGTCCGCCGCGGGTGATGTGTTGTTGTTGGTAATCATCGGGAATTCCTCCGTACGATATTTGCTTCCTGCACCGGCCGATAACCCGCAAACTCTGGCGCGGCCCACGGGGGGAGGCCTGGGCCATCTGTTCACGTCAGAGGCCTTGATCAGTTGTCAAAGTCATCCTGTGGGCGAGCTGTTCGGAGATCCGCGCTTCGTGGCCGGGTAGAGCAGTCTGATCTGCCGCGTTGATATCAATGTTCCAAGACTGCCAATACGACTGCGTCATGACCTGGGGAGGCAAGTCTTTGTACCGGAATTGGTGAATGTCCAGGATTTCTTGAGCGCTGTAAGGGGTGCCATCCGGATACAGAAGGCAGTGGAACCATTTCTCCGGAGGTGGGGAACCCATAGGCCAACCCCATGGGAACTGGAACTGCGCCGGGCCGACGGCGCACAATCCCCACACGAACCAGCTAATGTGATATCTCTCAAAGAATGGCAAAACGGCCGCGATCGTATTACCGAAGGGACGGGCCAACCACTCAGTGCAGAGCATCGGTCGACCCCAAGCCCTGGCCCAATCCAACTCATTAAGAAAATCCCAGCCGGGAGAGTTCCGGTTGGGAGTGTCAAACCCCGGACGTGCGTATGTGTGAAACGTAATCACGTCGGAGAGATCGTGCCCCTGCCAACAGACTGAAAGTGGCTGCGAGGGGTCCCACCTCTCGCGCCCATTGAAAAATCCTTTCCACAAGCGCCCGAGCTGATTTTGGTGCCTCGTTGTACAGATCCCACAGAAGAATACGTTCATCTTTGGCAAAGCGGCTAAGGAAGGATCGGAAGAATTTTTCGGCTGCAGGTTTGGTTCGTTCCCAGGCAGCAGTGGCCTTTGCAGGAATTGGGCCCTCCGGGTTGCAGCAAGGCCAATGGATGCGATTGGGATATCTCCAGCCTCCTCCATGCAGGGAAGGATGGAAGTCCATGGTTGGGTGGTCTGCTCCAGCAGTCGCCGGACTCACATCGGGGTCAAGTACGCTCTCGAGCGAGAGCACCGGAAGCACCTTGATCTGATTCTTGTCGCAAGCATCGAGAAACTTCTCAAAATTCGCATACAAGCGGTCCGGATCGATTTGAAATTCTGCCAGTTGGACCCACACGCGCATGCTATTCAAACCTGCGACATCGCGGGCCCAGCCCAATTCACGACGGATCAGTTCATCGTTGGGTGAGTTCATTACGCCGCTCCCATCACTGGGGACGTAATTGCATCCCTTCACCTCGCCAAATTTCTGCATATACTGAAATGCTTTTTGTTTTTCCCAACGAGCGTTTCTCAATTGCTGCAGATCGCCAGGGACATTGTCTGGAGCGGCTGAGGATTCAGAGACCAGCGCCGGTACCGAGGTCAGCATCAGGGGCGCGCATGCTCCGCTCGCCAAGGTTCGCAATAAAGATCTTCGATTCATTCCACTCGGAGATTTAAGTCTTAGTTGCTAGCGTTGAGGCCATCCCGCGTGCGCTTCGCAACAGATTGCGACGTTAGTTGTCGAATGAGTTCACCCTCAGAGGGACGGTACAGTTTGCCATCTGGATAGAAGATGTCGTGAAACCAAACCTGGGGAGATATTGTCACGTAGGGACGCTGCCATGAGTCCCACGGAAGATACGTTTGCGTTTTTCCCGCAACAAGCCCCCAGTTCACCGCGCCAACGTTGTATTTTCTTGCGATCGGAAGAATCGTGTCGAATAAGCTTCCCGCTCCTCGGGCCATATACTCCGTGCAAATGATGGGACGATGGAACTGTTGCAGCTCTGCGACTCGCTTCTCGAATTCTTCCGGCCATCCATAATTGTGAACGCTGATGATGTCCGACTGTTCGATCTGAATCCGCGCGATGGGTGTCATCCGCTCAAGACTTGACCAGTCGCCATTCCAAACGCCGCTCGTCAATGGCTGAGCAGGATGAGCTGCTCGCGCCCAATCGAAAACCTGCGGTAATAATTTCTCGACGATGGAGACCTTGTCTTTCAATTCCACCTTGCCGTAAGCCACGGTGTTCATGTTTTCTGGTTCATTCCAGAGGTCCCAGGCGAGAATTCGTTGATCATCGGCGAACACTCCGATTATCGATTGCACATAGGCACGCAGGCGCGGGACCGCGTTCGGGTCCGCGAGGGCTTTTTCTCCCGGGCTCTGAACCCATCCAGAGTTGTGCACTCCGGGTATTGGCATGTGCTGTGCTCCAAGGTGCGGGAACGGGTCCCAGCATGAATCGAAGATCACGAATATCGGCCTAATCGAATGCCGACTCGCGATGGACAAGAATTGATCGATGCGCCGCCGATATCCTTCCCGATCCTGCTCCCAAGGGAGATCGTGCAGGAACACCCGCATCGTATTCATGCCGATACCCTGGGCTAACCCGAGCTCGTAATCGATTTCTGACGGATTAAAGGTCTCGGCTTGCCACATCTCGAGCTGATTGATCGCATCGGAAGGGATGTAATTGGCTCCTACCAGCCACGGTTGCTTGGCGTACCAGGTCTCTGCCTTCTGCTGCGACCATCGTGTTTCTTCCGCGAAGCCCCGCTCAACATAGGAGGCGGCAACTACCACGATCAACAAGGCAACCAGAGTACGCGGCGAAAAGAGCCCGACGACAACAGTCTTCAGCCAAGACTGAAACATGAATGACTCCTGAAATTTCTCTATTCTCTAAATCGCACGATCCTTCGCGAGTCGTAGAACAACATCCTGGAAGCGCTTCCATTTGGGTCCTAAATAAGAAGGCTTCCTCCGAAGCCCGTTGGGGGAAGGCGTTGTTCAATGGAAGCGCTTCCAAACTAGAGAACTTTATTCTCGTCAATAATCTTTGTCAAGGAACTTTGCGAAAAATATTGAGCCCCCAGGGGTGCCGCTGTATTGACGCCCAAATGAATAACCTCTGATTCCAAGCCTCCGATGCGAACCCAGCCCATTTTTCAAAACGGAGGGATCATGGGCGCGATTTTGGCTTTGCTCTCGGCCATCTATGGCTTTCAATTATTCCTGCACCCTCTTTAATGATGACCAATTGGTCCGCAGGCAGGCTTGCGATGTGTTGAAGCAGACCGCTCGGCCATCGGATCTCCAGACTGGTAGTGTTTACCTCACCCAGTCCAAAGTGGAGACGAGGGTCATTGGCAGAATAGAAGCTCGACTGGGCGAGCACCTCCTGTGCCTGCACGTGAACACCGTACCGGGCAGTCACGCGCGCTCCTATTGCACTGCGATTCGAGCGGGTGCCTATGAGCCGCACCTTGATCCAGTGACCGCCGCCGGTCACGTCATTGCGCAGCAATGAGGGTGGCTCATTAAGGTTGATGATGAGCGCGTCAACGTCGCCGTCATTGTCGAAGTCACCGAAAGCGCAACCGCGGCTGGAATGCGCTGCGGCAATGCCGGGCCCTGCCTCGTCGATTAGCTCTTCAAACCGTCCGTCACCGAGATTACGAAAAACGATCCGCGGAGTCTTATAGGGGTAGTTCGGAAGCGCACGCTCTACTTCCGGATAGACATGCCCGGTAACCATGAGCAAATCCGGATATCCATCATTGTCCAAGTCGGCGAAGCCAGCACCCCAGCCTACATACCGGTTCTCCACACCGATGCGCGCCGCTAGCGTGCGATCCTCGAATTCGCCACGGCCCACGTTGCGGTACAAAACGTTCGTGTCGTCCGCGAAGTGGGTTTTAAAGAGATCGAGTCGTCCATCGAGGTCATAGTCGCCCACGGCCACACCCATGCCAGCTTGCTCCATTCCGTCCTCGCTGAGTGCCACACCGCGTAGGATTGCTTCCTCGCGGAACGTGCCGTCGTGATTGTTGATGAATAGAAGGCTAGGGGTCGAATCACACGCCACGTAGAGATCGGGCCATCCATCATCGTCGAAATCCGCGGCAACCGCAGTCATACCGTAAGTTTCGTAGGCACGATCGATGCGGGCCTCATGCGAGACGTTGCTGAAGGTGCCATCGCCGTTGTTGCGGTAGAGCAGGTGCCTTCCGTACGGAAACCCACGCGGGCCACAATTGACCGGTAAGCCCTTCCAGTTGCAGTTAGTTGTTCGACCAGGTTTCGGTGCTGTTGCGAGGTCAAACCCCAGATAATTTGAGACGAAAAGGTCGAGGTGACCATCCTTGTTGTAATCAGTCCACGTGCAGCCAGCGCCCCAGCGGACCTCTTCTTGCCAAAGGCCCGCCTGCTTAGTCACGTCTGTAAAGGTGCCGTCGCCGTTGTTGCGAAACAGGCGGTTATGGCCCCATTCTGTAATGAACAGATCCTCGAAGCCATCGTTGTTATAGTCGCCGACGGTGACAGCCGAAGTCCAGCCCACTACGTCAAGTCCAGCCTGCTTAGTCACATCTGTAAAGGTGCCGTCGCGGTTATTACGGTAAAGGTGGTTGCCTGCGCTTTCCGGCGTCGCGCCCAGTCGCGTACCGCCGAGCACAAGCAGATCCATCCAGCCGTCATTGTCGTAATCGAACATCGCACACCCGCAGCCGACGGTCTCAATGATGTAGTCTTTGCGTTCCAAACGTCCATACACTACAGGCGCCGTCAGCCCGGCGGCAGCCGCAACATCCGTCAGATGCGCACGGAACGGCTTGCCGGAGGGGGAAGACCGCACCTGGGCTCTTACGCTGTGCGAGGAGACGCCCTGCCCGTACGCGTGTGATACTGTCGCGGCGAACAGCAGTTGAAGGAAATGCCGGCGGCTGCCGTGCATCGTTTACTGACCCCCGTCGCTGTCAGGCTTAGACACGCGGATGCGGTTGCGTTCGACCTCTTCCTTGCGCTGAGATGCCAGCAACTCGTTCAGCTGCGTGGCCACGGCCCCGGCCTCGACCGTGCGGCCAAGCTTACGAAGCGCGAGCATGAGTTGGCTGAGTGCGGTAGGGTTTCTAGGATCCTGGCGGAGTGCCGTCTGGAGCTCGCGGACCGCAGAATCTGGCGCACCCGTCTTGAGATAGAGCCTTCCCAGGGCTACATGTGCCTTCGGAAAACCGGGTTGTTCGCGAACTGCGAGATCCAGCGCGTGGCGGGCTTCACTGAAGGCGGCAGTGCCAGGAGAAGCGCCTTGCCGAAGGAGCACATCGGCGAGAAGATAATTGAGCACCGCATCGTGAGGAGCCCTACGAAGCCGTTTGTGCAGCAGAGTCTCCGCTTCAACTAGATGCTCGTTCTCCGCAAGCAGAACGCTCAAGCCAATCGTTCCGTAGAAGGAATCGGGTTGCACCCGCGAGGCCTCCTCGAAATCTTCCTGCGCCTCTTCCGTCTTCCCCACATTCGCCAGGACAGCCCCACGTATTGTCAATAAGCGCGCGGAGCCGGGCACGTTCCGAAGCCCCGTATCGAGCACCTCTAGCCCGATCTCAGGCGCATTGTGATCGATACAGAGCGCTGCCAGATCAAGATAATTACGCTCGTCGGTTGGGGCGAGTTCCACCGCGCGGCGCAGAGTGTTTATCGCCTCTTGCACTTTTGAGAGCTGGAGATAAAGTGCGGCAAGCAGATTCAGCGATGCACCGTCTGCGGCAGGTCCTTCGGTGAGGGGTGCTAGCATAGTTGCCGCCTCTTCCGGCCGTCCGGCAGCTTGAAGCGAGACCGCTAATGCGTAGCGCGCTTCGCGGCTTCCGGGCGACGCCGCCATCCACTGCTGGAAAACTGCCACGGCCTTGCTCGCTTGAGACGTCACAAGAAGGCACTCGCCGAATTGGGCGAGTGCGACCGGATCCTGATCCACGACACTTTGTGCAAGCTCAAAGTGGCGAATGGCATCAGGGCAATGCTTCAACTCGAAAGCGAGGGTGCCGGCCATCGCGTGCGCCGTCGCATTTTGAGGATCGCGGGCTAGGATCCGCCTGACGTATTGAGCGGCGTGCGGATCACGCAGAGCGAAGGCGGCTTCGGCCGCACCTTCGAGGGCAGCCATCAAGGTCGGCGATAGCGCAAGCGCATGTTGAAAGCTTCCCAGGCTCTGCCGAGTTCTGCCTAGCCCGCGGTACGCGAGCCCTTCAGCGACCCAGAGCCGCACATCCATAGGATTCGAACGCAGAGCACCCTCGATCACGGTTAGTGCCCGCTCATAGCGGCCCGCCGCTAATAGGCTGCCGGGACTATCCTGCGCAAAGCTTGCGCAGGACGCCGAAAGCATAAGAAGGACCACCGTCAAGGAGCGCAGCGTTGTTCGCTCGACAAATGCGCCGTGACGAATCCATTGCATGCACCGTTCGCGCGGTTCCGCTTGGTACGCCATGTCAATTCTATGTAGCCTGCTCGCACTGGTCATGTTGTTTACATCACTAGCCGCCAAATCCCATTACACGCTCCATGGCGATGGCTTCGTTCCTTAGTTAGTCGTTTTCGGCTCTTTAACTCGGGCAGAGGTCTCCTTGACCAGTCCTTTCCCCTCCTCGATAGTAAGAAAGCGGTTTGCCGGTATCTCTCGGATGGATTCAGTCTTCCCATCCGGCCAATGGATTTCAATCGTGTCTACCCGGCTTCTTGTTCCCAGCCCGTAATGCAATCGCAGATCACTTCCAGAAAGGTAGCTGCCCCCACTGCGAACCTCATCCCACTGGACGAGGTCTCCGGCGACAACTTTTATTTTGGCTCCGATAGCATCTCGACTAAGCCCCGTCCCCACCGTTTTGATGGTAATCCAGTTGTTTCGATTGCCAGTGTTTCGAAGGATCGTTGGCTTGCCATTCGGATTTTCGATTACCACGTCGAGAAAACCGTCATTATCTAAATCGCCAATCGCTAACCCACGACTGACTCGTGGGATTGTGAGAGCCTCTCCGGCCTGCGCAGCTACCTCAGAAAACGTGCCGTTTCCTTCATTGTGGAAGAGCAGGATACGCTGGGCGTACCGTGAACCCGTGTCGGTATTGTCCACTTGGGGATATACGTGACCGTGGACAATGATCAGATCGGGCCAGCCATCGTTATCGTAGTCGAAAAACGCAGCCCCCCAACCGACATAAGGCCCCATGAACTTACCTATACCGGCCTGAAAGGAAACGTCACTAAACATCAAAGGGCGATCGTGCCGGTAAAGTGTGTGATATTCGTCAGCGAAGTTGCTGACGAACAGAGCTGGACGACCGGTGTGCAGGTAATCGCCAACGGCCACGCCCATCGACCCCTGTTCGCGGCCTTCGTCGTTGACTGCGACTCCAGCAAGCAGACCGATTTCGGTGAAAGTGCCATCGTGGTTGTTGTGGTACAGAAAATTTGGGCCGGTATCGTTTGCGACGTACAGATCAGGCCACCCGTCACCATCGACATCTATCCAAACAACTCCGAGGCCATACCGCCCGTCGGGGTCAGCAACGCCAGCCTTCTTTGAGACTTCTGTGAACGTTCCGTTGCCGTTATTGTGAAACAAAGAATCGCCTGCGCCAGGCAGACCCCGCGGGCCGCATTGGACGGGCATTCCGTGGTATACGCAGTACTTTCCTTTCCCGAATTGCGGAAGATTCGAGAGGTCGACCTGTGCGTAATTGGCCACAAAGAGATCCAGAGCGCCGTCATTGTCGAAGTCACCGAAGGCCGCACCTGTAGACCAACGGGTATCATCTACGCCAGCCTTCTCCGTCACGTCTGTGAAGGTACCGTCTCCGTTGTTGTGATAAAGGTGGTTCGAGCCGAAACCTGTAACGTATAAGTCTTGGTACCCGTCCCCGTCATAATCTGCTGCCACGGCACCCATGGCCCAGCCGGAATTCCCTAAATTAGACCGCTCGGTCACGTCGGTAAAAGTTCCGTCGCAGTTGTTGCGATAAAGCGCGCTGCGCGCGGGTTGGTCAGCCGTGTCCACGGTCGGCGCGTTAGTAAAGAAGATGTCCAGACATCCGTCGTTGTTATAGTCGAACAGTACGACACCACCGCCCATCGACTCGATAATGTATTTGTTTTCGGGGCTGGAGCGATGAGTAAAACGAATGCCGGACGCGTCGGTGATGTCGACGAATTGGGAACCGTCTTCTGCGAACGCGCGTACGGAACCGGCAGCGGTCCAATAAATGCCGAGCGCAACCACGGCGCTTGCTATCAAAAAGTGACGCATCTTCTCGCTCAATAACCTCTGCGTTTTCTTATTTCGCATCTTCCTCAACCTGGGCTTGCGCCAACTCCAGAAGAGGGGGCACCAAACGGCTCAGTTCCGACAATTCTGTCTCGGATGCGCGATAGACCGTCGCCCCTTCCAGGGCGCGGGATTTATCGTCCGCACTCGAGAGTCTCTCGGCCAGCACGCGAGCGCGATCAACATTGCCTTGCGCCTGCGCAATCCTCGCTAACAAGTAAATTGCCTGTTGTTGGCCGGGGTAGAGGGCAAGAGAGCGCTCCAGCGCGGTACTGGCTTCGCCATACCTCTTTTGACCAAAGAGCGCCAGGCCAAGAGCCGCGAAAGTGCAAGCTCTGTCCGGTTCCGCTTGGTCTGCGTGCTGAAGGGCGGCAACTGCTTCGGCTAGTTCCCCGGCTTGTAGATAGGCAAGGCCCAGTAAATAAAGATAAGCGCCCGATTCTGGACCCATGTGTACGGCGGATTCCAGGGCTTGAGAGGTCTCTCGTGGTTTGTTTAGTCTCATGAGGACCAGCGCATAATCGTAAAGCAGTTCCTCAGAATTCGGCGCGAGGGCAAGCGCCCGCTTGAAGTGCTGAGCTGCAGACGGGTATTTCTTGAGCTTGACCTCCACGCGCGCTAGTGACACGAGCGCCTCGGCGGAACGCGGGCGTTTTCCGACGACTGCCTGATACTGGCGCTCAGCTTTTTCGAGGTCGTCAGCATCTCGATAAACTTTCGCAGAATCGCTCTGGGCGGGGACAGCCCGCCCGGAGAGCGGAAGCAAGCCTAGAAGAAGGACCGCAATGTGCTTCATTGAGTCGTACCCGGTTTTTCTTTCAACAGTCGATACGTGGCAAGTTGGCGCTGCGCCTCATCAGTGCGCCCGAGCTTGGCGCAGATCTGTGCCAGTTGATAATGCTTGCGCTCGTCTTCTGGAGATAGCTGGACCGCCGTCTGCGCATGCTCAAGAGCAAGCTCAAGTTTGCCCTGACCGGACAGGATCTTGGCTAGAGTATAGTGGGCTTCAGCAGAGCTCGGCTGTGCCTCGAGGACACTCTTCAGCAGGGATAGCGCCTCATCATCCTTTTGTTCTAGTGTCAATACAAAAGCCAGGTTGACTTTAGCGGTCAAATCAGACGGGTTGACCCTCAATTCCTGCCGAAACTCCGCTTCCGCCTCGGCAAACTTTCCCGTCCTTAAATAAATCAGGCCTGCGGTTGAGTGCGCCTCGAGAGCGTTCGAATCAACCTGAACAGCTCTCTGCAAAATCGGGAGTGCGCGCGCATCGTCATTCTGCTCGGCGTAGCCTTGTCCGACCAAGACCAGAAAGTCGGCGGAATCTGAGTACTGATTCAAGAGTTCTGAAAGCAAGCGCTCTCCCTCTTCAGGTCTGCCGCTGCGCGTCAAAGAAACGGCCAGAACGTACCCGGCGATGTAACCTGCGTTGGGGTCCCGGAGCAACTCGGAGTCGCTGGAAAGTGTGGCAGTGACACACCCATAATCTTCAGCACGATAGCAGGCAAGCGCCAGCTGCTTACGTCGGGGAACGCTGGCAGGGTCCTGATTTAGTGCTTGTTGCAGCGGATCGACAGCTGCCTTGTATTCTTTGGCATTAAACAAGGCCAAGCCGAGCGAATATTCCACATTCGGCAAATCACGCCCCCAATACGCCGCACGACCCAAGAAGCGAGCCGCACGGCGGAAGCGGCCGCGTTTTCCTTGCATCAGTCCGAGATTGAAATATGCCCGCGCAACATCAGTACGTATTCGCTCCTCAATTTTGCCTGCTGCGCCCGTCGCGCCGGCACTGGATTTGGTTAGGGCAGGGAATGTTCTGTCTGTCAGCGAACTAGAGTCGATATTCTTTTCAACCTTGAGATAAGGCTGCAACTTGGCATTGGGCTTTGCGACAACCCTTGCAGCCTCCGTGAAGGTCTGTTTTGCGAGTGAGGAATTTCCCCGGGCGAGTTCTCGGTTACCAAGTGATTCTAGGGCTTCTGAAATTCCTGCGCGATACTCACTTTCCGCCAGCAACTGTTCACCGTCGTGTAAGGCTGCATCGGCATACGCAATATGCTGCTCTGCATCGGAACTTAGGTCTGCTTGAAGTTTGTCGGCCAATGAATGCAGCGGGACCCGCAAGAGAACAATCGAAACCGGCGCCAGGACCGATATAAGGAGGTTAGTTGTCCAAAAGCGAGTCCCTTTCCCAACCGGTTTTATTTTCGCAGGATACAATCCAAAAACCTATTTACCCAATTCTGCACGATCTTTTCCTGTCATGGAAGATTAGAGAGAACTCCGAATCGAAGCTGTACTTTGTGCCCTGCCGTTCGATGCACCGATGACATGACAGCTAATTCGTTCGGCCCTGTTTCATATACGCTCGACCAGACGTCCGCATCGGGCACACCTGAAAACGGCGGCGGATCGATCACCTTCCATGTTAGAGCGTAATCATCACTATATGACACCTGACCAAAGTTGGAAGTTAATACCACACGGCCACTGGAGAGGGAGACCAGGTAAGGACCACCGCGTTGACTTGGAATTTGCGTGCCCAATCCGGCGGGCCATTGCATGCCGTCCGCTGAAAATTTGTAGGACACCATGCAGTTCTGGGTGCCACACACTTCGAAGACCAACATATACTGACCATTCTTTATTTTCGTCCAGACAGGCATACCCGGTCGGGCTTGGCCAGGTTGCGCAGCCACCCAGATCTCATTTCCCCAAGTTGCGCCATTGTCACTCGATGTTTTCTCCGAAATGATCTGGCTGAAAGACGGATTCTCCACTACATGTTTTTCGCTGGAATACATGACTGCCAATTCATTGTTTGGCAGAAGATAAAAATGCGGCTCATAGACGCCCTTATCGGGATTGCCAAGCGACCCCGGCGTGCCTTCGTTCGCGTCAATCATGCTGAGAAATGTCCAGGTCAGTCCGTTATCGGTACTGCGATAAACCGGGAGGCGATAGGACTCCTGCCAGCGCACAGATCTTGATGCCAGCAAAATCTGCCCATTGGGGAGCTGAATCATCTGGCCATTATCCAGATCGCGTCCGAAGTCGGATATTGTCGCGAGAACAGTCCAAGTGCGGCAATTATCGGTGCTCCGGGCCACCTGCAGGCGCGTCCCCCCTTTGGGGTCGGCGAGGTATCCGTTATTGTCGTAGATGGTGTAGACCGAAAGCCAACTACTGTCAACCAGCTTGAGCATGCGACCATACTCGGCGCCGAATGTGCCTGGGTGTATGCCCCGCGCATCCGTTCCTGCGTCGGTAAAGGTGGCGGGATCGCTGACGGTAACTGTTGTTGCCCAAAAACTCGGAGCGGATTTGGATGCGGAAGCCGCACACCCCACGACCATGGAGAAGTAGCTAACGAGCCCAAGCAACAAGAGTTTATTCAAAACCCGCAAGACAACAATGGTCTGTGGCAAACAATCCCTCACAAATTGGAATTAGCTGCGCCGAGTGAATGAGAAGAGGGCCTGCCTCGAGAAGAGGCAGGCCCATCCCCGCTCTAGAACGTCAAACGCAAGCCTAGCTGGAATATGCGTGGATTGTAGCTGTTTGCGGACTTGCCGAAGCAGCCGCAAGACAGATCGGTGTTGACACCATTCAAATTCACTCGGTTAAGCACGTTAAAGGCCTCAACCCTTATCTGCATGCCCAAGTTCTCGTATAGTTGATTGTTTTTGATAAACGCCATGTCAACAGTGGCATACCCAGGACCGCGGAACATGTTTCTCTTTTCATCGCCATTAGTCCCTATTGTCGGCACACCGAAGCTCGACTGGGTGAAAATTCCGTTTAGAAAATCCGTTCGCGAGTATCCCGAGGTCTTCAACCCGGAAGGGACATTCGGATAGTCAAAGTTGGACCCGTCGGCATTATAGTCGCCGCTTCCTGGCTGAAGCCCTATGACGTTCCCGCTCGAGTCCGTTATCGGCTGAAACGGCGCCGAGGTGAAAACGGTGAGAGGCTTGCCGCTTTGCAATATCGACGTACCTGTCACTTCCCAACCCCCCAAAACCGCCTTGATGGCCCCCTTATTGCTGGGTGAGGGGAGGTTATAGACGCCAATCACCGAAACTCGCTGTCTAGCGTCTTGGTCTGAGTCGGCTTTGTATTGGGAGATGTTGTGTTGATCCGGGAAATTCCACCCGAAGTCGGTACCGTGCGACAAGGTGTACGAGGCTTGGAACATTCCGTGTTTGCCTGCGCGGCGGCGGGCTGTGAGGATCATGGCGTTGTAGCGGATGTCGTTCCAATTGCTCATGTAACCAACATACCCGAAGCTCTGATTCAAGCGGTCGAGCTTTCCGTCAAGCAAGTCGCCCGCGAAGCGATTGAAGTCAGGGCCCTGCCAACTACCTGGTTGCCCAAGGCCGGTTTCGCCATTCGCGAATGAGCCACTGTAATTCGCTCCCACTACAAAGTCACCCGGCAACACGTGCTCCACGCCAATCATGTAGTTATATACCGGGACGTATGTCAGGTTTCTGTCGATCCCACCCGCCTGGGGTCTTAGAGTCGTATTCCCTCCATGTGAGTCCAAAGACAGGGGTGGCACAGTTGGGTATGTGAAACCAAATGGATAGTTATCCGATGTTCCCACAGACAAAAGCGGAGGGTTCGGAGTTCCCGCTTGGAACGTCGGAATTAGATTCAGCAGTGGATTAGTGGTGAGTGCTCCCTCAGTCTGCGATAGTGTTGGCCAGTCGCGGAACACGCCGAATCCTCCACGCACCGACCACTTTCCGGTGTGAGATGGATCCCACGCCACTCCTACCCGGGGACTGAAGTTGCGGTTCAAACGATGCGTGTAGGTTCCAGGAAAGCGTATCACCGAACCATTCGTGACTTGCTGATCGATGGTACTGCCTGACCCCAGCACGAAGTTAGAAGAGATTGTTCCCGTTCCGTGAACAGGGTACGTGTTTCCATAATCGTCCCACCGGATACCCATTGTCACAGTTAGATTTGGCCGTACCTTCCATTCATCCTGAGCGTACAGCGATTCCATGATCGAGTACCAATCGTATCCGCCAGTGGGCTTCCCCGTGACAGGATCGAAGTAGACACCAGATTCCTGATATGGATTATCCGTCACTAAATCGAGCAGGTTGTTATATTGAAAAGTCGGCCGTGAGCGGACTGACTTAAACAGACGCGCGTCGTCATCTCCGCGCCATGCATAGAAACCGAATTTCAGCGAATGTGAACCCCGGATCAGGCTGAGCGTATCCCGCCAGCTGTAGTTGTGCTGTACGAAGGTGGCAGGCCCCCAACCCCCACCAAATCCGGTATCTTGACCCGTTATGTTCAAGAACGGAAGGTGGAATGGCCCAGTCTTCGCTCCGGTCCCGGCAACACGATACGCGGAGAAACCTGCTTCATTCAACAAGCGCGAAGAAAACATGTGGGTTTCGTTGACGGAAACGGTTTTGGTGTGGTTCTCACTCGTGGAATGGAGTCCTTCGCGTATTGCTGGAATCTCGTTGTCCAGGTGAGTTCGGAAGTAACTACCGTAAATCCGATCGCGGGTCTTGTTAAAGTTGTGATCGATTCGGGCATTAATTTGGGTCGCATTGCGAAATGGGCTGGGTTGATACGTCCCTTGATCGATCATGGGCAGGTTGCACGGAATGTTGTCCCTTGCCGGGG
>Ga0137418_10003689_pt1 | contig 14080 bp, 8 predicted proteins | sample CZODoug3_1_2_16f_FD_122242 | JGI IMG/M metagenome (GOLD analysis project Ga0137418, IMG submission 122242) | Vadose zone soil fungal communities from Angelo Coast Range Reserve, California, USA - CZODoug3_1_2_16fungal (Hybrid Assembly) | ecosystem: Environmental > Terrestrial > Soil > Vadose...
GGTTATTTCCTTGGGAGACCGATTCGATAGCAATATAAGAGGTTAAGTTGTGTCCTATCAGGGGACCTTCAACCATATTCTCGACCGGCTGTACCGGAAAAGGACAAGTTGGCTGAGAACAGTTCTCTGTGAGGCGAATCCTGGTCGCGTTCCTATTCTTGTTAAGAAAAATCGTGAACGCGCGATACGTGAGTTGCAGGGCGTCGCCTCAGACGCGTTAGCTAGGAAAATGGCTCGCCGGGAATTTCGACGTTCAGTGAAGAAACGAAAATCATGGAGGACCAAGGGGCGCAGCACCGAAGAGAAGCGAATGGCATTCAGAGCTTGGGTGAGACGAAAAATCGACTCAAAGGGCGGGAAGGTCTACGTGTTTTGGCAGAAGAAAAGGTGCTGTTACGTTGGACGCACAAGCGGCACCGGCCAGCGGCCAGCACGGCATTTCAAGCGGAGCTGGTTTCAGGCTGCTACGCGAATTGATGTGTATATGGCCCCGCGAAAGCGAGACATACCGCGATTGGAATGCCTTGCCGTGCATCAGTTTCTTCCAGCAAGGAACAAGCTAAAAGCGGCTAAAGAAAACTGGACACCAAAATGTCCACTCTGTGCGCTCCACAAGAAAATAAAGACTGACCTTCGCCGCGTTTATAGGTTTCGGTGAGATGAGGAGCTGAGTCGAATTGATCCTCACCGAGCGGACCGCGCGGCGCGGATGGCCTGCGAGTAAGGCGAGCAAGGGCCACGATGAGCCGATCTGTTTTTGCAGGGTAATGCTGTCGTTTTCCCGACTCCAATTGACGCCAACTGACTCCAATTGAGACTTGACGGAAGCCGCAACGTCATCATTCGCCGCGACTTGGGAATCAAAAGTTTGGGTTCGACTCCCACACGCTTCCGCCACATCTTGTTGGTCTGACGGAAGTTGCAAAAAAACGAGGCGGCAAAAGGCGGCAATACCAGGTTTAAATCCGGTTCTTGTTTCAAAATTCTCGGCGGGCACGAGTGACAACCGGATTCGGAGACTTGTTTCTGCCCTTTGTAGGAAGCCCTCGCCGGGACAGATTGGCAGTCGTCCGCAACTTGATAATGCTTAGCGGTGCTGAAAGCCCGTCCCCTGCATTCTCAGGAACTGTTGTGCTTGTTGGCGCATATGAGGGGATTAGTGCCCAAGTAATGGTCCACGGATGCCGCTGCTTTGCGGCCTTCCGCGATGGCCCAAACCACAAGGGATTGTCCGCGGCGCATGTCACCGGCGGCAAAGATTCCTGGGATAGAAGTTGCGTAGTTCTCATCGGTCTGCACGTTGCCACGACGGTCCAGCGCGACGCCAAGTTGTTCGATCATTCCGGCGCGAACCGGACCGAGAAAACCCATCGCCAGCAACACCAAGTCCGCGTCCATCTCAAATTCGGTTCCGGAGATCGACTCGAATTTTGGAGGCGCTCCTACCCGAACACCGTGCAACTTCTTCACGTTGCCATTGGCATCGCCGGTAAATTTAGTTGTGGCGATGCCCCAGTCCCGCGTCCCGCCTTCTTCGTGCGCACCTTCTACCCGCAATTGCATCGGCCAAAGCGGCCACGGTGTTTGCGGCGAACGCTCCACCGGGGGAAGCGGCATGATCTCAAATTGATGGACGGAGAGCGGCTTCTGGCGGTGGCACGTGCCGAGGCAATCTGCGCCGGTGTCGCCGCCGCCGATGATCACCACGCGCTTGCCGGTTGCGAGAATCTCCGCGGCAGGATCGAGAGAATCGCCAGAGCAGCGGCGATTCTGCTGCGGCAGAAAATCCATCGCATAGTGGATGCCCTGCAATTCGCGCCCTGGGAGCGCAAGATCACGAGGGTGTTCCGCGCCGCCGGCCAGCAGAATGGCGTCGAATTCGCGTTGCAGATCCTGGACTGAAATATTTTCGCCGACATTGGCGTTGGTAACAAAGCGCACGCCTTCCGCGGTCATTTGTTCCAAACGCCGATCTACGACGTGCTTTTCCATCTTGAATTCGGGTATGCCGTAGCGCAGCAACCCGCCGATGCGGTCGGCTTTTTCATGGACGGTAACTGCATGACCCGCGCGGCAAAGTTGTTGCGCGGCGGCCAAACCCGCCGGACCGGAACCGACCACCGCAACTTTTCTTCCAGTGCGCATTTTCGGTGGCTCGGGACGAATCCAGCCTTCGGAAAATCCACGCTCGACAATGCTCTTTTCAATCTGCTTGATGGTTACCGCAGGCTGATTGATTCCCAGCACACATGCGGCTTCGCATGGCGCGGGGCAAATGCGCCCGGTGAATTCGGGAAAATTATTGGTGGCGTGCAATTGGCGCACGGCCTCTTTCCAGCGGCCGCGGTAAACAAGATCATTCCAGTTCGGAATAATATTGTTCACGGGACATCCGGTATGACAGAACGGCACGCCGCAATCCATGCAGCGTGCCGCCTGATTGCGCAGATTATCTTCCGGAAAGTCCAGATAAATTTCGAACCAGTCGTTCACACGCTCGGTCACTGCGCGCCGAGATGGAGTCTCGCGCGGATAATCCACGAATCCAGTGGTCTTACCCATGCTGCACCCGGCGGAGCTGCTCCGGCGCTGGAGACACTTGCAGCGGAACCTGCGGCAATTGCTCGCGGCTCAATCCGAGCACACGTTTGTACTCATGCGGGAAAACCTTGACGAAGCGGTTCAGCATGTCCGGCCAGTTCGCAAGAATCCACGCAGCGCGGCTGCTGCCAGTCAGTTCCAAGTGGCGCGTGACCAGGCCGTGAATCAGTTCGATATCGCGCGGCTCGATCACCGGCTCGAGGTCCACCGAAGCAATGTTGCAGCGCCGCGCGGCAAAATCCGCGCGGTCGTCGAAGACGTAGGCGATGCCGCCGCTCATGCCCGCCGCAAAATTTCTTCCGCAAGCACCCAGCACCACGACGACTCCTTTGGTCATATATTCGCAGCCGTGGTCGCCAACACCTTCCACGACGGCGGTGGCGCCAGAATTGCGCACTGCGAATCGTTCACCAGCCACACCGTTGAAGAATGCTTCACCGCTGGTCGCGCCATACAGGGCGACGTTACCGACGATAATATTTTCCGCGGCGACGAAAGTGGAATTGCGCGGCGGGAAGACCACGAGGCGGCCGCCGGACAGTCCTTTGCCAACGTAATCGTTGGTTTCGCCTTCGAGAGTGAGCGTTACACCATTCACCAAGAAAGCCCCGAAACTTTGCCCAGCCGATCCGGTAAAGCGAATCTGCACAGTTTCATCCGGCAATCCGGCGGAACCGTAGCGACGGGCAATTTCGCCGCTCAACATGGAGCCGACCGAGCGGTGGACGTTGCGAATCGGCAAATCCATTTTCACCGGCTTGCGCTCTTGCAAAGCGTCCTTCGCATTTTGAATCAACTGGTGATCGAGCACGTCCTGCAATCCGTGATCCTGCGCCTGCACGCAGTGGCGGGAAACTCTGCCCGGCACGGGCGGTTGATATAAAATCGCCGACAAGTCGATGCCGGAGGCTTTCCAGTGATCGATCGCCAACCGAGTGTCGAGCATGTCCACCCGGCCGACCATTTCATCCACGGTGCGAAAGCCCATGTCCGCCATGAATTGGCGCATCTGCTCGGCGACGAAGAAAAAGAAATTGATCACGTGCTCGGGCTGGCCTTGAAATAATTTACGAAGCGCCGGATCTTGCGTGGCGATTCCGACCGAGCAGGTGTTCAAATGGCATTTGCGCATCATCACGCAGCCCATGGCCACCAGCGGCGTGGTGGCAAAACCAAACTCTTCCGCGCCGAGCAGCGCCGCGATCACCACGTCGCGCCCAGTTTGCAGTTTGCCGTCGGTCTGCACGCGGATGCGGCTGCGCAAATCGTTGAGCAGTAGCACCTGCTGTGTTTCGGCAAGACCCAACTCCCACGGGATGCCGGCATGCTTGATCGAACTGAGTGGCGAAGCGCCGGTGCCGCCGGTGTCGCCGCTGATCAGCACCACGTCGGCGTGCGCTTTGGAAACTCCAGCAGCCACGGTGCCGACGCCAACTTCCGCCACCAGTTTCACCGCGATGCGCGCCCGCGGATTGACGTTCTTCAAGTCGTGAATCAATTGCGCGAGATCTTCAATGGAATAAATATCGTGGTGCGGCGGCGGCGAAGTTAAACCCACCCCCGGAGTGGAATGCCGCAACCGTGCGATGACTTCGTCAACCTTGTGACCGGGGAGCTGGCCGCCTTCGCCGGGCTTGGCGCCCTGCGCCATCTTGATTTGCAGTTCGTCGGCGTTGATCAAATAATTTGTGGTGACGCCGAATCGCGCCGATGCGACCTGCTTCACCGCGCTGCGGCGGGAATCGCCGTTCAGATCGGGCTGGTAGCGCGCTTCGTCTTCGCCGCCTTCACCGGTATTGGATTTTCCGCCGATGCGATTCATGGCGACGGCCAGTGTTTCGTGCGCTTCCTTGCTGATCGAGCCAAAAGACATCGCGCCGGTGGTAAAACGCTTCACAATCTCTTTTGCAGGTTCTACTTCGTCGACTGGAATCGGCGTTGCGGACTTCTTGATGGTCATCAAACCGCGCAACGTGCACAATTTCTGGTTTTGCTGATCGATCAGCTCAGCATATTCCTGAAAGGTCTGATAGCTGGATTCCCTGACCGCACGCTGCAGCTTGCTGATGGTCTGCGGATTCAGCAAATGGTATTCGCCGCTTTCCCGGAAGTGATAGGTGCCGCCGGCCGCGAGTTCGGTTTCAAACTCGGTCATCGGCCGGTACGCAAATTCGTGCTTCATCTGCGCTTCGCGGGCGAGTACATCCAGCCCGATGCCACCAAGCCGTGAGGTGGTTCCGGTGAAATATTTGTCCACCAAACCCTTGCTGAGACCGAGCGCTTCAAAAACCTGCGCGCCGCGATAACTTTGCAGCGTGGAAATTCCCATCTTTGAAAAAGTCTTCAGCAAGCCTTTGTTGATGGCTTTGGTGAACTGCTGCAGCGCGGTCTCGGCGGTGGCGCCGTTCGGCAAATAGCCGCGCCGCGCCATGTCTTCCATCGTTTCAATTGCCAGATACGGATTCACCGCGCTGGCACCGAATCCGATCAGCAGCGCAAAGTGCATCACCTCGCGCGGTTCGCCAGATTCAATGATGATCGCCACCTGCGTGCGGGTCTCTTCGCGCACCAGCAGGTTGTGCACCGCCGCCAGTGCCAGCAAACTGGGAATCGGCGCGTAGTTGCGGTCCACTCCCCGATCGGAAAGAATCAGCAACGTATATCCGGAACTGACGGAGAGCGATGCGCGGCGGGACAGCTCATCCAATGCGCGCTGCAATCCTGCTTCGCCTTCGCTGGCCAGAAAAAGCGCCGGCAGCGTAGTGGCCAGCAAATCTCCGCGCGACACCCGGCGAAGCTTTTCCAGATCGCGATTGGTCAAAATCGGATGCGGCAGTTTGAGCGTGTGGCAATTTTCCGGCGTCTCTTCCAGAATATTGCGCTCGGTGCCGATGTAACTCAGCAACGACATCACCATCTCCTCGCGAATCGGGTCGATGGGAGGATTGGTCACCTGCGCGAAGAGTTGCTTGAAATAGTTGAACAGCGGCTGCGGCTGATCGGACAAACAGGCCAGCGGCGTATCGGTGCCCATCGAACCGACCGGCTCTTCGCCGGTGCGCACCATCGGCTCGAGGATCATGTTGATGTCCTCTTCGGTATAGCCGAAGGCTCGCTGACGGCACAAAATCGTTTCGTGGTCCGAGCCGTGTACGCGTTGCGGCTCCGGCAATTGGTCCAGGGTAATTTGATTGTCGTGCAGCCATTGCCCGTAGGGTTTACGGTAGGCGAGCTGCCGTTTGATCTCTTTGTCGGAAATAATCCGGCCCTCGACGGTATCGACCAAAAACATTTTGCCGGGCTGCAATCGTCCCTTGGATTTGACTCGCTCCGGTTCAATGTCCAGCACGCCCGCTTCAGAGGCCATCACCACTAGGCCATCATGGGTGACCACATATCTTCCGGGCCGCAATCCGTTGCGATCGAGCGTCGCTCCGATGACCCGGCCATCGGTAAAAGCGATTGCCGCCGGACCGTCCCACGGTTCCATCAGCGACGCGTGATATTCGTAGTACGCGCGTTTTTCCGCCTTCATGTGCGGATTCCCGGCCCACGCTTCCGGAATCAGAATCGACATCACGTGCGGCAGGCTGCGTCCCGCTTGCAGCAGCAACTCCACGGCGTTATCGAAATTCGCGGAATCGCTCCCGTTGGGAGCGATAATCGGCGACAGTTTTTTCAAATCGTCACCGAACAGCGGCGAGCGCAGCACCGATTGCCGCGCATTCATCCAGTTCACATTTCCGCGCAGCGTGTTGATCTCGCCGTTGTGGGCGATGTAGCGATAAGGATGAGCGAGCGGCCAGCTGGGAAAAGTATTCGTCGAAAAACGCTGGTGCACCAGACATAAGGCGCTTTTGACGTCCGGATCGGAAAGCTCCGCATAAAATTTTGCAATTTGCGGCGCCAGTAGCAGACCTTTGTAGATGATGGTTCGCGCGGAAAGCGAGGGAACGTAAAAGTAGCCGCGCTCGTCCACGTCGGTTTCCAGAATTTCGCGTTCAGCGCGCTTGCGCACGACATAAAGTTTTCGCTCCAGCGCATCTTCCGGCATCCCCGCTGGTGCCCCGACAAACAATTGCTGGATGTACGGCTGTGATCCACGCGCCACCCGCCCGATCGCGCTGGCATCCACCGGCGTATCGCGCCAGCCGAGCACCGTCAGGCCTTCTTCACGAGCGATTCGTTCCAGAATTCCTTCGCACTGGATGCGCTCATGTTTTTCCACGGGCAGAAAGGTCATGCCCACTCCGTAGGTTCCCGGCGCAGGCAACTTGAATCCCAGCGCCGCGCATTGGCGGGCAAAAAATTCGTGCGGAATCTGAATCAGGACTCCGGCTCCGTCACCGGTTTCCGGATCGCAGCCGCACGCACCGCGATGGGTCAGGTTAATTAGAACTTGAATGCCCTGTAGAATGATCTCGTGGCTTTTTTGCCCACGCACGTTCGCGACAAATCCCATACCACACGCGTCGCGCTCGTTGGCCGGATGGTACAAACCCTGTGCCGGAGGAAGTCCAGGGACTCCGCCCAGCGGCCTTTTTTCCATTTCATTCATATACGCTTATTGCCGTCCATGACCAGTCGCGACCGACACATCGTCGTGGCCTCGCATCCCGGTTCCACCCGCTTTACCCAACCACCCGCTAGTGGCCATATATGAAGTATCACGAGTCAGGCTTGAACCACACATCTCAGAATGTTGATTCATTGAATGAATTTTTTGCGGGACTACCCGTTGTGGCAAGATCAAGCCAAGGCCTTTTCTAGTGCTTCTCGAACCAGGTTTCCTTGAGCCTCGGTCAGCTTCGTTGCTCCCATGGTCAAATAAAACACGTCAATTGCCTTTTGTCCTTCGGTATCAATCAACGCTACTTCGATATTGCACTTGAACGCCGCCAGCACCGAGCCCATCCGATATAACAGCCCTTGGCGGTCCTGGGTCACGATTTCCAGCAAGGTACACCGCTCGGACGACCCGTTGTCAAATCCGATCGAGGTCTCGCACGACACTTTCGGCGCCGAGACCAGATGGTGGTCTTCGAATCCGGCGAGTTCCGGCTGCAGCGGCCGATTCCGGCAAACCACGCTTTCCAGGTCATCCTGAAATCGGTCAATTTCGCCTGGGTTCATCTCAAATGTCCGCGAAGGGTCCGTGAAGTGAAATGTATCTAGAATGATTCCGGCGGAGTTCGCAAATGCTTCCGCTTTCACGATATTCATACTCCAACCTGCCAAGACTCCGGCGACCGTCGCGAACAGTCCCGGCCTGTCCGCGGTGAGCAGAGTTAGCGTAAATGCATGCGGCGTCGAACTTAACTCCATCTGGACCGGCTTGTCTTTCAGTTGCCGGTACAAAGAGAAGTGGTTCGCGATTTCCGTTGTCGAATGCACTCCCAGATAGCGTTTTGGAAACCCTTCCAGAAACCGCTCGATTTCCATCGGCCGGTCGCACCGCGTCAGGTTTCGCAACGGCTCCAACAACGAATCCTCCTCTGACGCGCGCAGCCGATCCGAATCCATGGAACGCGTCAAATGATTCGTCGCTGCAAGATACAAACGCCACAGCATTTCAGCTCGCCACGGCGTCAACGCCTCCGGATTTACTGCATGGATGTCCGCGTAGGTCAGTAGGCACAGCCGCTGCAGGCGTTCCCGTGTTCCAACTGAATCGGTGAACGCGCGAACCGTGGCGGCGTCGAAAATGTCGCGTCGCCGCATGGTGTCAGACATTTCCAGATGGTGCTCGATCAGGAAATGAACCTCTGCCCGGTCTTCAGCGGTAAGGTTGAGCCGCTCCGCGACGGTTTCCAGGGCCGACAGGCTTCCGGTCACATGGTGATCGACCTCCATGCCCTTGCCCACATCGTGCAGCAGCATCGCCAGCACCAGCAGTTCACGCCGCTCGACCGTCTTCCACAACAGTGCAAACGGCAGATCACGCGGGTCAATGGGATTAGCGAGGGTCTGCAGATATTCGATCGCCCGCAGCGAATGCTCGTCAACAGTATAACGATGATAAAAATCCCGGATCACCAGCGCGTCGATCGTTCCAAACTCCGGCAGGAACTCCGTCAGCAGCCCCATCTGATGCATTGGCCGCAGGGCCGCTCCCGGATAATCCCCGGCAAAAATCTCCCGCAACTGGCCCCAGCGAAGCTCTTCTGCATTCGCTTGCATTTCCGTGTGAGAAAGGATGTAGGCCAATTCGCGCTCGGCCTGACGGCTAAGCATCACTCCTGTTTGCGCCACTTCGGTGAGCACCGACATGATAGCGGCGCGATCCCAAAACGCCGTGCATTCCAGAATTTCGAGTTGGGCATTTCGAATCACGAACGGTTTACCAAGATTCGATTGCGTATTTTTCGGCCCACCGGTGATTCGCAGCTTGTGCCACAAGGTTTGCCCGGCCGACGACTTGAGGCTTAAACATCGTTGCAGCTGGCGCTGCAGGGTTCGGGCATTTCGATAGTACAACCGCATCCACTCCGCCGCGGTTCCGGTTTGTCCGTCCGCCGTGCCCAACGACCGCTCCGCGGCGGCCAACTGCAATTCGTAGGTCAGCGTGTTGTCATTCCTGCCGTTTGCGTAGTGCAGAAAACATCGCACTTCGCTCACAAACTCCGCGGCTTTTAGTGCGGTTCGATGTTCGGCGGCTTCCGGGCCAATCGGCTCGTTCGCTCCGCATGCCAGGTAGCGTATCCAGGCACTCGCGTGGAAGTCCCGCAATCCGCCTGGCGCTTCCTTCACGTTGGGCTCCAGATGAAAAATGGTGTTGCCAAATTTTGCCAAACGTTGCTCGGTCAGCTTTCGCAATTCCCCATGCAGAAATGCTCGCGACAGCTTTTCCAGTCGTGGCAACAGCCGGTCTTCCAGTTGTTGAAACACTGGCCGATCACCCGCAAGCAATCGCCGGTCCAGCATCGCCAGATGGAACTCCACGTTCTCGTGATCTACCCGCTTGCATTCATCCATCGTCCGCGCGGCGGCGCTCACTTTAAAGCCCAGGTCCCACAGAGCGCGCGAAGCTTGTGCGACCACCGACTGCAACTGCTGTTCGATGCGCTTGTCCCTGAAGAGAAAGAGCAAGTCCAGATCCGAATACGGAAATAGCTCGCCGCGGCCGAATCCTCCGAGGGCCAGTACCGCAAAATCCTTGCCATCGGCTTTGTACTCTTGCAACGAATGTTGCACAGCCTCTTTTACACAGCGGTCTGCCAGCCCCCGCAAACATTCCATGGTGGCCGGCGCACCGGCTCCCGCCAAAAATGATTGTTGAATTCGCAGCCGGCTCTCTTCGCAATCGGCTCGATTCAGGCGGAGCACCCCGGCAGCGGACGGCGGGAGCCGCGAAACACCCTGATTCGCATCCAGAACGGGTCTTGCGCCGGTCGTCATGCTAGTTACAGCGCGCTTTCCCCGCGCTCGCCATTGCGGATTCGGATCGCATCTTCCAATGTTGAAATGAAGATCTTGCCGTCTCCGATCTTCCCGGTCTTCGCGGTTTGCAGGATGGTCTCCACCACTTTAGCCGCCTGCGCGTCCGGCACTACCAGTTCCAATTTTACTTTCGGCAAAAGATCCACCGAATATTCGCGCCCACGATACACCTCTGTATGACCCTTTTGTCTGCCGTGCCCTCGCACTTCGGTCACCGTGATACCTTCCACTCCAATTTCCCGCAGGGCCTCTTTAACGGATTCAAATCGTGACGGCTGGATGATTGCTTCAATCTTCTTCATTCATTTCCCCTCTCGGTGGAAAATTTTCTTGAGTCTGGATGGCGCACAAGCGCCTGGGAGCCGGAACTACGTAGTTGGGATAATGCACGCGGTCGCACGCTGCGCCAATCACAAAATTTTGATTTTGCCAATAGAAAGTTTGCGTTGGCTTTCCAAACCTGACACCAATATATTCCCGTGCCAAGTGAAGTTCGGTTGTTTCTTCTGCGGATTCGTAGAACTGGTTTTTTCCCCGGGCAATCGAGAAATTGAGAAAGGATTAGGGAGGCTCAATGATTTTTCGTTCTCTTTGTTGTTCTACTTTATTCGGTTTATTGCTCGGAGGCCCCGCGCTGTGCCAGACGAGCTCCACTCCTGCCGATCAATCCACTCACGCCGCGTCGTCGATTAGCCCGCCTTCCGCGCCAGTTCCCAAGACAGATGCACAACCCGAAAAGAGCAAGCCGCCGACTGCGCCGGGCGATACGGCTCGCACCGCCGAGGAGAATCGCGAACGCTTGCTCTTGGATCGGATTGACCAATTGGAGAAGCGCTTATCTGAGCTGGAAGCGCGTGGTCCTGCTGCGGCCGCAAGTGCAGCACCCCCTGCTGCGGAAAACCAGACTCCCGCTGCTGCGGCAACGCCTGCTGCAGCTCCCGCCGCCACACCGGCGCCGCAAGAACCCGCGCCCGCGTCGGCACCGACCTGGTCGGTCGGCCCAATCGATTTCAGCGGCCTGGTGGACGGCTACTATTCCTTCAACGCGAATCACCCCGCGTCGCAGCTCAATCAACTGTACAACTTCGACGTGAAGGCCAACCAATTCAGCTTGAACATGGCCAAACTCAGCATGTCACACACTGCTGATCCGGTCGGCTTTCAAGTCGACTTAGGTTTCGGCAGAGCGTTTGACATTATTCATGCCGGCGAACCAAGCACCGCTCCGAGCTTCCTCCGCAACGTTGAGCAGGCGTACGTAGTATTGAAACCCGCGAAGTGGAAAGGGTTTGAAATCGATCTCGGCCAATTCGTGACCAGCGCCGGCGCCGAAGTGATTGAAACGCATTCCAACTGGAACTACTCTCGCTCGCTGCTCTTTGCTTGGGCCATCCCGTACTATCACTTTGGAATCCGCGCTTCGTTCCCTGTCGGCAAGCATTTCACCGGCGGCGTCCAACTGGTGAACGGGTGGAACAACACGGAAGACAACAACAGCGGAAAAACCGTCGGGCTTACCGGCACCTACAGCACCACCAAATTTGCCTGGACCAACAACTACTATGGCGGCCCCGAGAATACCGGTACCAACGTGGGTTGGCGCCAGCTTTACGACACCGTGCTTTTGTTGACGCCGAACGCAAAATTCAGCGCCTATTTCAATTTTGATGTTGGACAAAACAAGTCCGGGTCCGGCCTGTCGGAACTCACCGCCAGGTGGTACGGATTGGCCAGCGCAGTGCACTTTCAGCCGACCAGCAAGTGGTCTTTCACACCGCGCGTTGAATGGTTTAAGGACCGCGACGGTTTTTCAACCGGAACCGCTCAGGACGTCAAGGAAGTTACGCTTACCGGCGAATACAAACTAGTGGAAGGGTTTCTGACCCGCCTTGAATATCGCCACGACTGGTCCAACCAGCCGTTCTTCGACGAAACCACCAATCCTGCTTCGAGGAAATATCAAGACACGCTCGCGGTCGGGTTTGTCGCCTTTTTCGGGCCCAAGCGGTAGATGTACGATCCATGGGTTTTTCGCAACAGCTTGATGTTTGAGAATTCGATTCGAAACAAGGAGGGAATACGCAATGGGAGCTAATTCCACGCAGGCCGTGGGAACTACGGCCTTCCTGCTGGGTTTTACCGCGCTATCCGGTGGTATCTATGGCGGAAAGTTCATTCTGTACGTCGTTGCAGTGTTGTTGTTGGCGGGTTCGGTGGCTGCGTTTCGTAAATGCAAGCCGCTGGAACACGTGGAGAATTGAGGACACTGGCATGATGATCTTAATTGGACTTCTCGTGACGTTTCTGGGATTCGTGATCAGCGTGCTCAGCCTGACCCTAGCCAGCTCTGTCGGTGGCCGGCTGGTGCTCGTCCTACTGGGTTTGGCAGTGAGTCTCTTCGGAATTATCGGTGTACTGAACAAACATTATCTCAAGAACGCTATTTGGAAAAAGGGGTAAGGAGAGAATGAGAATGACGACGAAGAGATTCCTTCCGTTTCTGCTGGCACTGCTCGCGCTTTCTTTGGTTCCGTCGGGCTCCGCGCAGACTCCGGCGGCTCCTGCAGTCGCCCCGGCCGCAGCGCCCGCGCCTGCGCCAAAACCAATTACCGACGCGGATGTCGCTGGAGCTCCGGTGCCCACTGCGGACGCCCGCGCCAAAGGCGATCCCGACGGCTCGCTTACCGGTACTGCCAGCGACGTTACCGTAACGGACGCCAAAAAGGGCGCGACCATCGGTGACGTCGTCAATCAAGTCGGCCAGAACAAAATTGCCATCAATTTTGTGTGGACCTTGGTCACCGGCTTCCTGGTTATGTTCATGCAAGCCGGCTTCGCCATCGTCGAAACTGGCCTTTGCCGTGCCAAGAACGCCAACCACACCATGATGATGAATTTCATGGTTTACGGCGTCGGAATGTTCGCCTACTGGCTGATTGGATTTGCGATCCAAATGGGTGGCGTTGGCGCTGTCGCCAATCTAGGCGGTACGCCTCCATTAAACTCCGAGTTCACCATCACCCTATTTGGAAAAGCGTTTGGTTTATGGGGACAGAACGGCCTGTTTCTAGTGCATAAAGGCACCTACGACGTAGCCGTTCTAGTTTTGTTCCTCTTCCAGATGGTTTTCATGGATACCGCGCTGACCATCGTCACCGGCGCCGCGGCCGAACGTTGGAAGTATGCCGCGTTCATCATCTCCTCTTTCGTGATGGGCGCATTCACCTACCCTATTTTCGCGAACTGGGCTTGGGGCGGCGGCTGGCTTGCCAACTTGGGCGCCAACTTCAATCTCGGAAAGGGTTACTGCGACTTCGCTGGCTCAGGCGTGGTCCACGCGGTGGGAGGTGTCACCGCACTGGCACTTTCCATGATCATTGGACCGCGCATCGGCAAGTACACCCGCGAAGGCAAACCTAACGCCATCCTGGCTCACGACATCGTCATTGTCCTAACCGGTTGCTTCATCCTGGCGTTTGGTTGGTTTGGCTTCAACCCTGGCTCGACGCTTGGCGCTTCCGGCAACGGCAGCTTGCGCATCGGTTCCGTCGCCGTCAATACGATGCTCGCGGGCATGGCTGGCTCCTTCGGAGCGATGCTGTATATGTGGCTGCGCTACCGTAAACCTGACGCGTCCATGAGCGGAAACGGCCTGCTTGCGGGCCTCGTCGCCATCACTGCGCCGTCGGGCTTCGTCAATCCCGTCGGCTCCGTGATCATCGGCGTCATCGCCGGTGTCCTGGTTTGCATCTCGGTCGAGTTTGTTGACCGTGTGCTTAAGGTGGACGATCCGGTCGGTGCCATCTCCGTCCACGGCACCAACGGTCTGTGGGGTGTACTCTCCATCGGATTCTTCGCCGATGGCAAGAGCAACTACGGCGGCTCCTGGAACGGCGTCACCGGTTCGGTCACCGGCCTGTTCTACGGTGACAATGGTGGCCAGTTGGTGGCACAGCTGATCGGTGTCGTCACGCTCGTTGGCTTTGTCTTCACGCTCAGTTTCGTTTTCAACCTCCTGATTGACTGGATGGTTGGCCAG
>Ga0137418_10003690_pt1 | contig 14080 bp, 11 predicted proteins | sample CZODoug3_1_2_16f_FD_122242 | JGI IMG/M metagenome (GOLD analysis project Ga0137418, IMG submission 122242) | Vadose zone soil fungal communities from Angelo Coast Range Reserve, California, USA - CZODoug3_1_2_16fungal (Hybrid Assembly) | ecosystem: Environmental > Terrestrial > Soil > Vadose...
CACATTGGCTCATGGATGCGCGTACCCGAAGAGCATGATCGCCCCCTGACTTATCGCGAGATCGCGCCCCGTCTGGCCGAATACGCGGGCAAACTCGGCTTCACGCATGTCGAATTTCTTCCCATCATGGAGCATCCGTTCTATGGCTCATGGGGGTACCAGACAACCGGCTACTTTGCGCCGACAGCGCGATACGGCACCCCCCAGGATTTCATGTTCCTGGTGGATTACCTACACCAGCATGGTATTGGAGTAATTCTTGATTGGGTGCCGTCGCACTTCCCTTCTGACGAGCACGGTCTGGCTTACTTCGACGGTACACATTTGTTCGAGCATTCTGACAGCCGGCAGGGTTTTCACCCTGATTGGAAAACCTTCATTTTCAACTACGGACGCAATGAAGTTCGCAGCTTCCTGTTGAGCAGTGCCATGTTTTGGCTTGACCAGTATCACATTGACGGCCTGCGGGTGGACGCTGTTGCATCCATGCTCTATTTGGATTATTCGCGCCAACCGGGAGAGTGGATTCCCAACAAGTATGGTGGCCGCGAAAATCTCGACGCAATCGAATTTCTGCGGCGTTTCAACGAAGAAGCCTACAAAGAGCATCCTGATATTCAGACGATAGCGGAAGAGTCCACATCCTGGCCGATGGTTTCGAAGCCCACTTACCTGGGCGGCCTGGGCTTTGGCATGAAATGGGATATGGGTTGGATGCACGACACGCTGAAGTATTTCTCGAACGATCCGATCCATCGGCAGTATCACCACAACCTGCTGACTTTTCGCATGCTGTACGGATTCACGGAGAACTTTGTGCTTCCGCTTTCGCACGATGAAGTGGTGCACGGCAAGGGATCGCTGCTAAACAAAATGCCCGGCGACGAGTGGCAGAAGTTCGCTAACCTGCGCCTGCTGTTTGCTTACATGTACGCGCAGCCAGGAAAGAAGCTTCTGTTCATGGGCGATGAGTTTGGGCAGGGGAGTGAATGGTCACACGACCGCTCATTGGATTGGTGGGTGCTGCAGTATCCAGTGCACCAGGGCCTGCACAAGTGGGTGCGGGATTTGAATCACTTGATCCGCACGGAGAAAGCTCTGCATGAGTTGGACAGCGAGCCCGCCGGCTTTGAATGGGTTGATTGCAACGACGCGCCGATGAGCGTGATTTCGTTACTGCGCAAAGGAAAGGCTCCCAGGGACACTGTGCTGATAGCCTGCAATTTCACGCCGGTGCCTCGCGAGAAGTATCGAGTGGGTGTTCCTTCGGGCGGATACTGGAAAGAGCTTCTCAATAGCGACGGCAAAGAATATGCAGGTAGCGGGCTCGGCAACGGCGGCGGTGTCACGGCAGAAAATGTGAAGCAGCACGGGCGCCCGTTTTCACTGGAACTGACCTTGCCGCCACTGGCGGCGGTGTTTTTCAGGCCGGAGTAAAACCAGTCAAGCCAACAAAACCACCCCGTGGAATTGACGCCTCCAAAGATTATTCCTTGGGAAGAGCCACCCGCAATGGATACGGGCGCGCCGACGCCGGCGTTGTATTTCCCCAATGAATCAACGGTGCAATGCGCCTATTGCATTGCTAGCCCCTGATCGAGTGGAACTTCAGTGGCCCTCCTGCGATTCGAGGGTGTGGGCTTGTTCCAATTCGGGGCACCAAACCACGAGGCGCTCCAGGGACACGTCCTGTATGAATATGGCTACGCTCGTATGGCGTGTACTCGGTGGAAGACTCGCCGCTTATCGCCCAGTTGGAGCGCAGGAATCGCGTACATCCCTACCACAGCGCGGAGCACTTGAAGAGATATCGGCACTGGATCATCACCCTTCATGATGACACTCTCGAAGTGGTCGGAACGATTGCGCGTGTGATCGGCGAAAGTGAACTGCCGCCTTCCCGGGCGGTGATCCTTTCATGCCCTTGAGGCTTATGCGAAGGACTCGACTATTTCAATATTCGCGGGAGTACGTAGGCGCCCATTGCGATGCTGGCCAGCATCGATCCCAGGGGAATGAAGCGGCGTGGGCGTAAGGACGGTGGGCGGCTGAAGCGCTTGGCGATCATCATTTCCAGTTGATCGACCAGTTTCGTCACCGGAATCCCCTTAGCGACCGACGCGTCTACGGTCTTCGGAGGAGCATCGACGAGAGATCTCGAACCTGAGATCAGCAAAACAGGCAAGTCCGGACGGAGGCGTTTCAGGCGAGTTGCCAACTCTGTACCGGTCATGCCGGGCATTTCGAAGTCGGTGAGCACCGCGTCGATCTTGCGGGAAAGAAACAACTTCAGGGCTTGTTTCCCATTCGCGGCGAGGGTGACATCGTAGCCATAGCTTCCGAGCAGGGTCTCGTAGAAATGACGGAATCCCGAGTCGTCATCGACACATAGCAGGCGGGGTTTCATGGAGCGCCAAGAGACGAGGTGGCCAGATCGGTTACTGGCCCGCATGTGGATTACCAAATAGCTGCCTTGTTACAGCAATCACTTACGGGGAGATGTGCAGATTTGGGTGCATTTTCGAGCAAACTACTGGGAAGATTTTGCGAACAGGTGGCTGAGATTCTATCGTTCTCGAGATTAACGGTGTACCGTCGGCGACGCCCTCAGAAAAAGGTACGCCTCGTCGTGCGTTCCGCTATTACCTGCGCCTACTATGGAGTGGATCAAATGAAAGCCCCCTGCGATTGCTGATTGCCTTTATCCTGGCTTTGCCTGCTTCGTACGTGGCGACCATCAAGGTGTTGATGGTATTTTCAGGATGGATTAAGGGTGACTATGCGCCGCTCTTTTTGCCTGCGATCTTGGCCTTTGGCGCAGCGTTATTCCTCGCCATGTTCCACGGCATCCGTCGCCTGTCGTGGGAACTGACAGCCCAGTGGAGCCCCTGGTTGGTGTGGCAGGGTGCGCTATAGTCGGCTGCATGCATCTGCGCGGAATTAATTTGCGCCCATAGCGCCTCGCGGTGCCACATTTTTGAACACGGAGATCCACAGCGGGACGCCTCTCGCTCCGCCACATGAACATGAACTACGGTTTCCAGTGACCAATGGCGGCCAGGAGTTTCTCGAGTTCCGCCTTCTTCAGGATTTCGGCCACGGCAGCGTGGTCGATATGCGGAGCGATCGGTTTCGGGTCCTCCGCAATTGTCCAGGCAGTCACGGCTACGATCGCCGTGCCAGCTTTGAAGTCGAGTGCGTCGACCTTATCGTAGGTGTCGCTTGGCTTATGGTGGATTTCGAAGTAGTGGGTCATGTCCACCCACAGATCGAGCGATGGAATCCCCTGCAGCATGAAGGGGCCGTGGTCGGTGTCGTAGGTGGTTTCCAGGGAAAGGTCGCCGCCGCTTAGACCTTTGAGCGTGGACTCGCTGAAGGGCTGCATCGCATTTTTCAGGTCCTGACGGCCTTCTACCTTCCAACCCTTGGGGTGACCGGCGCCGTTATCGGTGTTGAGGACCGCAATGCACTTCGACATCTCATTCAGGTGCGCCTGCGTGTAGGCGAAAGACCCGAGGAGTCCTTCTTCTTCTCCGCCCCAGAGCGCGAAGCGGATGCTGCGACGCGGTGGCTTGCCCAGTGCAGAGATGGCGCGGGCAACGTCGAGCACCGAAGCAGAACCGCTGCCGTTGTCCTGCGCGCCCGTGCCGTAGTCCCACGAGTCGAGATGCGCGCCGACGATGATCCACTCGTCTGGTTTCTCACTACCGCGAATCTCGGCGACTACGTTATTGACCTGCACCGGACCGGTGGTCGTGTTTTGAGTCTCCAATTGTAGAGTCACGGGGCCCTTGTTGAGCGAGCGGCGGATCAACTGCCAGTCTTCGAAGCCGACTTGCGCCCCCGGCAGCGGAAGAAGATTCGCGCCCCAGTTCGGATCTGTGGCGCTGAGCACGTTGTTCTTGTCGTTGCCCGGGAAAATGATCGCGACTGCTCCCGCATCCTTGAAAAGGGCATAGGATGCCTGCACGTCCGGAAGCACTTTTACCCAGCCTTCCGCGAAAATCTTGGCAACATCGAGGAAGACGATTTTGCCTTTGATTTTGGCGGCTTGAGACTTGATGTCGTCGGGAGAAACGTTGTCGCTGACAATCGCGTCGCCCTTGATGCCGCCGGGGGGCGTAGATGGTGCCCAGGCGAGCGATTGCAGGTAAAGTGGACGAGCCAACGGGCTTAGCAGCTCACCATGAGCGGTTCCACGCACCCAGCTGCTGGGAATCGTGAACGCTTCGAGGCGCACATTCTGAATGCCGTAGCTACGAAACTTGGCAGCGGCCCATTCGGCGGCGTGATTGTAAGCGGGAGAGCCCGTGAGGCGTCCACCGAAACCGTCGGCCAGTTCACGCAGTGTGGTCATCGAAGGCCCCGTGTAGATGGAACCGGCGAGGCGGTTCGCGGCCTCCTGGACATCCGGTGCAGGCTCAGCAACTAGAGCCAGTGCGGCAACAAAAAAGACGAAGAACGAGACGGTACAGATGCGACGGAGACTCATTGACACCATCCTGAATCTAGGATTTCGCAGATGATCAGAAGCGCGCCCGGAAGAAACGTGGGCGAGAGATTGTGCACCGACGGCGTGCGTGCAAGGCAATGAAACATTGGCGATGGTTGCGGGTTGGTGTGGAGTTGCTCCCGGCCCTAAGCTAGCGCCGGCATCTTGCCGGAGCGGCGGTCGAGGACGCCCACGGGACGGCGGCGCTACAATCGGGCCATGAAACGGAAGGGAGGCGCACGTGACGGGTAAGCAGCTTGGTTGGTTGAGCATTGTTCTGGCGGTCGCGTCAGTGGTAATCCTTCACTTCGCTGTTGAGGTTTCTCCTCCAGTGTTCGTGGTGATTTTCTTTGCGGGCACTGCGGGCGCCGTGGCATGTGCGATCGCGGCCGCCCTGCGCGGGAGCCGCTGGTGGTTCGTCGCCGCGGCTGTGATCGTGCTTCATACAGCGTCGCTTACCTGGAAAATCATGAAGGGGTAGATCCCCGGCGCTCTTTCCGTTAGAAAAATCCATTCTCGCGATTCCTCAGGGCGTACGGCCCGGAGCCTGCCCGTGGCGTCGTGCTAGACTCGCCTTAGTCTGTTACGACCCCGCCCATGCGGATTCTGACCCGCTACATTCTGCGCGAAGTGGTGTCGCACGCGGCCATCGGCGCGGCTATTTTCACGTTTGTCCTGTTCACCAAAGATCTCGGACGCATTCTGGAGCTGGTGGTGCGCAATAGCGCCCCGGTGGGGAGCGTAGCAGAAGTGATCTTCCTCATTCTGCCGGTTACGCTCACAATCACCATTCCCGCGGGCGTTTTGGTTGGCATCTTGATTGGTCTGAGCCGGCTGGCAGCTGATAGCGAAATCACCGCGATGCGCGCCAGCGGAATTGGCGTGTGGAATTTTCTGCGGATCCTTTCCATTTTTGTGCTGGCCACGTGGCTGCTGGCGCTGGTAAACGGAATGTATCTGGCGCCGCGCGCACAGGGAGCGCTGGGGCGGCTGCAGGATCGGCTGAAAACTTCGCAAGCGTCGTTTGAAGTGCAGCCCCGCGTGTTTTACGAAGGCTTCCCGAAGATCGTGTTGTACGTACAGGACGTGCGGAGCGGACTGCGCGCCGCCATGTGGAAGGGCGTGTTCCTGGCCGACATGACTATTCCGGGGTCTCCGCGAGTCTGGCAAGCGGAGCAAGGAATTCTAGTTAGTGAAGGGCCGACAACGCTGCACCTGCACTTGATGAACGGTTCGACGCACGAGATCGATAGCAAAGCGCCCGAGCACTATCAGATTTCGACTTTCCAGCAGACCGACATTCCCATTGAACTTCCGGCCAGTGAGAACAAAGCGGACGTTGAGCCCGTACCCGTCGGCGAAATGGATAACCGGACGCTGCTTGCAGAGGCCGGCAAGGCGCCGCCCGAGTCGTCTCGTTGGTATTTGATCGAATTCCACCGGCGACTGGCGCTGCCGGCGGCTTGTGTCGTGTTGGCGCTGGTGGGGATTCCGCTCGGCTTGTCTTCGAAAAAAGGCGGAAAGTCGTCCGGTTTTGTGCTGACGATTGGGCTGGTGTTCGCGTACTACTCGGCTTCCTTGATCGGACTCTCGTTGGCGCGACAGGGAAAAGTCCCGCCGGGAGCTGGCGTCTGGTTCGCCGACCTGGTCTTCCTGCTGGGGGGCCTCTTCCTGTTGTGGCGAGCGGAACGGCGACCACTGGAGATCGGGCAGTGGCTTACGCTCCGCAATCCATTTCGCCGAAGGTCGGCGGTCAACGCTCCACCGTCGAGCGTGACCCGCCGGATGGGAGCGGCTTTCGAGCGGGTGTCTTCGCGCTGGCGGGTTTCGGGCGTGGACTTCCCCACTCTGCTGGATGACTTAATTTTGCGCGATTTTTTTGTTTACCTGGGGATGATTCTGGCAGGGTTCCTCATTCTGTTGCTGGTCTTCACGCTGTTTGAGCTATTGAGTGACATTCTGCGCAATGGCGTTTCGTGGTGGGTGGTGGGGGAATATTTGCTGAACGTGTCACCCTATTTCCTCTACAACATCATGCAGTACGGCGTGCTGTTGGCAGTGCTGATCACGTTCGGATTGATGGAGCGATCGAATGAGGTTACGGCTATCAAGGCGACGGGCGTCAGCATCTATCGAGTGATCGTTCCGGTGCTGGTAATTTCCACGGGTCTGGCCGCGAGCTTGTTCTTCTTCGACCAGTTCTATCTTCCCCACGCCAACAAGCGGCAGGACGCCTTGCGCAACCAGATCAAAGGGAAGCCGGCGCAGACGTACTTGCGTCCCGACCGGAAGTGGATTTTCGGACAGCATTCCAACATTTACTACTACCAGTTTTTCGACGCCGACCGTGATCAGTTCGCGAATATCTCGGTATTCCAGTTTGATCCCAAGAGCTTCGCCATCACGCACCGAGTGTACGCGGAGCGGGCGCACTGGTCGGATGTGACGCAGCGCTGGATCTTTGAGCAAGGCTGGCAGCGCGATCTGCGCGGGGAAGCCATCGAGAACTATCAGCCGTTCGATGTCACAACATTCCCCAGCTTCAACGAGCCGCCGCCCTATTTCAAGAAAGAAGTGAAGCAGTCGTCGGAGATGAACTATGAGGAGTTGCGCCGGTACATTCGTGATCTGCAGCAGAGCGGGTTTGACGTCGTGCGACTGCGGGTGCAGATGCAGAGGAAGTTTGCGTTCCCGCTGGTAACGGCAGTGATGGCGGTGCTCGCCATTCCATTCTCGCTCTCCGCGGGAAAACGCGGTGCGATTACGGGAGTCGCGGTTGCGGTGGGAATTGCGGTGGTATACGAGATCATCTCGCGATTGTTCGAGGCGATGGGAAATTTGAGTCAGTTGCCGCCAGCGCTGGCGGCGTGGTCGCCAGATTTAATTTTTGGGCTGGTGGGTGGGTATTTGATTTTGAAGGTGCCAACCTAGATTTCCGCAAGCGGAGTTATCGCAACTAAAAAGCCGCTACCCGAAAAGTCGCGAAGAAAATCCGCGAAGGTCGCAAAGGAATCTCTTAGCACCCTTTGCGGGAGCTTTGCGTCCTTTGCGCTTAAGTTCTTTTGAGCGAGCCACACAAAACAAGTGTCCGAGCTAGCGGATACCGATGCCGTAGGGGGCGAGCGGCGCCGTGAGTTGGGGAAGCGGATTCAGGGTTCCGCTCGCGTACGTCAGCTTGAAGGTCGAGACCGAGTTTCCGCCGAAGTTTGACGTGAAGATCCAGAAATCTCCATTCCTGCTGCCGTCCGAACGAATCGTAAAGGAAACTGGGTTCGCGCCGGTGTTGGCCGTGGCGGCGGTTACTGCTGTCAATAAGCCGGTAACGTGGTTCATGCTGTATCCGGTGATCTGACTGCCACCGTTGGCAAGCGCGAAGATGTACTTGGCACTGGGATCGGAGAGCAAAGCGATCGGACCGATCCCTGTGGAGATGGTGAATTGCGTAGTGCCGCCCGAGGTTGTGACCGGGCTCAGACTCCCATCGGCATTGACAGAAAAAGCAAGAATATCGTTGGATCCGGCGTTCGCAACGTACAGGAAATTACCCGCGGGCGGCGAAAATACCACGTTGGGCGAGCTCCCTGCCAGAAAGGCCTGGCCCGGGACGGGCGATAGGACGCCGGTTGTCGCGTCGAACGCGTATCCCACAACGGTGCTGTTGTTGCGGTCGGCGACATAGAGAAAATTTCCCTGATTGCTGACCGCGAGCGACTCGGGTTGAGGCTGGTTCGGAGTCGTCAGCAGGGGAGGCTCGGTTTCCTGAATGACGAAGGGAGAACCGGCCACCTCGGTCAGGGCGCCGCCGGAGCCAATCGTGAACACCGACACGCTACCCGGGATGTTCTGCGCTAGGTCATTGAGGAAGACGCCTTCGTTGGCGACGAATAGAAAGTGTGCGCCGGGATCCATCGCGAGGGCAATTGGACGAGTTGCTGCGGTGCTCCCCGAGGTCACCGGAGTCGTGGCCTGCGCTGCTAAGGAACCGTCCTTGCTCACGGTAAAGGTGGAGATTTTGTTTGAGACAGTGTTGGCGACGTAGGCAAAGGATTGAGTAGGATCGAACAGGAGTGCCGACGGCTGGGTACCGGTCGCAGCTTCCTTGCCGACCGGGGTCAACGCGCCATTCGAAGAATGGATCGTGCCATTCTTGAGGCTGACGGAATAAGCGCTGATGGAACCGGGATCGGTGCCTTGGCTGACCAGATAAAGAAGGGCTGACTTTCCGGAAGACCCCCCGCAGCTCAAAAGAAACACCAACGAGCACAGCACCGCGACACACCGAAGGCAGCCAGACCTCATCGACATTCATTCTCCTGTTGGATTTCTCTGGAACGCGAGGTTCGCCTGGGGCCTCGAGCAATCCAGCATTGAGGGCTTGATACCTTCATTTGTGTATCAGGAAATTCCGCGAAGAGCAAACTGGCACAAAGACTTATTGGAATCCGAGTAGAGCCGACGAGTTGCCTGCGCGTGATTGCTAGTCGGGTTCCAAGAATGCAAAAGACCTTAGCCGCAAAGATCGGCAAGGTCGCGCGAAGGGCGAAAAGCGATTGCTGCGCGAACTTCGCGGAATACCTTCGCGATCTCTGCGGTTAAGGGCTTTCTTGCCGGAAAACTTCTAACCACAGAGAGTACCGCAGATTGGTGGACAAGAGCGACCTTGCGGGCCTCGGCTTATTTTATGAGGTCTGGACTGGTGTCCGGTCGGGGGCGCTGGGCGGCGCTTCGGGTTGGATTTCTACGTCCAGCGGAAGCCGGATCTCCACCATCAGACCGCCTTCGGGACGATTGGATGCCCGGACCGTGCCGCCGTGAAGACGGACGGCGCGCTCGGTAATGGCCAGGCCCAGGCCGACGCCACCGGTCTGACGCCCGCGGGCGTTATCCAAACGGTAGAAGGGACGAAAGAGCTTGTCGAGGGATTCCTGCGGAACACCGGGACCGTGATCACTCACCCTAACCACCGCTTCGTCCTTGCCGCCGCCGGATTCCCGCGTGAGTTGGATTTCGACCTCCGTGCCTTCGAGGGTATGGCGCATGGCATTCCGGACGACATTTTCCACGGCGCTGTGCAGCAGCGATGGACTTCCGAAGACGGTGGTCTCGTTGTGAATCACGCAACGGACACGGCACTGGCGGCTTTGCGCTTCGAAGTCGGCGTCCTTGGCAATGTCGATCACCAGTTCGTCCAAGGCAATCGGAGCGCGCTGCACGGCGTCTTCCCCGCCCTCAAGACGAGCGAGCGTCAGCAAACGACCGATCAGTTCGTTCAGACGCGTCGCTTCCATTTCGATTCGCTCGAGGACGCTGTGCGCACCCGGCCCGGTGCGTTGCCAAGCCAGACCAAGAGCCACGCTCAAGCGCGCCAGAGGCGAGCGGAGTTCGTGGGAGATGTCGTTAAGCAATCGCGATTGTGCGTTGACCAGATCCTGCAGCCGTCCGGCCATGGTGTTGAAGTCGCGCACCAATTGGGCGATTTCATCGCGACGTCGGCCACGCGGGGCGTCGGCGCGGGCGCTAAGGTCTCCAGCGGCCAGTTGCTGCGTTGCGGCGCGCAGACGGCGAACGTCGGACGTGAGATATCTTCCCAGGAAATAACAGACGATGCCGGAAACCAGAACGGCCAAAGCCAGGATGGTGAAACCGGTCACTGGGGGCTTCTGACGAAGAAGCGGCAACCACGGACGGGGCGGAACCTCGGCGACCATGATGTAGCGATGCCCATCGGCAAAGGTGACTTCATGGGTCACGAAGCGTCGGGAGGAGAACCGTTGCAACCAGACAGCCTGCGGTTCTTGTCCTCGACTGAGTCTTTGAGCCCAACTGGGCGCGGTGCGACCAGCGAGTTCTCTACTTTCGTCATCGAAGAGATACGCCTGAAACTTGAAGGTCTTACTGAGTTGGTCGATCTGCGTATTCAGGGCCGGTGAGCCGCCGATCTCGTACGCTGCCACGAGTTGCTGCGCGGTATGTTCCTTGATGTACTCCCAAAAAGGCGATTCGGTTTGCGGACGAAAAACCAGGGTCGCGATGACTACCAGGGCGACGATCAGCGCCTGGGCCAGCCAGAACGAAAGGAAGATCTTGAGGAATAGGCTTTTCATCGCGAGCTGCTCTTTACCTTCTCCCGGGGTCTGGCAAGAATATAACCCACTCCACGCACGGTTTTAATGTGTTCTTCGTCCCCGTTCATGTCGCCCAACTTCTTGCGTACTTTGCTCACGTGCATGTCGATGCTGCGATCGAAAGGTGAGAACTTGCGGCTCAGGACAGCGCTCACCAGTTGTTCCCTGGTGACGACTCTGCCGGCCTCGCGCAGCAGGACCTCCAGCAAGTTGAATTCAACCGACGTAAGCTCGACCGGTTGCCCTGCGTGGCAGACGGTGCGGGTAGCGGGATCGAGTTCAATGTCGCCAATGTGCAGGATCTCGGGCGGACGCGGTGAGCCCACCGCCTTCCGATCGGCGGCACTGCGGCGAAGAATCGCACGGATGCGGGCAACGAGTTCGCGGGGGTTAAAGGGCTTGGGGAGATAGTCGTCGGCGCCGATTTCCAGCCCTACGATCCGGTCCACATCTTCTCCCCGCGCCGTCAATAGCAAAACCGGGATCCGCGAAGTGGCTCGAAGACGGCGCAGAACGTCAAAACCGCTCATGCCGGGCAACATTACGTCCAGAATCACCAGCAAATAACCGCCGGCCGTGGCCCGCTTCAGGCCGGTCTCTCCGTCATGGACCGACTCGACCCGGAAGCCTTCGGCGGCCAGATATTCGGTCACCAGGCTGCAGAGTTCAAAGTCGTCGTCGATGATCAGAATCCGGTCCATACCATCTTCTGTTGTACAACACTGGCGCGGAAATCCTGCGTAAAGAATTGTCAAACAAGGGAGATTACCGCTTTACAAAACTTTACTCGGGTTGACGGATTCTTTACCGCCATTTTGCTGGGAACCGTGTTTCCATGAGTGCAAGAGATTTCAGACGTGCCGGGCAGTACCCGGTATCTCGGAGGAAGAATGAAATCCAATCGATTCAGGATTCTGTTAGCGGTTTTGGCTGCCACGTTGATGGCAGCACTAGGTTTCTCACAGACGGTGGTGAAAGCCGCTGGGCCCGGCCATCGCGGAGGCGGATTCGGCGGGCCGATGATGGGCTTGTACGCGGACTATCTCGATTTAACCGATGCGCAGCGGGCTCAGATGAAAGACATCATGACCAAGGAGAAGCCCACGATTAAGCCGCTGATGCAGCAACTGGCGCAGAGCCACCAGCAACTGCGGCAACTGGAGTCAGCCGGCACGTTTGACGAGGCCAAAGTACGCGCCATAGCGACGCAGCAGGCGCAAACCATGACCGAACTCACGGTGCAGAAAGCTCGCATCAAGTCGGAATTGATGCAGTTGCTGACTGCGGACCAGAAAGACAAAATGGCCAAGTTCGAAACACGTCGGCAGGCACGTTTGCAGAAGCATTTCGAGAAGGACCAGAGTCAGGCTCCTGCGACGGACACCACTCCGAACCAGTAAGTTTGCTGTCTGCACAGGCGGGGCGGGGCACGCTCCCAACCCGCCCCCTTTTTTCGCCGCGATTTAGCGAAGGTATTTCGAGCTACCACGGGAGCGTCGTTGGCGTGCGGTCGGTGGCAGGCTGTACAGCCTATCTCCGCCGGACGGGCCAGGACGCCCGTCGCTCCACCAACACAAAACATGCAGAAAGGCTGGGTGGCTTCGTGGCAAGTGTCGTAACCGCAGACGCGCTGCTTGATGCAATCGTGAAGGAAATGTCCGAGGGAATTGATTGCGCCGTGAGCTTCTGGATGAGCCAGATCGAAGGCGTTTTGCGCGATCCCAGCCTTACCACACTCGGCCGCTTGAATGCGGTTCAGGCGATCGTGAAGCACTACCGCAGCAGCAAAGAATCCAGGGCGAAGCATGATGGAAACACTGCGTAACAGTCCCCGCATCCTCGCGGGCGCACTCATGAACAGTGAACTGGTCTACTCGTTCCTGATGGGTATGGGTTGGTTCTTCCTGATGGGCTGGGCCATCGCGCTACTGGTAGCTTGTGCCTCGGCTTTCCGGCAGGACCGCACTGTGCGCCTCGCGGGAGTCTCGCCGGACTGCAGGAGTGGGCGTTTGGCTGTAAAGCGGTCGGGGAGCGGCTAAGGCGGTTGTTCCTAGTGACTGGGATCGAACGTGAACTCGACCTGAGTCTTCGTTTCGAAATCTGCGGGAAGATACTTCCATTTTTCCACGGCGGTGCTTGCCGCTTCCACTAGAACAGGGTTTCCGCCCAGAGGTGAGATGGTATCCACGTGGCCTTTGGGCGAAATCACGATTTCCAGCCGGACCACGCCTCCAATGTGGGCTTCCTTGAGCATCAGTGGATAGCGTGGACTTTCTTTGAAAACCAGCTTCCGCGGATTCTTATCGCTCTTCTGAGCGTGCGCCGGAAGGGCTAGGGTTGCGAGGGCCAACCAGCAGAAGACTCGCGCCCAAGCAAGCAGTTTGCGCGCGATGCCTGCCGCCGGCGGCGTGTCTGTGGATGATTTCTGCAAAATGGAACTCCAACCAAGACAGGATTCCCCAAGGTTCGGCCTGACCAGAAGTTATTCATATTCCTGTAACCGGGCAAGATTACCAACGTACTGTGGCTTTCCCGTGGACGGACGGGCCTCCCGGCGGGTGGGGAGGAGCGCCCTCCATCATTTCACCGCTCCATCGTTCCACGAAATTCGGCCCTGCCTTTGATGACAACCCCCTGCACCGGCCGCTGGTAGAATCGCATCTACTAAAGCGATGCTGCCCAAGAGTCTGCGTCCCCTCTACCCCTATTTGAAGAAGTACCGCGCAGGTTTCGCGCAGGGCGGGCTGTGCGTCCTGCTGCTGAACGGGATCTGGGTGCTGTTTCCGCAGGTGATTCAGCGGGGCGTGGACTACCTGAAGGGGGGCGGTCGTTCCACTCGGCAATTGGCTTTCTACGCGTTTCTGCTGGTCGCGATCGCGCTCACCAAGGGAGTCTTCCAGTTCCTGACTCGCTGGATCGTGATCGGCATCTCCCGTGAGATTGAGTTCGACCTGCGCAATGATCTCTTCGAGCACCTGGAGAGTCTTTCCTACTCCTTCTATCAGCGCACCCGCACCGGCGATGTGATGGCACGCGCCACCAACGATCTGAACGCAGTACGCATGCTGCTCGGGCCGGCCATCATGTATTCCGCCAATACCATGGTTTTTACGGCGGCGGCGCTGGCGTTCATGTTCAAGATCAGCCCGAAACTGACCATGTACGCGTTTCTTCCCCTGCCGGTGGCGAGCATCGTGATCCAGTATTTTGGACGCCAGATTCATGAGCGCTTCGAAAAAATCCAGGCAATGTTCTCCGACATCTCCGCGCGTGCACAGGAGAATTTTTCCGGCGCACGGGTGATCCGCGCTTTCGTGCAAGAAGAGCCCGAGATCCGCGCCTTCGAGGCCGCAAACCAGGAATACATTGCGCGCAGCCTGAAGCTCGTCCGGCTCATGGGCATGCTCTGGCCCACCCTGGAACTGATGCTCGGACTGGCTGTGGTTCTGGTTTTGTGGATTGG
>Ga0137418_10003691_pt1 | contig 14079 bp, 14 predicted proteins | sample CZODoug3_1_2_16f_FD_122242 | JGI IMG/M metagenome (GOLD analysis project Ga0137418, IMG submission 122242) | Vadose zone soil fungal communities from Angelo Coast Range Reserve, California, USA - CZODoug3_1_2_16fungal (Hybrid Assembly) | ecosystem: Environmental > Terrestrial > Soil > Vadose...
CGCTCTCGCAGAATCTCCTGTTGCCGCTGACGATCAATCGCAATCCCGGCAATATGTGTAGCGATTTCTGTCAACCGCGTTTCTTCAGGCTGCGGTCCACGTGTTTCCTGGCGATACATCGCAAATGAACCCAAGACCTCGCCGCGAGAAGAAAGGATCGGACTCGACCAGCAGGCACGCAGCCCGCAAATCTTGGCAAGATCGCGATAATCGGTCCAGAGTGGATCGGTCATGACGTCAGTCACAATCACTGGCTTGCGTGTGAACATCGCGGTGCCGCAGGAACCGTTGCGTGGTCCGATCGGTGCGCCATCAACCGCTTTCACATAAGCTTCGGGCAAATTCGGCGCCGCTCCGTGGCGTACCTGCTTCCCATCGCGACCCAAAAGAAGAATTGAACAGCGTAGTCCTTCTGCCTGTTCTTCCATGAGGAGAACAAGGCTCTTGAGCACCTCTGATAAGGGCGCGTCGGCCGCGATCATTTCCAAAACTCGACTTTGGCCGGCGCGAAAAAATTCTTCCTCTTTGATTTGAGTGATGTCGCGGCAAACGATGACGCCGCCTAACAGATCACCATTAGCGTCGCGCAGCGGGCGACCAGTAGTTCGCGTCCAGATGCCGTGGGGCGCCTTTTCGTGTCGGACGAACATCTCAATGTTGTCGACCTCCTCACCGCGAATCGAGCGTGTCATAGGCAATTGATCGTGCGGAAACGGAGTCACCTTGTCCGGCAAGTACAGTCCGTAATGATGCGACCATTCGGCTGGCGGCATTTGCATTGCACCTTTTCCGAACATGCGCTCTGCCGCTGGATTAAAGACGAGAAAGTTCTTGTCCTTGTCGGCGACGATGACGGCATCGCCCATGTTCGACAAGATGGAGCGAAGGATTTCGTTGGTGCGGGAAAGCTCGGCAGTGCGGCGCGCAACTTTTTGTTCCAACTGGTCTCGACTCTCGCGCAATGCCTGCTCCAATTCCCTTTGCTCAGTGACATCGGTGTTGGTTCCGAACCAACGGACCACTCGCCCCTCTGCATCTTTGATCGGAAGAGCGCGCGAAAGGAACCACCGGTATTCGCCGCTCTCACTTCGCAGCGGAAACGTATCTTCCCATGGCTCACCGGTGTTGAATGCGACTTTGATCCGTTCGACGACTCGGCCCACTTCATCCGGATGATGGACCTTTTGCCAGCCCCATCCTTGCATCTCTTCGAGCGTGGTGCCGGTGTAATCGTACCAGCGATCGTTATACCAAAAGATGTAACCCTCGCGATCGGCCATCCATGCGAGTTGCGGTATGGAATTAGCTAGCGTGCGAAATTGTCGCTCATTCTCACGCAATGTTTCTTCGGCGCGTTTTCGCTCGGTGATGTCGCGCAAGTAGGCCGTGAAAATCGGCGACCCATTGACCCGGGTTACGCTGATCGCAAGCGCTACCAGAATCTCACTACCATCCCGACGCAATGCCTCGATTTCGATTAGCTTCCCAATCAACGGGCCTTCGCCAGTTTTTAGATAACGAGCCAGCCCTTGTCGGTGTCGCTCCCGAAGTCTTGGCGGGATAATCAGTTCAGCCAGCTCTTTGCCAACTGCCTCATTACGACTAAGGCCGAATACCCGCTCCGATGCCGGGTTGAACTCCTGCACCCGCCCACTCGCATCCATGATGATGATGCAATCGAGCGCCGAGTCGAGGAAAGTGCGGCTCAGCGCCTCCAGCGTTTCAGCTGGATCCAACGTTCTATCTCGTTGCTGATCCACAGCGGTCTTACCTCCCCGATAAATTATACCGATGCTACCTCCGCGTTTCTACGGATTACAATCCTGTAATTGTTACAATCCAATGACAAAGCGTCATTCCTTGGCGCCATTGGGCGGGAAAATCGTTTTCCAATCGTCTTTCATACTCAGAACGATCCAGCCCTTCGCCGTCGCTTCGTCCAGGCTTTATCGAGTCTGCCAACATCCGACTTGCGGTCCCAAGTGGCTTCCCCCGAAACGGTGCATGTTGGCGGTCGCATCAATTGAAACCGGTGAAGCCGCTGCATTGTTAATCCACGGCCGCCAGAGCCATGCGAATTGCCGTGAGAAATTCCTCGTCGTCGAATGGCTTGTTGAAAAATGCCGAGGCACCCGCACTTAACGCGGTGGAACGAACGAGCGGATCTTCCTTTCCAGTAAAGACAATGACCCGCGTGGAAGGAGAAATGTCGCGCAGCCGCGATTGCACTTCCAGCCCGTTCATCGTCGGCATCCACACATCGATCACTGCAATCGGAGGACGATGAGTTTTGGCATATGCCAAAAACTCTAACGGGTCAGAAAATTGTTTGACGTTCCAGTCGGCGGAGGAGAGCAGACGAGTCATCCCTTTTAAAACAGCGGGATCGTCATCCAGCAAAAAGATATCAGCAGGAGTGGAGTCAAACAAAGCGTGTCGAGAATAGACCCCCGACTACTGGTATGAAATTAGACTTTAGTCCTATGCCCGGCAAAGGGGGCGATGGACGCTTTTTGAGTCAAATGCACTAATTCGGCCACCGATCTTACTCGGAGCTTTTGCATCAAGCGGCCCCGATGGACTTTGACTGTCTTCTCTTTAGTACCGAGCTCGCCTGCAATCTGCTTGTTAAGCAAGCCCGTCGTAACAAGCTGCATCACCTCGAACTCACGCGGTGTGAGTAGATCGAGAAGTTCCCGAGCCTTGCCTTTTTCGACGGCGCAGCTGCGCTGGTCCGCTGAGCGCATCAAAGCGCGTCCAATGCACTGGAGCAATTCGGCGTTTCGAAATGGCTTCGGAAGAAAGTCGACTGCGCCCGCCTTCATTACGCGAGCACACATGGGAATGTTGCCGTGGCCTGTAATAAAGATGAGTTGTTCCTCGCGACGGCGCTGAATCAATGCCTCCTGGACATCGATGCCATTAAGCCCCGGCATCCGAACATCGACGATTACACAGCAGGGGCCGGGGTGCGGACTACGCGCCAAAAAATCCGCTGCAGAGTTGAAAATTTCGCTCTTGTAGCCAGCCGAGCGCAGTAATCGCGAAAGCCCTTTTCGGACCGACACATCATCGTCGATTACAAAGACCAGGCTGTTTGGAGGAATCATTGATCAGGCAGCCGTGCTTATCGGTAGGGTAAAATGGAATCGTGCACCTCCGTCCTCGGCGTTTTCTGCATCGATCGTGCCGGCGTGCGCTTCAACGATCGAGCGAGCGATGGCGAGCCCCATTCCCAAGCCTTCCGCCTTGGTCGTAAAGAATTGCTCAAACAGGCGGCTTCTCGTTTCCGGCGAAATGCCGACACCGTAATCGCGCACGCTGACGCGAACAGCGCCATCAGCATTTTGCTGAGTATTAATTTCGACTTCACGCGTCGATACCGGGGTCTCAGGCATAGCTTCGAAAGCATTCACGACAAGATTAATCAAGACCTGCTGAATCTGGATGGGATCAGCTTCGACCATCGGCAAGTTCGTATCGAGGGAAGTCTTCAACTCACACCAGTGGAGTAATGCATCGGAACTAAGTATGTGGACTACGTTCGTCACAATATCATTCAAGTTGATCCGCTGCCGGCCCATCTGTTCTTTCTTTATCATGCCGCGGATTCCGCGAACGACATCGCTGGCGCGGCGCGCATCAGCGCCGATGTCAGCGAGAAGTTCCCGGATCTCTTGTAGATCCACATTGCCCCGATCAATAAAGCGCTGTCCGGCGCCGGCATTGCTCGCAATTCCTGCAAGCGGTTGATTCAATTCGTGCGCAATGGACGCGGACATCTCGCCCATCAACGCGACACGACTGAGGTGACTGAGCTCGTCACGGTGCCGCAGCGCTTCTGCTTCAGCGAGCTTGCGCGGCGTTATGTCTATGGAAACACCAATGAGGCGAGCGCCTTTGCGATTGTCCCCGGCTACGCAGCGTGCGCGCGCCCCGATCCAGCGCTGAGTTCCATCCGGTAACAAAACACGATATTCGATTTCGTATCCACTGCGTGTTTCTAATGCGTGTTTGACCGCGGAATCGCGAAGCGCACGATCCTCTGGGCGAACGCGATCTTGAAAGGCCGCGTGGTCGAGGGGGGTCTCGGAATCAAATTGAAACAAAGTGCGCGCGCTGTCAGACATCCAAAGCTCTTTGGTGGCGGGGTCCATCTCCCACACCCCGAGGTGAGCTGCTTCGGCTGCGAGAACGACTCGTTGCTCGAATTCGTGCAAAGCCTCTTCCTTTTTCATTAATTCTGTGACGTCTACGCATGAGCCGATGTAGCCGGCGAACCCTCCCTGCGCGTCATGGCGTGCCACGCCCTGATCCGAAATCCAGCGATACTCGCCATCATTTCGTCTCAACCGGTATTGCATAACAAATGGCTGCCGCGCATCGAATGCCTCGGTGTAAACCTCGAGGCACTTTTGCAGATCGTCCGGGTGCACGCCTTCAGCCCAGCCGTTTCCAAGCTCGTGTTCAATGCTGCGACCGGTAAACTCTAACCACGGCTTATTAAAGAAAGTGCAGAGCTTATCCACGCCGGCCATCCAGATAAGGATGGGGGCAGCATCCGCGACGTTCCGGAAACGTGACTCGCTTTCGCCGAGTTCGGTTGCTCCAGTTACGCGTTCCTCGATGACGGTGGCCAGAAACAATAGCGGAATCGCTAAGACGATTAGAAATATTTGGATTGAAAGAGCGTCTTGTTCAGCTGGTCCGCCGGAGAATGGTCCATGCCCGTGGGCAGCGCTCCAGATCGCCAGGAAGCTGACAATCGAAACAGCAGTGCTTGCTCCCAGAGAGCCGAATCGTACCGCCGCCCAAAGAAGGAATGGGAGCGGGAGAAAGAGAAGAGCCGAGTCCGCTCCCGATCCGAATTTATAAAGGACGGCGTAACTTACGAGCAACAGACCAACAAAGAGCGCGCAGGCTTCCAAGTAACGCGATAGTCGGGCTGTCCGCAGGGGCTGGATTCCAGTCGTCGCCCACGTCACGACTAACGGCACAATTATCAATGCCGCGAGGGCGTTTGAAAAAAGGCGTAATCGGATCAGCTCCCAGTAGGTGTCCTCGCCCCAATGGTTCCATACGACAAGCGCAGCGTCTAAAAACGACGACAAGAACGGGGCGATGAACACCACGCAAAGGCAAAACAGCCCCACGTTGCGAAGTGTTACGAAACGAATAGGGCCGCCCACCAGGTATCGCATCAACCCGGCGCCAATCAGTGCTTCGCAGGAGTTGCTGACGAACCAGCAGAAAATCATCAGCGGTGGAACATGACTCTGCAATTGCGCCGCCAGATGCGCTGGAAGCGCAGCCAATAGCACGACCCACCAGCTGCGCGGGGGCGTCAACAAAAGCGCCGCGACAAGAACAGAATTCGGAGGCCAAAGAACAGAGATAGGATGAGGTTGAAACGTGAGTGCAAAACCGATTTTGCAACCAAGATAATATCCAGCGAACACCCACAACCCGATGATCAAAAGATGCGGGTCGAAAACCGCGCTGCGAGTGTTCCCGTTCCGCGCTGCTGATTGAATGTTCGCAGCTTCAAACGATACGGATATACCCTTCATCTTCAGCGAACCTCAATTTAGCCTTGGCTTTGAGGGGAACGCTTTCTCGGGTAACGGCAAAAAATGCATCGAATGCAGAAAAGAGTCCCGATGTGACTGTCGCTATTGCGGTGCCTACAACCACACGAATGCCTGCCCTTAGCTGGCAACTTCTTTCCACGGCACCCCGCATTATTACATGGCCGCATCCTCGGGAAAAGCCGTTATTTTTGATGTCGCTGCCGGGGGTAATTTTGTGAAATGCCAGGGAGGGGACTCGAACCCCTACGGATTTCTCCACCAGATCCTAAGTCTGGCGCGTCTGCCAATTCCGCCACCCCGGCAAATTGCGATGCGCACGACGGTCGCTTTGTTGGCCGCTTCGGGCAAATTGCGCTTGTAAGCTTCCTCCGGTTCCTGCCACAAATCGAACGATGCCTGCGCAAGAGTTTGCCCGCCCCGTTTTCCTCCCGATCATTATCGGCACGCCGCGTCAAGGCCGCCTAACCGAACCCGCGGCAAATTTCGTTTTTGGTGAAGCATCGAAGCGAAGCGATATCAAAACGGAATTGATCGACATCCGGAAAATTCCTATTCGCACGGATGACGCCGGTGAAGCGCTAAAGGACAGCCAGTTCTGCGCCACGGTCGAACGCGCCGACGGCCTGATCATCGTAGCCCCGGAATACAATCACAGTTTCCCAGGATTACTGAAGCATGTGCTCGATACTAATCTCAAGGAATACGTTCATAAAGCAGTTGGCGTTTGTGGCGTGTCGGCTGGTCCGTTCGGCGGTGCGCGGATGATCGAGAGTTTGCTCCCGGTGCTGCGCGAATTCGGCCTGGTGACGATTTTCTGGGATGTCTGCTTCAGCACAGCAGGAAAGCTTTTCGATCCGGCGACCGGCAAGATCACCGATCCAGCTTACACCCGTCGCGTGAAAAAATTTCTGGATGAGCTTGTTTGGATGTCGCGCGCTCTCCGGTACGCGCGCGAGAACATTCCAGCGCCGTAACGCTGCTCGCGCATCGCGAGATTTTACGAAGAAGCAGATGACGGCGACGGCCTGTCTGCCGAAGCTTTCGCCTAAGCGGTTGCAGCGGCCGCTGCCTTCGCTGCCGCGGCTTTCACCGCTGCTTCAGCTGCAGCTTTCTTCTTCGCCTCGGCGGCGGCTGCCGCGTCCGCAAGATTCGTATCAACCGCCTCGGCTTCGACTGGATGGATCTTGTGATAGTACCCGTTCGATTTGGAAAGTTGTTCTTTGCGCAAAAGCAAATGATCGAACCGCTCGCGCTGACTCAGCTCAAATTCCTTGTCCATCTTGATCGCCTCGAATGGACAGACCTCCACGCAAATCTGGCAGCTCATGCACACCGAGATATCGATATCGAACACCTTCGGATAAAACTGCGGTTTGCCCATGTAGTCGGGCTTTTTGTCGTCGCTTTTAACGATGTAGATGCACTGCGGCGGACATTCTTTCTCGCAAATCTTGCAGGCGACACAGCGCAGGCCCGCGTGCGGATCGTTGTCGTCGTAAATCAGGAACGGAAAATTTCGGTAATTTTCCGGAAGAGGGCTGCGCTCCTCCGGGTATTGCACCGTGGTCAGGCGATCCTTCTCGAAATAACTTCCGACAAAGTTCCGCGCGGTGACGGCCATTCCCTTGAGTATGCCTGTGCCAATCATCGATCCACTTCTCCCATTACGATATCGATGCTGCCGAGGATTACCATTACGTCAGCCACGGTGTGACCGAGGCACAGGTCCTCAAGAAGCGTGAGATTAATGAAGCTTGGTGGACGAACGCGGTAACGATATGGGTTTGGAGTGCCGTCGCTGATCAAATAAAATCCGAGCTCACCTTTTGGTCCTTCGATTCGACCGTACGCTTCGCCAACCGGGGGACGAAATGCGCGCACTTTTACTTTTGGATTCACAATGGGGCCGGGTGCAATTTGCGGGAACGCCTGCTTCAGGATCTCCACGCTCTCGCGCATCTCCAACGCCCGCATCATTAGGCGATCGTACGTGTCGCCGTGCTCCCCGAGCGGGATCCGGAATTTGAAACGCGGATAAAACCCGTAGCCGTCTACTTTGCGAATGTCGTAATTCACACCGCACGCGCGCAACATCGGACCCGTGATGCCGGCGTTGATCGCCAGTTCGGCGGAGAGTTTGCCGACGTTTTGGGTGCGGCCGATGACGATCTCGTTCCCGAGAATGAGGTCCTCGAATTCGTCGAGAAACTTCGGGAAGCGATCGACAATCTGTTTCGCTCGGGCGAGCCACTCATCGTCAGCGTCCACGCGGCAGCCGCCAAAACGCATGTAATCGCACATCATTCGCGAACCTGATAATGACTCAAAAAGATCGAGAATTTTTTCGCGCTCGCGGAATGCGTACATCAGTGGCGTGCCCCACGCACCCATGTCGCTGAGCAAAAAACCCAGCAGCGAGGCGTGATTTTGCAACCGCGTCAGCTCGGCGAGAATGAGACGCAGAAACTCGGCGCGTTCAGGAACTTCGATTCCGGCGAGTTTCTCAACGCTGAGCGCGTACGCCCAGTTGTTGGTCATGGAGCAGAAATAATCGAGCCGGTCGGTGTACGGCATCGAGCCGAGGTAACTGGTGTTCTCGCCGATTTTCTCGTGATTTCGATGCAAATAACCGAAGACCGGTTTGAGCTTGCGAACGATCTCTCCATCGAGCGCCACATTCATCCGAAACACGCCGTGCGTGGATGGATGCTGCGGTCCCATCGAGACTTCGAGCAATTCGCCCTCGAACCGCGAAGCCATCGTTACCGGTGGCCGCTCCATTGCTTCTAGTGTTTGAACACTTGCGCTCATTTCAAATTGTCATCCTGAGTCGCGAAGACAATGAAGGATCTCTGATTGTTCCTGCGCTCTTGCATTCAGAAATGGCCAGAGATGTTTGAAAGCCTGGCCTCATGCTTCGCATTTCGTTGCAGCGCTTCGCTTAACATGACAGACGGCTTGTGACACCATTGTTCCGAAATGTCTCGTTAATAATTACCCTGCAAGCTTCATGACGATTTGTTACGACCCAAGCTGCCTGGACTATTCGAGCCCAAGCCATCCGGAACGGCCGGAGCGGATCGCCCGCACTGCACCAATCCTAAACGATCGACATCCTCACTGGAAATGGTGGAAACCGACCGCCGCAATGGATGCGCAGTTGCTGCGCGCACATTCGCGTGAGCATGTCGAACGGGTTGCCAACGCACTCGAACATTTCGATCTCGACACCCCACTTTATCCAAACATTGAAGTGCACGCGCGCCGTTCAGCTGGTGCGGCAATCGAGGCAACGCGTTCCGCGCTGCGCGGCGAGGCCGCTTTCAGCTTGATGCGGCCGCCGGGACATCACGCCACGCGAGATCGCGCTATGGGTTTCTGTTATTTCAGCAACGTTGCCGTCGCGGCGCTCGACGCGTTGGAAAATGGCGCTGGGCGGATTGCCATTTGGGATTTTGATGGCCATCACGGGAACGGCACCGAGGCCATTGTAGCGCACAATGAGCGAATTCGATTTGCATCGATTCATCAGTTCCCTGCGTATCCCGGGACTGGAGCGAAATCGTTCGCGAACATCGATAATTATCCCATCGCGCCTTACACACCGCGCGAGGCAATTCTCGAGATTGCGCGGCGTTCTTTCGATAAGGTGATCGCGTTCGACCCTGATTTGCTTCTGGTTTCGGCGGGGTTTGATGCATACGCGCGTGATCCGCTGCTCCAACTAACGCTCGAGCACGAAGACTTTGCGACGTTCGGTGAGTGGTTAAGCAAAATCGATACTCCGATCGCAGTCGCCCTCGAAGGCGGATACAGCAATGAATTGCCGGAATTGATCGACGCGTTTCTAAGCAGTTGGCAGGGTTAGCGCCATAGATTTTCACGGATGAAACAAAGATGAATTTCTTCGTTTGTGAAAATCCGTGTTCATCTGTGGCCAATCTCCTGAGTTTGCGCATATTCGGAGCTTCAAATCGGGCCGTAGTTCAGCTTGGTAGAACGCTTGAATGGGGTTCAAGAGGTCGTGGGTTCGAATCCCGCCGGCCCGAGACGATCAGATCTCTCCATGATCTTGCTGTTGATCAGCAAGAGAACTTTCCATTGTAGAAATTCTTCTTGTTCCGTAAGACTGGATGCTCAAAAGAAAGCGGAGAATCTTCGGAAAGGTTGAACTTGCCGCAATGTAAACTAAGATAGGTTCCCCCGATTTTCGATCACGCAACCTTGGAAGGCGTGCAGGGATGTTCTTCAAGGACAGATCACGGGCACGCAAACATGAAAAGCCAAAAACGTGTAATCTTAGCGGTTGCTCTCGTTGTTGGCATTTTTGAGGTTTCATTGAGTGCTCCTGAAAATGATGCGCAGAAGGCGTCGACACCTTCATCAGCTTATACTTCCCGCACCCGCACCTACTACATCGCCGCCGAGAACACGACCTGGAACTATGCGCCCACGGGCAAAGACCAAATGACCGGCAAGCCGGTGCCAGCACCCTGGGGCAAGCAATTGATTTATAAGAAAGTCCGCTATTTCGAATACACCGACGACTCATTCACCCAAAAGAAACCTCAGCCTGCCTGGCTGGGTATCCTTGGTCCCATCATCCGCGGCGTCGAAGGCGATACGATCAAGGTCGTGTTCTATAACAAAGCCAGTAAGCCCTATAGTATGCATCCCCACGGCTTGCATTATGACAAGGATAATGAAGGCGCAACGCATGAAGCCGGCGGATCGGATCATCATATGAGCATGGATATGGGCAGCATGGCCAGCGGCTCTATGCCCATGGATGGCGCCGGGGCCAAAGTCGCACCCGGACAGAAATATACCTACACCTGGACCATACCCCATGATGCCGCACCTACGGAAGCCGAAGGCGGATCAAAAATCTGGACGTATCACTCACACGTCAACGGTCCGCAAGATATCTATGATGGTTTAATCGGACCGATCATTGTAACCTCGGCCGCTCACGCTCGAGCCGACGGCACCCCTGATGATGTGGATAAGGAATTCGTGACGATGTATATAATCTTCGACGAATCAAAGCCGGGCATGACTGATAAGCAAAAAGAACCCCATCTCAAACATTCGATTAACGGCTATATCTTCGCCAACCTGCCGGGCTTGGATATGGACAAAGGCGATCGGGTCCGTTGGCACCTTATCGGCATGGGCAACGAAGTTGATCTGCATACGCCTCATTGGCACGGCAAACTCGTGAAAATCAACGGCACATACACCGATGTCGCCGAACTTCTGCCGGCAAGCATGAAATCGGGCGACATGCTGGCTGACAATCCGGGCCAGTGGATGTACCACTGCCATGTCGCCGATCACATCACCGCCGGTATGACGTCGATGTATCGCGTGCATGAGAAATAGAACGTTGCTGAGACGCTCGATATAATCTATCAATCCCGCTGGCCCGCGAATATTTTGAGCCCCGAGTATCACCGATGAAACGCAGATTATTCCTGGCCAAATATCGAACGTCATTAGTGAATCTGTGTTCATCGGTGGCTGAATGTTAAGTGCGGGAATCGTCGGGCTGCCGAACGTCGGGAAATCGACGCTTTTCAACGCCGTTACACGCACGCACAAAGCGCCGGCGGAAAACTATCCGTTCTGCACGATCGATCCGAACGTTGGCGTGGTGATCGTGCCCGATCCGCGGCTGGAAAAGATCGCCGAGCTTTCTCACTCGAAGAAGATCACACCGACAGCAATCGAGTTTGTGGATATCGCTGGACTCGTCAAAGGCGCGAGCGCCGGTGAAGGGCTCGGTAATCAGTTCCTCCATCATATTCGCGAAGTCGAGGCGATCGTGCAGGTGGTGCGTTGTTTTGAAAATCCCGACGTTCATCACGTCAGCGCGACCATTGATCCGGTGCGCGACATCGAGGTCATAAATACCGAACTTGTGCTGGCTGACCTGGCTTCGTTGCAGAAGCGACGCGACCGAATGCAGAAGCAACTGCACGCCGGCGAAAAAGCGGCAATCATTGAAAGTGCGATCATCGAAAGACTACTTGCGCATCTCGACCGCGGAAAGCCGGCGATTACTGCCGAGTTGACTCTCGAAGAGAAGGCAATCGCGCGAGGTTTCTTCCTGCTCACTTCAAAACCCACAATTTTTGCCTGCAACGTGGCGGAATCGGATTTGGCGCCAATTTCCAAAGGCGAATCTGCGAACGCCGCCACGCGGTATGTCGATCTTGTTCAGGATTATGCCAGACACCATTTTGCCACTGAAGCGATCGTGATTAGCGCGCACATCGAGAGCGAGCTGGTTGATCTTAGCGATCAGGAAGCCCTCGAGTATTTACGTGGGCTCGGCGTGGAAGACAGCGGCGTGCACGCGCTCATTCGCGCGGTGTATCATCTGCTCGGGTTGCGCACGTTCTTTACCACTGGCGAAAAGGAGAGCCGCGCCTGGACGATCCACGCCGGCGACAAAGCGCCGGCCGCCGCCGGCGCGATTCACTCCGATTTTGAGCGCGGATTTATCGCAGCGGAAACCATTCATTACAACGATCTGGTCGCAGCCGGTTCTTTCGCCAAGGCACGCGAAGGGGGCAAACTGCGCTTGGAGGGGAAAGGTTACGAAGTGCGCGATGGCGACGTGATTCTGTTCCGATTCAACGTCTAACTGCAACTCTTCCTCTCCCTCTTCCGCTTAGTCTTACTCTGACTCGAAACAGGAGATTAAGAGGAAGCGGAAGAGGAAGATTTCCACATTACTGCCCGAGGTATAAGATCCGCCCGCATTGCTCGCAGTTGACGATTTCCTTTCCCGCTTTGACTCGAGCTGCTGTGGCAGTCGTTATTTTCATGTGGCAGCCGGTGCAAACACCATGCTCCACGGCGACGATCGCAGCGTCGCCTTTACTGTTGAACAGCCGCTCGAACTGGTCGAGCAAATCGGCGTCGATTTTAGACGCAAGCGCTTCCCGCTCATTTGCCAGTTCTGCCTGCTGCGTTTCCAGCGCTTTTGATTTTGTTTCGAGGTCCGCCAACTGCCGCGAGATGCTGTCCTTCGTTGCCCGCGCGCTTTTATCGGCCGCTTCGAGTTCGCCTTTGACCTTGTCGGCCTCGATCATCAATTCGAGTTCCTGATCCTCGAGTTTGCTGATTTCATTTTCGTACCGCTCAATTTCGTGGCCAATCGCCCGAAACTCCTCATTCTTCCGGGTTTGATACTGCTGCGTCTTGAGGCGCGAGATGCTTTCGGTACGTGTGCCCACGTCGAGTTCCAGTCTTTTGCGCTCAATTTCGACCTGACGCCCTTTTTGTTTCAGCAATTCAACGCCCGCTGCGGTTACGGCCAGTTGCGACTCAAGATGAGCGCGTTCCAACGGCAGGATTTTAATCTCAGTCTGGATCTGTCTGATCCTTTGTTGTCGATCTTGGAGAACGAGCAGTTGTTCCAGTTCCGAATGCACGGGCGCTTAACCTATTGATTCGGTAAAGCGGCGTCAATCATTGGCCAGCAAGGGTAAGTTGATTTAACACTTCAAGCACCTGATCGGGGCGCGCGCGCACGGCAATGTTCCCGGTAAGATTGACCCAGCGAACGATGCCATTCGAATCAAGGAGAAATTCAGCTGGGCGCGCAATGTCCGCTCCTTTCGGTCCCGCCCCTGGATGCAAGACATCGTATCGGCGAATGATCTTCGTCTTCGGATCGGACAGTAGTGGGAAGGTGTAGCCCTGCTTTTGCGATTGGCGTCGGTTAATCTCCGGTGGATCGACGCTGATGCCCACGACACGAACGCCGCGCGCATCGAATTCCGAAAGCCGGCGCTGGAAACTCCGCAACTCGGAGTTGCATAGCAGTCACCAAAAACCACGATAGAAAATCACCACGACACCGTTTGAGTTAGAAAGCAAATCGCCGAGACCAACGGGTTTTCCGTTTTGTCCCAGGAGTAGAAAGTCAGGCGCCTTTTGCCCAACGCGCGGCGCACCACTTGAGGCCGGCACCTGCCGCAGGGCGTAGAAGATTGCGTAGCTGAAAAACGCCAAAACAAGAACAGCAATCGCTGCGAAGATTAAGCCGAAAATCTTTCCGCGATAAACTTGCGGCCTGCCGAACGCACGGAACAAGCCAACTATCAAAAACGCAGTCCCAATTCCAAAAAGCAAAAAATTCGCCCAAGGAAAATCGCGCGTGATTGGAAACCGGGCGAAGAACTCATAGGAGAACAGCCCGGCGACTGTGAAAACGAAGCCGCCCCAGACCGGCCAGTTCCATTTTCGTTTCATTGCGCCCTGGCCGGTGCTAGCCGGAAGATCCAGCGATACAGCCCGATCGCGATCGCCGCGAAACCAAGTCCGCCAAGGATTTTGCCAGCGGCTTCGAAGCCGGGACCGACCAGCGCCAGCGGTGCGTCTTTGCCGGAAAAGACGATTATCGCCGAAATCACCACGCCGATAATGCCCTCGCCGACGATCAACCCGGATGCAAGCAGCACGCCAAGCTGCT
>Ga0137418_10003692_pt1 | contig 14079 bp, 13 predicted proteins | sample CZODoug3_1_2_16f_FD_122242 | JGI IMG/M metagenome (GOLD analysis project Ga0137418, IMG submission 122242) | Vadose zone soil fungal communities from Angelo Coast Range Reserve, California, USA - CZODoug3_1_2_16fungal (Hybrid Assembly) | ecosystem: Environmental > Terrestrial > Soil > Vadose...
GCCTGGGATGATGAGGCCGTCCAAGCCTGCGAGTTGCTCGGGCTTGCGGACCAGCGTGACAGTTGCTCCGAGTTGCTCGAGGCGGACACGATGGGCGTCGAAATCGCCTTGCAGGGCTAGGACTCCGATGTTCATGCTGATTTGACTTAAGCGGCCGCTCGCTCGGCTTGGAGCGCTTTGATGTCGTCCAGCAGCACCCGCTCATGTCCGTTGGGATCAACTTTCTCGTACACCTTGCGCACGACACCCTGCGGATCGACTACGAAGGTAGTGCGCTCCCAAAACTTCATGCCTTTCCATTCCTTTTGCGGAAGGCCGAGGGTTCGCATGAGTTTGGAATCGGGATCGGCCAGTAGATCGATGGTGAAGGCAAACTTGGTCCAGAAATTCTTGTGCGAAGTCACATCATCGGCGCTCACGCCGACGATGTTGATGTCAGAGGCATCGAATTCGGCCTTCGTAGCGGTGAAGGATTGGCCCTGGATGGTGCATCCTGGCGTGTCGTCCTTAGGATAGAAGTAGACCACGAGCCAATGGTCAGCAAAATCAGCGAGCTTGGTGGTTTCGCCGTCTTGATTGGGGACCGCGAAATCGGGAAATGGAGTGCCGGGGGTTAGCATGAGGGCCTTTCTTTCGTTGGGGATACCAAATGTGGTCCTACGAAAATTGTAGCAGCCCGGGGGCTGAGCTTCGCTCCACTGGGGCGGTCGGGGGGCAGCCGTCGCCACGCGAGCTAGTCCAGGCCTAGGTCCTTCCACTTCTTGTCGACCATCGTCTTTGTTGCCGTGTCCATTTGGATTTCGTCGGGCCAGGGGCGGGTGAAACCTTCGCTGGACCACTTGCGGGTGGCGTCGATGCCCATTTTTGAGCCGTAGTTGGGGAGGCGGCTGGCGTGGTCGAGGGAATCGATGGGGCCTATGGTGAATTGAATGTCGCGCTCGGGGTCGATGTGGTTGCAAACTTTGAGCGTGACGTCGGCGATGTCCTGGACATCTACATCTTCGTCTACCACGATGATGCACTTGGTGAACATGGCCTGGCCGAGAGACCAGATCGCGTTCATCACTTTTCTGGCTTGGCCCGGGTAGGACTTTTTGATCGAGACCAGCATCAGATTATGGAACACGCCTTCGACAGGCAGGTTCACGTCGACGATTTCTGGAATGGTCAGCTTCATCATCGGCAGGAAAATCCGCTCGACGGCTTTCCCCATGAAGGCATCTTCCATCGGCGGCTTGCCTACGATAGTGGTGGCATAGATGGGATTCTTGCGGTGCGTGATGCAGGTGGCGTGGAAGACCGGATATTCGTCGGCTAAGGAGTAGAAGCCTGTGTGGTCGCCGAAGGGGCCTTCGGTGCGGAGTTCGTCGAGGTTGATGTAGCCCTCGAGAACGATTTCGGCGTTGGCTGGCACTTCGAGATCTACTGTTTCACACTTCACCAGTTCGACGGGCTTCTGACGCAGGAAGCCTGCGATCATGTATTCCTCGACCTCGGGCGGTGCGGGGACGATTGCGGAAAACGTGAGCGCCGGCTCGGTTCCGATGGCGACTGCTACTTCCATTCTTCCGGTAGGTCGATTCCCTGCTGCCAGTACTGAGCCGCCTAAACTTCGCGCCATAATATCCACCGCTGCCGAGGTTCGGGCTGGATTGCCGCCGGCGGCGGAGGCGCGCATTAGATCGCGGACGTGTTCGGCGGCTACTTTCTGGCGTTGCCAGTGCATGCCGGTGGTTTTCTCGTCATAGATCTGGATGCGGTACATGCCGACGTTACGTTTTCCGGTTTTTGGATCGCGGGTGACCACGCACGGCAGCGTGATGAAACGGCCGCCGTCATTGGGCCAGCATTGAAGTACGGGAAAATCGAGCAGCGAAAACTTGTCTTTGAGGATGACTTCCTTGCAGAGACCGGAGGACACCGTCTTAGGGAAAAACTTGCCCATTTCGGCGAGCATGGGCAGCATCTTCACTTTGTCGAGGAAGCCCTGCGGTGATTTCACGTCCATGAAATGTCGAATGCGATCGGCGATTTCATCGAGCGAATCGACCTCGAGCGCCATCCTCATACGGCTCTCGGAACCGAATTGATTGATGAGTACTTGCGCACCTGGATAACCTTTTACGTTTTGGAAGAGGAGGGCTGGGCCGCCTGGCGCGCCGCCCTTGCCGCCGCGTCCTTTACTGACGCGGTCGGTGATCTCGGTAATTTCAAGAATGGGGTCGACTTCGGTGCTGATCTTCTTCAATTCGCCGGCGCGTTCGAGCACGGCGATAAAGCTTCGCAGGTCGTCGTAGGCCAAAAACAATCTCCTGAATAGCGGACTTGGCGATTATAGAAGGAAGGTGAAAGAATGCGCCGATACGATATCGAAGTCTGCCTTCTCCTGTAAGATCACAGACGCGAGGTACGAATGCGCCGACGGGTTGTGATTACAGGAATGGGTTGTGTAAGCCCCAACGGAATTGGGAATCAGGCTTTCGCAAAAGCGGCTCTGGCGGGCGAGAGCGGCGTACGCAAGATCAGTCACTTTGACGCCTCGGAGATCCCGGTGCAGATCGCGGGCGAAGTTCGCGGGTTCAACGAGCTGGATTGGGTGGACAAGAAGGAACGCCGGAATGTTGGGCGGGTACTGCCGCTGGCGATTGCCGCCGCTACAGAGGCTTTGACGGACGCCGGGATCGAAACCACTTCCCTGCCGCTGAGCCGTAGGCAGCGGATGGGCGTGATCATTGGCACGGGTGGTGGAGCGCAGGAATTCACGGAAGAGCAATACCGAATATTCCACCACGGTTTGTTCAAACAAATGTCGGCACACTGCATTCCCACGGGAGTGATGGGGACATTTTCGAGTGACTTGAGTATTCGTTTTGGGTTGCGGGGCGCCAGTCATGTCGTGACTACGGGATGCACATCGTCGACCGATGCTTTCGGTTATGCCTATCGGCAGATTCAGGGTGGACGGCTGGATGCGGCTCTTACGGGCGGAGCGGATGCGCCGATTGCCTTGGGGATCATGAAGGGCTTCGTACTGATGAAGATTTTGACCGACAGTTGGAATGCGGAACCGGAACGCGGTTCGCGTCCCTTCAATGGAGATCGTGACGGGTTTGTTCTGGCCGAGGGTGCATGGATGTTTATTGTGGAAGAACTGGAGCATGCTCGGCGACGCGGCGCAAAGATCTACGCAGAGGTTGCTGGATACGGTTCAACGTGCGAGGCGTTCCATCGCGTGCGCATGTTGGAATGCGGTGAGGAGTCAGCACGGGCGATTGAATTGGCTATGCGCGAGGGCGGCATCACACCTGCCGACGTGAACTATGCCAACCTGCATGGGACGTCCACCCAACTCAACGACCGCATCGAAACCCGCGCCCTGAAGCTGGCTTTCGGCGCGGAGCGTGCGAAGCAGATTCCCATGTCGGCCATCAAGGCGCAGATCGGACACCCGCAGGGGGCCTCCGGCGCGGCTGGAATTGCTGCGACGCTCGTTGCCATGCAGAGTGGGCAGATTCCGCCAACAATCAACATCGAAACGCCGGACCCGGACTGCGATCTGGACTACGTTCCGCAGGCTGGACGGAAGGCGGTCATCGACAGCGCGATTTGCAACTGCATTGCGTTTGGCTCGAAGAATTCAGCTCTCCTGCTTCGGCGCGTGGCCTAGCATTTTCAAGTTGAATTTTCCCACCTCAAGAAGGGCTTGCAAGTCGCAAATGTTATAGATATAACACTATAGTATGGCTGTAGCACCAACAACTATGCCTTGGTTGCTCCTGGTTTTCAGCCTGCCGGCCAAGGGCGCCAGCCGGCGGGTGGAAATTTGGCGCAAGCTGCGACGCTATGGCGTCTTGGCCCTGCGCAGTGCTGGCTATGTCCTTCCCAATACCGCGCTGAATCAGGAGCGCATGGAATGGTTAGCAACGGCGATTCGAACTTATAAGGGCCAAGCGTCGGTAGCTCAGGTTCTGGGTTTTGATGACTTGCCTGCGGAGCGGCTGAAGCTCCTCTTCGTGGAGGCGCGGGCGCACGATTATCAAAAGCTCTCGCACGAGACCAAGAAGCTGCTCGCGCTTCCGATCTCGCGAAGGCCAGCCGCTGGCTTGAACCGGATTCGACGTCGTTTTCTGGAGATTCAGGAGATCGACTTCTTCGAGAGCCCTTGGCGCGGAAAAGTGGAGGCTCTCTTGGCTCGACTGGACGAACCAGAAGTCCCGGCGTCTGGGCGGAACACAAAGCGCAAAGCTGGCGAATACAACAACCGCGTGTGGCTGACGCGGCCGCGTCCCGGCATCGACCGGGTTTCGTCGGCTTGGCTGATCCGGCGTTTCATCGATCCGAAGGCGCGATTTGTTTTTGGCACCGAGCCCAATGCGCACCCAGATGCCATCCCTTTCGACATGTTCTGCGTTGAGGGTTTTGGCCATCGCGGCGATGATTGCACTTTTGAAACGCTGTCGAAGCAATTCACCATCAAGGACATCAAAGTTAGACGCATCGCTCAGATCATCCACGATGCTGATCTTGACGATGGCAAATTCGGCCGCTCGGAAGGATTGGGGCTGGACAAGGTGTTAAGCGGCTGGGCGAAGCAGGACGTGCCGGACTCCGAGCTTCTGCAACGCGGGATGGAACTCATTGAAGGCTTATATCAATCGCTGGCATGAGCCCTTGGAGGCTCCGCTATGGATACGAGCAGGCGGCTGCTGCTAATTAGTAATTCCACAGTGCACGGTCGCGGGTATTTGGACCATGTGGAAACGGAAATCCGCGAATTCGTGGGCACCAGGACTCGGGTTTTATTTGTACCCTTCGCTCTTCGTGATCGAGGCGCTTATACCGCGACCGTCCAAGCTCGCTTTCGTGCAATCGGTCTTTCCCTTCATTCGGTCCACGACGTTTCCAATATGGTGCGCGCTGTGGATGAAGCGGATGTGATCTTCGTCGGCGGGGGAAATACGTTCCGCCTGCTGAAGGGGCTTTACGACCACGATCTACTCGGGCAGATCCGACGAAGAGTGGCTGCGGGGATGCCGTATATCGGCTCCAGTGCTGGATCGATCGTGGCTTGCCCATCTCTGAAAACCACAAAAGACATGCCTGTCGTCCAGCCCCCGTCGTTTGAGGCGCTGGGGCTGGTTCCCTTTCAGATTAGCCCGCACTATCTTGATCCCGATCTTTCCTCCACGCATATGGGGGAAACGCAGGAGGAGCGCATCAAGCAGTTTTTGGAAGAAAACGAGGAAGATGTGATCGGTTTGCGCGAGGGATCGTTTCTCCGCGTAGAGGAAGGAGTGGTCACCCTCAAAGGCCCTCACACAGCCCGTATCTTCCGGAGAGGCGAGGAGCCGGTGGAGGTGGCTCCAGACTCAGATCTCGGCACCCTCTTGGAGACCGCAGTTCACTCTGAAGGGATTCCAGCGTGAATCACGAACTCTTGCTGCTGACGCCCGAGGACGTCCGTAGCTTGCTAAGCATTGACGATTGCATTGTGGCGGTCGAGAATGCATTCCGTTTATACGGCGAAGGTAAAGCCGCCGCCCCGGCAGTATTGAGCGTGCATGTTGCAACGGGCGGCTTTCATGTGAAGGCAGGAGTGCTCGATCTGGAACGATCGTACTTCGCGGCGAAGGTGAACGGAAACTTCCCTGAGAACGGCAGCCGCTTCGGATTGCCGACCATCCAGGGGGTGATCGTGCTCTGCGATGCCGAACAAGGCACGCCGCTGGCGGTGATGGACTCGCGAGATATTTCTTCCCTGCGTACCGCGGCTGCGTCTGCCGTCGCTGCAAAGTATCTGGCGCGACCGGATTCCCTTACGTTGACGGTTTGTGGCTGCGGCACTCAAGGGCGGATTCAGGTTCAAGCTCTTTCGCGCGTTTGCCACTTGGGTGCCGTATTTACGTACGATCAAGATGAAGGCCGAGCGGTGCGCTTAGCGCAAGAATTGACGAAGGAGCTGGGTATTCCGGTTACCCCGGTGAGGAATCTCGACACGGCGGTACAACAGAGTGATCTCTGCGTGACGTGTACTCCCTCGCGCCAACCGCTGCTCGGCCCTGCTGACGTTAAGCCTGGAACCTTCATCGCCGCCGTTGGCGCCGACAGTCCCGATAAGCAGGAGCTGCACCCTGTGCTCATGGCGAAGAGCAAGATTGTTGTTGACGTGTTGCAACAATGCGCAGTGATGGGAGACCTGCACCACGCGTTGGAGGCTAGCTCTGTAACATGTGGCGACGTCTATGCGGAACTCGGCGAGGTGGTCGCAAGAAAGAAACCAGGACGCCAATCGGACGAGGAGATCATCATTTTCGATAGTACCGGGATGGCTCTGCAGGATGTGGCTGCAGCAGCTTTGGTTTTCGAGAACGCGGAGCGGCAGCGAGCAGGAATACGATTGAATTTCGCGGCCTGATCAGTGCGGACAAGGAGAATAAGAGTATGCGATCACTATTTCTAGAACGGAAGCCTAAGTGCTTCGGGAACCTGTCAGCTGCGGCGGTATTCGCATTGCCGATTCTGTTGACTAGTTTCTTCGGCTTCGGTCAGACCTCCACTTCGCCAAACACCACCAATTGGAAGGCCGTGGAAGATGCAATGGGCCGTCCCGGACAGATACAGCCTAGTGACGTGATCCGCTTCGGCATGCCGAGAAAGGACTTGCACGTCTCCCTCGGCGGCGTGGATATCAAGCCGGGGCTTGCTTTGGGTTCCTGGGCTGCGTTCAAGCAGGACGGCGGTTCGGCTATGGTGATGGGGGACTTGGTTCTAACCGAGGACGAAGTCGAACCGGTCATGTTGAAGCTGCAGGAAGGAGGAATCAACGAGTCCGCGATTCACAATCACTTGATCGGCGAATCGCCGCACGTCATGTACATGCATATTTCGAGCCACGGTGATGCGGTGAAGATGGCGAAATCGATTCATGATGCACTGGCGTTGACGAAGACGCCCGGACCGGACACCACTGCGGCGTCTGCACCGGCAACGGAACTCGGTTTCGACCAGAAGCAGGTCGAGCAGATTCTTGGCCACCCGGGGAAGGTCAACGGTGGAGTTTTGCAGGTTGGGGTGCCGAGGTCTGAGACGATCACCGACTCCGGCATGACAGTACCGCCTTCGATGGGCGTGGCGACGGCGCTGAATTTTCAACCGACGGGAAATGGCAAAGCCGCGATCACCGGGGATTTCGTTTTACGTGGCAGTGAGGTGAATCCGGTCATCAAGGTTTTGAGACAAAACGGAATTCAAGTGATGGCGCTCCATAGCCACATGTTGATGGAGGAACCGCGTCTTTTCTTCATGCACTTTTGGGCCAATGAAGATGCGATTAGACTCGCGAAGGGTTTGCGGGCCGCACTCGATCAAACCAAGTCGGCGAAATGACTGTGGAAACTGGACAACGACCACGCCCCACCACGAGCGTGCCGCTCCCCCGATTCGTCGGCTACTTCCTTTGGCTCGGCACAGTCGGCTTTGGCGGGCCCATTGCTCTCGCCGGCCACATGCAACAGGACTTGGTGGATGAACGTGGATGGATCAGCAAAGCGGATTATCTGGAAGGCCTTGCTTTAGCGCAGCTTGCGCCGGGGCCTTTGGCGGCACAGCTCGCGATTTACCTTGGCTATCTCCGAGCGGGAATCCTGGGAGCGACGGCTGTTGGGATCGCCTTCGTGTTGCCTTCCTTCTTGATGGTGCTCGCGCTATCGGCTGCGTATGTCCGCTTTGGCGGCTTGTCGTGGATGCAGGGTATGTTTTATGGCATTGGTGCAGCGGTGATCGGAATCATCGCGCGTTCGGCTTTCAAACTCACCAAGCTGACGTTGGGCAAGGACAGGCTGCTGTGGGGAATCTTTGTGATTTTGGCGGTCTCGACGGCCTGGACCTCACGCGAGATCATTTGGCTTTTTTTGCTAAGCGGAGTTGTCGTGGTGATGATCAAAGCGCCTCCATCGCTGGCGCCAGCGAGAAGCATGCTACCGGGATTCTTCGCGTTGGGAGTCGCTGGAACGGATAACCAACTACTGCAAATATTTCTCTATTTCGCGAAGGCCGGATTGTTCGTGTTTGGAAGCGGGCTGGCTGTCGTGCCCTTCCTTTATGGCGGGGCCGTGCAGGAGCACCACTGGATTACTGACCACCAGTTCCTTGACGCCGTGGCTGTGGCGATGATCACGCCGGGGCCGGTCGTGATTACCGTCGCATTCATTGGCTACTTGGTGGCCGGAGTGCCCGGAGCGGTCGCGGCTGCGTTAGGAATTTTTTTGCCCGTCTATTTGGTGGTGGTGCTGCTGGCGCCGTCTTATAAGCGCTGGGCGAAGAATCCGCAGTTGAACGCGTTTGTGCGCGGGGTTACAGCGGCGGCTACGGGGGCGATCACTGGAGCTGTGATCGTGCTGGCGCGGCGTTCCGTTTACGACGTTCCTACTCTGCTGATTTGCGGGTTCACTCTGGTTGTGCTGTTCCGTTGGAAGCTTCCCGAACCGCTTCTCATTGCCTGCGCCGCAGTGGCGGGTCTGGTGTTGCATCGCGCGTAGCGCGCGGCACAGGAAGAGACAGGAGGCTCCGATGGCGGAGCCTCCTGCGTTGTTACCTCTCGAAGTGGAAAATATCCAGCACCAAGTAGGAGCTGCGATTCACGAGGACGACATGTCCTCCGACAATGACGTGAGCGCAACCCCGGGGAGGCGGTGGTAGACGGCGCTCGAGTTCCTCGGGGCACGGCAGCATCTTTTTGCGCAGCCCAGGCGGTAGCGTCCCGCGAACTCGCAGTTGTCTTTCCAGCCCGGGCGGAAGTTGGTCCCGCTTGGCCAATCCCGGGGGCAAGTTGTCTCCATGATCGTGATACCAGCCCCGCATTTCGCCGCGCTCGTGCTCGCGATAGTAGTGCTCGCCGCGGTCATCATCGTCATCGCGGTCATGATGCTTATTGTGTCCTTGGCCGTGTTTGTCGGCCAGACCTGCGCCGGTGAGAGCCAGGATCATTGCCGTCGCCAGCCATAACCATCTCTTGCTTTTCATTTTGCTTCTCCCTCAGTTCTTATCGATACCCGTACGGATGACTTAAGACTAGACACGCACAATCGCTGGGGCAAATTACTTACGCGCTACACCCATGAAAAACGTTAGATTTTGCCCTAACTATTTTGCTGAGGTTCTCGTCTATAATCGCGACTCACTCGGAGGAAGTCATGCGAAACAGTCTTATTCGGTTGGTTATTTTGTTGTTGGTGGTCGCCATCGCTGCATTCCCTGTTACCGCTCTATCCCAAGCTGTGTCCGCGAAGGACGCGCCTAAACCCGCGAAATCTCCTTCGGCGGAAGTCTTGGCGGCGTGGAATGACATCGGCCGCCGACTTGTGGACATGGCCGAAGACTTTCCAGAAGATAAGTACGACTTCAAGACGACTCCAGCGCAGCGATCATTCGCGGAGAATTTGCTACACGTGGCCAGCGACTATTGCCTTGAAATCAGCGCTATCAAGGGCTCGCGAGTTGGACCAGCGGTTGAGCCCGAGAAGGATTTGACCCGGAAGGACTATCCAACGAAAACATCGGTCGTTAAGCTTCTGAAGCAGGCCGTGGCGGATGGTGCGGCGGTGATTCAGGAACAAGGCGATGCCGGGTTGACGAAGGAGAGCAAGAGCCCCTACGAAAATGCCTTGCAGCATGTGGGTGCCGCTTGGGCGGGCACCATCGAGCACGCTGGCGAGCACTATGGACAGTTGGTGGTGTACTACCGGGTGTCGGGCATGGTGCCGCCGGAGTCGCGGCCGAAGAAATAGTTAGCTTGGTGTTGCTCGCAGTGTCTCGGAGGGTTTTGCGGTTAGCCTCCGCCAGGCATAGCGCGCCGGGAAGAAGGCAACGGCTGCCCACAGAAGCAAACTCGGGCCAAAGAATAGTACTGCGTTCAGGAGCGAAATTGCTCCTGCCGCCATCGTCTGATACCCCTCCACGGCGGAGTTGCGGAACTGCCTAAACGTAGATGGCGGTACGGTTTGCAATTGAGGCTTGTAGTCTTCGGAAAGGGTCACGTTGAGCGTTGCGAAGGCAACTTGCGTTGCAAGGCTCTTTCTTTCCGCCTCCATGCTCTCAATTTCGCCCCGTACACGAGCAATCTCCGTCTCAACCGCAAGTACGTCGGACAACTTGCCGGTGCGCTGTTGGAGCACTTCGGTCAAGCGTTGCTCGGTATGTCTGGCGTTGGCGAGACGCGCCTGTACGTCGATGTATTGGGCTGTGACTTCCTCGCCCTTTTGCGACTCTGAGTCAACGTGACCGAGATTCTTGAGCGCAGCCAATGCACTGTCCATCTGCCCGACAGGAATTCGCAAGACGCCGTTGAGCACGCGGCCTTGATTGGACGGGGTCGAGATTTGCAAGCCGCCGAGGTAGCCTCGGTGCTGGGCAAGAATCTGGTCGAGACGGGTACGAGCTTTGTCGAACTCCTGGACTGTTATCCCGAGTTCAGCGGTACGCACGATCATGGGGGCTGATACTGAAGTGCTGCCCGTCTCCTCGGATGCGAGCGTGGCGCGTGGAACGGACGTTGTCGAGCCGCCAAATCCACCACCAGCGGCCTCATGCCGAACGGCGGATGGTTTCCGCAGTTTCGAAAACTGTTCCAGCCTGTCGAATTGTTTGGTTTGCTTTTCGGCAACTGGAGCGATCGATTGGGCCTCTTGCATGAATACGGTATTGGCGTTCGTCCCAATCAACCGGATGGTGCCTACGACGATGATCATGAACACGGCGGCCGGAACGCCCCAGGAAATCAAGTAACTCTCAAACCAGGACCTTCGTACCGGCTCTAGTTTCAGTCCGGCTTCGCTCGCCACGGGCAGGAAAAGCCCGGCTCCGGGAGGTTCCACCTGCCAGGTTTGCAGACTATGCGAAATGTTCTTGAGGTCGGCCGCAAGTTTCTGGCACTCAACGCAGGAGTCCAAGTGCGCCGCGACAACCGCGACACGATCCTCAGGAAGTTCACCATCTAAATGGGCCATCACTTCTTCTTGCTCGATAGGATGAGTTTCTGTATTCATTTTCGTGCCTCGCTTTTGGCAGGGAGAGCCGTTGGAGTCGGAGCGATGGAACTCTCGACGTAGTGAACAGGCTTGGGTTGAGGCTCCAGTTGGTTGCGCAATGCCAGCCTTGATCGAAAAAGTTTAGAGCGGACGGTATTCACGGGGATTTGCAATAGATCGGCGATCTCCGCGTAACTGAGCTGCTCGTACTCCCTCAGCATTAAAATCTCTCGCTCTTGGGCGTCGAGCCTGCCCAGTGCCTGACGCACCCACATCGCCGCGTCAGGATTTTCGACGGTTAGGGGCTCTGAAAAGAACTCAATGGCGGCCCCGCGAAAGTGCTTCCGCCTTTCCGCAGACAACAGCTTTAGGGCGACGCCGTAGAGGTAGGTTCGGACAAGCGATCGCGGCTCGTATCGCTCCGCAGACCGCATGACCACCAGGAACGTCTCCTGAGTCAGATCTTCGGCGCGGTATTTGAATTCCAGACGCCGTCGAAAGAATCCGAAGAGGGGTTGGCGATAGCGAGAAAAAAGCTCGTCCAGCGCGGGGCGTGACCCCCGCTGGAATTGGAGCATCAACGTTTCGTCGCTCGTTACGGCGCTAGTCATGGCAGGCCAGACTTCTCTCGCTACGAGAGTGCTTCATATACCTGTAATGTCGCGAACGCGGGAAAAGTTCCCTGGGCGCACGTTTTTTTGCCGCGGCATTCAGACCCTGCCTAGAAGCTTATCCAGAGCAGGACCACGCGGGCGGGGGCGCCCGCGACTACACAAGCCTTGCTACTCGTCTTCCTCGCGCAGTTTGGCTAAGACTCCGATGTCTTCAAGGGTGGTGGTGTCGCCTTTGACTTCCCCGCCACCGGCTAATTCGCGTAACAGGCGGCGCATGATTTTGCCGCTGCGGGTTTTGGGAAGCATGTCGGCGAAGCGAATATCATCGGGACGGGCCAGGGCGCCGATTTCTTTGGTCACCCATTTCTTGAGCTCGTCTTTGAGCTCCGGTGTGGGCGCGCGGCCTTTCTCCAGGGTGACGAAGGCGCAGATCGATTGGCCCTTGATGTCGTCAGTTCGTCCGACCACGGCCGCTTCGGCTACGGACTCGTGTGCGACGAGAGCAGACTCGACCTCCATCGTGCTCAGGCGGTGGCCGCTGACGTTGATGACGTCATCGACGCGGCCCATGATCCAGAAGTAGCCGTCGGCGTCTTTGCGGGCGCCGTCGCCGGTAAAGTACGCGCCCGGGATTTGCGACCAATATTGGCGCACATAGCGGTCGGGGTCACCATAAATCGTCCGCAGCATTCCGGGCCAGGGTTTCTTGATGACGAGGTATCCGCCACCGCCCGGCGGCACCGGTTGGCCATCGAGGGTGACGATTTCTGGAACCACGCCTGGGAAGGGGCGCGTGGCGGAACCGGGCTTGGTGGCGATTGCGCCCGGAATGGGGCTGATCATAATGTGACCGGTTTCGGTCTGCCACCAGGTATCGACGATCGGGCAGCGGTTCTGGCCGATGACTTCGCGGTACCACATCCAGGCTTCGGGATTGATGGGTTCGCCTACAGACCCGAGGAGGCGGAGACTCGTCAGGCGGTGTTTTCTTGGCCACTCGTTGCCCCATTTGATAAAGGTACGGATTGCCGTGGGGGCCGTGTAGAAAATGTTGACCTGGTGCTTGTCGATCATTTGCCAGAAGCGGTCTGGTTCTGGAAAATTCGGAGCGCCCTCATAGAGCACCGTGGTCGCGCCATTCTGAAGGGGCCCGTAGACGATGTAGCTGTGCCCGGTGACCCAGCCGATGTCAGCCGTACACCAGTACGTATCTTCTTCTTTCAGATCGAAAACCCACTTTGTCGTGAGATAGGTTGCGACGGAATAGCCGCCCGTAGTGTGGACGACGCCCTTGGGTTTGCCTGTCGTTCCCGACGTGTACAAGATGTAGAGCGGGTGTTCCGAATCGAGGGGTTCAGCGGGACAAACATCAGAGGCCGTCTCCATCAGTTCGTGCCACCAGTGATCGCGGCCTGCGGTCATGTTGATCGCTGTGCCGGTCCGTTTATAGACGATGACGCTCTTGACGGATGGGCAACTCCGGAGCGCTTCTTCGACGGCTGGAAAGAGTTTTACCTCGCTACCGCGCCGGTACGAGCCATCTTGCGTGAGAACAGCGACTGCTTGAGAATCGTGGATGCGATCGACAAGTGCGTTCGCGGAGAATCCGCCGAAGACCACTGAGTGCGGCGCGCCGATGCGGGCGCATGCCAGCATGGCAATCGCCAACTCTGGCGACATGCCCATGTAGATGGCGACGCGGTCTCCCTTCTGGATGCCGCGTGACTTCAGCACATTGGCGAATTTCTGCACTTCGCGGTGGAGTTGCTGGTAGGTCAGAGTGCGAACCTCGCCGGGCTCACCTTCCCAAACAATCGCGGCCTTGTTCTTGCGGGGACCGTGGACGTGGCGGTCGAGGCAGTTGTAGGAAAGATTCAGCTGGCCGCCGGCGAACCACTTGGCCCAGGGGACTTCCCAATCCAGAACGCGATCCCATTTCTTGAACCAATGCAGTTCATCCGCTACGCGCGCCCAGAATTGTTCAGGCTGCTCAACCGACTCGCGGTAGATTCGCTCGTAGTCTTCGAGGCTGCCAATATGAGCCGCTCGGCGGAATTCGGGCGAGGGTTCAAAGGTGCGCTGCTCGTGAAGAATCGACTCGATGCCACTGGATTGCAATTCGGATGACATGCTTCTCTGCCCCTGTTCGATCCCTGTTTCGATCAAAGCCAAGCCCAACACACTATAAATGAACCGCCTCCAAATTCGGCCCGGCGGGGGTGGCAATACAGCGATTTCGCGCCGGCTCTACCATGACCACGCGTTTGTAATTCAACCATCCCGGTGCTAACATTGGCTTGATAAACCTTGGATTGGAGACCCCCCATGGCGGACAACAGCGGTAGCGGTTTGGTATGGTTTTTGGCGGGATTGGGTATAGGCGTGGCGGCTGGCATTTTATACGCGCCACGTTCCGGAGCGGAAACGCGAGAGGCGTTGCG
>Ga0137418_10003694_pt1 | contig 14074 bp, 8 predicted proteins | sample CZODoug3_1_2_16f_FD_122242 | JGI IMG/M metagenome (GOLD analysis project Ga0137418, IMG submission 122242) | Vadose zone soil fungal communities from Angelo Coast Range Reserve, California, USA - CZODoug3_1_2_16fungal (Hybrid Assembly) | ecosystem: Environmental > Terrestrial > Soil > Vadose...
TCGACCGAGACGCGGGCATGAACGCGGCCCTGACGGTCGAGGAACTCGGCCTCCTCGTCCAGCGGCACGACCGCCCCGTGCCATACGTTGGGGTGCAGGTACAGGCCGCGGCCGCCGTCGCACCAGAAAGTCACGAACTTTTCCGGAGTCACATCGTCTCCCGGCGGCGCCAGCGGAATGACGAAACTCTGTCCGTTGAGGGGATAGAAAAGCTGACCGCCGTCCGGATGATAGTTCGCGCGCCAGATCAGGGCGCGCTCGCGCGATCGGTCGCAGGCGCCGGCGGCGGCTTCTTCCGGCCAGTTGCTCCAGCCGAATAGATAGCTGTCGCCCACCGCATTGTTTCGCGCATACAGAGTCTCGCCCTTCCAGCAAAACTCGAACAGCCCCTCGGTGACTCCACCCTGATCGCCGGAATTCGGGTCGATGGGCCGCCACCCTTGCGCCGGCCAGCGGACGATCTCGATGGGGAAGGTTTTGGGATCATCGACGAGACGGCCAAAGCCTTCCAGACTGGCTTCCGTGGCGAGGACGATGGGAGTTTCATGCGCCCGCCGCACACCGGTGGTCGGCACATGAGCGAATTCCCATTGAGCGATGTCCATGACGGCTCTCATTCCCGCGACTAGTGAGATTATGCCTCGCCGCCGGCAGCGTTGTTGGTCGATTTCCTGCCGCACGCCTGCCGGCGGCCGAGGCACCGTCCGGGAGCGCTGCCGGGATTCATCCGGTATTCTTAGCCGCCAAATGAATGGCCGCGCGGATGCGCGGATAGGTGCCGCAACGGCAGATATTGCCGCGCATGGCGTTGTCGATGTCGGCATCGCTGGGTTGCGGTGTCTTCTTGAGCAATGCGCATGCCGACATCAGCTGCCCGCTCTGGCAATAGCCGCACTGAACGACGTCGACTTCGGTCCACGCCCGGCGCAGTGCGTCGATCTGCGCGCCGCCGACGCCCTCGATGGTCACGATCTCGCGCCCCTGCACGGCCTCGATGGGCGTTACGCAGGAACGCACCGCTTCGCCGTTCAGGTGCACGGTGCAGGCGCCGCACAGCGCCTTGCCGCAACCATACTTGGTCCCCACGAGCTTCAGCTCGCCGCGCAGCACCCAGAGCAGCGGCGTGTCCGGCTCGGCGTTCACGGTGACTGCCTTGCCGTTGATGATGAGCGTGGTCATATCATTCCTCGCATGTGACGTTTCCGCGGAAACGTCACGGCCATCCACCTATTGGACATTTTGACGTTTCCGCGGAAACGTCGTGGTTATCTGCGGCTCGGACACTCCAACGTTTCAAGCGACTTTCAGCGGCAGGCTGCGCAGCCGCTGTCCTGTGAGCGCGTACAGGGCGTTGGCGACCGCAGGTGCGATCGGCGGCGTGCCCGGTTCGCCCACACCTCCGGGAGGCTCTTCGCTGGGAATGATCTCGACCTCGATTGCCGGACACTCGTCGATGCGCAGCGGCGCGTAGTCGTGAAAGTTGCTTTGTTGCACTCGACCCTTGTCGATGGTGATCTCGCCCTGAAGCGCAGCCGACAGTCCGTACACGATGGCGCTTTCCATTTGCTGGCGAATCAGGTTCGGATTCACGGGCACACCGCAATCGATGACGCAGTGAACCCGGTGCACGCGGATCTCTTTATCCTGCGTCAGCGAGACTTCGGCGACCTGCGCGACGACGGTGCCGAAGGAGCGATGGATGGCGATGCCCCGCGCGCGCTTCGCGCCACCGCTTGTTCCGCCATCCGCCGCGGCACCCGGCGGCTGCCCCCAGTGCGCGAGCTCAGCCGCCCGATGCAGTACGCGCAGGTGACGTGGATTCGCGCTCAACAGCTCGGCCCGGAATGCCACCGGATCCTTGCCGGAAGCCGCCGCGCACTCGTCGATGAAGCTCTCGGTGAAGAAGGCGTTCTGCGAATGCGCCACGGAGCGCCAGATCCCGGTGGTCACGGCCGATTCGACCGGGCGGTGCGCGATGCGGGCATTCGGGAAAACGTACGCCGTGTTGGACGCGCCGTCGGTGGTGTTATCCAAGAAAGAAGGCGCGCCCATGCTCGATCCCGCGGACGTGGTCGTCCAAGCCACCAGCTTGCCTTGCGCGTCGAACCCCGCCTTGCAGCGGCAGAGGTAGGCCGGACGATAGTAATCGTGCGCCATGTCCTGTTCGCGCGGCCACAGGAGCTGCACCGGTGCGCCGCCGGTCTCGCGCGCGAGCAGTGCGGCCTGTACGATGAAATCGGTGAAATAGCGCCGGCCGAACCCGCCGCCCAGATAGGTGACCTTGACGGATACATGCTTCGCTTCGATGCCGAGTGCCTTCGCCACGGCGGCATTTGCGAAGCCCGCTGCCTGAGTGGGCGCCCAGACCGTCGCGGCGCCGTCCTTGAACTGCACGGTGCAATTCATCGGTTCCATGGTCGCATGGGCAAGGAAGGGCACGCGGTATTCCGCATCGATGACCTTGACAGCCGAATTCATCGCGGCAACGGCGTCGCCGCGCGCGAAATGAACTTTTGCGTCCGGCTTGCCGTGCGATTGCGCCAACTCATCGAAGATGGAGCGGCTCGACAATTCGGCGGCGGCACCGTGGTCCCATTCGATCGCGACCTTGGCCAAGGCGCGCATGGCATGGAACGGCGTGTCTGCGATGACCGCGACCCCGCCCGACGTTTTGCCCGGCAGGAGGGCGCTTCCCGCCACAGGCTCCACTGCAATGATCTTGCGGACCCCAGGCAGGGATTGCGCGGCCGCAGCGTCGAAATGCGCCACTTTGCCGCCGAACGTCGGGCACATCGTGATGCTGGCATACAGGAGTCCCGGCGGCAGAACGTCGATGCCGAAGACGGCCGAGCCGTCGAGTTTGGCCGCATTGTCGATGCGCCGCAACGGCCGGCCGATCAACTTGAATTGCGCATGATCCTTCAAGGTCACGTGCTTCGGCAGACCCAATTGCGCCGCTCCCGCCGCAAGTTCGCCGAAGGTCGCGCTGCGGCCCGATGCGTGCAGCACCCGTCCGGTTTCGGCGCGGCACTCGCCCACGGGAACGCGCCACTGCGCCGCGGCGGCGCCGATCAGCAAGGCGCGGGCCGAGGCACCCGCCTCGCGCATCGGCAACCATTGGTCGGTGATGCTCGACGAACCGCCGGTACCGAGCAATCCGGGAATCTCGCGCATCAGTTTACCCATCAGATGTCCGGCCGCGCGCTTCACGAATCCGTGATCGTCCGGCTGGAACGGCAGCGAATCGATCAGGACTGACTGATGGTTGTAGATGGCATCCAGAGTCGATTGTTCGAGCTTTACGCCAGCCCAGTCCGCGTCCATCTCATCGGCGAGCAGCATCGCAAGTCCGGTATGAGCACCCTGCCCCATCTCGGCCTGCGACATGACGACCGTCACGGTGTTGTCGGCGGAAACCTTGACCCAACCGTTCAGCGCGGTTTGCCCCGGCGCGGCCGCCAGCGGGGTGCTCGGATTCAATCGGCGCCGCTGGGGCAGCGCCGACCAGCCGATCACGAGGGCGCCGGCCGCGCCGACGCCGCCGAGGATGAAGTGACGTCGCTGCAGACTAGGCATGGACCTTCCCTCGAGCTGCGCTGTGTCGGGGCATCCCAATGCCCTATCCGGCCAAGCGTGTCAATAGACCTCCTCGGCGGCTCGCACAACGAGGTTCGCGATGGCGAGACGGACGAGCACCGGGCGATTTCGGTAAGATGTACGGGAGTTTGGGCAACGGGCGACGAAAAACGCCGTCTTGAAACGGCAATTGCGACCCGCAGGGAGCATCGATGAGACACTTCTTGGTACTGTGTTTTGCACTCGCCGTGAGCTTGGGGGTGCGCCCGGCCGGGGCCGACAGCCAAAAGCTGCGCATCATCAGCTGGGCCGACTATGTTCCCGCCGACTTGATCGCCGCATTCAAGAAAGAAACCGGCATCGACGTGGAATTGACTCTGTCGAACAATGAGGAAATGATCTCGAAGCTCCGTGCAACAGGGGGCGCGGGCTACGATCTCGCGCAGCCGTCGCAGGACCGCATCGTGGCCGCGCAGCGCGAATTCGGCATCTACAAACCCTTCGACCTCACCAAGCTCAAACTGGACCAGTTTCAGCCTGAATTTCTGGACATCGTCCGCAAGAACACCACTCTCGACGGCAAAGTGTACGGACTGCCGTACCTCTGGGGTACCGACGGCCTCGTGGTCAACTCCAAGCGGGCCAAGATCGCCGACTATCCCGATTTGTGCAGGCCGGACCTCAAAGGCAAGACCGCCGTGCGCCTGAGGCGCCCGACGCTGATGGCGTTTGCATTCGCCGCCGGCAAGGACCCGTTCGCGCTTTACGCGGATCCGAAGGCGTACGGCGCGCTGATGGATCAGGTCGGCGCCGCGCTCATCGCCTGCAAGCCGAATTTCAAGTTCTTCTACGACAATAAGGACCAATTGCTCAACGGCATTCGCTCGGGCGAAGTGGTGGCCGCCATGATGTGGGACACCGGCGGCTGGACGCTCAACCGCAGCGATCCGGACATTCAATTCATCGTGCCCCGCTCCGGCGCTCTTGGCTGGCTCGACACCTTCGCACTGCCGGCGCGCGGCCGCAACGACGCCGCGGCCTACGCCTGGATCAATTTCGCGATGCGCCCGGAAAATGCCGCGCGCGTCATCAAGTCCGTGGGAAGCTTTTCCGCGGCTATGAACACGGCGCCGCTGATCGACCCACGTCTGAAGGCTCAATTCGCCGCCGCTTTCCCCAATAACGATCTGAAGCGCATTCATTGGTATCCGGCCATTCCACCCGGCCTCGAAGAATTGGAAGGCCGGGTGCTGGATCGCGTGAAGGCCGCCAATTGAGCACGCCCGATCTGGTGGCGGACGCCGTCGTCAAGCGTTTCGCGGATCATGTGGCCGTGGATTCGCTGTCGTTCTCGGTCGAGCGCGGCAGCTTCTTTTCCATTCTGGGTCCGTCGGGCTGCGGTAAGACGACGCTGCTGCGCATGATCGCGGGGTTCATCGAGCCCGATGACGGCGACATCGCCATCGGCGGCAGGAGCATGCGCGGCGTGGCGCCGAATCGGCGCCCGGTGAACATGGTGTTTCAGCAATTGGCGCTGTTCCCGATGATGTCGGTGGGCGAGAACGTTGCGTTCGGATTGGCTCGGCGCGGCATGGGCCGGGCAGAAAGGCTGAAACGCAGCAATGCGATGCTGGAACGGGTGGGACTGGGCAACGCCGCGGACAAACGCGTCGACGAGCTGTCGGGCGGCCAGCGTCAACGCGTGGCCATCGCGCGCAGCCTGGTTTTGGAGCCGACATTGCTGCTGCTGGACGAGCCTCTGGGCGCGCTCGATCTGAAGCTTCGCGAGCACATGAAAATCGAGCTCAAGCAGCTGCAGGCGTCTTTCGGCACGACCTTCGTCTACATCACCCACGATCAATCCGAAGCGCTGGTGTTGTCCGATCACGTCGGCGTGATGAGTCACGGCCGATTCGAACAGCTGGGCACTCCGCAAGACTTGTACTACCGGCCGCAAACGCCGTTCGTGGCCGCCTTCGTGGGCGCGAATAACCGGATCGTGGGACGGGCGACCCGATCGGACGGTTCGCTCGCTGAAATTGCGACCGCCGACGGTTGGGTCGTGCGCGCGCTCAAAACCGGCGCCATCGCCGACGGCGACGCCGTCGAGGTATTCGTGCGCCCGGAAGTGGCCATGCTCGCGCGCAGCGCCGCACAATTGCCGACCGATCAGCCGCAGCATTCGGGAGAAGTACAGAGTGTCCTCTTCGACGGAGCGAATTCGGCGGTTCTGCTGCAGGAAACCCGCACACGCCGCGAATTTCGCATAGCCCTGCCCCAGACCGGTCAGTTTTCCGACTTGAAGCCTCATGAAAAAATAGCATTCAGTTTCGATCCCTCCCGAGCGGTGTGCTTTGCGGCGCGCGCCGGAACGGCGGGACAGGATGCTTAAATCGACAATGGACCCCCGCTGGCACGCACGCCTCGCGCTGGGTCTGTTGCTCGCGCCTGCGCTGCTGTGGCTGGGCGCCCTGATCATATTGCCGCACGTCGATCTTGCCGTGCTGTCGTTCCGCGAACGAGTCGGACCGCGCCAGTACGTGGCCAGCCTGGCACAGTACAAGACCTTCTTCGCCGAGCCTCTGTACTGGCATGTTTTCCTGCGCACGGCAGTCATGTCCGTGACCGCCACCGGCTTGACGCTGCTGCTCGCGTTTCCCATCGCCTGGATCATCGCCAAGCTGGCACGGGGCCGCGCCGGTTCGCTGTTGTTCATCATCTGCTTGATCCCGTTTTGGGTCAGCGAGACAGTGCGAACCCTGGGATGGATGATATTGCTCCGAGAGTCCGGCGTGCTGCCGGCGCTGCTGGTCAAGGTGGGCTTGACGCACGTTCCCGTGGAACTCCTGTACCGGGACGCAACCCTCCTGGTGGGTTTGGTATATACCTCGCTGCTCTTCATGGTGGTGCCGCTGGTATCGAGCCTCGAGAGTCTCGATGATTCTTTGATCGAAGCGGCATACGATCTCGGTTCGGGTGGATTTGCCATTCTGCGCAGCATCGTGATTCCGCACGCGGCACCCGGCATCACGGCCGGCTGCATCGTGGTGTTCATGCTGACGCTGGGCAATTACCTCACTCCGACGCTGCTCGGCGGCAAGAACTCGCAGTGGTTCACCGAGCAGATCTATACCCAGTTCATCACTCGCTTCAACTGGGAACAGGGCGCCGCTTTTGGCTTCCTGTTGCTCGCGCTGTCCACGGCGCTGGTGGTCATTGGCCTGCGGGTCAGCGGGCAGCGCTTCGGCGACGTGATGCGGCGAACATGATTCCCTCTCTGCCCCGTCCGGTCTGGCTGCGTACCGCCACGGCGGCGTACTTGATCGCGTTCCTCGCTTTCTTGTTTCTGCCGTTGGCCGTGGTCGCGGTGTTCGCCTTCAACGATGCGCCCTACCCCGCGCCGCCCTGGCGCGGCTTTACGCTCGATTGGTTTCTCGGCAACGCGGCGCTGGGGCGCACCGGCCTGTTCGCCGACAGCGAATTACTCGGCAGCATTTGGACCAGCTGCGTCGTTGCCGTCTGCGTGACCGCACTGTCGGCATTGGTCGGGACCACCAACGCATTCCTCATCGAGCGCGGCCGCTTCCTCGGCAAGCAGACCTTGTCGATCTTGATGCTGGCGCCGCTGGTGATCCCCGGCGTCATTCTCGGTATTTCCATACTCGCCTTTGCGAGCCGCATCGCGGATTTGGCGGACGACACCTTCGGCCTGGAACTCGATTTTCTGCGCCCCGGACTGCCGCTGGTCGTACTCGGTCAATTCTCGTACATTGCCACCATCGCAACTTTGACCATCAGCGCTCGGCTGAGACGCTTCGACCGAACTCTCGAAGAAGCGGCGCTCAATCTCGGCGCTTCCAAAGCGGCGGTGTTTCGCACCATTCTATTGCCCTATCTGCGGCCGGCGCTGTTGGGGTCTGCCGCCATCTCCTTCCTCATGTCGTTTGCGGACTTCAACACCACCCTCATGCTGGTCGGTGCGGACACACCATTGACCGTGATGATGTACGGGCGAATGCGCGAGGGCGCGACTCCGGTGCTGAACGCAGTCAGTCTGTTCCTCATGATCGCCTCTGCGGTTCTGGCGCTCACGCTGCTGAAACGCGGCGGACCGCGGGCGAAGCCGGCGGCCTAGCGCCGCGCGGCGCTCCATCGCCCTCATCCGTCGATGCGCTGCGCATCGTGACCCTGGCGGAATCTCGTTCCGCCGGCGTGCTGCGGACAAACGCTGCGAATTCGGGTGCCGCCTTTCGGCAGCCGCTTGATTTTCATGACCCCGCCGATCACGGCGGAACGATACTCCATGAGCTTGAGCCCCATGCCGGCGCCGCGGGCCGGGCTCTCGACGATCCCGACGCCGTCGTCGGTGATCGATAGAGACACCAAAGCTCGGTTGCTGCGCAGGGTCACGGCAATCGATCGAGCGCGGCCGTGTTTGACGGCGTTGTTGATGGCCTCCTGAACGATCAAGTAGAGGTGAGCCGCGGCGGATTCGCCGATGTGCAGCGGAGATCTTATGGAAAGGCGCAATCCGACCTCGATGTTGTAGCTCGCCCGCGACCAGCCGATGAGAGTCTGCAAGGCGGGCAACAATCCGCCGCGTTCGAGCGTCACCGGCGAAATGCCGAGCGCCATCTTCCGCGCGCTCTGGATGGCATGGTTCACGAGAGTGATGATTTCGTCGAGTTCAATAGCGGCTCCGAATGCTGCGAAGCCGGCGCGCTTGGCGAGGCTGCGCAACATGAGCGAAATACCCGTCAGCTCCTGACCCAAACCGTCGTGCAAATCGGCGCCCAAACGCCGCCGTTCCCGATTGGCGATCTCGATGATTTCCGATTCCAATTGCTTGCGTTCCGAAACGTCTTGCACCACGATGAGAATCTTTTTCTCGCCGCTCAGCTCGACCTCCGCGGACAGCACTTCGCCCGCGAATTGGCTGCCATCCCGCCGGCGGAACAGCATGTCCCGCTTGCCGTCTCGCCCGCGGTGTTGCAGCAGGCCTTCGAGGACGGCGGCCGGCGCCTGAGCTTGCCTGCTGTTGAACAGCTCCGACACCGAAATTCCGATCAGTTCTTCGGACTTTCGGCCGAACAGGCGGTCGAGTGCGGGGTTGGTGAATTCGATGCGCCCGTCGAGAGTGACGAGGACGACGCCCTCGCTCATGGTTTCCAAAATCGTCGCCTGCGTCCGCAACGTCTGTTCGGCCCGGCGCCGCGAATCGACGTCGATACACGCGCCCACGATTCGCAGCGCCCTGCCGGCGGAATTTCGCTCTATGACCCTGGTCCGCACGTTCACCCAGCGCCAATCGCCGGACGAGGACAGAATCCGGTAGTCGCTCTCGGCGGAGTCGCGCCCATCGTAAATGAGTGCGTGATCCTCGGCCGCATATTTCTGCCGATCCAGAGGATGCACTCGATCGATCCATGCGTCGCGTCGGACCGTGCGCAGCGCCGAATCGATTCCGAACCGCGTCGGCCAATTCGACAACCATAGAAGCGAGTCGTCTTCCAGTTTCCAATCCCACAGGCCGAGATCGGCGCCCCATATCGCCGCTTCGAGGCGCGCCTCGCTATCGCGCAGCGCGAGCTCCATGCGCTTTCGTCCATCGATATCGATCGTTACCCCGGCAAGACGCACGGTGTGCCCCGAGGCGTCGCGCGCGGTCGCGCGTCCACGGCTCATGATCCAACGCCAGTTTCCGGATCGGGAGCGCATCCGGTACTCCGATTCATAGATGTCGCTCCGGCCCTCGAGCAGCGCCTGGAATCTCCCGTCGAAATTCAGCACGTCGTCGGGGTGAACGTTGACGTCCCAACGCTTCGAGTGGTTCGGACCGTCGCAGGGATCCAGATCGACGCCGGCGCACCAGTCGTTCCACCAACGCACGGTGTCGGTCGCAAGGTCATGATCCCAGAAACCGACGCTGGTCCCCCAAACGGCGTGCGCGAATCGGGACTCGCTGCGCTCCAAGGCGCGCGCCGATTTGTGCCGCTCATCTACATCGAGACACAGCCCGACCGCGCGCAACGGGCGTCCGCTGGAGTCGCGCTCGATGACCCGGCCGCGCTCCTGGATCCACACCCAGGCGTCGTCGCGATTGCGGAGCCGGTACTCGACGTCATACGGCGGGGCAACACCGTCCAAATGCCCGGTCAATGCCTCCCGGTAGGCCGGCAGATCTTCGGGATGTATTCGCGACGACCATAGTTGCTCGTGCCCGTAGCCCGAGAACGCCGCAAGCTGCGAGTGCTCGCACCAATCGTTGATCCAGGTCAGCCGGTCGTTCACGACGTCCCAATCCCAAAGACCGATCTCGGTACCCCATAGGGCAAGTTCGGGTGCAGGTTCATTGCACCGGGCATCCACGAAAGACCAGATCACGCGAAAACCGTCATGCGCGTCCAATCGGCGCATGACTGCACTCGCGACGAACCTGCTGTCGGAACCGCGGACTCGGGTGCGTAATTCCTTGTCGGTCGCGAGCGCGATCCGGTGCAGCCGTTCCAACTCGTGATTCGCACCGCTGTCCAACAAGTCGAACATGGATGAACCCATGAGCCCCGCTGCGTCCCGCGCCAGCAGTTGCAGCAGCGCGTCGTTGCAATACTCCAAGGTTCCGTCGGGCGCGGTAACCGCGACCCCGCCGCCCACGAGATCGAATAGCAACCAAGACGACCCCGCGGCCGTTTCCCGCCCCACAGCGTTCATCGCTTCGCAACCCTCCCGTCCGACATCCGAGCTTCATTATCCTTGGCGGCGAGTCTACCCGACATCCCTAACGTGCTTTGGTACGGGCAATTTGATTCGCAACAGTTATCGCCTGAGCTACCTCGAGGACGCCCAGTCGAATCCGGACGGCGGCTGGCCAACCGTAACGACCGGGGCCGCAGCCGCGAGTCGGGGGCTGCCGTGGCGTCGCGCGCTCGAGATCAACGATCTGCGCAACTGGGTTCCAACCGCGCCGGTTCTGCTGTGCGGCGGCGATGTCGATCCGCTGGTGTTTTGGCTCAACACGGAACTGATGCAGGGTTATTGGGCGTCGCGCGCGCCGGCATCTGCGCCGATCAGCGTGCTCGACCTCGAATCCGCGGCATCGAGCAACGATCCCTATGCCAGCCTGAAAAAGGACTTTGCGGCCGCAAAAGACCTAGTTGCTGCCACCGCCGTCGCGCAGGGTGCCACCGACGGCGGAGCGCTGGCGGTAGCGGAAGAAACGCAATCTCTCGGTAAAATCCGGAAAGGCGCTGCGCGCCGCCTTCCCGGGATTGCCTTAGATGCGGCTATAAACTCTGTAATCCAAGCCGGCAGAGGCGCGAACACCGAGAGCAGCACCGATTGCAATGAGCAGATTCTTCATGTAAACCCCTAATTTGTAATGATTTGGAATGGAATAAGACAAACGCAGCCTACGTATATCACCTGGGCGGACACGATTCCAGCCGTGCGTTGACGGCGGTCTCAGAATCGGGGTTTGAGCGTCAGGGAATAGGCAGGCGGGGCGATCGCCGCCGCGGGCGTAGGCCGCGGGTCGCGCGAGGTCGCCGAGAGCACGTTTCCCCGCGTGATGGCTTCGAGCATCTTGCTGATGAGTTGGGTCGACAAGTCCGCCGCGACACACCGGTGTGGCCCGTGACCGAAAGGAATGAAAGCCGGATTGCGCCAGCTCTCCGAAGCCGACCAGCGCTGCGGACGAAATTCCGCCGGGTCGCTCCAATAAGCTGGGTTCCGCTGCACCAGATACGGACAGGCGACGATCTTGTGAGCCGCACCGACGTTGATGCCCCCGAGTGCATGGTCTTTGGCAGGCCGCCTTGCCAGCCTCCAAGCCACCGGCCATAAACGCAATGCCTCTTGCACCACCCACTCGGGAGGCATCTCGCCAACCGGGTGAGTTGCCAGCAAGTAGACCGACCACCCCAAGACAAACCCGACCGAGCCGGCGATCGAAAATACGAAGGACAAGAACACTTCCGCCAATTCCGTGCTGCTGTGTCCCAGACCTCCGGCGCGAGCCACGACGTCGAGCAGGTCGCTCGGCTGGGAACTCCTCTGTGCCCGCCGCGCCTGTATCGCGCCCGACAAGAGCAGGGTCGTGCGGAATTGCAGGATCCTTCGCCGCCAAACGGATTGACGCCGGCTCGAGCCCCTCAATACGGCGTGCTCCACGATATCGTCGAGCAGCCGCAGCAGCTTGGGTGGGCTGTCAGGCGCGAGCAGCAGCGGCTGCAGATAGCGATACACCAAGCGATTGCCGGTATCCGGCCATTCGCTCACCCCAGCCACGTTCGCCTTGACCAGTGAGATCAAGGCTTCCTGGCCGCGCCCATTCAAAAAGTTCTCGAACAGCGCGCGCGACTCGCGCCGGATATTCAACTGCGCTTCGCGAGGGCCGAACAATCCGAGCCGCGTGGTAAAAAAGTCCGAATCCTCCAGGTACAACTTGCCCTGGTTGAGCAGCACGGAGCGCGCCGCAATCGGATCGCCCAGAGAAAACTCCTCGGGGCCGGTCTGCACCATCCCGCCGGATGCCGGAAATTCCCGATCGAGAAATTCCAATGGATTCCGATGAAACCGGTCCGCCAACGACATCTTGGCCGTCGTTCTTCCTCTGAACAGGTTCTTCAACGACACGTCCCCCGGCAAGCATGCCGATGCCTCGATAGTCTCGAGTCCGGAAGAATAGCAAGGCTCGAGCGGGTTTAGGCGGCGGCGCCGAGAATCTCGACCAACTGGACTCTGCGGTCCATCGTGGCGGACTCGAACTCGGAGCTGATTCTCGTCAGTTCCTTGTCGTCGCGAGCGCTCACCACCTTGATGAGACAGGCGCGGTCGCGGCCCCGGCGTTTGGCCACGTAAAGCGCCTTGTCGACCAGGCTGATTGCGTTGTCGAGCGAGATGTCGGTCGCCGAGCCAGCCATCGGGAAGCTCGCGTAGCCGATGGAAATCGTGCAGTGGATCATGTGTCCATTCCACATGACGGGCTCGCGGCGCACCGCCTGCAACAGTCGTTCGGCTGTCATATCCGCCTGCGCCGGCGTCATCGGGCCGAGCACGGCGAGAAACTCCTCCCCGCCCCAACGAACGAGCTTGTCGCTCTCGCGCAGCGCCGCCGAGAGCCGCTGACTCATCGCCGCGAGCACCGCATCGCCGGCCGGATGGCCATGGGTATCGTTGATGCGTTTGAAGTGATCGAGATCCGCCAATAGTACGCAGCCCCCGATCGGACGACCGCCCTCGACGGCGAGCACGTGCTCGTTGAAATAGCGCCGGTTCGACAGCCCCGTCAGGGGGTCATGTTCGCTGCTGAAGCGCAGCCGTTCGTTTACCTTGCGCTCACGTGCGAATGCCCAGACGAGCGCCGCGCAGATGAACGCGATGAACAGCGTACCCGCAAGAATCAGTTGCTGACGCAAGCGCTGCCCGCGCATTTCGGAGACCTTGAGCTCATTGTCGCGCCGCAAGAGTTCGAGTTCGCGCGCCTTGCGCTCGTCGTCGAATTGCGCGGAGAGTTCGAGGAACGCACGCTGCCGCGCGGACGTCATGAACTTCTCGCTGATATCGTCATAGCGGTGATAGGCCTGGATCGCCATCATCAGGTAGCCCGCGTGCTCCAAGGCGTCCGCGTATTCCCGCAGTAAAACTTTTGCGCCCACGAGGTCGCTGCCGCCGAGCGCCGCGGCTATCGCGCCTTCTGCGAGCTTCTCGCCCGCCTTGATGCTGCCGAGTCCGATGTTCGCCAACCCCTCGTTGAACAGAGCGATTTGCTCATGGTCGTGGTGCTTGGCTTGCAGCATGATCGGCAGCGTTTGTTTCGAATATTTGAGCGACTCGGCAAAATCGCGGGTCTTCAAATAGGAATCGCCGAGATTGAGCAGCGCGACTTCCAGCCATTTGCTGCTTCCCGAGCGCTTCGCATGCTCGAATCCGGCCAACGAGGCGCGCCGTTCCTCGGTTCGATCTCCGCGGCGATCCGCTATGTCGGCTACCCGCTCCTCGGTTTCCACCAATGCCGCCTCGTCTCCCATACGCGTGGCGAGACTGCGCGCCGATTTCAGCAGAACCAGGGAGCGATCCAAATTGCCGCTGTCCGTGTAGATGCAGGCAAGCGCAAGCATCGCGTGCAAGGTCCGCGGGTCGTCGTGCATCTTGTTCGCCAGATCCAACGCCTGTTCCAAGGAGGGCAGCGCCGCCTCGTCTCGCCCGAGGACACGCAGCACATAACCCTTGAGCGACAGCACGCGATAACGCTCGGTATCGGAATGAATTGAATTGACGTCGATGCCCTTCAGCTCGCTTTCGGCCGTCGCAAACTCTCGATGCTGGCGCGCCGAATACGCCCGTACGAAGAGAGCCGCCCGGGCGGCCGCCTCATCGCCCGCGCGCGCGATGGCATCGAGACGCTGCACCAGGGTGTTGACGTCGTCCTCGCGGGAGCTGTCCGCGTACACCATTGCGCGGATCTCGAGCATTTCGATTTCCGATGCGGGAGGTTCCG
>Ga0137418_10003695_pt1 | contig 14073 bp, 18 predicted proteins | sample CZODoug3_1_2_16f_FD_122242 | JGI IMG/M metagenome (GOLD analysis project Ga0137418, IMG submission 122242) | Vadose zone soil fungal communities from Angelo Coast Range Reserve, California, USA - CZODoug3_1_2_16fungal (Hybrid Assembly) | ecosystem: Environmental > Terrestrial > Soil > Vadose...
GGGGAGGGAGCTGCAGAGAGTCGCCAGCGCTCCCGGTCTACTCGTTGAATCGCAGCGACTTACGGGATGCCGAGCGCTCCGGAGCGCTCCACTGCGAGATCATCCCGGTCCCATCGGCCGAGAGCGTTCGGTTCGCGAGAGCGGAAGAAGAGATCGCCGATGCCCTGGACTTTATGCCCCTGATGGCCCCTTGCCATCTGTTGACTCCAGGCCCACCTGAAGCACAAACCGCAGACGAGCCCGGCCGAACCCGACACGCGTCACCCGATGCGCGTCAATGGGATACGCGTCAATGGATGAAGTCAATGGACAAGGTCAATGGATAAAGTCGTTGCCCGGAAGCGGCGGAGCCCCGGGAGATGGCGGAAGCGTGTCTTCCTCGCCTGGGGGCGGTATCGGCAGTACGTCAGCCCCTCCGGGTGGCGGAATGTCTTTCCGGAAGAAGATCCTATCGCCAAAACCACCCGCCGATCCACGGATGGACTTGAGCTGCCGCCACTGCGCCAGGGAAAGCACTTTCCGGAGATCAAGATTCATGGTGGTGGCCTCGCGTTCCAGCTTGCCTCGCGCGTCCAGCACCTGGTCAACTTGGGAGCTGATCTGACCCTCATCCGGGACATCGGCGTCCAGCAAGGTCTGCAACCTCAGATCCTGTTTTTCCATCTCGGCTCCGAAGTCAATCAGCTTGAGCCGATGGTCGTAGAAGATCTGGTCGAGCTGCGTAATCTGCGATTCATTGAGCTGCAGCTTCTTCACGGTATCTGAGCTTTGCCACCATTTGCCCATTTCACCGTGGCCCATTTCAGTGTGATAGACAAGTACTTTCTTGCCCGACATGCCTGCAACGCCATGTGCTCCTGAGGTTGTGGTTTGGGCGCACGCAGGCAATACGAGAAAAGCGAACGTTAGCAGACTTCTCATCTTCATTGCGAATCTCCTTGGGGTGAATTCTGGCGCGGCGAATTTCGGCGGTGAATCTTCGAAGTTGCGCGCGGTTGCGCTTCCCGGCTGACTTCTCTGACCAGAAATGCAGCGGGTTCGAGCGCTTCCGGGCCGCTGCTCTGCATCACGCGCTCGACGGCCAGCAGAAGCTCGTGGTCAGGGTCTTTGGCAGCCTGAGGTGCAGTAGCTGCGGGCGTCGGTGGAGGCGCGGTCCCTCCGCTCACAAACAATCCTGCGACTACAAGAACAGCGGCGGTTCCTGCCCAGGTGAGCCCCGACCAACGCCATGCGGACGGGCCGGGGGCCGCGGCAATCGGAGTTCGTGCCAGCTTCCTGTGTGCAATGTTAGTTCGTATGGCGGCTCGCTGCCCGATCCAGAATTCGTCGGGTTCAACGCCGACTGCTCGCAAACCGGCAACGATCTCGCGTATGCGAGCGACTCTGTCGAGACAGAAATCGCAGTGCGCGAGGTGGGTGCCCAGGTTTCCCGAGTTGTCGCAAACAAACTCGGCCAATTCAACCTCGTTCAAATGGGATGCTATCTCCATCGCTGCTCCTTCATTTGCTTTCGCACACTTCCCAGCCCTCGAAACAACTGGGCCTTTACGCTGCCCACTCGCATGCCGAGTGCCTCGGCGATCTCCGCCAGGGACAGCTCCTCTACAAAACGTAACAGGAACACCTCGCGTTGCTGACGCGATAGAGCATCCACGGCGCTCCAAACAGCCTGCAGTTCTGATCGTGCCAGCAGTACTCGTTCTGGACTTGGATTTGGAGCGCGGGCATCAACATTGTTTCCGTCTCGTCCCTCGAAGCCCACCAGTTTCCGCCAGAACGACGCCCGCCGGCTCTTGCTGTTGTCCCGGACCAGATTCACCGCAATGCGTATCAGCCAGGTCTCGATGCGGCATTCTCCTCGGAACTGCGGGAGCTTCCGATACGCCCGCAGGAAGCACTCCTGGGTCAATGTGTCGGCTGCGTCCCGATCTTTGATCAGCAGCAAAACCACCCGGTAGACACGCTTTTGATGCTGCCGCACGATTTCATCAAACGACTCAAGGGAGACTGCATGCGTAGTCGTATCGGCTGGCGAGTTCAAAGTTGTTGTTAGGACTGTTCCCACGCGTGCGACCCGCTCCTGTTGATATTGACGAGTTTCCCGGGGGAAGGTTTACAGGGCGCTCCGGTTTCGAGGAATGTATTACGCGAGGAGAGGGAGAAGAACGGTCACATTAGATTCCGAATGCGCTGAACCAATCTGCTGAGAATGGAGAAGGCTGGATCCCGGCGTTACTGTTGACTCAAAGCTGAACGGTCAGTACACGAGCATCATGGACCATGTCTTGAACGATCCAGGTCGATAGGTTTATGTCCAAGGCTCGGAAGGCCGCAAACCCGATCAACCCTGAGTGGCAGCAGCAGTTGAACAGGGAGCAATCCGGACACCACTGCTTCCGGACTGCCCGCGATAGGAGGCAACGATGCTGACCACAATCGGAGCCATTCCGGATGACTGCGCAAGCAGGTTCACCAGACCTGCAGGTTTCGAAGATAGGGAACGCTGGCCTTCATTATCTCCAGGTTCATTTCTACGAAGTAATTCTTTATCCCGCCTGTTTTCGCGGCTGTGAAGATTTTCTTCCAGTCCAGATTATCCTGGCCCACAGCCGTCACTTTCTTGGCTTCGGCGGACCAGCCCTGTACGTGCATGGAAATGAAGCGGCCGGGGTACTTCGTGAAATATTCTGCGGCATCGTACCCCTGGCTGATGGTGGAAACTTGGAACTGGAACTTTACCAGTTTCGGGTCGAGGAGGCCCATCAATACATCGTAGGTTCGTTTGCCGTCTACCATCGAAAGCTCAAAGCCTTCATTGTGAAGTCCCTGCTCGATGCCAGCTTTGGCCGATTGCTCACCAATCTTGTTGTATTCGTCCGCCGCCCGATTCACGTCATCCATAGTTGGCTTCTCAGGCCCACCGAGGCTTGGCACCAGCATTTGCGTCAAGCCGACATCTTTCGCCCAGGCGATAGCGTGCTGCTGATCCTTTCTGAGTTCGTCAATGCCAAAGTGAGAACTCACACAGCTAACGCCTGCATCACCCAGAATGGCCCGGAGTTCAGTTCCCGTGTACTTGGAGAGACCCACGAAGCCCGAATCGGCATAGCCTACCGGCGAGCACAGCTCAATTGTCTGAAATCCGGCTGCGGCAAGCTGCTTGATTGTGCCGGCGAAATCCTTGGCGATCATTTCCCTGACAGGCCATGTTTGACATCCGATGGGCATGCCCAAAGGATTGGCGGGAAGCTCAAGCGCGCCTACGGAAAGCAAGCCGGCCGCGGCGGTGCAGGTCGCTGCACTCCTTACAAACTCCCTTCTCGAAATCGCAGACATCGCAGCCTCCTTAGATAATGCAAAAGGGAATGCAAACCGCTCTAGAGTTCCCAGCCGTTTCTACGTTTTGGTTGGACATACTTCTGCGCGACATCAGAGTTCGGAACCTTCAGGTTTGAGCGATTCCAGTTAAATTTTTGTCCCATTTGAGTCGCGACGTTCCCCAGGAGCAAGGTTTCGGTGACGAGACCCTCGAATTCGAAATTCCCACCGGGCTTCACCTTGCCGCCCTTGCAGGCGTCGAGCCATTCTCGTTCGTTGCCAGGCGATCTGGGCAATGTTCGTGGCGGCTGTTTGTAGGTATCCATCTTTGTTTGAGGAATGAACTTTGGATTGCCGCCATTGAACGCGCAGAGAATCTTGCCGCGGTCTCCGACGAAGAGAAGCCCTTCGTCCTCTTCTTCACCATCCCCCTTCAGGGGACGATTTTCTTCTAGTTCTTCGGGGCGTGGCGGCTTCAGACCGCCGTCATACCACGTGAATTTCACGGGGGGCATGTCCGCTCGCGCCGGGAAGTTGTAGTGGATAACCGACGCCATCGGATAGGTTTCTTCGTAACGGTCTGTTGAACTCGCTTCTACACTGGTGGGCGCGTCCAGCTTCAGGACGCGAAAAATTGTGTCGAAACTGTACGAACCCATATCGCCCAGGGCGCCACAACCGAAGTCGCTCCAGCCGCGCCAAACAAAAGGCAAATAAGCGTGGTTGAAAGGGCGCGGTGGTGCCGGGCCGAGCCATAGATCCCAATCCAAACCTTCGGGTACCGGTTCGGTCTCCTTTGGGTGTTCGACGCCCTGAGGCCAGAAAGGACGGCTCGACCAATTATGAACTTCGCGTACTGGCCCAATGGCACCGTCCCAAATCCATTCGCACAGTAAACGCGTGGATTCGGAGGCTTGGTTCCCAACTGCGATCTGAGTCGCCACACCGGTTTCCTCGGCGATTTCGGCAATCCGCCGCGCCTCATAAATGGTGTGCGTCAAAGGCTTCTGGCAAAACACATGCTTGCGCTTCTTCATCGCGGCGGCGGACACGGCTGCGTGCAGGTTGTCGGTAGTGCACACAACGACAGCGTCCAGGTCTTTCTGCTTCTCAAGTAGCTCACGGAAGTCACTGTAGGCTCCACAGCCGCGATATCGGCCGGAGCGCTGCTGAGTACCGTAATAGCCGTCAATGATTTTCTGGCAAGGTTCGCGACCCGCAACGCCGCTGGAGACTGCAAGAGAATGGCTTAACTGCAGGGGCTGGTCAGGGCTGAGCCAATCCCATCCGCTATCGACGCCGAGCAACTTGCGGACGGAATTGCAGAACTCGTGCGTCTCCCATTGGGGATAGTTCGCGCCGGCTTTGTTGACATCGCAGACCGCTACGGCCTGCACGTCAGGCTCCCCTAAAAAGTGAAGCATGACGCGCAAACCTTGGGCTCCTACGCCAATAAATGCAATATTGATCTTATCGCTGGGCGGGACATACCCTGCGCCGCCCAACACCCGACGCGGAATGACTGTAAGACCAATCGCCGCTGCAGCAGTTCGTGCTAAGAACTTTCGCCGAGAAACCCAGCTCTCTCGAACGCTGCGATCCCGAAGCTGATTCCTCACTTGTCCTCCCAAGCGCAACGCACCGATTCAGCACGATCTTGGCTGCGTCCGCATTACCGCGATTCGGCACAGTACTGATCAACCCCGATACTGTAAATCAGGCAGGGGTGTGGATGCGCAAGAGTTGATAGCCGCAGCGCTCGCAGTGGTCGCAGGCGAATGGCCGAGGATCCGGAAGTAACGTTGAGTGAAGGGCCCTTGTCGGTAGTGATCGATCCCCAGCAGATCGAACCTTAACGCGTACTTCAATTCGCCCATGGCTGCTTGAAATTTCTACAGATTTCCGCAAATCTGTCGAATTGGCTGCTTCCCATCCGTCATACAATCAGGCGCACAAAAGCGCGCACAATTGTTCCCAAAGGAGAAGTGTGATGCAATTCGCCCTGCTAATCTACGAATCACCAGAAGCCCTTGCGGCACGGAATAGCGACGAAACCGATCCCTACCTCGGCGCCTGGCGGACGTGCTACAAGGCTCTCGTCGACACCGGCATGTACGTTGGCGGCGATCCCCTTGAAGTGCCGGAGACCGCGACCACGGTGCGACTTAAGGAAGGGAAACGGCGCGTACAGGATGGGCCCTTCGCTGATACCAAGGAGCAACTGGAGGGATTCATAGTCTTGGAACTCGCGTCGCTTGACGCAGCCCTCGATTGGGCAGCGCGCTGCCCAGCAGCCGCGGTTGGTGCCGTGGAGGTCCGGCCGCTGGCGCCGGAATCCAAGCGGCGGATGACGGGATGAACGGAAGCGTTGCCCCGTGAAAACGTCTCGCAAAAAGACCGGAGCGGAAGAAATCCTACTGAACTTTCCTTGGCCAAGAGTTTCGTGCGAGCCGCAAGCCATTCATCTCGCGACACTATTTTCGGGTTGTCAATCGTGTTCGTCGACATTTTAATTCGTCCTTTCATCTGAATAGCAACTCACGCGCGAGCGCGACGCTCTCGCTGCCAAATGGCGCCCGCTACCCCGGGGTGAAAGGCGAAAAGAATTATGCTTTCGATTCACCCAACGCCAAGAACTCTCGCCGACCTGTTCGACGGCAAAAGCCAGCTCATCGTTTATCACTTCATGTTCGGCCTGGATTGGAAGGAGGGTTGCCCAGTTGCTCATTCAACATGGATCATACCGCTGGCGCATTTGGCGCAACGCGATGTCTTTCGCAGTGGTTTCACGAGCGCCCTCGTCCTAAATCGGAGAGTTTAAGAAGCGCATGGACTGGCGATTTGCCTGGGTCTCGTCGTTCGGGATCGCCATCAACTACGACGACCGCACCTCCTTCACAAAGGAGGAACTGGCCAAAAGCAAAATAGAATACAACTTCGATTTTGTGGAATCCCCAGTGCGGAGGCACCCGGAATCAGCGTCTTCTATTGGGATGAGTCTGGTGCTTCTGACACACGGATTCGGCCTAGGCTCGCGGTGCTGAAAACATTGTCAACACGTACAACCATCTCGACTTTGTTCTCAAAGGCCGCGATGAGGATGGCCCGCCCTTCGCGCCGTCCTGGCTCCGCCATCACGATCGCTACGCTGATGGCCACTTGGCCGACGCGGATAAGCTCTACTGGCATGCGGAAGCTGTGCCCGCACGCTGAACACACGGACGTCCTCAAGCCGGCTCATGGCCTGTCATTCACAAGATGACTTCGGGCCAGAGCCGGGCAAGAGTCACGGACTAATAGCAAGGCTTGGGGGAAGCGTGATTCCACCGAATGTGGGTCGAGCCCGAACGTCCTCGGAGCGCGGTTGTCCGGTTAGCCGACGATCGGTCCGGGACCTTGCCGCAGGGACGACACTCTACGTAAGAAGTGCAGGGGGAATCAGCTTTAGGGCTGGGAACAGGAGAGGTGCAGTTGCTATCCTTACAGGCGATTAGCATGGTCGACCAAGCTCATGACGTGTCCCAAGTCTTCATTGAGTTAGGTGTCGTAATCGTCGGCCTTGCACTCCTTGCGCGGTTTGCAAATCGACTCGGATTTTCAGCGATTCCCCTGTATTTATTGGCTGGCCTTGCGTTTGGCAATGGCGGTCTCGTTCCGCTGAACGTCAGCGAGGACTTCACCTATATCGGGGCAGAGATTGGTGTGCTGTTGCTCCTGTTCATGCTTGGGCTTGAATACACCGGAGAGGATCTCAAGGAGAATCTCCGGACTGGGTTTTCTTCTGGGGTGGTCGACTTTGCCCTGAACTTCCCACCCGGTCTGATAACAGGATTCCTGCTGCGGTGGAGACCCTTACCAGCAGTCTTGTTGGGCGGCGTAACCTATATTTCGTCGTCCGGCATCATCGCGAAGGTACTTGCCGAGCTTAAGCGGCTGAACAATCCGGAAACGCCATCGATTGTCTCGGTGCTCGTGATGGAAGACCTTGCCATGGCAGTTTATCTCCCGCTCATGGCGGTGCTTCTGGTCGGAGGAGGTCCGCAGAAGGTCATCTTTTCAGTCTTCATCGCCATCGTCACGGTTGTGGTGATTCTCCTGGTTGCCCTCCGCTACGGACGACAAATTAGCAAGTTCTTTCTCCACGAGTCGGATGAGATCATTCTGCTCACGACGTTTGGTGCCGTACTTCTTGTAGGGGGCCTGGCGCACCGCCTACAGGTATCGGCAGCAATCGGAGCGTTCCTTGTTGGCATTGCCCTTTCCGGACCTATCGCCGAGAAGTCGCGACGGCTGATCGCGCCACTTCGTGATTTGTTTGCTGCGACGTTTTTCTTCTTTTTCGGGCTACAAATTGATCCGAGAACCTTGCCCAGCGTGATGCTCCTAGCTGTTGCTATCGGCCTGACTTCTGCTTTTACAAAGGTGGCAACTGGTTATTGGGCAGCAGGACGAGCCGGAGTCGATCGGCGGGGGCGTATACGAGCAGGCATGGCACTTGTAACGCGGGGCGAGTTTTCAATCGTGATCGCGGGTTTGGGGGCAGGTATCGAGCCTCAACTGCGACCACTCGCGGCCGCCTACGTGCTGTTCCTGGCTGTCCTTGGGCCCGTTCTCGCGCGTCTAGCGAAGTAACCGAGGATAGAGAGATATGGAATGGACCTTCGATTCGCCCATGGATCATCCGCAATTTGAAAGGTCCTTCTCCACATCGAAGATGCGTCGCATACGCTCGATGACTTCGTCAAGAACGGATAGCCGAACAGTTCGATAGGGGGAGCTAGGAAGATGCAGGAACTCGAAGTTTATTCCGTGATTGGTGCGGAAGGTTTCACGCGCTTGGTCACCGCCTTCTATCGACAGGTCCCGCAAGACGACCTTCTGGGACCCATGTACCCGGCGCAGGATCTCCCAGGTGCGGAGCAGCGCCTCCGAGATTTCCTGATCGGTCGGTTCGGGGGCCCGCAGACGTACATCGAGCAGAGAGGCCATCCTCGCCTCCGCGCGCGGCACTCTCCGTTTCCTATTAGTCAGAATGTCCGGGATCGATGGATGCGATTGATGAATAGGGCTTTTCAGGAAGCTGCGCTACCGGGAGAAGTTGAGCAAGTCCTTCGAAAATTCCTCGATGGAATGTCTACCTTTATGATCAATCAGGTAGAGCCTGGAGTCCGCTAGCGCAAAGCGACGCGCCCGGCTGCCGAGAAGCGGAAGGGAGTATTTTATTTGTCGCGGTTATGAGCGTTTAAAATGTTCTAGAGGATGTCTCTCAGTTGGCAAACCGCTCGGCCAGCGGAAGTCGGCGATTGCTTCGCAACTGGCTGATAGGAACACCCAGAGCTTTTCTGACTGTGGAGTGATTGGAGAAAAACCAAGTGTTTCTTTCATGGCGCCGCAGGTCTCTCGCAGTCTGCGCGTTGTTTGCTCCCCTTCTCGTTCCGCTCGATCTTCAGGCGCAGCAATCCTCGCACTACGAACCGACCCTTGAATCGTTGAATAAACATTCGCTTCCGCGGTGGTATGCCAGCGCGAAGCTGGGAATATTCATTCACTGGGGACTCTACTCTGTCCCCGGCTGGGCGCCGTTGGTTCATCCCGAGCATGATTTCACTTCGCAGGATTACATCACCCACAATCCGTATGCGGAGTGGTATCTCAACAGCATGCGGCTCGCTGGATCTCCCACGCAGGCGTATCATCGCGAGCATTACGGAGCCGACTACGACTACTACAGCTTTGCTCCCCTTTTTGACAAGGAGATCCAGAAGTGGGACCCGGACGCGTGGGCCAAGACCTTGCACGATGCCGGGGCAAAATACGTCGTGCTCACAACCAAACACCACGACGGTTTTACGCTGTGGCCGAGTTCGACACCGAACCCCACGCTGGCCGCCGACCGACAACATGCCTCGCGTGACCTAGTCGGCGAGTTAACCGCTGCCGTACGCAAGCAAGGTCTGCGCATGGGTCTCTATTACTCCGGTGGATACGACTGGACGTTTGTGCCCGGTCCTATCCGTGAAGCTGCGGACTATCAGAAGGTGAAGCCGCAGAGTGAAGCTTACGGGAAGTATGTGGACGCCCATATGCGGGAACTCATCGAGCGTTATCATCCCGCCGTGTTGTGGAACGACATTGACTATCCGAAGTCCGGCCATCCGCTAGAGATCATGGCTGAGTACTACAACACTATTCCGGACGGCGTGATTGATGATCGCTTCGGGGTGAAGCACTCCGATTTCAAGTCCCCGGAATACCAGACCCTGGACAAGATCAGCCTGACGAAGTGGGAGGAATGCCGTGGACTCGGACGGTCTTTTGGCTACAATCGCGCTGAGGGTGAAGCTGAAACCATCGCGCCGGATGACTTGATCTATCTGCTCGTTGATATCGTCAGCAAGAATGGCAACCTTTTACTCGATATCGGTCCGGAAGCGGATGGCACAATCCCTCCTGTTCAAATGGAACGCTTGCAGGCGCTCGGAGTATGGCTATCGCAGAATGGCGAGGCGATCTACGGCTCGCGTCCCTGGAACCGGGCCACAGGAGAATCCGTCGAAGGCATACACGTACGATTCACGCAGAAGGACGACGCAGTTTACGCCACGCTTCTCGGTCGACCCAAGGCCGCGAGCATTACATTGAAGTCACTTTCGCCGAAGGCTGGTTCTCGCGTGTACCTACTGGGTGATACCAAACCGCTTGTCTGGTCTCAGCAGGGTCACGACGTGAGGGTCAAGTTACCCTCCGCTCTTCCCGGAAGTTATGCCTACGTCTTGAAGATCATAGGTCCAATCTCGTAACGCACAGTGTCGCCGAGCGCGGACCACGACTTTAGCATTGGCCCGCTGACTCTTTTGTCCAGACGGACTCCGCCGGACTCCGCCGGTCGCTTACGAAACAACAAGTAGAGACAACAATTGAATTCCAAAAAGACCAGGTAGATGCGTGCGCGGCGAACAAAAAGTTAGGGCTCGACTACGGTCTCTCAACCACTTTAGGCCTCCGTACAGTCGTCGAGCGTGAACAATAACTCGCCTCTTCCGCTCGGTGTTTTTAGCTGAGCGTTGACTCCTGATGGGATGCCCAAGCAGACAAGACCGCCCACAGGTCCCAGTGGGGCCCCCGCTGCGCAAGCAAGCCGAGGAGGCGCTGTTGTTCAAGACTGCGCTGCTCGAAGCACAAGCTGAGACCACAATTGATGGCATCCTAGCCGTCGACGAGTCCGATCACATCGTTCTGGAATGACGGAGGGCATTGTAAGGATTGCCGCTCATTGTTCGTAACACTTCAGTAACCAAAAGGTGACACCCATCACAGTGACACCGCGAGGGCGAGCTGTATGATCAAATTATGTACCGCATTCGGGAGGACAAGAACGGCGCGACCCTGGTCTGTCGTGCTTGCACCCTCACGGAGCGCGTCCAAGGCTTTAACCGAAACATTTGGAAACCAGCGGACTCTGGCCGCTCACGCAATGCTGGAGCACTTCCATGCGGAGCACAGTTGCGAGGCGCAGGTGCGTGCACGGGCGATGGTCATGGAACGGCAGGGCGCGCCCCGATATGGTTCCCGCACTTGGTAAGTTGAGCTATTTTTGAAAGGATATCTTCCATGCGAAACGTATTCGTTGAGACATGGCTGTCACTTCTAAGATTCGTGCTCGTGACTGCTGCCGTGCTTTTTATCATCGTTCGTTGGGCTTGAACGAAGCCCGTTCAATAGCTCGTGGGTAGTGCTTTCCTGAATACATCGGAAATCCTGAGCCATGCTCAGTGTCGTCCCAATTGCCGCTACGGGGAAGACCCGAGTCTTACCACCATCCGAAGATAATTTGACCGATGCTAACGGCCAGCACCATGATCACCCATCACGGCCGCCCTTTCCCTTAAAGCGTCAGATTAGAAGCACAGTAGCGGAGAAGGGGTTGGGAGCACGATGGAAAGGTCAACTGGGGACGCGACGAGCGCGCACGTTTGTTGAAAGACGAACGCAGACAAACCGACGGATCATTGTCGGCAACTGCGACCTGCTGAGCATCGAAATGAAAAACTGGCTCAGCGTGCGCAAAACGTTTGGATTCGATTCGCGATGTAGCCAAAGGGATTGCGAGGGAAATAGCAGACCCCAGTGCGCAATCTGGGAAGGCCGCTTGCTTTGATCCTCGTCGGCACCGTGGATGCTGGATCAACTCTGGTGCCTCCTGGGGCGTCGGCGATCTAGAACACCGAGATAGCCGTACCAGGCGTAGGGCGGTGGCTGAAGGAGGTCACGTTCAACGATTGCAAGAGCTCTGCTTCGGTTTCTGCATCATTCATGTTCCACCGCTGACAATAACGAAATACGAACTGTTGTATAAAAGTGAACAGCGCGTGCGAGACTACTCGACTACCTTCAGGGCATGCAGGAAAAAGAACCACCCCCGTATGTGAACCTGACCGGCTACCGGCACGTTGCGTCCCACTTTGGTCGGAAGGTTGAGGTGTTCTCAACACCTCAAGAATACTGGTGCGTCGTCTACCACCCAGACAACAAGAATTTGAAGGCTGGGTGGCGCATGCCCAAGGAGCTTCGTCTCCACCAAGCGGCCGCAATGGCTGCTTGCAAGACGAGAGAAACAGACTACGTACTTGGTTGGGCTGCTCAGCAATCGACGAAAGCTTCGTGACCTTGGTTCCAATTGCTGTCCCCGCCGCCGTCTGCCCGCTGGTTCGGAATCCGAGGACTGGTGCCCAAACACCGTCGGGCACGCGAGTCCGAGGACAGGCGAATGGCTGGGATTAACGGCATCCAAACTGCTTGGGAAATCGCTAGAACCAACCGTTAGAGGTTGTTGATTCAAAAACCCTAGGCTGAAGGTTCGACTCTCGAGCGCTCGCTTTTTTCTATCGCGTGATGCCATTCGAAGCGGCCGGTCAAGGTGCTCCGAAACTCGCTATCTTTACCTGTCCAATAACGACTCCTTAACGCTAACCTAAGTTGATTTGATTCTGAGACTGATGCCAATGGATCAATTCGTTTCGAAACGTTATCGAGAGTAGCGTAAATTCCGTATGTCTCGGGCCTCATAACCAACCCCCTCTCTCGAACCTCCAGGGTTGCTTATCTTGCCGCCGCCGTGTCCAAAGTTTGCCCTGTCCTTTTGCGTTCTCGTGATTCGCCGCTCTGTTGCATTAGCTTCGTAACCACACCCGTCCAACCGGTTTGGTGGCTAGCGCCGACACCAGCGCCCGTATCGCCGTGGAAGTATTCGTGGAAGAGCACCAGATCGCGCCAGTGGGGATCGGTCTGAAACTTTTCCACATTGCCAAACACTGGGCGCTTTCCGTTTCCATCCTGCAGGAAGATGCTGGTCATGCGACGCGATAGTTCCCCCGCGACGTCCCAGAGCGTCAGCATCGTTCCCGAGCCGGTCGGGAATTCCACCTTGAAGTTTTCTCCGAGGTAGTGATGAAACTTCTGCAGCGACTCCACCAGCAGATAGTTCACTGGGAACCAAATCGGTCCGCGCCAGTTGGAGTTTCCGCCGAACAAGCCGGTGGTCGACTCCCCGGGTTCATAGTCCACGCGGTAGTCCATATTTCCAGCGGTCAGCCGATAGGGATTGTCGCGATGGAATTGCGACAACGCGCGAATCCCATAGGTCGAGAGGAATTCACGTTCGTCCAACATGAACTTCAGGATGCTGCGCAATTGGCTCTCGTCGGCGATGGAGAGAAGTCTGCGCTCGCCCATCCCCCCTTCGCTCATGCTGGCGATGTTCGCCGTCAAGTCCGGGCGGTTCTCGATAAACCACTCCAGCCGGCGCTTGAAGTCCGGCAGTTTGTCCAGCACTTCCGGCTCAAGAGTTTCAACGGCGAACAGCGGGATCAGCCCTACCATCGAGCGAATTTTCATGGGAAAGTGGTTGCCATTCGGCAACTTCAGTACGTCATAAAAGAAGCCGTCTTCTTCGTTCCACAAGCCCATTCCGTCGCGCCCACGGTGGCTCATAGCATGAGCGATGTAGATGAAGTGTTCCCAGAACTTGCTAGCCACGTCTTCGTAGGCTGGCTCCTCCGCCGCAAGTTCCAGGGCGATGGCGAGCAGATTCAGGGTGTACATCGCCATCCAACTCGTTCCATCGGATTGTTCTAGATAGCCGCCCGTTGGCAAGGGCGCACTGCGATCGAACACTCCGATGTTGTCCAAGCCGAGAAATCCACCTTGGAAAATGTTCATGCCCTCGGCGTCTTTGCGGTTCACCCACCAGGTGAAGTTCAGCAGTAGCTTATGGAACACCCGCATCAGGAACTCGCGATCGCCCTTGCCGGTGCGCTTCTTGTCGATCTTATATACGCGCCACGCAGCCCAGGCATGAACCGGCGGGTTTACATCGCCGAAAGCCCATTCGTACGCTGGAATCTGACCGTTGGGATGCATGTACCACTCGCGCAGCATTAAGGTGAGCTGGTCCTTGGCGAATTCCGAATCCACTAGCGCCAGCGGGATGCAGTGGAACGCCAGATCCCAAGCCGCGTACCATGGATACTCCCATTTGTCGGGCATGGAGATTACGTCTGCGTTGTACAAGTGTCTCCACTCGTGGTTCCGGCCCTTGCATCGCTCCTGCGGAGGGGGAAAATTGCCCGGGTCGCCGTCGAGCCAATCTTTTACTATGTAGTGATAAAACTGCTTTGACCAAAGCATGCCGCCGAAGCCCTGCCGCATGACGTTCTTGGCATCGGCAGAAAGGTCTTGCGGGATGACCGTGGCATA
>Ga0137418_10003696_pt1 | contig 14071 bp, 8 predicted proteins | sample CZODoug3_1_2_16f_FD_122242 | JGI IMG/M metagenome (GOLD analysis project Ga0137418, IMG submission 122242) | Vadose zone soil fungal communities from Angelo Coast Range Reserve, California, USA - CZODoug3_1_2_16fungal (Hybrid Assembly) | ecosystem: Environmental > Terrestrial > Soil > Vadose...
ACATGCTGATTATGTTGCCAGCGAGGATACCGTATGTCCCCCCTCTTTTTCACTCTCATTTAAAAAAGACTGACTGATTATTGGTCACAGGACGTCCTGATATACGAAGCCCCCCTCATCCGAAACATAACAAGTCGCGTCGAACCCCTCACAATAGTAAGCGGCTCCGACATCCGCGCAGTCCTCAGTCTCTCCCGCTCCTCCTTCATCGACTTCGCCCTCCTTCTAGGAACCGATTTCTCTCAACGCATCAAGCACATTGGCCCCCAACGCGCTCTCAAATTTATCCGTTTACACGGGTCTATCGAGGCTATCATCCAACACGAACCGAAGTACCCGCCTCGAGTACCTGAGAAGGTATATTTGGAGCAGGTGGAGGTAGCTAGGGGGGTGTTTGGGAGTTTACCAGAGGTACCGGATTTGAGGCTGTTGGAAGTGAGGGAAAGTGATAAAGAGGCGGTTGGGGAGATTTTGCGCAAGTATGGGTTGCATCGGGCCAGTCATATTGAGTGGGACTATGATGCTGCGCTTGAGGGGAATTATTTTGAGGACAACCCTAGTGCGATTTAGAGTTTGTTTTTTTTTGCATTTAACGCATACATAAATATCTATTGAACCAACCGCAATTTACTTTATTGCTCCAATTGATTTTGATCACGCCAGTACGCGACGCGTTCCGAACAGCCACCTTGAAGAAGTTTTGCGTCTTTCCTTTCCACAACCACCGTCAACATGACCTCTCCCCCCTCATCCCCTTCCCCTCAAGTCAAAGCCGCCTTACACACCTCATCTCCGCATTCTACAGTCTCTCACAACCGCGAAAATTCATCCGACATCGACATCGACCCCAACTATACCTCCAATGTCAACAGTACCACCAGGACGACGACTCCTAACACCAGCATCTCGAACTCAAGCCCAACTAACAGTACTAGGGAATCCTCAGAGGCGCAAAAACGCATTGTAGCAGAAATTATCGCAGAGTCATTCCCGCCTTTTGATCATCAAGCTGCTGTCGTTGGCCCATATGAGGAAGAGCGGAGGCGTGATCTTGAGTTTAACGAACGTGAGTACCCCCAGTCATGGTAATTAATATTATAGTACGGTTTGTTTGGAATTATTCATGGATAGGGCGCATATAGCCGTCTCGACTCATCATCTCATGCCTAACAATTAACTCTCACCCGCAGAACTCGTCGAAAAACTCTTCTCTCTCGTGCTCAAAGCCCACGCCTGGTCCTCTTCCCGCCCAACGCACCAAAGTGAGCGCGAAGCGATCGTACTGGAGAAAGGTATAAATGATGTTATTGCCATCGAGAGAGAACAAGGCAGGTCACCCTTCCGTGTGTTCTGAGATCGTTCATACCCTGGATCGTCATCCTCCTCCTTGTTGTTGTTGTCGGCGCATCGAGAACTAGTAGACACCCCCGGGTGCCATACTGCTATTCATTTCTTCATGAAGAAGACTCGTCCGTCAAGAACGCTACTCACACACTCTTATTATTTGCTGGTTTGCCTTTTCCCTCCCTCGGACACCTATAGAACACGCGCGCGAACGCCTCCGTGATTTCATATCGAAGATCAAACTCGCCCTCGCTGCCCTCACTGGACTCACCTCGTTTTGAACTTCCAATTCTCTTAGCAACTGCACACTCGCATACTGCCAAACTACCACAATGACTCCACATACCACATGCATACGATTCTTCAAGGATGTTCCTATTCGCTTTCTACATTACCGATCCTGCAGCTTACCCTTTTCCCTCTCTCTCTACTGCTACTATAGAATTCCCACCTGGCCTTCGTGTATATTCCGCTGTAAGTATCACACTCCTGACACACGGTATAAATACCTCAAATAACACTGAGGTTCAGGTACCCGAATCATATCATAAGCAGACAACAAGTCCTTAACATTATTGAATAACAAGACAAACAAAAAATGTACATGAATTCCGATTAGAAACAACCTGGTCTTGAGGTATAGACAATGCTATGTCATATGCAAAATCCAAAAACAGAAGACAGAATAGAAAAAGCAAATAGCTAGACGAACAAAATATCTCCCTTTGCATTGACCTCCAACCCATTCCTACAGCCTACCCCGCACCTAAACTGGACTCACTTCGATTCGAAGGTGTCCGTGAATAAAGCGCAGGAGGCGGCACGTTGAGATGTTGCTGCTCCTTATATAAACGAGATTCTCGGACGTGTGCTTGGCGCACGTAGGCGTAGCGTTGGAAGTGGTTGAGGGATTGTAGGAATAGAACTCCGATCTGTATTACATGTGCATGTGAGTAGAAGGGTTGATGGTGATGGAAAGCCGGATAGCGGGACTTACGGGGTATGCGCGTAACTCGTTGAATATGTCTACTGTCAGTTCTCGTATAGATTCTTGCTGATGGAATAGACCGAAACTCAGAGGGAGCAATCCACCCCCAGAAGGAGTCATATACGCTAAAAGCTGTCCGATGATTAAAATTCAGTATATACCAAACATCAAGGACATGGAAAGGGAGATTAGCTGACCTCGACAACTTGCTCATACGACTGCAGATTATCAGCAAGAGCACGCATGATGAGCTCGACTTCTGCGTTTGGAATGTTTTTGGTGTACCGTAAGCGATAAAATTGGTGTAAGACATCAAAGCCCTGAATGGCCTGTGTCGCGCGTACTTTTGCAAAGTCCTTAATAATAAGAGTTAATATTCCATTCATGCATACGGTGGCGCTTGTTTTTAAGATGCGACATACCACCAACAAATACTGATAAGAAAGGGTTCTCCTCCACCCCTCGATTCTAGGCACGTTCGCACTTAACTCTTTCGCGCCCCACGCGTCATCCGCGAACACGATCCCGCTCCCAAGCTGTGCGTATCCACCCGGCCCTTCTGCAAATGAGGAGCTCGGATAACCGCACTTGGTTGAGCCAAGGACGTCCTCTTCGTAACGAGATGCGAGACGGGCGAATCGGATGACGTATTCAGTGAAGCGGGTACGTATAACGCCTTCGGGGAAGTGTGAAGATATGGAGAATATTATCTGTCAATAGCACAGAGGCGAGTCAATGTTTTGCACTACAAGGTGGACAGAGATGGAACTGACATCTTCCATGAAGAGATTATCGGCACTATCAGCTCGCGCAATAAAGTCCGACTTCTGGATGTCATTCCTATGATCCAGGCTGGCATAGGCGTCATCCCAATTGTGTGCCTGAATATCGGCCATCAGGGCTCGGACCGCCTGCTCGGCGGTAGCCGCCGAGCGCTCAGCGCGCAATGCAAAGCCCCCGGCACCCGACCATCCAGCGGCCACCAGGGCGGCTGTTGCCAGCACAATGACGAGCGGAAGAACGCGTCTCATGAATGCACCCCGGCGGCATAAACATCCTCCCGGGACGGCGTGGATATGGTCACCACCTCGCCGCCTCTCGCCGTCCGGTCGGGCAATAGCAAGGCAAGAAGAATGGCGAGCATACTGCTGCCAATCGGCAGGAGGCCCCAGATCAATCCTTCCCAGGGAGCCGGAACCGTATCCGAGACGATCTTTCTGGCGGGCGGAACATCGTCCTTCGACCAGACCGTGATCGAGCCGGAATCGTAGGCCTCGACCTGACGCCATCCCGCAAATACCAGAAGCGGGTTGTAGTAGGGGTCATGGACGAAGATGAACTTCAGACCGTAGCGATTCGCATGCTGCAGCATTGCACGCAGGGAGTCCATGCCGGCGGCTCCGAAGAACTTGGCGCTGGTCAGCTGGGCGGCGCCAAAGCGCGTCATCTCGGGTAGAAGGCGGGCTGAATTGTATTCTCCGTCAATGCTGTTCGCTTTGGCATAGGTGGAAACCTTGGAAAGAGAATTTCCGAATCCGAGAGTGAGATAGCGGTACTGGTCATGTCCGTCGCGGTTGAGGAAGCTGACGACCGAATCAACATTCAGGCCGCCGGTCGATCGGAACGGGCTCCAGGTCAGCCACCCGAGAGTCAGCGCGAGCGTGGCGACAGCCGCAGTGGCCAGCGTGAAGGCACCGGGATAGTGAAAGCGATCGATCAAGTCCTCCGCCAGGAGGCCGACGATGGGCAGGGCAAGCAGCGTTGCCCACAGGGTAAAACGTTCAAACGTCAAAATCTCGAACGCGCGACCGAAGATCCATCGCGGCAGCGGCGTGGTGCCACCCAGGGCAAGCAGGAATGCAACCCAAAAGGCAATGAGCAGGATGCGCAGCCGAGGGACCGATGATCCTCGAATTACGATGAAAGGCAAGGCCAGGACCAAGGCTCCGTAGGGCACAACAAAATAGTTCACCCCGTGTACCCAACTGAGGAGGTAGTTCAGTCGGCTGCCGTGCGGAATCGGCATCTGTTCGATGGGGTGACGAACGATCGCGATCCAGTAGGGGAGGAGCACGACTCCCACTCCAATGCAGGTCAGCACCACGAACGTGAGACCTCTCGCAAGAACTGCCGGGGTGCTGCGCCCGTCTCGACGAGCATCGGAAACAGCCAGCCACAGCACGGGGGCGGCGAACAGGATCGACCCGAAGATGAGAGTGACATGGTGGGCCGACGCCGCCGCCATTGCCAAAACCACGCCCTTCAACAGGGCGCGCCACTGGCCGGAGTGCGACCACTGGTAAAAATAGGGAAGCGCCAGAAGATACAGAGGGGCCGACATCATGGTCGGCAATTGCCCTGCGGAATACACCAGGAATGCAACCGTGCCGGCGAACACCGAAAGCAGAGCGGCCAGACTGGCAGCGCGCTCGTCCACCCAGAGCCTCGCAAAGCGCCACGTGCCCACCACCAGCAACACAATCGCCACCAACTGCACCAGCATGAAAGCTTCCGTGAGTCCGACAACATGCGACAACAGGGCGATCCACTGGTGCGTTAGGGGAGGATAGGTGGTCTGCGAGAACCCCCCGAACCACTTTTCGTTCCAGGGATCAAACCAGTGTTGGGCATAGTGCGAGGCGAAAAAGATGTGCAAATTGGCGTCGTACGATGTGGAAGCGGGCAGCTCCATGAGCAACAACGGGCCATGAATGGCCACTGCCAACAGCACGATGAGAGCGAGCGGTATGGGCCCGCGCAGGTAGCTTGCTTCTGAGGCCAAATCAGTAACCCCTTGTAACGCTTTCCTGAGCGACCGTTTGATTCAGAAACCTGGCCGGGAGGTTGGATCAAAATGCGACTCCCTTGGCGCCTTTTTCCCCCCCGGGGCAACCAGCGTTGGAATGGCCAACCGCAAGTCCTTTTTTCCGCATCTGATGGCCGCTGTCTTTGGATCTACCTGCAGGGAGCGGTTAACCAACCAGTGAGTGCTGCCACAACAAGCGTTACGCGTCGAGCGGGTTTCATCGCAATCCTCACCCTCGGGGTCTGTGCCCCTGCCTTCGGCCAAACTTTCGAAGTTGGTCCCCAGACCAACAGTCCCCCCGCGGCACCCACTCGACGAAATCCCGCCCGCACCGGCCCACAAGACTCGGGGATGGGTTGGGGCTCCAGCATCGAAGTAGCCCGCGAGGCACGGGCAGCACAATCGGCCTTGCAAAAGAACGACTACCGTTCGGCGGCGTTTCATGCCGACCACGCTGCCAAGGCCGCGCCCCAGAATCCGGACCTGTGGTTCCTTCTGGCCTACGCTGCCCGGCTTGCCGGCCAGTACGCCAACTCCGTTGATGCCTACAAACGAGGTCTTCAGGAGCGTCCGTCGTCGATCGAAGGCCTCTCCGGCCTCGCGCAGACCTACGCCAAGATGGGCCGAAGCGCCGAGGCTCAGCAGATTCTCGAGCAGGTGATCGCAGCGAATCCGAAGAGCGAGGCGGACTTGCTGCTAGCCGGCGAGCTGGTTCTGTCGAGCGACCCGAAGCAGGCCCTGGTGTACCTGGAGCGCGCGGACGCCATTCGCGCGACCGCCCGCAACGAGCTGTTGATGGCGCGCGCCTACGACCGGCTGGGAGACCAGAACCGCGCCAAGGAACTGCTCGACCGTGCTCGCAGCACAGCCCCGCGCGATCCGGACGTGCTGCGTTCGGTGGCGTCGTATTACCGCGATACCGGACAATACGACCTCGCGGTGGCCACTCTCAAGGCCCTGTCTTCCGAGTCGCCAACCTACCTTTCGGAGTTGGCTTACTCCTATGAGCTGGCAGGGAAGAAGTCGGAGTCCGCCGAGACATTCCTGCGGGCCGCGAATAAAGCGCCCGCCCAGGTTGACCTCCAGCTCAGCGCGGCGCAGGCGCTCGTGAATGCGAAGCAGCCCGGTCGGGCAGAGCCGCTTCTCAAGCGCGTCGAGGGTGCGGAACCGAATCATTACCGGTTGCACGCGGTGCGTGCAGAAATCGCGCGTTCCCGACGTCAGACCGACATGGCGGTGCGCGAATATAAACTCTCTCTGCAGGCGATGCCAGCTTCGGTGCCGGAAGGGACGCTGTACCCGATCGGCATCAGGCTGGATCTGGCACAGCTCTATCGAGACACAGGCGAGCCCGCTAAGGCACAAGCGGAGGCCGAAACGGTCCGGGCGGCGCTTGAACAGATCGACATCACGGGACCGACCCGTCCTGAATTCCTGCGTTTGAAAGCGGCCTGCGCGGTCAGCCTGGGAGACTACCAGGAAGCAGACACCGACCTGCAGGAAGCGCTCCGACTCCAGCCGTCGAACACCAACGTCTTGCTCAACTACGCCAACCTGTTATGGAAGACGGATCGATCCGATCAGGCGCAGAAAGCTTATCTCCAAGTCCTCGAATTGGATTCAGGAAACTCTTCCGCGCTGGAATCTCTCGGTTACCTTGCGCGCGAAGCAGACGACGTGAAAAGCGCTCGACACTACTTCGAGACCCTCAGCAGTCTGCAGCCGGATGACTATGTGCCCTACCTGGCGATGGGGGATATGTACAGCCAGGCCCGGGACTTTGCTCAGGCGCAAGTCAGCTACGAGAAAGCCTACCGGCTGGCTGCAGACAATCCGTTGATCATCGCAGGAGCAACCAATGCCGCGCTCGAAGCCCATGACACTCCCCTTGCAAAACAATGGCTGGATCGCGCGACCAAGGCCGAACTGGCAAACCCTCAGGTCATGCGCGAGCAGGAACGCTACCTGACGATCACGGGAAACTATCAGGAATCCGCCAAGCTCGGTTACCTGGTTATTCAACAGCTGCCGAGAGACCCGGAAGCCCCGGTCTACCTGGCCTATGACCTGCTTTTCATGAATCGGTACGACGATGCCATGGCAATCGTGCAGCGCTTTGAGCCTATCCTCCCCAAGGATCGCGATCTTCCTCTGATCGCCGGATATGTTCACGCGCACAACCGCGACTATCGGGCAGCCGTGAATGAATTCACACAGGCGCTGGCGCGGGATCCGCAGATGGCGACCGGATACATGAATCGGGGCTACGTCTGGAACGATCTTCGGATGGCAACCAATGCCGAACAGGATTTTCGAAAGGCGATCGCCCTTCGTTCCGACTATGGAGAAGCTCATCTCGGCCTCGCCTACTCGCTGCTTCAGTTGCGGCGCGCACAGGCAGCTCTTAAAGAGACGGAAGTGGCCGAACGGCTTTTGGGCGAATCAGGCAGTCTCCACCTCGCCCGTGCGGAAGCCTATCGTCAAAGGGCAATGCTGGCCGACGCCGAGAACGAGTACCAGCATGCGCTCCGCTACCAGCCCGTGGATGAACTGACCTATCTCTCTCTCTCGGATACCCAGTACCGTCTGCGCAAGTATCCGGAGTCGATCGAAACGTTGAACCGCGCGCTCAGTGCTTTCCCCAACGACTCTCTGGCGAGCGCCCAGCTGGCGCGCTCCTATGCGAAGCTTCACCGTGACCAAGACGCGATGAGAGCGATTCAGACAGCCGAGAAGGCGGGAGGAAGCGACTACAGGATTCTGCTTGCCACCGCCGATGCGCTGCTTCTGATGGGCAATCGCGACCAGGCGATGGAGCGCTACAGTCGTGCCCTTGAACTGTCCGACGCAGATCGACTGCACGTCCGGTTGGCGCTCGCACGTTCCTTTGCTCAGGGACACCGACGGGCGGAAACACAGCAGCAGGTGGCCTTGGCGTTCGCAGAAGCGCGCGTGACCAATCCGGAGGTCGTCACCGCCAACGACTACCTCGATGCCGCTGACATCCTCTTGTCGGTCGGCCAGTTTGCGCTCGCCCAGCGGTTGTTCGCCCGGGCTGAGGGCCTCGGAGCCGACCCGCTCGCGGTGGCTACCGGCATGGCCAATGCATCGCTGGCACTGGGCGAGACGAGCAATGCCAAGACCCTGCTGACCGGCGTGAATGTGGACGACATGACCGAAAAGCAGCAAAACTATCCCTATCTGGTTGCTCTTGGGAACGTCTACCGCCAGGAAGGAGACAACTATCGAGCCTTGTCTCTGTTGGCGCAGGCGAACGCGCTCGAACCGGATGATCCCGCGGCTCGGACCGGAGTGAGCGAGCTCGCCGAGGACGAGGGCCGGCAGCTTACCGAGAACATCGGCATTGGATCAGAGTTCCAGGTTGCTCCTATTTTTGAGGACGAAAACATCTACCAGATGGACGCACGGCTCCGGGGATTTCAAAATGGGGGGACCCTGCTGCCGACTCCGCGTCACTCGGTCGAAACCTGGGCCGACGCGCGCTATCATCTCCACCTCGGTTCCTTTCCAGTCATCAGCGGATTTGTCGCCGAACGGAATGCTCGCGGAACCATCTCGATTCCCAGCCAGCTTCTGATTCAGAAACGCAATACTCTCGACACGATCTTCAACTTCGCCGTGAACCCGGTCGTCCGCCTGGGTAATCTTCGCCTCACAATAACCCCGGGATTGCAGTTCACTCTAAGGCGCGACACGCTCGATCCATTTGACATGAATCAGAACCTGTTTCGTCAGTTTCTCTATGTGGCGAGCAGCCCGATTGGCAATTGGCTTTCGTTCTCCGGAGATCTGATCCGGGAGGCGGGTCCGTTCGCGCAACAGAATCTGCACTCTCGCGATCTCTCCGCCGAGATCGATTTCCGGGTGGGACGCCCCTGGAGTAAAACGGCGCTTGTGACCGGTTACAACACTCGCGATCTCCTGTTTGGGCCTGCGATTCACGAGTACTACACCACGGGCATGTACGCGGGAGCCGAACGTAGATTTGGGGAGAACGTGCGGCTATCAGCCGCGGCTGAATACCTGAGAGCGTGGCGCGTTGAGGGCGGCCAGTTTGCGATTGCCCAGACTCTGCGACCCAGATTCGGGCTGGATGTCAAAGTCGGAGAGCGCTGGTCGGTGAATGCCGCCGGCTCGTGGTCACAGGGAAAGGGTTTTCACTCTTACGACAGCGTGAATGCCGGGGTGCTGGTGTCCTATGTTCGGCAGCTGCGGGCGGTACGAAAGGACGGCGTTGAGACCGCTTCGGTTTCCTACCCCATGAGGCTTTCGTTCGGTGTTGAGCAGCAAACCTTCTACGACTTTCCAGGCCACAGCCGAACCGCGATCGTTCCGGTTCTCAGGTTGAAGTTGTTCTAACCGTCCCTATGAACCTCGGCGACCTTGAGCGAGCCCAAGCGCGGAACCTGTCCGAAAGCATCACGGGGAGAATTATTGGTGGATGAAGCTGGGAAGGCCGGGGGAAAGCACGGAGAAGGGGGGCCCGCAACCACCGTCGCGCCCCCGGTGTCTCTGGTCGGCAGCGGGCTTACATTCCCTGACCACAACGGTCGCATCTTGCTACGCACGCGGATGTTGCATGGCAGCCTGGTTCTTTTGTTCAGTACCGGGCTGGTAAGCGCCACGAACCTGTTTTACAACATCGCCATTGCACGCGGCCTGGGAGCCGCCGGTTTTGGGCAGGCGACCGCTATTTACACCCTGTTAATGCTGCTGTCGGCCGTCACTTTGGCCTTCCAGTTGGTCTGCTCGAAGTTCGTGGCGAAAAACGCGGACCTACCCGCGAAGTTCCTGATCTACCGGGACCTTCTGCGACGCTCGTGGTACACCGGGGTGGTCGTGGGAGCCGCGCTGGTCCTCAGCAGTTCTGTGATCACACAGTACCTCAATCTTCCCCGGTCAAGGGACATCGTGCTGCTCGGCCTCGGAACTGCTGTCTACATACCGCTCGGGGTCCGGCGCGGGATGCTACAGGGCCTTTACGATTTCCGCCGTCTCGCAGTCAACTTCGTGCTCGAAGTCCTGGTGAAGTTTGGCGCGGCGCTCGCCGTGCTGCATCGCGGATGGGGTGTAACCGGAGTGATCGCTGCGGTAGTAGCCTCGATTTGGATCGCGTACGCGGCGGCGGCCCCGGGGTCGAGACCGCAATCCGAGCCTGGAGGCGTGATTCCGGCCTCATTTCGGGAAGGGATGCAGGCCATTGTTTTTTTTGTCGGTCAGGTCATTATCAGTAATTTCGACATTCTTCTCGTCAAGCACTACTTCCCGGCCGCTGTTGCCGGACTGTACGCTGCTGTCGCTCTGGTTGGCCGAGTGGTGTACATGTTGTCGTGGTCGGTGATCAGCAGCATGTTTCCGGTATCGGCGGCCAGTTCGCATCAGCAAACAAGCCGCGCGGTCCTGAAAAGCGCCGTCTGGTTGGTAACCGGGATGACCGCCCTGTTTACGCTTGCAACCTGGATGGCTCCGCTGTCGCTCTGGAAAGCTGTTCTAGGTGAAAGATTCCTGGACGCGAGCCATGCGCCGTTCTCCTCCTTGCTGGTCTCCTACAGTGCGATGACCAGCATCTACTCGGTGGCTGTGGTTCTGCTCACGTTCGAGATGTCCCGCAAAATCGCCAATGCGACCTGGGTCCAGCTGGCCTTCAGCACCCTTCTCCCGGTGGGGATCTCGCTGTTTCACAACTCCCTGCAGCAGGTAATCATGGTCCAGCTGTTGCTGATGCTGGCCCTGTTGTTTGCCGTCAGCGTTCCTTTCTGGGCGGAAATAGCGTCTTCGTCGGAAGATACATCGGTGCCGCCTCTCTCATCCGGCTTCTTCAAAGTGCGGGAAGTCTCCGAGCACGAGGTCATCTCAGAATTCCTGAGAGCGGAGTTTTATCAGCCTGAGTTCGATCGCTATCGCAAGGCGGTCGGAAATATTGTCTTTCATGGAGACCTCAGGAACGAGCGCGAGAACGCGATCCGGAAAGCGTTGTTGTTCCGGCGGCGCGGAAGACTGTGGCGGGAATTGCCAGAAAGCACCCGCTGGTGGGAGATCGAGTTGCGAGCGTCCGATCTTGCGCGGCTGCGTGCCTTCCCCAGAAAGCAGTGGCGGAGTTTCGCCAAGGGTGATTTTTACCTTGTCCGAATGATCGAGCGGATTCGAGCCCGGGTTGAGTCCGCGGACCATAGCTGGTTCACAGAGAAAATGCGCTCTGTGGCAGCCGACCTGCGAGGCGATGGCGTTCCCAATTCCGTCCTGCTGATTGGGGTGGATGAGAACGGTCCGCTGACGATCATCGAAGGCAACCATCGGATGGCGGCGGCCATGTTGGTTTCGCCAGCGGCCGTCCATGAAACGTTTCGCTTTTATTGCGGACTGTCGCGCGAAATGACCAGCTGCTGCTGGTATCGCACGGACCTGAGAAGCCTGGCTCGCTATGGCGGCAATATCATCCGCTACATGTTTCACGATCGGGACTGCTTCGTAGAACGAATCATGCGAGAGGGAGCGGGCCAATTCATGGATGGTTGAGTTTTTCGCTCTCCGGTCCCCGGAAGCAGGCCTTCAGTGCTGTTGACCAGGCGCCGGATCGATGGTTTGCGCCTCGTACTTGCGCCCATCGAATTGCGCGTGAATGACGACGTCGGCTCCCTCTCTCAATTCCCGCTTGCCGGCGGGAGACAGCGAGTCCACTGCTACCTCGTGGGTGTCGGCGTTGCGTGGGTCCGCGATGGCGACGAAACCCGCGCGAAAATCGACGAACGTGATTTTTCCTGCAAAGGTAAAAGAATCTCCAGGGTGAGCCAGGATGTCAATCTGCTGTGCCGTGTCAACGCGCTCCGTACTTGCCCGAAGCACAATCTTAACCAGGGTCCCATCGGTTAGGAGCGAAGCCAGAGCGGGCCGGTCCCCCATTTGAATTGCCGTCTGTGAAGTGACCCGCAGCGGAAGCAGTTCTCCGGAGATGGCATCACGAACGCGCAATATTGATTTGTCCGGATCGTAGCTTGTCACCTGTCCCCGAACCTCGCCCACCGCCGGCTTGGCATCCACGCGAATGGTCTTCGCGAAGATCCTGCGGTTCAACAGGATGGTGTCGGCGTAGATCCTGGTCCCGACCTGAATCTCCCGTGCCGGAATGGTGGTCTCCTCGCGAACCACCCTGGTGCGCACGTCAAAATCTATCCTGACGTCTCGACCACCAAAGGCTCGGACAACCAGCTGGTCGCGGATTGGGTCAACCCGGGCCACGGTGCCGCCGATCAGACTCACTGTGCCTTTGGGTAAAGCCGGGAAATCAAGCCCGGAATCTCGATCCTTAGGGAGGCGGCTTTCGGCACGCGCGCTGCCCGGATCGGCCACCGCGGGCGTCTGCGCCGAACCGGGCTGATGGATGGCAACGCCCATGGACAGGAGGACTGCGAACATGCGGTTGGAGCGCATTCTGCGCCTTGGATGAAGACCTGCACGCGGGGGGTTGGACGAAAAAAATCCCTGGTTGTGCAAACCGTCCCGCGGTGGATCGCATCCAACGCTCGGTCCAGAATCGACTCCGGATCGAAGAAACGGTGTGCATGAGGCGCGAGATCGTTCCCGTGATGCTGCTCATGGTCCTTTGTGGAACTGCAATTTTCTTGCAGGCGGGCGATGTGCGCATCAATTTGCCTAAATCCAGCCATTTGACTCCCGTGCAGGCCTTGAACCGGGACGGAATCAAAGCACTCAGGCGAGGCCATATCGACAAGGCCAAACAGGTGTTTGTCCGGGCCTACCTTCTGGATCCGGAGGACCCTTTCACTCTGAACAATCTCGGTTATGTCTCCGAGCTCGAGGGCGATGCTGACCAGGCGCTGAAGTACTACCAGCTTGCGGCCAACATCAGCACCGAAGCCGTGATTGATGAAGCCAGTCATCCGGGATTGAAAGGGCAGCCGGTCAGCGCGGCCTTTTCTGCGTCACGAGCATCCGCCTTCAGTTCAAACAAGGCGAACGTACAAGCGATGGTGCTGCTCGAGAGAGGAAGAGTCTTCGAGGCCGAATCACTGTTGCAGAACGCACTGCAGCGTGACCCCAAGAACCCGTTTCTGCTCGATAGCCTGGGATACGTAATGGAGTCGGAGGGCGATCTGCAGGGGGCGCTCCGCTACTACTCCTCGGCAGCCAGTCTCCATTCTGAAGAGCGCGTTATGCTGACCCCTCGTGCGCAATGGCGCGGCCGATCGATCAGCGAAGTGGCGGCCCAGAGTGCCAGGGCGGTCAGCGAGACAATCGCCCAGGGCGACGATACCGGCGCCCGTGTTGCCCGGCTGAACCTCCAGGGCGTGTCTGCCCTGAATCACAATGACGCACCGAGCGCCAGGAAGTTCTTCCTGGAAGCATACAAGCTTGATCCTGCCAATGCATTCACCCTCAATAACATCGGATACCTTGCCGAGCTGGGTGGAGACCGCGAGAGCGCGGAAATGTACTACGAGGCTGCGGGCGGCGCGGTCGAAGCGAACGATAGAGTCACCTACGCGACCCGCCCGGATGCAGAAGGGCGCAGAGTCGGTAATCTCGCAGAAAACAGTCGTGACGGTGTTGAAAGCACTTTGAAAACGACCCAGGAAGCGAAGCGGCGGGTGCGCCGGCCGATCGAATTGAAGCGACGCGATGAAGCGATCGTGCCGGAGGATTCATCGAGGCCACAACCGCCCCTGGGCGTACCGTCGCCCGCCTTGCCTCCGTTGGAACCTCCGCATGGTTCCGGAACTCCACCCGCAAGCAATCCGCCTCCCCAGCCGGAAACGCAACCGTCTCCACAGCCCGATCGCCCCCCGCGGTGAGAATTTTCTGTACGGCTGGTTTATCGGGAGCACGTTAGACGAGGGTTTGTTTCTTTGCAGGCACCAGGGTTTGTTTCTTTGAAGGCACGACGGAGGAGCTTT
>Ga0137418_10003698_pt1 | contig 14069 bp, 16 predicted proteins | sample CZODoug3_1_2_16f_FD_122242 | JGI IMG/M metagenome (GOLD analysis project Ga0137418, IMG submission 122242) | Vadose zone soil fungal communities from Angelo Coast Range Reserve, California, USA - CZODoug3_1_2_16fungal (Hybrid Assembly) | ecosystem: Environmental > Terrestrial > Soil > Vadose...
TACCACGTCGTCGGCAAGATCCCCGTGTTCGGCAGCGACCACCGTGCGTTCGCGGCGGCCGGCATCCCCGCGTACGGCCTCACCGTGGTGCCGGCGTCGGAGGCCGACGCGCTGCGCGCGTTCGTCTTCAGCCCGATGAAGAGCGCGCTCCGTGCGGTCAAGCGCCGCCCGGTGCCGTTCGACACCTACCACACGACGCGCGACGCGCTCGGGACGATCGACGGCGCCGCGCTCGACGCAGTGGTGGAGGCGCTGGAGGCGGTGGTCGCGGAGGCCGCGGGCTCGGCGTCCTCGTAGGCTGAGTTCCGATCCGTCGCTTGCCGACTCCCGGCCCGCCGACTATAGTGCCGAGTCAATGATGTCCTTGCGCGGCGGGCTTTGCGTGGCCCTGAGCGCTCTCGGGCTCGTGGCATGCGCGCCGGAGGTCGTGCGTCGGCCGACGCAACTGACGTCGGTGGCGGAACAAGCCAAGGACACGATTGAGATTGGTGAGACCGTGCCTGTCTCGGTCGGTCCTGGATACCGCCGCGTGATTCGTCGCGGGAGTCTCTGGACGAGGATCGGGCGCTCGGTTGAGGGAGAGGTCTTCAAACCCGTCGACGGCGTGTTCACTGTCGAGGGAGCGCAGATCCATGAGGCCTATCTCGTCCTCGCCGGCGACCGGCTCGTCGGTTTCTACCTGCCGGTCGAGCGTGCATTCGCGCCCGTGGGCGATGGGAAGGAGATTCGACTGTCCATCCGAAGGAGGCCACCATGACGATCAGGACAATGCTGGTCACGGCGGCGTTGCTGCTGCCTCTCTCGGGCTGTGCCACGGGAGCCAAGTACACGGAGGTCGCGTCCACGCTCCCCCCGCTTGCGTCCTCACAGGGCCGGATCTACTTCTATCGACCCAGCGCGTTCGGAGCCGCAGTTCAGCCCGCCATCAACCTGAACGGGCAGAAGGTCGGTACGGCGAAGCCCCACGGGTTCTACTTCGTCGACCGCGCCCCCGGCAATTACGAGGTGACCGCCGCCACCGAGACCGAGAAGAAGCTCACGTTCACCCTCGAGCCGAGTCAGGAGCGCTTCGTACGCCTGAGAATCCAGATGGGCGTGATGGTGGGTCGGATCGTGCCCGAATTGGTGGACAAGGCAGACGCCGAGCGAGAACTCGGGAAATTGAGCTTCATCCCCGATCCGCTCAAGTAGCGGCCTCGAGGGCGATTAGGGCGAGAGCAGGCGGCGACTGCGGTCGGCGTCCGCGCGGGGCACGAGCAGGACCACCTCGCCCTGCGCGCCGACGGTGAACGGATGGACCGAGTGCGCGATGCGGGAGCGCACGAGCACGGGAATACCCTCGCTCTCGAAGAGACCCTTCACGACCAGCGCCTCGCCCTGATCGCAGCGGTGGACCTCGACCAGCGCGGACTGGTCGCGGCCGCCGGCGGGACGCTTCGGGAACGGGATCACCTGGCCCATGGGGTCTCGATCATAACGCAGGTCTGCGCGAATCCGTTCCGCGGACGACGCGTCGTGCGGGCTGGCGTACAATCGGCCCACCAGGCAGGAGGTGGGTCGTGGACAAGTACGAATACTTCCGGGGCCTTCCCGAGGTCGGCATCGTTCCCCGCGCGCCGCACGCGGGCCCGCTGCTGCGCCACGTCTACGAGCAGGAGCACGGCCGCGGCGGATTTTCCGGCAAGGTCACCCACACCTACCACCTCTATCCTCCGACCAACTGGCTGCCCGGCGAGACGCGCGTGCTCGACGGCTTCGCGCCGGCCTGGGAGTCGCCGCTGCGGCCGATCGGCGGGACTCATCTTCTGCTGAACGTCGCCCCGGCCGAGCCGGCGCGCGACGTCTATCGCGGGATGGCGCGGATCGTCGCCAACGCCACCGCGGCCATGAACGTCACGGCGCCCGCGGCGCCGATGGACTACTTCTTCGAGCATCATTCGGCCACCATGGTCTACTTCGTCCACGCCGGGCAGGGAACGCTCGAGACGACGTTCGGGCCGATCGAGTACAAGAAGGGCGACTTCCTCATCGTCCCCAAGGGCATCGCCCACCGGTTCGAGCTCGGCGCCGGCCGCCACTACTACTGGATGTACGAGTCGTTCGCGGGTGACCCCCAGAAGGCTGAGTCGCCGAGCACCGGACGCTTCATCACCCACAGCGAGAGCGACTATCGCTATCCGCGCTCACTCGACACGCGCAACGAGGCGGGGCGCTTCGAGATCGTCTCCAAGGTCGGCGACGTGTACACGCGACGCGTGCACCCGACGCATCCGTTCGACGTCGTCGGCTGGCGCGGCGACTACCTGCCCTACCGCTTCGCCGTCGAGGACGTGCGTCCGCTGGTGGCCGACCGCTCGCACGTCCCGCCGTCGGGCCACACGGTCTTCACGCTGCCCGGCTGCTATCTCTGCGTGTTCACCGTGCGCTCGGTGGAGAAGGAAGGGATGTGGCTGCCGTTCTTCCACCGGAACTTCGATTACCTCGAGACGCTCGGCTATCACTTCGGCGACTTCTTCAGCGGCGGCGGCGTCGTCGGGCCCGGCATGGTGTCGCTGCACCCCGTAGGGCTGCCCCACGGGCCCAAGCCGCGCGCGATCGAGAAGTGGCTCGACGGCAAGGCGGGCGCCGTCCACAACGAGGTTGCGGTGATGGCGGATTTTGCGAACCCGACGCGGGTCTCCGAGTTCGCCCTGGGGCTCAGGCGCGCCGACTATATGGACACGTGGAGCGGCTACACGACCGAGCCGCGCTTCACGTGGCGCGCCGACCGTCTGGACGAAATCAGGAGGACGGCCGAGCGCCTCGCCGACGCGCGCGACACCCTGATTCCGCCCGACGGAGACTGACGACGGACGAGCGCGCGGCCGGCTTCGCTCAGGAGGGAGCATGAGAACCGATCTCGACGTCCTGCTCGAGCTCAACCGCGACTACATCCGATCGGTGCAAGCATCCGACGTCCGCCGCTTCGACGAGATCCTCGCCGACGATTTTCTGTGCAGCAATCCCGACGGCTCGCTCGTCGATCGGAAGGACTTCCTGAAACAGACCGCGCTGCCGGTGAAGATCTCCAATCTCGAGGCCCGCGACGTCAACGTGCGACTGATGGGCGACTTCGCGATCATCCACGCGCGTACGGCGTACACGCTGCCGGACGGGAGGCCGGGCGCGGGTCGCTACACGGACGTGTGGGCGCGACGCGGCGGCCGCTGGCTCGCCGTCTCCGCGCACGTGACTCGGCGATGAACATGGGGGGCCCCGAAATGGCCCCCCAAACCCCCCAACGCTCGTCGCGCCCCGGGGAACCCGGGGCGCGCCTCGATTTGCGCGCCTAAAGGTCGTGCGAGGCGGGCAGTCCGGGGAGCGACGTGGCCGCGCGGACGCCGCGCGCGATCGCGCGCGCGACGGCGTCGGCCGCGGCCAGGCCCAGCCGGGTGAGATCGGCGCCGACGTCGCCGACGGAGAGGGCGAACAGCGTGTCGCCGTCGAACGCCGTGTGCGGCGGCGACAGCGCGCGCGCGAACCCGACCAGACCCAGCGCGGCCAGCTTCGCCGCCTCCGGCTTCGACAGCCGGGCGTTGGTGGCGACGACGCCGACCGTCGTGTGGCCGGGGCCCGCGAAGCGGCCGAGTGCGCCGCCCCCCTCGCGGAGCGCGCGCGCGCTGTCGACGAGGCGACGGCCCTCGGGCGCGTCGCGCGTGCCGGCGATGAGCGCGCCGGTTTCCGGATCGCGCACGTCGCCGACGGCGTTCACCACGACCAGCGCGCCGACGACCGCGTCGTCCACGCGCGCGCTCGCCGTGCCGAGCCCGCCGCGCATCGCGCGGGGCACGCCGAAGAGCTTGCCGACGGAGGCGCCCGTGCCCGCCCCCACGCTGCCCTCGGCGACGGCGCCCGTCGCCGCGGCGGCCGCCGCCGCATAGCCCATCTCGCGCGTCGGGCGCGCTTTCGGGTCGCCGACGTTGAGGTCGAAGACGAACGCGCCGGGCACGTGCGGCACCACGGTCGGCCCGACGGCGAAGCCGGCGCCGCGCTCCTCGAGCCAGCGCATCACCCCCCAGACCGCCTCGCCGCCGAAGCGGCTGCCCCCGCCGAGCACGATGCCGTTGATGGTGGGCACCAGGTGGCGCGGGTCGAGGTAGTCGAGGCCGAGCACGTCGTTGGCGCCGCCGCGCAGCTCGACGCCGCCGACGGCGGGCCGGTCGCAGAGCACGACGCTCACCCCCGTGAGCCCGGCCGCGTCGGTCGCGTGGCCGACGCGCACGCCGGGCACGTCGGTGATCAGGGCTTGCGGCTCACGTCGGCGGCGCGCAGCCGGCCGGCGGCGACCTCGCCGGCGATCTCCAGCGCCCGGCGCGCCAGGCCCGTCGCAAACGCTTGCCGCGTGACGTCGCGCGACTCGTCCGCCAGCGCGGCCGCGGTGGCGCGCGCGATGGCGGCGGGCTCCGGGCGGCCGGTGGCGTCGAAGACGAACGCCATCTCGTCGAGGCGTCGCGCCCAGCGGCGACGCACGTCGGGCCCGAGCTCGCGCTCGACGATGCGCGTGACGATTGCCGCCTCGCGCTCGGCCTTGACCTGATCCGAGACCACCAGACGGCTCTCGCGCGCCTCGAGCAGCGCGAGCGAGTCGGACTGCACGGATTCGGGATCGATGAACCACGAAGCGAGCTCGGGCAGGGCGAGCAGCTCGGTCGCGCGCTCCGCGAGCGTCAGGTCGACGCGCGGGGTGCCCGCCGTGGGGGGGACTGGGGGGCCATGTCGGGGCCCCCCAGCTCCAACGGGAAGGCCACGCGCGCTTTCGAAGACGCTTTTCCACCGCTCGAAGGGGGCGGGGGGCGAGGTCCCCACGCTTCCGTGCAGCGCGAGTGCCTCGGCGACGGCGCCCACGGCGCGCGCCGGCGGCACCTCGATCCACGGCAGCTTCTGCGAGGCGCGCAGCGACTTCAGCTCTTCCTCGAGCCGCTTCTTCGTGATCGCGCCGCCCGCGACGTCGAGGATGCCGGCGGTGTCGTTGACGATGAGCGAGCAGAGGGCGGTGCCGCCGAAGCCGCCCTCGAAGAGCACCCAGACCGCGCGCGAGCCGGTGCCGTCGATCCCCGAGAACCACGCGCGCCCGGGCTGCTCCGGCCGCCGCTCGACGACGGCCCGGCGTGGGGGCTTGGCGGGCACGGTGACACCCTGCTGCGAGAGCCGGTAGAGCGCGCGCCTGGCGGCGCGGCGCACGTCGCGCGCCGCCTCGTCCGCGGCCAGGGTCGCGAGGACGGGCAGCGCGGCCGCGCCGTGCGCCGCCCCGAAGTCGCGCAGCGCGGACTCGAGCGTGGGCGCGGAGGCGGCGGCGAGCGTCTGGCGGGCGACGGCGTCGAGACGCGCCGGATCGGCCAGCGCCGCCTCGAGGACGGCGCGGCAGGCCGCCGGATCCGTCATACGAGGAAGGGCAGGGAGGGGCCGGCGCCGAAGTGGACGCGCCGCGTGTAGTCGAGCGCGCGCGCGTACCCCTCGAAGCGGTCGGCGAGCCGGCCGAAGAGCGCGCTGCCGGCGGGACGGACGGGACGCGCGCTGGCGCGGTCGTGCTCGGAGACGTAGCGGTAGGCGCGCGTGCCCTGCGTCACGTAGTAGCCGGAGGAGGCCATGCGCTCGACGCGCTCACGGAACACGCCGAGCATGAACAGCGTGTAGTCGCCGATGTGGCGCCGCACGGTGACCTCGTGCTCCGGCGCGAAGGAGCCGGCCTGCCAGAGCGCCTGCGTCTCCAGGAGCAGGTCGACGACCGTTTCCAGGCGCTGACCGGTGATGCCGCGGGGGAACAGCTGCTCGGTGCGCGCGAAGCGCGCGAGGAGATCGGCGAGATAACCGGCGGCGGCGTCATCATGGAGCGCCAGGTCCCGGAAGCTCGCCCGCACTGCGCGGTCGAAAAAGCTCCGAAGCTCCACAAGCACATCTTAGCAGACTTCGTTAGAATCCGAGCCCGTGGCCGAAGGTCAGCGCTCGAAGTTCCCCTGGTTCCTCGTGGTGGCCAGCGTGCTCCTCGCCGCGCTCCTCGCCTACACGCTCTTCGCCGGCTACCTGCCCGCCAAGCAGCGCGTCGTGAAGCTGGAGCGCGAGCTGAAGGATCTGTACGCGCGCGAGGCGGAGCTGCAGACGAGGCTCGCGCAGAACGACCAGCGTTACGCGCTCCACGAGCGCCAGCTCTCGGCGCTCGCGGCCGAGCGCGACGCCCTCGCGCGGCGCCTGGAGGACCTGGAGCGTGAGCTGGCCGCCGCGCGCGGCAAGCGCCGCTAACGTTCGTTGGCCAGCACCAGCGTGCCGGCGGCGGAGAGCATCCCGCCCATGCCGTTGACCAGCGACGTCCTGAGCCCGGGCACCTGGCGCGGGCCGCCCTCGCCGCGCAGCTGGCGCGCGGCCTCGATGATCGGGAAGATGCCGTACATCCCCGTGTGCGTGTAGGAGAGGCCGCCGCCGTTCGTATTGATCGGCAGCGAGCCGCCCGGCGTCGAGCGACCCTCCTCGAAGAAGCGCACGCCCTCGCCCCGCTTGGCGAGGCCGAGCGACTCCAGCATGATCGGCGGCCCCGACGTGAACGCGTCGTAGAGCATGACGTGCTGGAAATCGCCCGGACCCACCCCCGCCATGCGAAACGCCTTCTCGCCCGAGATGCGCGTGGCCTCGCTGAAGGTGAGGTCCTTCATCTGCGTGAGGCTGACGTGCTCGCTGCCCTCGCCGAGGCCGCGCACGTAGACCGGTTTCTTGGCGCAGTCCTTCGCGCGGTCGGCCCGCGTCAGCACGACGGCGCCGCCGGCGTCGGTGACGAGGCAGATGTTCAGGACCGTGAACGGGTAGACGACCGGCCGCGCCTTGAGGACGTCGGCGACGGTGATCGGCTCGCGCCGCAGCGCCTTGGGGTTCAGCGCCGCCCACTGGCGGGTGGAGACGGCCACCTGCGCCCACTGCTCGAGGGTGGTGCCGTAGCGGTGCATGTGGCGCGTGGTGATGAGGCCGAACATCGTGGGCGCGGGGCCGAAGCCGTAGGGCGCCTCGTACTGGCCGGGGATGGCCGTGTCGCGCCGCGGGCTCACGCCGACCTGCGAGCGTCCCGACTCGCCGTGCGAGATGACGGCGACGTCGCAGAGCCCGTGGTGCAGCGCCGCCACCGCGTGGCCGACCATGATGATGAAGGAGCAGCCGCCGACGGTCGTGCCGTCGACGTAGCGCGGCGTGATCCCCAGCGCCTCGCCGATGGTGGCGGGGGAGTGCTGGCCGGCCGTGAAGACGCCGTCGATGTCGGAGACCTTCAGCCCGGCATCGCGCACGGCGTTGGTCACCGCCTCCACGTGCAGGCTCAGCTGGCTCTTCCCGGGCAGGGTGCCCATCTCGTCGGATTCGTCCACGCCCACGATGCAGGCGACGCTGGAGAGGTCGCGCAGGTTGGCCATGGCCCTCACCGCACCGGCTGGAACAGCGGCAGGGTGACCTCGTCCGTCAGCCTGGTGAACACGACCTCCACCGGCATGTCGCACCGGAGCGTCCTGGGATCGGCCTCGACGTTGATGAGATTCGACAGCATGCGCGGGCCCTCGGCCAGCTCGACCATGGCCAGCACGTACGGCGTCGCGACCTTGAACGCCTTGTTGAACGACTGGTAGCCGATCTCGAACGCGTGCAGCGTGCCCCGTCCCTTCGACTGGATCCACCCGATGTTCCGCGTGTGGCATCGCGGGCACGCGACGCGCGGATACCAGAACACGTGGCCGCAGGCGCCGCACTTCGGCAGCATCAGCTTCTGCTCGCGCAGGCCGTCCCAGTACGGCTTGGCCTCCGGCGTCATCGGATTCGGCAACGGGCGATCGATCTCCATGGCGCTCCTCTAGGTGGTCGAAGTTCGTTCAGCGCGCTGCTAGGATCACGGCGCAGAGTATACGGCTCAGGAGGCGCTCATGCGCAGCGTCAGGCTGGGGTTCGTGACCGCGTCGCTCCTCGCGCTCATCGCCGGCGAGGCGGCCGCGCAGGGGCCGATCAGGATCGGCTTCCTCTCGCCGCTGTCGGGCGCCATCGCCGCCGCCGGCAAGGACATGTACAGCGGCTGTGAGCTGTACTGGCAGGAGGCGGGCTGGCAGGCGGGCGGGCGCAAGCTCGAGGTGACGCTGGAGGACAACGAGGGGCTGCCGGCCACCGCGCTCACGAAGGCGCGCAAGCTCGTCGAGAACGACCGCGTCCACATGCTCGCCGGTGTCATCCTCTCCAATGTCGCGTACGCGCTCGTCCCGTACATCGAGGCGCAGGGCATTCCCACCATCTACCCGATCAACTCGGCCGACGACCTCACGCAGCGCAAGCGGCCGAAGTGGCTCATCCGCACCGGCTTCTCCGCGGGCGGCAACATGCACCCGTTCGGCGAGTACGCGGCCAGGACGCTCGGCTACCGGAAGATCGTCACGATCGGGCTGGACTACGCGTTCGGCTGGGAGACCGTGGGCGGGTTCCACAAGTCGTTCGAGGACAACGGCGGCCAGGTGATCCAGAAGATCTGGGTGCCGCTCAACGTCCAGGACTATGCGCCGTACGTCTCGCAGATCCGCAAGGACGCCGACGCCGTGTTCGTCAACGGGCTCGGACGCTGGACGCTGCTCTTCGCCAAGCAGTGGGCGGACAGCGGGCTGCGCGGCAGGATCCCGCTCATCGCCAACGGCACCTACACGGACGAGCACGTGCTGCCGCAGCTCGGTGACGAGTCGCTCGGCGTCATCACCGCGCACCACTATTCCGCCGCGCTCGAGACGCCGGCCAACCAGCGGTTTCGCGCCGCCTACGAGAAGGCGTATCAGCGCACGCCGGGGTTCTACGGCGAGAATTGCTACACGGGGGCGCGCATCGTCGGCGAGGCGATCAAGGCGATCGGCGGCAGGGTCGAGGATCGCGCGGCGTTCATGGCCGCGCTGCGAGGGGTGAGGATCACCGACGCGCCGCGCGGCCCGGTGGAGATGGACGCCTACGGCAACCCGACGCAGAACATCTACGTCCGTAAGGTCGAGCGCGTCGGCGGCAAGCTGCAGAACACCGTCATCCACACCTACCCGAGCGTGAGCCAGTTCTGGAAGTACAACCCCGAGGAGTTCCTGAAACAGCCCGTCTACTCGCGCGAGTTCCCGCCGTGCCGCCACTGCTGATGCCCTGAGTCGGCTGATGAGGCCATTCCGGTTCGGCGTCAACGTGCGAACGGCGGCCTCGCAGGCCGAATGGGCGGACAAGGCGCGGAAGGTCGAAGCCCTCGGCTACGCCGTGCTGCTCGTCCCGGACCACCTCGCCGAGCTGCTCGCGCCGTTCCCCGCGCTGGCCGCCGCCGCGGCGGCGACGACGCGCCTGCGTGTCGGCACCGCGGTGCTCAACAACGACTTCCGCCATCCCGCGCTGCTGGCGCGGGAGGCGGCGACGCTCGACGTGCTGTCCGACGGTCGGCTCGAGCTCGGTCTCGGCGCCGGGCACATGCAGGCCGAATACGAGCAGGCGGGACTCGCCTTCGACCCCGGCGCCACGCGCGTCGAGCGGCTGGGCGAGGCGGTCGTCATCCTCAAGCGCCTGCTCGAGGGTGAGTCCGTCACGTTCGCGGGCCGGCACTATCGCGTGACGGGTCACTCGATCCATCCGCGCCCCGTCCAGCGCCCGCGGCCGCCCGTGTTCATCGGCGGCAATGCCCCGCGTCTTCTGGCGCTGGCCGCGCGAGAAGCCGACATCGTCGGCCTCACGGGGATCGCGTTTCGGCACGGCGGCAAGGAGCCGGACGTCTCGGATTTCAGGGCGGCCGTCGTGGACGAGCGCGTGCGCCTCGTGCGCGAGACGGCGGCCGATCGATTCGACCGGCTCGAGCTGACCGCGCTCGTGCAGCGGGTGGTCGTGACCGACGATCGCCGCAAGGCGGCCGAGGAGCTGGCGACGGGCCGCTGGGCGCGGCTCACGCCCGACGAGATTCTCGCGAGCCCCTACGCGCTCGTCGGCACGGCGGACCAGATGGTCGACGATCTGCGCGTGCGGCGCGAGCGCTGGGGCATCTCCTACGTCATGACGCACGAACCGTTCATGGACGCGCTGGCGCCGGTCGTCGCGCGGCTCGCCGGCCGCTAGCCGCCGGCGGTGGCCGCCGCCCCGAACCTTTGCTCAAACCTGGGTAGAATTTTTCATGGCCGCCGATAGTAATTTCGAAAACTTCACCTAAAGATTGCGGCGGCGGCCGCCGTGAGGCAGCATCGCTGCCGCATGAGAACGATCGGTCTCGCGGGCCTCGGGCTCGTGCTCGCCGCGCTCGGCGCCGCGACGCCGGCGACGCGCGTCGCCGGCGCGGGGCTTCTTTCCGTCGAGCTGTCGAACGGCCTGCTGTCGCTCCACGCCGAGGACGTGCCGCTGCGGGCGATTCTCGACGAGATTGCGCGCGTGACCGACGTGCGCATTCGGGCGACCGACGGCGACGCGCCGGCGGGTGACGAGACGCCCACCACCCTCGTCCTCGAGGACGTGCGCATCGATGACGCCGTGCGCCGGCTGTTGACCGGGCGGGATTTCGTGCTCGTCTACTCGTCGACGGGCCGGCTGCGCGAGGCACGCGTGTACGAGCCGGCGCCGAGCGCATCCGGCCGGACGTCGGAGCCGAACGGCGCCGACGTGGCGCGCCTGCGCGGCGCCGCGCTCGCCGATCCCGATCCCCGCGAGCGCGCGCGGGCGCTCGAAGACCTCGCGGCCAACCTCGACCAGCGGGCGGCGCTCGACGCGGTCGTGGAGGTGCTCGGGCGTGAGTCGAATCCCGGCCTGCTCGAGCGGGCGCTGGACATCGTCGGCAGCGAGCGCGCGCTTCCGCTGGAGCCAGTCCTCAGGCTGGCCGCGAGCAATCCGGAGCCGCGGGTGCGCATCAAAGCGCTGACCCGGCTCAGCGAGGAGGCCGCCCGGGACGTCCGCGCGCGGCAGGCCCTCGAGGCGGCCGCGGCGGACGACAGCGCACCCGCCGTCCGCGATACGGCGGCGAAACTCTTGAGGGACGTCGCCCCGCGGTAGCGACGGTTCCGGAGAGGAGGACCGTCGATCCCGAGCTTGGCTTCACCATCCAACAGGAGAGCACGTCAATGCAGGTCAGACATTCTATTCGTATGGCCACCGCGTATGCCCTGATCGTCGCCGCCGGACTCTGGCCGTTGCCGGCGCCGGCCGCCGATTCGCTGAGGGCCGTTCCATTCGTGTTCATCGGCAAGGCCGGGGATTGCGGTCCTCCGGCCGCCGGGAGCCACGTCGTGACCTCCGCCTGGCTCGGCGGTATGGGCTTGCCCGACAATGACGGCGACGCCGCGCTCAACGGCGTGCCCGCCACCGCCGATGATCCTCACCGCGGTCTGCTGCTGTCCAAGAACGGGCCCAGCACCGACTGCTCGTCCGCGGGCGCACGGATCACCGGCGTGAAGGGGATGACGGTGGACGCCGCGTTCACGCTGGGGTTCGACTATCGCAACGGCGGGCACTGTGGGGCCGGCGCGCCACGCTTCAACGTGGTGGCCAAGCCGGCCACGGGGCCGAACACCTCACACTTCGTCGGCGGGTGCGCCAACGCCGCCTCGACGCCGGCGCCTCAGGATCCGGCCGAGTGGAGCCGTGTCCGATTCGACGCCGCGCAGCAGTTTCCACCGATTCCGCCGGGCAGCAAGATCGTCAGCATCACGCTTCTCTACGACGAGGGCACGGAAGTGGCGACGCCCCAGGATCCGAACGGCGTCGGGCTGGCCGTCGTCGACAACATCTTCGTCAACGGCGAGTACATCCGCACGGGCGCCGGTGTCGCCGACGGGACCGCCGGCGACACGAGCGATGACAACCACGACAAGCCCGGTCACGGCGGTGACAACAACGATGACAACAACCAGGGCAACGACGGCTGACGTCGTCGCCTGAGCGGCCGCGAGGGCGGGACCCGGGTCCTGCCCTCGTCGTCTCAGCCCTTCGGCAGCCCCAGGACGCGCTCGCCGATGATGTTGCGCTGGATCTCGCTGGTGCCGGCGGAGATCGTGTACTGCCGCGCGGCCACCAGGCGATTGAACCAGCGCGGCGCGTCGGGCACGAGCTCGGACCCCTGGTTCACGAGCGCGTGCATGCCGAGCAATTCACCGGCGGCATCCGCGATACGCACGCCGATCTCGGTGCCGGAGAGCTTCAGGATCGAGCCCTCGGGCCCCGGCGCCTCGCCACGGATCTGCCGGGTCAGCGCGCGGAAGCGCGTGTACTTCATCGCCTCGCAGTCGATCAGCAGCTGCGACAGCCGCTGGCGGATGCGCGGGTCGTCCCACGCCGTCCGTCCCTCCACCGGCAGCCGCCGCGCGACGGCGATGAGATCGCGCACCTGGCCGACCGGGTTGCGCGCGCCCGACGAGTGGCGCTCGTACATCAGCGTCGTCGTCGAGACCTTCCAGCCCGCGTTCAGCGGCCCCAGCAGCTGGCTCTTCGGGACCATCACGTCGGTGAAGAACACCTCGTTGAAGTGGTGGTGGCCCGTCGCCAGCACGAGCGGCCGCACGCTGACGCCGGGCGCCCTCATGTCCACGAGCAGGCACGAGATGCCGTTGTGCTTGGGCACGCTCGGATCGGTGCGCACGAGCAGGATGATCGAGTCCGCGTACTGCGCGCCCGAGGTCCACACCTTCTGGCCGTTGACGAGGAAGTGATCGCCCTTGTCCTCGGCCCGCGTGCGCAGGCTGGCGAGGTCGGAGCCGGCGCCGGGCTCCGAGAATCCCTGCGCCCAGATCTCGTCGGCGCTCAGGATGCGCGGCAGGTACTGGGCCTTCTGCGCGTCGCTCCCCCAGTGGATGATGGTGGGGCCCACGAGGTTGAGGCCCATGCCGGGCAGCACCGGCGCGTGCGCCGCCGAGTACTCCTCGTCCCAGATCACGCGCTCGATGATCGAGGCGTTGCGCCCGCCGTACTCCCTGGGCCACGCGATGCCGACCCAGCCCGCCTTGTGCATCGCCTTCTGCCACGCCACGCGACGCTCGAACATCGCGCGCGTGGAGGCGACGCGATCGTCGACCGGATCGTCGACGCGCAGATCGGCCGGCAGGTTCGCCGCCAGCCAGCCGCGGAACTCCTTGCGGAACGTCTCCTGCTCGAGCGTGTACTCGAAGTCCATGGGTCCCTCTCTACGTGTTCGGGGAGGGCGGCAATCCGCTGAGCCCGGCCAGCACGTCGAAGAGCGTGCCGAGGTCGCGCTCGCCCAGGCCGAGACTGCGCGCCATCGTCAGCCACTGCTGCGCGAGCGCGGTGGTGGGCAGCGTGACGCCGGTGGCATGGCCCTGGTCCAGCGCGAGCTGGAGATCCTTCTGCATCATGCCGACGTTGAACCATGCCTCGCGCGCCATGGTGCCGACGACGTATGGCCCGCGGTACTTCACCATCGGCGAGGCGATCACCGACTTCAGCAGCGCCTCCACCGCCGTCTGGCGCGCGATGCCCGCCTTCTCGGCGAGCAGGACCGCCTCGGCGAATGCGAGCATCTGGACGGCCAGGCCGAGGTTGGTCGCGATCTTCATCGTCTTGGCCAGGCCGAGCGGGCCGACGTGGGTGATGCCGCCCGGCGCCATCGCGGCGAGATAGGGTCGCACGCGCTCGAGCGCGTCGCGCTCGCCGCCCACCGCGATCGACGCCGCGCCCCGCTCGACGGTGATCGTGCTGCCGGAGACCGGCGCGTCGAGCATGGCCGCGCCGCGCGCGGCGACGACGGCGCCCAGCTCGCGCGTGACGGCCGGGCTCACCGTGCTCATCTCGGCCCATACGGCGCCGCGGCCGAGCCCCGCGACGATCCCGTTCTCGCCCAGCGCGAGGGCGCGCAGCGCGGCGTCGTCGGTGACCATGCTGAAGACGGCCACGGCGCCCTCGACGGCCGCGCGCGGCGTCGGCGCGAGCTTCAGTCCGGCGGCTTCGAGCGCGCGGGCCTTGGCGGCCGTGCGGTTGTAGCCCGTGACCGGATGTTTGGCCTCGAGCAGGCGCCGGGCGAGCCGACTGCCCATCGCCCCCAGCCCGACGAAGGCGAGCCGGGTCATCGAGGACCGCGACGG
>Ga0137418_10003700_pt1 | contig 14064 bp, 11 predicted proteins | sample CZODoug3_1_2_16f_FD_122242 | JGI IMG/M metagenome (GOLD analysis project Ga0137418, IMG submission 122242) | Vadose zone soil fungal communities from Angelo Coast Range Reserve, California, USA - CZODoug3_1_2_16fungal (Hybrid Assembly) | ecosystem: Environmental > Terrestrial > Soil > Vadose...
TACCGAATGTGCCCACGTACCACCGCTTGCAGCCATTTGCCCTGGTCGGGGATGGGTTCGTGCATGCGTCGCTGAAGCTCGGCTTTCACCTCGTTCAGTTTCGTCTGCAGCCTTTTGCGGATCGTTTGCCGCAGTACCGTAAACCGCCCATTGCTCCTCTTCTTCACGCAGATGTGCGTAAAGCCGAGGAAATTGAACGTCTCCGGTTTCCCTTCTCCACGCCACTCCCGTTGGTCGATCGCATACGGACCAAACTCCAGAAGTCGCGTCTTCTCGGGATGCAGTTCCAGGTTGAACTTTCGCATTCGTTCCGTAAGTTCCGCTCGGAACTGATCGGCATCCGCCTTGCTGTGGAATCCCACCACGATGTCATCCGCGAAGCGCACGACGATGACATCACCGTGTGCCCGCTTTTGACGCCACGCTTGGACCCACAGGTCGAATACGTAATGAAGATAGACGTTTGCCAAAAGCGGCGAAGCACTTCCGCCCTGGGGCGTCCCTTCCTCTGTCCGTATTCGTTTCCCATCCTCCAGCACGCCGGCCCTCAGCCATTTCTGGATGAGTCGCACGACGCGCCGGTCTGCGATCCGGTGCTCCACGAACTTCACAAGCCATTCGTGCGAAATTCCATCGAAGGACTCTACGACACACTACCCATCAGCAGGACCTTCCTGAGACAGTGACGATTGTCCGTGCCCGTCATCCGTTCGAAGGAAAATCACTCACCGTTCTTGGGACCATCCATCGACACCGCCGATTGCATCTCCTGTTGATCTTGCCCGACGGTAGTAAATCGCTCATTCCTGCGGACTGGACCGACCTTCCCTCGCTTGCACAACCTCAGCGAGCTCTCTCTGCACATACCACGGCAACTCTCGGCTCTTTGGAAGACTTGTTTCACGCACGCGCCGTCGTAGATGCTCTCCTCGGCCGCCTCGCTCGACCGGAAAGCGAGAAGCCGAATTCAGCCGTCACAAAGGAGGGCCTCCTTGCAGCGAAATCTGACTCTCTTCGACCTTCTGCTCAAGGAAATCTACGTCTGGGAAACCCTGGAGAGCGAACCCAAGGCTCTCGCGATCGAAATCCTCGCAAAGCTCATCGCCCGCGCGGCCGCAGACAACCACGCACAGGAGGAAAATCATGAATGATCTGGTCAAAGTAACGCCCAACCATACGAAACGCACCGCCTTCGTCTACATTCGCCAGTCCTCCCCTGCTCAAGTCGAGTACAACCGCGAGTCCACCGCGCGCCAGTATGCTTTGCTCGAGAAGGCCCAGGAACTCGGTTGGGCCAAGGAACAAGTGATCGTCATTGACGAAGATCTGGGCGTGTCCGGCTCAGGATTCGCCGACCGTTCCGGCTTCGCACGCATGACCGCGGAGGTCGCGCTCGGCCACGCCGGCATCGTGTTCGGCCTCGAAGTCTCCCGTGTAGCGCGCAACAATGCCGACTGGTATCGCCTGTTTGATCTCTGCAGCATCACCGACACGCTGGTCGGAGATAGCGACGGCATCTATCATCCGGCGCTTTTTAACGATCGCTTGGTACTCGGATTAAAGGGCATCATGGCGGAAGCGGAACTGCACATTCTTCGCGCGCGGCTCGAGGGTGGAATTCGCAATAAGGCCGCACGCGGGGAACTGCGCCGAGGTCTGCCCGTAGGCTTTGTTTGGGGAGAAAAGGACGGCGAAGTGCGCTTCCATCCCGACGAATCCGTCGTCAGCACCGTTCGCACGGTCTTCTCTAAATTCACTGAACTTGGATCGGTCCGCAAGGTCTGGTTGTGGTTCCGCTCGGAAGGTCTTCCCTTCCCCCTGCGATCCAATATGAAGAGCGAGATCCGTTGGGTCGCGCCCAGCTATCACACCATCCATCAAGTACTCACCAATCCGGTGTATGCTGGCGCGTACACCTACGGAAAGTCTCATCGTGAACGCTACGTGGATGACCAAGGAAGGCTCCGTAAGCGAACCCGTCTTCTGCCCATGGCGCAGTGGCCGGTGCTTCTTCCCGAACATCATCCAGGTTTCATTGACTGGGCCAGGTTCCAAGCCAACCAAGCACGCATTGATGCCAACGAGCATCCTCAGCCACACCAAGCGAGCGGCGCCGTGAGAGAAGGCGGCGCATTGCTGCAGGGTCTCGCTACCTGTGGTAAGTGTGGCCGTCGGCTCCACACTCACTACACGGGCAGAACCGCGTCGCCTGGATACCATTGCGCGGGCAAGGATATGGTCGGTGGACGCGGAGTGTACTGCCTGAACGTGGGCGGTGTTCAAATCGATCAAGCCGTTGCCGATGCTTTTCTCAAGGCTCTGACACCCGCAGCTCTCGAAGCAACACAGCTCGCCATACAGCAACTCGAAACAGACCACGATGCAGCACTCCGTCAGTGGCGTCTGGCAGTGGAACGCGCTCGCTACGAAGGCGAACGAGCCGAGCGTCAATATCGTGCTGTTGAACCCGAAAACAGACTCGTGGCACGTGGACTCGAAACCGAGTGGGAAAAACGCTTGCGCGATCTCGCCGCTGCAGAAGTCGAACTCGAACGGCGAGAACGACAACGCCCGCGCATGCTGAGCGAGGAAGAGAAAAAGAAAATCCTCTCTCTCGGTTCCGATCTGCATAAAGTCTGGACAGCGCCTACCACCACGGATCGCGATCGCAAAGAGCTGCTGCGCACTCTACTGGAAGAGGTGATTGTAACCGTCGATCGCCCCGAACGGCGTGCTCATCTTACCCTGCGCTGGCGAGGTGGCACTCTAGTGGAATTAGATCTCTCTTTGCCGCGCATGAAGCCTCGTGGCCTCCACACCGACGAAGACACGATCTCTCTACTTCGTCGTCTGGCCGCCCACTACCCCGACGACGTCATCGCCGGCATTCTCAATCGTCAGGGACGCAAAACGGCAAACGGTGAGCGCTTCACTGCGAATCAGGTTTGCGGCCTGCGTCGCTATCGCAACATTCCGCGCTACGAACCGCCAGCAGATCCACCCACCGGGAAGGTCGTGCCGATTCGCCAGGCAGCACAGATCCTCGGGGTTAACACTTCCACGGTTCATCGGTGGCTGAATGATGGTTTCATCGCTGGAGAACAAGTAACGCCTGGGGCTCCGTGGCAGATTCGAATCACCGATGAGTTGCGTGCACGTTTCGTTGAGCAAGCGCCGCCGGGTTATCTAGCGATGCTGGAAACAACCTTGAAACTGGGCGTTTCGCGCCAAACCGTGTTGCAACGTGTAAAGCGTGGCGAACTGGAAGCTTTGTTAGTCACACGCGGACGGCGTAAGGGCTTGCGAATCAAAGTGGTAGATGACCAACCGGGGTTATTTCATGAATAAGGGGGCATTATGGAACAAGATCCAAAAATTTCTCGAGATCCAGATCCACCACCCAGCGGTAGCCTTCGGCTTGATATTGCTGCGCCTTCGCCACCGCCTGATGTGCCGATCGCTTGGGCCGAAACCCATAGCTGTGTTCAGAGAACGTTCCGTCCCAGCTCCTCTGCAGCGCCTGCATCACCGCTTGCTGTATGAACCGATCCAGCACCGTTGGGACGGTCAGCGCGAACTGCACTTGATCACAGCGAGCATTTGGGATGGGCGGAGATCCGTCACCCGTTCCACCCGCTTCTCAGTCAACGGTTCCAAGTGCTCAAGAAGCGATGCGTTGGCGGCATCGACACTCTGATTCTCCGCAACCAGGAGTGCGGCACTTTCAGTGTCGCACGAGAGTGGACCGATTGGGCCGATCCATCACCGTACGGCGCGCTCGGTTTGCCGCCGCAGCGGCTCGACGCCAACTCGCTTCTTGAGCTGGCTTTTCTCTTAGAGCAACTCACCAATAAAGTGGAAAAAAGAGATTGAATAATGAGTTGGACAGAAATACTATCAGACCAGTTGTTTACGTGGTCTGACATTGATATCAAAACACTCCTCGTCCGCTTTGCGAAAGCGCCGTCAGGCTCTGCTGCGCAAACTGCCACCTCTTGCAACTATCCTCCGAGGCTCTCTCATCGAGCGCTACAAGCCTTGCGGCAAGTCCGGGTGCAAATGTGCCAAGGGCCGCGGTCATGGCCCCAAGTACTATCTCTCCGTAAGCTATCCGGGTTTGCTCCCGCAAATGGACTATGTGCCGCAGGAATATCACACCCAGACCAAGAAGTTTCTCGCCAACTATCAGCGTGCTCGAGATCTCTTAGAACAGATCTGCGAGATCAATCGCGAACTGCTGCGCCGCCGAGAGGCGCTCTAAGGAATCACGATGAGCGATTCCTCTTTCTCGCTCATCGCGCCAATCGATCCAGAATTGGGAGGCGTTCTCCTCGCCAATATGCTCGAAGCCTGGCTCGACGCCGATCCAAGTTGGTTGACAACCGCGGAGGTGAGCGATGAATTCGAAGATCACAGAACAGCATCAGAACAAGCCCGCCTATATTTATGTGCGCCAGTCGACTATGGCCCAAGTACGGCACCATCAAGAGAGCACGGAACGCCAGTATGCACTGCGCCAGAAGGCGCTGGAATTGGGCTGGACCGAAGATGTCATTTGCACACTCGACGGGGATCTGGGCGTGTCGGGCACCCAAACGACGGGGCGCACGGACTTCAAGACCTTGGTCGCAGATGTTTCGATGGGACAGGTGGGAGCGGTGTTCGCTTTGGAGGCTTCGCGACTAGCACGCTCGAATGTGGACTGGCATCGGCTGTTGCAGCTGTGTGCGCTGACACAGACTCTCGTAATCGACGAAGATGGCTGTTACGATCCAGCGGATTTCAACGATGGACTGTTGTTGGGGCTCAAGGGGACGATGGCGCAAGCGGAGTTGCACTTTCTGCACGCGCGCCTCCAGGGCGGTAAGCTCAACAAAGCGAAGAAAGGTGAGCTACGATTTCCACTCCCCGTTGGTTTTTGCTACGACGACGAGAGCCATATTGTTTTCGATGCCGATGAAGAAGTGCGAGGTGCCGTCGCATTGGTGTTTCAGCTCTTTCGTGAAACAAGCAGTGCCTATGGGGTAGTACAGAGGTTCGCCGAGCGTAGATTACGCTTTCCGAAACGCGCGTATGGCGGAGCATGGAACGGCAAGATCGTATGGGGACACCTAGCTCACGCACGTGTACTTGGCTTGCTCAAAAATCCATCGTATGCGGGGATGTATGTTTTTGGTCGGTATCAGTATCACCAGGAGATCAGTCCCGAAGGTGAGGTCCACAAGCGAATGCGAGCGGTCGCTATGCCTGCTTGGCGCGTCCAATTGAAACAGCACCACGAGGGATATATCACTTGGGAAGAGTTCTTGGAGAATGCGAAGCGTTTGGAGAAGAATCGCACGAACGGTGACCATACGTTGCTGAACGGGCCGGCGCGGGAAGGTTTGGCCTTGCTGCAAGGGCTGCTCGTGTGCGGCAACTGTGGCCGTGCACTGACCGTGCGTTATACGGGCAACGGCGGCATTTGGCCAACCTATCTCTGCTCCTGGTTACGGCGTGACGGCTTGGCCACCAAGGACTGTATGAGTTTTCGTTGTGATCTGCTCGATGCCGCGGTTTCAGAAGAAGTGTTGAAGGCCGTGCAGCCGGCCGAACTAAAACTCGCATTAGCAGCTCTACGAGAGTTGGAATCGCGTGACCAAAGCATTATGCGCCAGTGGCAAATGCGACTCGAACGCGCTGAGTATGAAGTCGCACTCGCCGAGCGGCGCTATCAAGAATGTGATCCTTCCAACCGTCTTGTGGCAGGCACACTGGAGCGTCGTTGGAATGAGTCGCTGCTTCATCTGCAGGATCTCAAAAAGCAGGCGGCGGAATTTCAGCGGCAAGAAGCCCGTGTTGCTACGCCCGAGCAAAAGGCTAAAGTGCTGGCACTGGCGAAGGATTTCCCGCGTCTCTGGCATGCTCCCACCACACATGCCAAGGACCGCAAGCGGATGTTGCGGCTACTCATCAAAGATATTACTGTCAACAAATTAGTCGAGCAAAGGCAGCTCTCCGTTCACATCCGTTGGCACGGCGGTGCTTGCACCGACCTCTCCGTGCAGATTCCACCGAGTGCAGTAGGTCGTGCTCGTTATCGTTCTCCGATTGTCGATCGCATCCGAAACCTGGCGTGCAGTTTGCTCGACGCACAGATCGCCGACCGACTCAATCGAGAAGGCTGCACGAGTGCGAAAGGTAAGTCGTATACTGCGAAAATGATTCGGTGGATCCGTTGGCGCTATCAGATTCCGCTTGCAAGGCTCAAGAAGTCCGAGGAGTTGACTGTTCAACAAGTCGCCAAACAGTTCGGTGTTAGCGATGGCGTGGTCTACTACTGGGTCGAGCACAACGTGATCCAAGCACGGCGGCTCAACTCTGGAATGCCCTGTTGGATTACACTCACTGCCGTGGACAAGCGAAAACTGCAAGATTGGGTGCGCAACTCAAATAGGATTCAAACGGTATCCTGAACGTGATTGGAGAAGGTGCATTATGAAAGTACCGTCGGAATGCCCAATTTGCGCACCCCGCCGTCCGGCTTCGGGATCTCCACCCGTTTTACCGGTTGTGGTCTGTAGGTTCCGCTGAGGAGTTGTTCCCGGATGGCTGGCCAATGCTCTTTCAGGTGACCAGACAGTTTCTCGACGGTTATCCCGTCGATGCCTGGACTGCCTTTGTTGGCCTTCACTCGTCGTAGCGCCTGCTTGCAGTTTTCCCGCTCGCAGACTTCTTCCATCCACTGCTCGGTAGTCGGACTTTCTGCTTTGCGCTTCGCCAACTCCGATTCGGTCCCTCCCTCGAAGGCCGTCGGGGCTGCACCCCTACTCTCCTCCGAGAAGGCCAGACAATACTGGCTTTTCTGCCGCTTGTCGGTTGTTGAGTCGCGCCGCGTACTCATCGCTCCCTTTATCCCCTTGCGGGGACCGTTCGGGCCTTCGCTGCTTTCGCAGCTACTACGCCCTCTGCTGACTCCTGCCACCTGATCAGAAGCGATCTCTCGCTCCTCAGTCTTGAATCCAAGACCGATGGCAGGTCTCCCGAGGTAAGTTCGACCGCCTTCGACACGCAACCGCTGGATTTACATTCAATGTCCTTGATGGATAGGGGCTTCGCTGCCATTTGCCAGCTCGCCCGAACACTGCCTGCCTCGCATCCAGTTCTTGTTCATCGGCTCGCGTCTTTGCTCCACGCTTCTTTCAGACCTCACCTCACGGCTCGGCCCTTGCGCTTCGCTATCACTTCACCTCCATCTGGTTGTGAAGAGGACTTGCACCTCCAAGCTGTCGATCATGCTCGGCACACAAAACGAAGAGGGCGTACCGGCTGGGTCGGTCCGCCCTCTTCTTGTTTCAGAATCTTCTCGTGCTTCTCTTCTCTGCTCTGCGTTCTCTGTGTCTCTGCGTTGAAAATTCTTTCTATTTTGTAAACCGCACTGAGTCCAGGATGGAAGAAAACGTCTTGTCGTAATTGTCGTAGGCGGATTGCGGAGCAACGCAGACGAAATAGAGCAAACCCTCCGGACGCAGAACCGAGATGACCCAATCCGTTTCCTGGCCACCCGCCGGAGACACGTTGCTCAGATAGGTAGAAAGCCCCGGCTGCCCGTTCAGCCGCAAGCGCTCGCCTTGGCGTGTGATTTTCATGCTGGGGTTCGACTTCTGAAGATCCTGAATCACCTGGCTGGTCGCATTATTCAGAGCGCCGCCATCGTTGGGATCGCCTTTGGCCTGCGCCACGCCGATGATTAGTCCGTAGGCCAGGGCACTATGGCCGCTGCCGTCATCCAAGACTCCGCCTTCGGGAGCAAACGAAACGCCACCGCCATCACTTTCGGGATACTTCTTCCAATTGTCCGGATACTTGAGCGTGTACGAATTCCCCTGATACTCGGCAAACTTGCGGGATGGCGCAGCTGGGGCGGCTGCGCCTGCCGCTCCTGGCGTTGGTTTTTTCACCACCGGCAGCGCCAAGACCTCGCGCTTGATGGCTTCAAATTCGGCGGAGTCGCGCCGGGCGTTCGCAGGAGCGCCGCCGAGCCTTTCAACTTCTTCATCCACGCGCTCGACGCGATGTTCCGGATTCGGGTGGTCGGAGAAAAACTCCGGAGGATTTTTTCCCTTGGTCTCCGCCTCGAGTTTTTCGAAGAACTGCGCCATGGCCCGCGGATCGTATCCTGTATCGTAAAGAACCTGGGTTCCCATGACGTCGGCTTGCGATTCCGCCGTTCGCGAATAACGCAGCAGCACGCCGCCCGCCGTGAAATTGCCCAGTGTCGTCAGAAGCGCGCCGCCCGTGCTGTCTCCGAAAACTGCGCCGAAGATTCCCAGCCCGGTTTCAGCCAGCATTGCTTTGGTGGCCTGGTTAGTGCCGTGGCGCAGCGCGACGTGCGACAACTCATGCGCCATCACTGCAGCGAGTTGCGCTTCATTATCCGCGGCTTCGATCGCGCCGCGGTTTATGAACACATATCCGCCAGGCAACGCAAAAGCATTGATGGCTTTGTCGTTCACGCAATGAAATTCGAATGGATACTGCACACCGCCGGTAGGCAGTTTTTGCGCCAAGCGCGTACCCAGTTGTGTCAAGTAAGCATCCACCTTCGGGGCGTTGCAAAGGAGCAATTGCTTTTCCGCATCTGTCGCGGCTCGCTTGCCAAGGGTGATGTCGTCTTGTGGAGAAAATTTGTTCCAGCCAGGCTTAAGAGAAGTTCTTTGCGCCGACGCGTCAGGAATCAAAAGCAACGATAGTCCCAGGAAGAGGCAGGTTGCTAATTTAGAATGCGCTCTCGAGGCCCACACCGGTTGCCAAGCGTTCCCTCTGAGACGATCCCATTTCGACCCGCGGATGCCCACGTCAACCTCCGAAAAGACCTGTGAGGAAGGATGGCACTCCTTCGCCAAAGGTTACTTTAGCACTCAGCGGGCAGCAAAGAAAAAGCCCGGGCGGTCGTTCACCCGGGCTTGATTAGAGAGAAGATTGATTTAGCGAACCATGCGGGGCGTAGGTTCCGGCGAAAGCGTCGCGCCAGGCGCGTCCGCGGACTTGCCGCTTTTCGCAGGAGCGGTGCGCGCAGGAACAACCGGTTCTGCCTTGCGCGTTGGGATCGCCAGGTTTTCACCTTCGCGGACGAAAGTCAGGCCGTCTTGCTCCTTATTCCAGTCGATGCAAACAAGGTCGCCCAGGTGGACTTGCTCGGTTGCCAATAGGTTTGCCAGTGGATAAACCACGTGGCGCTCGATGGCGCGCTTGAGGTGCCGCGCACCGTAGCGCTGGTCCGTGCCTTCCTTCAAGAGGAAGTCCCGGCCCGGATCCGTCACGCGGAACAGGAACTGCCCCTTGGCAGTCTCCAGAACTCGCTGTTGAACCTGGCCCAACTCGATTTCGAGCACCCGCTCTAGCTGCTCGCGCCTCAGCGGATGAAACACCACCACTTTGTCGAGGCGATTCATGAATTCCGGCGAAAACTTGCGGCGCGCCGCTTCCACGGCAGTACGTTCGATCTTTTCATCGAAGCCAGCGGCAGGCTTCTCGGTTGGCCGAACAAAGCCCATACCACCTTGCATCAGTTCGGTAATTTCGCCTCCACCGAGGTTCGACGTCAGGAAAATCACAGTCTGGGAGAGGTCCACGCGCCGGTTGTCGCCCAGCGTGAGCGTAGCCTTATCCAGCATTCCCAGGAGCAATTGCCACAGGGCATCGCTGGCTTTTTCGATCTCGTCGAAAAGCAGGAAGCTGAGCTTCAGCTTTTCGGTGTGGCTCGCCGCCAGCGCTTCTTGAGTGATTAAAGGATGGGTTTCCCGGTGGCCCAAATAGCCTGGAGGTGAACCGATCAGTTTTGCAATTTCGTGGGAGTGCTGGAATTCCGCGCAATCGACCTTAATCACCGTGCGGGCATCCCCAAAAAGGATTTCCGCAGCCGCTTCCACAATGCGCGTCTTTCCGGATCCGGTCGGGCCCAGGAACAGCAGGTTCCCTACCGGGCGGCCCGGCGAGTTCAGCCCGGCGCAGAAAACTTGAAACATATCCACGAGGGATTGCACGCCCTCTTCCTGCCCGACGATCTTTGCCCGCAAGGAAGAGTGAAAATCACACGTATCGTTACTTCGGATTGTTGGATCCAGTTGATGGCGAACGGCGGCTTTCATTTCATCAACCCTTCTCGCGTCTAGCTCCCCCAAACGCGTCGGCGTCTCAAAAATGGCGCCATCAGGAGACACTGCATGGGGAATGCCATTCTTTCGGACAGCTAAGGCAACCAAAAGCCTATGCAGACTCAACAACATGCAGAATTTGCGTTTCTTGGAACTGTCTCAAATAGAGAGGCATTGTTTCATCCAAGTGCAAAATGAGAGGGTCAAAACAGTTTGTGTCAGCCGGCAAACGACAAAAAGGGGCGTCCGGAGTGGCGGATGCCCCTTAAAGCTAAAGTATCGCTTTAAGAATTTGAGCGATCTTGCTTCTTGCGTCCTTGGGGTGACGTTGCAGGGCCACCGCCGGGCTGTGCCGCCCTCGACTTCCTATCTTCTACTGTCGCCTCGGTCGGAGTCTCGGCGGATTTGCCGTCCCTGGCTTCACTGGCAGCAGCGCCGACAGCGTGCTGCGAAGCAGCCTGCACGATGGCGCCCTCACCTTCCCGCACAAACGTTAGCTGCTTGTGACTCTCGTCCCAATCAATTCGCACCAAGTCGCCCAAACTGACCTGATCCGTGGCCAGCAGGTTCGCGAGCGGGTAAACAACATGACGCTCGATAGCCCGCTTCAGGTGCCGCGCGCCGTAACGCTGGTCCGTGCCTTCTTGTAGCAGAAAGTCGCGGCCGGCGTCGGTCACGCGAAAGAGAAACTGCCCTTTGGCGGTGTCCAGGACCCGCTGCTGCACTTGTCCTAGTTCGATGTTGAGCACTTCCTGAAGCTGCTCGCGCTGCAACGGGTGGAATACCACCACCTTGTCGAGGCGGTTCATGAATTCCGGCGAGAATTTGCGCCGCGCCGCTTCCACGGCGGTGCGCTCTACCTTTTCGTCTAGTCCCACGATCGGTTTGCCGCTCGGCTGGACGAAGCCCATGCCGCCTTGCATGAGCTCGGCAATCTCGCCACCGCCCAGGTTGGAAGTCAGAAAGATCACCGTGCTCGATAAATCCACCTTCCGGTTGTCTCCCAGCGTCAGTGTGGCCTTGTCCAGCATCCCCAGCAGCAGTTGCCACAGAGCATCGCTGGCCTTTTCGATCTCGTCGAAGAGCAGGAAACTCAGCTTCAGTTTATCGCTGTGGCTGGCCGACAGTGACTCCTGCGTAATCAGGGGATGCGTCTCGCGATGCCCCAGATATCCCGGAGGCGAGCCAATCAGTTTGGCAATTTCATGAGAGTGTTGAAATTCCGCGCAATCGACCTTAATCACGGCGCGCGGGTCGCCAAAGAGGATTTCCGCAGCCGCTTCCACAATGCGCGTCTTCCCCGAACCTGTTGGCCCAAGAAACAGCAGATTCCCTACGGGGCGGCCTGGCGAGTTCAATCCGGCGCGAAACACCTGGTACAAATCCACGAGCGCCTGGACACCCTCTTCCTGCCCGACGATTTTTCCCCGCAGCGCGGTCTGGAAATCAATCGTATCGGTGCTGCGCTTGCTGGGATCGAGATTAAGGATGTAGTCGCTCATGACTGCCTCCTAGCGAACCCGCGAAGACGAGTTCGCACTGCCGAATCGCCCGCGTCCGCGGCCAAACTGGTCTAGCTTGACCTGAACAGTGGACTGCAGGAGCCGCAATTGCACAAGCAACTCCCGTGCCACCACGGGTGACTCAGAAATTCGGAGGAGCGGCGGAAAGACATCCGCCAGTTCGAGATTGAGGGCTCGAAGAGAGGAAACCAGCTTTTGGACCGTCGGCGAGTTGGGATTTGCCAGGTCCACTTGACCGTTCAATTGGTTGCGCAGTGCTTTCCAGTTCAACTCCACGAAGGGATGCTTCTTGGAAACTTCCCGCACCAGGTCATCGGTAATTCGCGCGCGTGCTCCCAAACGCGCCAGATGGAGCTGGCGCACTTTTCCGCCGCGGCGCACGTTGTGCACCAGGTAGAACGAATTCCCTTTGCGACGGACAAAAGCCACGGCATCACCTTAAACTTCCATCAGTCAGCGTAGTGTAATTCTCTTCCACTACACTCTACAGGATTAGACACATCTTTTCGCAAAAAGTTGCATCCAATCAGTAACGGATTTCAACGTAGAGCAAACACCGGAGAAAGCCTCATCACTAATTTTGCTGTGTTTCATCGAAATATCGCATTGTCGTTTCATCGCGTCGTCTCCGCCATTTCTTCCGTTGCTCTGATCGAATGCTTCCTGTTCTTTGCCGCTTTCTGAATCTGAGGCGCTAACTGCTACCACATCAAACCCGGCTGCGCCTTTTTTCTCTTGTTCTCTCCTCCGCGCACCCGTAGGATGTCGCACGAGTTTCTTCCTATCTCTCTATGGAGCTTGATTTGAAATGTCTTGGGATCCTGTTTTTCGTTTCGTGAAACAAATTCCTCGCGGCCGGGTTCTTACTTATGGGGCGCTGGCGAAAGCCCTGCGCCTCCCAGGCGGCGCGCGCAGCGCGGGACGCGCCATGGCCGCCACTCCCTCGGGAAAAGGTATTCCCTGGCATCGCGTCATCGGCGAGCGCGGCAAAATCCTCATTCGCGAGCCTTACGCTTCCCTCCAACGAAAACTCCTCGAAAGCGAAGGCGTCAAAGTCATTGAGTCTCGTGTGGACCTGAAACGCCACCTCTGGAAACCGCCAAAAAAATCCGCACTGAAACACGGCTCGTCAAAAAAACGTATGCAGAAGTGAAGCCGCGGGCCGTCTCTACTCACGTTACAGGCCGGATGCCTATCTGCGGTATGCTATACCCTCTTTGCCCAGTGCGCCCTAGTCTGGCGGTCGAAGAACATGGCCAATTCCATTCTTCAAGTCGAAAACCTCATGAAGCGTTACGGCGACGTCGAAGCCGTCCGCGGCGTCAGCTTCAATGTGGAAGAAGGCGAGGTTTTCGGCCTGCTCGGACCCAACGGCGCCGGCAAGACCACCACCGTCGAAATTCTCGAAGGCTTGCGCAATCTTGACGGTGGGCGAGTTTCTGTCTGCGGCCTCGACCCGCAACGCGATTCCACGGAGTTGAAACATGAGATCGGCGCCGCTCTGCAATCCACTTCCCTCCCGGACAAACTCCGCGTAATAGAAGCTCTGCGGCTTTTCGCCAGCTTTTACAAGCGTGGCCGCAAGCCAGACGAGTTGCTGAAACGCTTCGGCCTTGAGGAAAAACGCAACGCTTTTTACAGCCAGCTCTCCGGCGGCCAAAAGCAACGCCTCGCCCTCGCCATGGCGCTCGTCAACGATCCCAAAGTCCTCTTCTTCGATGAGCCCACCGCCGGCCTCGATCCTCAGGTGCGCCGCGAGATTTACGACATCATCGAGGAACTGAAGCGAGAGAAAAAAACCATCCTGATGACCACTCATTATATTGAAGAAGCCGAGCGCCTCTGCGACCGCGTCGCCATCGTGGATCACGGCAAGGTTATGGCTCTGGGTACGCCTCGCGAACTCAAAGCGCATTCCGGCGGCACCACGCGCATTGAGGTCCGCCTCTCCAAGCCGGAATCGAACGGCACTCTGAAGAACCTCGACGGTGTGGCCGACGCGCGCGAGCTTGACGGCTCCTATGTGCTGCACTCCAAGCGGCCGCCGCAAACTATAGTTTCTCTCGTCAAACATCTGGAAGCCGGCGGCAACGAACTCGTCAGTCTCGAAATATCCTCGCCTTCTCTCGAAGACGTTTTCATCGAAATGACCGGAAGGAGGCTACGCGATTGAAGAACTTTATCGCACTCACGCGCATGCGCATCCAGTTGGCCATGCGAAACAAAATGTTCTTCTTCTTTCTCCTGGTGATGCCTTTTGCTTTTTTCTTCATATGGTTGGGGGTATTTGCCAAGGGCGTTCCGCAAATGGTGGCGTTTTATCTCGGCTCCGTCCTCGCTTTTAATGTGATGGGCAGTTTCTGGGGGCTCAGCGCGACTCTTGTCACGTTCCGGGAACAAGGAAT
>Ga0137418_10003701_pt1 | contig 14063 bp, 12 predicted proteins | sample CZODoug3_1_2_16f_FD_122242 | JGI IMG/M metagenome (GOLD analysis project Ga0137418, IMG submission 122242) | Vadose zone soil fungal communities from Angelo Coast Range Reserve, California, USA - CZODoug3_1_2_16fungal (Hybrid Assembly) | ecosystem: Environmental > Terrestrial > Soil > Vadose...
CGGAAACGGTTGGGTACGTCCGCGCGACGGAGGGGATGAGAGGAACGTGACGGGGAGAAGAAGGGGATTTGCATGAGAAAGCTGTATGAAACCCTATGCACGAAGGAGGCCGCGGTAGAAACGCGGGCCCCCGTCAAACGAAGCGTTGATGGCTTCTCCCACGCAAATTGATCTATAGGTGTCGCGCATGTTGCCCCCAGCCAACTCGCCAACCCACGCTGGCAAGTAGTTTGAGATCTGGCGGGAGCGATGAGGCAACAGGCGCGATGAGGAAAGCGCTCACTTCCGGTTCCCATGGTGAGTCGCGACCACGTTGATTATCTCGTCCGATCCAGGCGGGCGGTCCAAGGGGCGGAGATCACCGCACTCCTCAAGTAACGAAAATGTGTAACCCAGACCCTTCAGTAGATTCCAAGAGCCGAGGGAGTCAAGTCCCATTTGCTGAGCTCCAGTGCGATTGAATTCGAAAATAATGGTTGGACGAACACGAGCAATGAGCTGTCCGGCCCCCCGGAGGGCCAGTTCCTCCGCCCCCTCCACATCAAGTTTAATAAGCCCGATTCGCTGAACACCTTCTTCTTGGGCCAATCGGCCGAGAGTGTAGGTGGCTACCTCTTCTTGCTGGAGTTCGAGTCCAGGCGTCCTCGGACACCCCAGTGAGAAACCGTTTGGCCCCGCCACATTGTGATAGAACACATCCTTCCCGTCCGTATCGGAGAGTGCAGCCCTATAGGCTCGAACATTTTCCAGACGATTCAGGTCAATATTCTTTCTTAGTATTGAAAAAGTCTCGACAGCTGGCTCAAACGAGAAAACTTTTCCTGTCGAACCAACCAGCTTCGCAGCGGCAATGGTGTAAATACCGCAACTCGCACCTCCGTCAACCACGACATCACGGAGGTGTGGCTGTGCCCTGCACTTCATGCGCAACCCTCGACCACACCCGGGACGGCAACGTTGCTTGCCAGACCTGCGCGCCAGCACTGTTTTCGCCGAGCTACCGGTGCGCCGGCTGCGACGTCGAGATGCGCGGCTATCCGACCAAGGTGGGCTGCCGCAAGCTGGCGCGCGATGGCGGTCGGGCGGCGCAGGTCGTCATCACCCAGATGCGCACCGTTGCAGGTGATTTGGCCGCCACCCCGGATTCGTCGCCGCTCGCGGCCGCGTTCTCCACTGCCATCGACTCGTTCGAAGAGTCGGTTCGGTACGTGGTGGCGAACTACGCCAAGGACATCCGCGGAGTGTCGGTCGGCGCGGTGCCGTTGCTCAAGTTGTTCGGCATCGTGGCGGGCGGTTGGCAGCTGCTGCGTTCGGCATCGATCTCCCGGCAGCGGCTCGCCGAATCCCGCCAAAACGCGGCCGATGCTGCCTTCTACGAAGCGAAAATTGCCACGGCGCAGTTCTATGGGGATCACGTATTGTCGCAGGCGCCCGGGATGGCGCACTGCATCGTCCACGGTGCGGCAGGCGCACTGGCCGAGGGCGTGCTTTAGCATTGCATGGACACGCGATACCCGTGCCGCATCGTTTGTCTCACCGAGGAGCCCACCGAGGTTCTGTACGCGCTTGGGCAGGAAGACCGGATCGTCGGCATCTCGGGCTTCACCGTTCGCCCGGCACGAGCGCGCCGCGAAAAGCCGCGAGTCTCCGCATTCACCAGCGCCAAGGTCGATCGGATTTTAGCCCTGCAGCCGGATTTCGTAGTGGGCTTCTCGGATATCCAGGCCGAGATCGCGCAGGCGCTGATCAAGAGCGGGATCGAGGTCTGGATCAGCAACCATCGGTCGGTCGATGGGATCCTTGGATATGTGCGCCGGCTCGGCGCGCTGGTGGGCGCCGCCGACCGGGCTGACCGCTACGTACTCGGGCTCGAAGCACATCTCGAGCGCGCACGGCAAGCGGCCGCGCTGCTGCAACACCGTCCGCGAGTCTACTTTGAGGAATGGGACGACCCGCTGATCACCTGCATTCGTTGGGTCAGCGAGCTCATCGGCATCGCCGGCGGCGATGACGTGTTCCCCGAGCGGGCTCTTTGCCCACTCGGCAAGGATCGCATCCTCGGCGATGCGGAGGAGGTCGTACGCCGTGCCCCGGACATCATCCTGGGCTCATGGTGCGGCAAGCGCTTTCGCCCGGATCGGGTCGCATCCCGCATCGGCTGGGACGGGGTGCCTGCGGTGCGCGATGGAGAGTTGCACGAGATTAAGTCGCCGCTCATTCTGCAGCCCGGCCCGGCGGCGCTCACCGATGGACTCGATGCCGTTCAGCGTGTGGTGTTCCAATGGTCGGATCGGCAAGGCGGTGGTGGGGCGCGACCGTCCGCGCACTCGTCTTCCTGACGAGCGAACTCGCATCGCGGACCGGACCTGCGCCCGGACCAAGCGGTTAGAATGGCGCCATGCGGCGCGGTCGGCCGGAATGTTGCAATTTCTCACAGGCGAATTGATTGTTTTTGTCATCCGGGCCCCGGCAAGCTCCCACTATAGTTCTATAATCAAGGAACTCATTATGACGACGTCTAGTTTTGTCGGGGGCGGCTCATGAGCGCAACTACCCTTAAGTCGGCCGGTGCGCGGTTGCGGGCGGCGGTGGCGGAAGAGCATCCCTTGCAGGTGGTCGGGGCCATCAACGCCTACGCCGCGCGCATGGCGGCCGCTTGCGGGTTCAAGGCCTTGTATCTGTCCGGCGGGGGCGTCGCGGCCAACTCCCTGGGTGTTCCGGATTTAGGGATCAGCAGCATGGACGATGTGTTGATCGACGTGCGGCGCATCACCGATGCCTGCGAGCTGCCGCTGTTGGTCGACGCGGATACGGGCTGGGGCGGCGCCTTCAACATCGCGCGCACCGTCAAGTCATTCATCAAGTTCGGCGCCGCCGGTTTACACATCGAGGACCAGGTGCAGGCCAAGCGCTGCGGCCACCGTCCGGGTAAAGAGGTCGTGTCGCAGCAAGAGATGGTCGACCGGGTCAAGGCCGCGGTGGACGCGCGCACCGATGCGGGATTCGTGATCATGGCGCGGACCGACGCGTTGGCGGTGGAGGGGATCGATAAGGCCATCGAGCGCGCCGTGGCGTGCGTCGAGGCCGGCGCCGACATGATCTTCCCCGAAGCCATGACGGAGTTGGGGATGTACCGGCGCTTCAAGGACGCGGTCAAGGTGCCCATCCTCGCCAACATCACGGAATTCGGGCACACGCCCTTGTACACGCGCGACGAGCTGTCGACGGTCGGCGTCGACATCGTGCTGCATTGCTGCTCGGCCTACCGGGCCATGAACGCCGCTGCGCTCGCCGTCTATGAGGCCATCCGCCGCGACGGCACTCAAAAGAACGTGGTCGACCGCATGCAGACGCGGGCGGACCTGTACAAATTTCTCGACTATCACGCCTACGAAGCCAAATTGGACGCGCTGTTCGCCGAGGGGAAAGGAACATGAACATGACGGATCCTCAAGTGGTGGCTTTCAAGCCCAAGAAGTCGGTCGCCTTGTCCGGCGTCACCGCCGGCAATACGGCCCTGTGCACGGTGGGCAAGACGGGCAACGATCTGCACTACCGGGGTTACGACATCCTCGATATCGCCACTCAATGCGAGTTCGAAGAGATCGCCCATTTGTTGGTGCACGAGAAATTGCCGAACCGGTCCGAACTCGCCGCGTACAAGACGAAGCTCAAGTCGCTGCGGGTACCGCCGCCCGCGGTGCTCACGGTGCTGGAGCAGCTGCCCGCGACCAGTCATCCCATGGATGTGCTGCGGACCGGGGTATCGGCCCTGGGATGTCTGATACCGGAAGCCGGCGATCATCCCATCGCCGACGCCCGCGGCATCGCGGATCGGCTGCTCGCCTCGCTCGGATCCATGCTGTGCTACTGGCATCACTACGCCACCGCGAAGCGCCGCATCGACGTGCAAACCGACGACGATTCGATCGGCGCGCATTTCCTGCACTTGTTGCACGGCCGCGAGCCCCCGGCGTCATGGGTGCGCGCCATGCACACCTCGCTGAATCTGTATGCCGAACACGAGTTCAACGCGTCCACGTTCACGGCGCGCGTGATCGCCGGCACGGGGTCGGATCTCTATTCCTGTATCGCGGGCGCCATCGGCGCCCTGCGGGGACCGAAACACGGCGGCGCCAACGAAGTGGCCTTCGAAATTCAGGCCCGCTACGCAACGCCGGATGCCGCCGAAGCCGATATCAGGCGGCGGGTCGCCGGCAAAGAAGTCATCATCGGCTTCGGCCACCCGGTCTACACCATTTCCGACCCGCGCAATCAGGTGATCAAGGAAGTGTCCCGGAGTCTGGCCCGCGAGGCCGACGACATGCGGGGATTCGCGGTGGCCGAGCGCATCGAGTCCGTGATGCACGAAGTCAAGAACATGTTTCCGAATCTCGACTGGTTCTCGGCGGTTTCGTATCACCTCATGGGGGTGCCCACCGCGATGTTCACGCCGCTGTTCGTCATCAGCCGCACCTCCGGTTGGGCCGCGCACATCATCGAGCAACGCGTCGACGGCAAGATCATCCGGCCCAGCGCCAATTACATCGGCCCCGACAATGTGAAATTCGTGCCCCTCGCCGACCGGCCGTAACGCCAACAAGATGCCGTAACGCCAACAAGATAAGGAATCGCCCGTCTCCATGTCACACGATATCAAGTCGGCCGAACGGCCCGCGCCCGACCACATCCTCACCGCCATCGCGGACTATGCGCTGAGCTACGACATTGCGAGCCCCCTGGCGTATGAAACGGCGAGCTACTGCCTGATGGACACGCTGGCCTGCGGCTTTCAGGCGTTGAAGTACCCCGCCTGCACCAAACTCATGGGGCCCGTGGTGCCCGGTGCCACCCTGACCGGCGGAGCACGGGTTCCCGGAACGTCCTACGAACTCGATCCCATCAACGCCGCCTTCAATATCGGCGCGATGATTCGCTGGCTGGACTTCAACGATACGTGGTTGGCGGCGGAATGGGGCCATCCGTCCGATAATTTGGGCGCCATCCTGGCGGTGGCCGACTACCTGTCTCGAAGCGGCAAGGCGCTGAAAGTGCGGGATGTGCTCACGGGAATGATCAAGGCGCACGAAATTCAGGGCGTGCTGGCGTTGGAGAATAGTTTCAATCGCGTCGGTCTCGATCACGTGCTGTTGGTGCGCGTCGCCTCGACTGCGGTGGTTACGGCGATGTTGGGCGGCACGCGCGACCAAATCATCAATGCCGTGTCGAATGCCTGGATCGACGGCGGTGCGCTCAGGACTTACCGGCACGCTCCCAACACCGGTTCACGCAAGAGTTGGGCGGCGGGCGACGCCACCAGCCGCGCCGTGCGGCACGCGCTGTTCGCCCTGAAGGGCGAGATGGGCTATCCGTCGGCCCTTTCCGCGAAAACCTGGGGCTTCCAGGACGTGCTGTTCAAAGGCAACGCCCTGAAGCTTCCCCAGCCCTTCGGCAGCTATGTGATGGAAAACGTGCTGTTCAAGATTTCCTATCCCGCGGAATTCCATGCGCAGACGGCGGTGGAGGTGGCGATGACGCTGCATCCGCAAATCAATGCCAAGCTCGACCAGATCGAACGGGTGACCATCGAAACGCAGGAACCCGGCGTACGCATCATCGACAAGACGGGACCGCTCGCCAATCCGGCCGATCGCGACCACTGCATTCAATACATGGTTGCCATACCGCTGTTGTTCGGCCGGCTGACGGCGTCCGACTACGAAGACGCGGTCGCCAACGATCCGCGGGTCGATGCGCTCCGCGCCAAGATGACGGTGAAGGAAAACACCACCTTCACCCAGGAGTACTACGCAGCCGACAAGCGCTACATCGGCAATGCGGTACAAGTCTTTTTCAAGGACGGGACGTCGAGTCCGCGCGTGCAGGTCGACTTTCCCATCGGTCATCGAAAACGCCGTGTCGAAGGCATGCCGGTGCTCGTGAAGAAGTTCGAGGCCAGCGTTGCCGCGCACTTCGGCGTCAAACAAACCGAATCCATCAAGAAGATGTTCGCCGATCAAGCCGCGCTCTCGCCGATGCCGGTCAGCGATTTCGTCGCCAAATTGGTGAGCGCCGGCTAGCTAGGAGAGGCGGGGTACCTACGCGAGGCGCCGCTACAGCAGCGCTTGATACACGAGTGCGCGCAGCAGCGGGCGATAACGCGCCCGGCGCTGCACGTTGAGTTCCTGCAGCATGAAAACGACGATCAAGTCTTCCGCGGGATCGACCCAGAAGTAGGGGCCCAGCGCACCGCCCCAATAGTAATCTCCCGCCGATCCCGGTACGCCGCTCAAGGCCTCTTGCAGGCGCACTCCCAAACCCAGCCCATATCCCTGGCCCAGTTGCGGCAGCGGCGCGGCGGTGCCGAGGTCGGCCGTGTTCGGGCCGAAGTTCAGATTGGCAGGCAGATGATTGCGGACCATCAATTGCGCCGTCTTGCGCGCCAGCAGCCGAACGCCGTCAAGCTCGCCACCGTTGCGCAACAGCCCTGCGAACCGTGCGTAGTCCGCGGCCGTCGACAGCAATCCGCCGCCTCCCGAAAACCATTTGGCGGGCCGTGCCGGATCATAGGGGATGACTGCAGGAACGGCTCCGGGCGCGGATTCGCGCTGCGGCTCCGCCAGGGTGTGCAATGACTCCGCCTCAATTCCAAAGGCGGTATCGCGCATCCCCAAGGGTATGGTGATGTGCTCGGCGAAGAAGCGATCCAGCTCCAGGCCCGACACGACTTCGACCACGCGGCCCAGTACATCCGTCGACATGCCGTACTCGAACGTCGTGCCCGGCTGGTAGGCGAGGGGCAACTGCGCCAGCTTGCCGACCATTTCCGCATTGGTTTGCTGGTTGTCGATGAGATGCGCGGCGCGATAAGCTCGCTGGACGAGGGAATTGCCGAATTGTCCGTACGTGAAACCGGCGGTGTGGCGCATGAGATCCTGCACCGTCATGGGCCGGTGGATGGATTCCAGAGTCAGACGCCGGTGGCCGGTGGACGACTCGGCCTCCTCGAGGCCGACTTTCACGTCGCGCAATTCCGGCAGGTAGCGCGACACCGGGTCCGTGAGCAGCAACTTTCCCTGTTCCAACAGCATCAGCGCGGCAACCACCGTGACCGGTTTGGTCAGCGATGCAATCCGAAACACGGAGTCGAGCTGCATCGGCCTGTGTGAATTGCGCTCGGCGTACCCGAATGCCTCGAAGAATGCCAGCCTTCCGGCTCGCATCACGAGCGCCACCGCTCCCGGAATGACCTCGGCGTCGACGTCGGCGCGCAACGCGGCGTCCAACCTCTTCATTCCGATCGGCGAGAAGCCAGCGGCTTCCGGTGTGGGCGCAGCGCCCAAAACGGAGGAAAACGACGAGGCTTTGGACATGCGGTATGGAAATGGACGCCGGGTGGTGGACAAATACTTCAGGCAACAAAAATAGTGCCTCGCAGGCACACATTATGACGCATCGTGCTTGCCGACGCCCCTTGGGCTTCGGGATAGTGTCGCTATGCAGCCCGCCAACGGTCCAGAACTGCCGAACAATGGCGCGACTGCGCAGCCGCAGGGAGTCGCCGCGGCGGTTTCGTCCGCGGACGACGATCGGCGCGAGCGGCACGACCGGCGCCACCGCGTCTGGTGGTCCGTGGTGTACGGCAGCTTCAATCCGAGGCGCCGGCGAACATCACGACGACTGTTGGAAGCCCGCTACCATTCGCTCGATTGGCACGACGCCCATCTGTTGGCGGTGGCCATCGGCATCTTGTTATTGAGCGCGGCGGACGCATTAATGACCATAAGGCTCTTGGATATAGGAGCCGACGAGGTCAATCCCATCATGGCGGCCGTGGTCTACCGGAGTGCGGCCGTGTTCGCCACCGTCAAGATGACGCTGACGGGAATGGGTGTGATCGTCATGGTGATGCTTGCACGCTACCGATTCATGCGAATGGTCCGGGTCGACGTGGTGATGTATGCCGTTCTGGTCGCCTATTCGGCGCTGCTGACGTACGAATTCTGGATGCTGCGCAAGCTCATCGACCCCTCGGACGTATTGAATTTGTAGATCCGCGTCACATTCCATATTACGTCACATTGGTCTAAACTAGGGGCTAACGCAGAATAAGCGCATCTCCCCCCATCACCTTGACTTAATTGAGGTTTTTGCAGACACGTCAGTCATGAGCCAATCACTTGCAGACCAGCTGGCCACCACGGCTCTGTCCGGCGGGAACGCCGGGTTCATCGAAGATCTCTACGAAAAGTTTTTGCAGGATCCGGCGTCGGTCGATCCGGCGTGGGCAAAATATTTCGAGAAACTGAGGGGCGGTTCGACCCGCGAGATCGCCCATGGATCCGTCCGTGAGCGATTGTTGACGCGCCAGGAGCGGCCGCCTGCGCCGTCACCCGTGTCGCCCGGCACGTCCGCGGCCGGCGACGTGGCCAGCGCCAAACAGGGTGCGGTGTCGCGCCTGATCCAGGTATACGCTAATCGCGGACATTTGATCGCCAACCTAGACCCCCTGGGCCTGCAGGAGCGCGCCCAGCCATACGTGCTCAATCTCGAGTACTTCGGATTGTCCGATGCGGATCTGGAAACCGAATTTTTCACCAACAGCCGCAATGCGGCGATCCCCGGCCGCAGCAAGCTGAAGAACATTCTGAATACGCTGAAGTTCATTTATTGCGATACGATCGGCGCCGAGTTCGCGCACGTGTCCGACAGCGAAGAGCGCATCTGGCTGCAGGACAACTTTCAAACGCAGCGGATGCAGCGACGGTTCACGGTCGATGAGAAGAAAAATATTCTGTGGCAGTTGACTTCCGCGGAGGGTCTCGAGCGCTACCTTCACACCAAATACGTCGGTCAGAAGCGCTTCTCGCTGGAGGGTGGCGACAGCCTCATTCCGCTGCTCGATGACCTGGTGCAGTACGGCGGCAACGCGGGGGTCGAGGAAACAATCATCGGCATGGCGCATCGCGGCCGCTTGAACGTGTTGGTGAATCTGCTCGGCAAATCGCCGAAGGACTTGTTCAACGAGTTCGAGGGTCACTACGATCTCGCGAAATTGCGCGGTTCGGGCGACGTGAAGTACCACAAGGGTTTCTCGTCCGACCTCAAGACGAGCTCGGGCAATGTGCACGTGGCCTTGGCGTTCAACCCGTCGCATCTCGAGATCGTCAATGCCGTCGTCGCAGGATCGGCGCGGGCACGGCAGGAACGCCGCAGCGATGCGAAAGGCGACAAGGTATTGCCGGTGCAGATCCACGGCGATGCCGCTTTCGCGGGGCAGGGCGTCATCATGGAGACGCTGCAGCTGTCGCAGGCGCGGGGTTTCTGCACCGGCGGGTCCGTGCACGTCATCGTCAACAATCAGGTGGGATTCACCACCAGCGACCCGCACGATGCGCGCTCGACGCTGTACTGTTCCGACGTCGCCAAGATGGTGGAAGCGCCGATTCTCCATGTCAATGCGGACGATCCCGAGGCGGTGTGCTTCGTCACGCGCTTCGCGCTCGAGTATCGGATGAAGTTTCACAAGGACGTCGTCATCGATCTGGTGTGCTACCGGCGCCATGGTCATAACGAGGCGGACGAGCCGGCGGCGACCCAACCCTTGATGTACCAGGTGATTCGCAAGAAGCCGACCGCCCGGCAGATCTACGCGGACAGGCTGGTCGCGGAGGGCGTGCTGAGTGCCGCCGACGCCGCGGCCATGCTGGACCGGTATCGCAACGGGCTGGACGAGGGCAAGCCTCAGGCGCGCGCCGCGCTCGGGTTAATCGGCAACAAGTACACCATCGACTGGAGCGAGTACCTGGGCGCGGATTGGTCCGAGCCCGTCAAGACCGCGGTCGACATGGGCCGTCTGAAGGCGCTCGGCAAGGCGATCACCTCCTATCCGACGGACTGGAGACTTCATGCACGCGTGCTCGCCATCGTGCAGGCACGCGAGCGCATGGTGGCGGGCGATCTCGCTCTCGACTGGGGTTGTGCCGAGAATCTCGCCTATGCGAGCCTCATTCAGGAGGGGTATCCGGTACGCCTCACCGGCCAGGACAGCGGGCGCGGTACGTTCTTCCACCGGCATGCGGTGCTGCATGACCAGGCCACGGGACTCAGGTACGTCCCGCTGCAACATCTTGCCACCAGCCAGCCGGCGTTCACCGTAACGGACTCGGTGCTGTCGGAAGAAGCGGTCATGGGATTCGAATACGGATTCTCCACGACCGAACCGCATTGCCTGACGATTTGGGAAGGCCAATTCGGCGATTTCTGCAATGGGGCACAGGTCATCATCGACCAGTTCATCAGTTCCGGCGAGGCCAAGTGGGGGCGCCTCTCGGGGCTGACCCTGTTCCTTCCGCATGGGTACGAGGGCCAGGGTCCCGAGCATTCATCGGCACGGCTCGAGCGTTTTCTCCAGCTGTGCGCCGAATACAACATACAGGTCTGTGTGCCCTCGACGCCCGCGCAGATGTTCCATCTACTGCGCAGACAGATGGTGCGGGCGTTGCGCAAGCCGCTCATCATCATGACGCCGAAGAGTCTGCTGCGTCACGCCTTGTCGGTGTCGCGGCTCGAGGAGCTCGCCTCCGGCGTCTTTCACAATGTCATCGACGACGTCGACGACATCAAGCCGTCGGCCGTGACGCGCATCGTCTTGTGCACCGGCAAGGTGTATTTCGACCTGTTGAAATCCCGGCGCGAGTCGAAGGTCGACACCGTCGCCGTCGTCCGCCTCGAGCAGCTTTATCCGTTTCCATCCGACGAATACGAAGCCGTCATCCGCAAGTATTCGAATGCACGCGAAGTGGTGTGGTGCCAGGAAGAGCCCCAGAATCAGGGCAGCTGGTACCAGATACGGCATCGGCTGCAACTCCCGTTGAGCGCCAAGCACGAACTCCTGTATGCCGGACGTGCCGGCGCCGCGGCGCCCGCCACCGGCATCGCGGCGCTGCACGAACAACAACAGAAGAATCTGGTCACCGCCGCCCTGCAGGGCACGCCGCCGGAAGAGGCTTCCCGACAAACGATGCGCCTGTCGACGGCTCACACTAGGACCGCTTAATGACTATCGAAGTGCGCGTGCCACAGCTGCCTGAATCGGTGGCTGATGCCACGCTCGTCTCTTGGCATAAGAAACCCGGCGATGCCGTGGCCCGCGATGAGAATCTGGTCGACCTCGAGACCGACAAGGTGGTGCTCGAGGTACCCGCCCCGGCGGCCGGCATGCTGAAGGAAATCAAACTGGGCGACGGCACCACGGTCACGAGCGGACAGCTGCTCGCGGTCATCGAGGAGGGCGCGACGGCCGTGCCGGGCGCCAGTGCGCCCGCCATCATGGCCGCTTCGAGCGGCGCCACGACATCTGCGCAGGATGCATCCGGTGTGAAGGCCCCGGCATCCGGCGCGTCCGCCGCCGCCAAGTTGAGTCCGGCCGCGAAGCGCGTGGTGGAGGAGAACAAGCTCGATCCGAACGCGGTTTTGGGTTCCGGACGCGACGGACGCGTCTCGAAGTCCGATGTGGTGAATTACCTCTCTGCCAAGGACGCGACGCCTCAGCAACTCAAGGCGCCGCCTCCGGCGGCCAGGACGCAGCCGCCCGCCGGATCCCCTGCAAGGATTCCGGCGGGCACGCCGGCCGCACGCGGATCGCGGGCCGATCAACGTGTGCCGATGACCCGGCTTCGGGCGCGCATCGCCGAACGCCTGGTGCAGGCCCAATCCACTCAAGCCTTGCTGACGTCCTTCAACGAAGTGGACTTGAAGGCCGTCAACGAATTGCGGGGCCGCTACAAGGAGCAATTCGAAAAGCAGTACGGCGCGAAGCTCGGGTACATGTCCTTTTTCACCAAGGCCTGCGTCGAGGCGCTGAAGAAATTTCCATCCGTGAATGCGTCGGTCGACGGCAACGACATCGTGTACCACGAATACTTCGACGTCGGAGTCGCCGTGTCGACGGATCGAGGCTTGATCGTTCCGGTATTGCGGGACGCGGACCTCATGAGCTTTGCCGATATCGAAAAATCCATCGCGAATTTCGCGGGCCGGGCCCGAGCGGGAACCATCACGATGGAGGAATTGACGGGCGGCACGTTTACCATCACCAATGGCGGGACCTTCGGTTCGCTGCTGTCGACACCCATCGTCAACGCCCCGCAAAGCGCCATCCTCGGCATGCATAAGATCCAGGATCGCGCGGTCGTGGTCGACGGCCAGGTGCTGGTTCGTCCGATGATGTATATCGCGCTCACGTACGATCATCGGATCATCGACGGCCGCGAAGCGGTGCAATTCCTGGTGACGGTGAAACAATGCCTCGAGGATCCCGCACGCATGGTGCTGCGCATATGAGTGACAACAAATTCGACGTAGTCGTCATCGGGGCGGGTCCTGCCGGTTATCCCGCCGCCATTCGTGCCGGGCAGAACAAACTGAAGGTCGCCTGTGTGGACGAATGGAAGAACTTCGACGGCACGTACGCGTTCGGCGGCACCTGTCTGAATGCCGGTTGCATTCCGTCGAAGGCGCTGCTCGAATCGTCCGAACTCTTCCAGCGGGCGAAGGATGAGTTCGGCATTCACGGCATCAAGTTGGGCGATATCAAACTCGATCTCGCGGCCATGCAGAAGCGCCGCGCTTCCATCGTCAAGACCATGACCAACGGCATCCTGGCCTTGTTCAAGGCCAATGGCGTCGTCGGCATCCAAGGTCATGGCCGGATGCTCCCGGGCAACAAGGTGGTGGTCACGGGCCCGGACGGCTCCGAGCGGACCTTGGAAGCCAAGAGCGTGGTGCTGGCATCGGGCTCTACTCCGATCCTGCTGAAGACCGTTCCGCACGACGGCCAATACATCGTCGACTCCTGGAATGCGCTGGAATTCGATGCGGTGCCGGCGCGTCTGGGCGTGATCGGTGCCGGCGTGATCGGCCTGGAATTGGGCAGCGTCTGGCGACGGTTGGGCAGCGAAGTGACCGTGCTCGAAGCGCTGGCCCAGTTTCTCCCGATGGTGGATCAGACCATCGCGAAGGAAGCGCAGCGCCATTTCAAGAAACAGGGACTCGACATCAAGCTCGGCGCCAAAGTGTTGAGCGCGGCCGCGAAGGGCGGTGCCGTCGATGTCGTGTATGCCGACGCCCAGGGGGAGCATACCCTGCAAGTCGACAAATTGGTGGTCGCGGTCGGACGGCGGCCGTTCACCGAGGGCCTTTTGGCGGACGGCACCGGGGTGAAGGTCGACCAGCGCGGCTTCATTGAAGTGGATGAGCATTGCCGTACCAATGTGCCCAATGTGTGGGCGGTGGGCGATGTGGTGCGGGGCCCGATGCTCGCGCACAAGGGCAAGGAAGAAGGCGTGATGGTCGCCGATTTGATCGCCGGCGGATTCGGAGAAGTTAACTACAAGGTCATCCCGTCGGTCATCTACACGGCGCCGGAAATCGCCTGGGTGGGACAAACCGAAGAAGAGGTCAAAGCCGGCGGGCGTCCGTACAAGGTCGGCACGTTTCCATTCGCGGCCAGCGGCCGGGCGCGCGCCATGGAAGCCGGGCAGGGCATGGCGAAGATCGTGTCCGCCAAGGATGACGACGAAGTCCTGGGCGTGCACGTGATCGGGCCCCTGGCGGGCGAGCTCATCGCCGAAGCCGTGCTCGCCATGGAATATTCGGCCAGCACCGAAGACATCCAGCGGACCATTCATGCGCATCCCACGTTGTCCGAAGCCATTCACGAAGCGGCGCTGGCGGTGGACAAGAAGGCCATCGACGGGATGAATCGCTAGCGCGCCTTCCCACCAGCACGCCGAAGAGGGGTGTCAGCAACGACAGCAGCATCAGCCGCGACGTCAAATAATGCCGCAGCAGCCAGAACCAGACGAGATAACTGATGATCGAGATGAACAGCGTCTGGAACGACAACGACAGGATCGCCGCCCCGGAGAGAACCAACCCAGTCTGTCCGGTGACCGAGGCGAAGGCAAACAACACCAGGGTTGCAACGCTCACCTGGTAGAGCACGGTCTTGGCCGTAGTGGCGCCGCCAACGCGTCCTCGGCGCAAAACGACATTGGTCA
>Ga0137418_10003702_pt1 | contig 14063 bp, 10 predicted proteins | sample CZODoug3_1_2_16f_FD_122242 | JGI IMG/M metagenome (GOLD analysis project Ga0137418, IMG submission 122242) | Vadose zone soil fungal communities from Angelo Coast Range Reserve, California, USA - CZODoug3_1_2_16fungal (Hybrid Assembly) | ecosystem: Environmental > Terrestrial > Soil > Vadose...
GACCGCATGATCCAGCGGCTGGAGCGGATGGGCATCCGCGCCGATCGCGCGCCGGACGGCACCTTCTACGTCTGGGGAAACCTGGCGGGGCTGCCGCGGCCGCTCAACGAGGGCATGGGCTTCTTCCGCGCGGCGCTGGAGCGGAAGGTGATCACGGTCCCGGGCGAGTTCTTCGACGTGAATCCGGGAAAGCGCCGCAGCCGCAGGGCATCCAGGTTCCGGAGCTACACGCGCTTCTCCTTCGGGGCGCCGCTTGCGCAGCTCGACCAAGCCCTGACCCGAATCGAACAGCTCGTGCTGTCATCGCCCGGCTAACCGTTCCCTTCATCCCACCAAAAGTAGACCGGCGCAGATCAAACGCCGAGCACGCCGAGGTTTGCGGGGTTGAAGCAGCTGTCGCGGGCGGGCTGGCGGGCGCTGGGAATCTCCGATGTTGGGCGTGACTGCGCAGCAAACGTTGGAAGACCTACATTCCCCTTGGACACCTGAGGGGGGGACATGCTTGGCCTGGTCGCGGCGCTGCTCGTGGGAGCGCCGCAGAATGTCATCAGCGCAGGAGGCGGAAATGCGCTGACGCTGCCCGCCGCGCGGCACCTCGTCAGGCTCGACCCCCAGAACGGCAAGCCGGCGACCTGGCTCCTGGCCGTCCAGCAGGACGGCGCCGACGGGCACTGGCTCTCCATGTATCGGAGCACGGACGAGGCGCAGACCTGGTCGTGGTACGCCCCGATCCAGGACGCCTGCTGCGAGCGCGATACCCCGGATCTGGTCCAGGTCGGCATGGACGTCGCCCTGGCGTTCTCGTACGAGGGCCCGGACATCTTCGGCTCCACCGCGCACGACGTGTACTTCCAGTGGTGGCGCTGGAACGGGAACGCGGACTGGGTGCCACAGACCCCGGTCAAGGTCTTCGATTCCACTTCGAGCGCGACCGCATATCTGCGCGCCGAGCTGGCGGTCGATTCGCTCGGCCGGATCTGGATGTGGGCGCAGCGCCTGAACGCCGACGGCACCTTCACGATGGTGATGTCGGTCAGCACCGACGGGGGCGCCAGCTTCCAGGCTCAGCCATCGCTGGACACCTTCGCCAATCGCCCTGGGGGCCGCATCCTGCGCATCGGCGGCAACCGCTTGATGCTGCTCTACGGGACGCACAGCACGGACCCTGCCTACATGCGGCTGCGCAACGATTCCGACCCGCTTTCGACCTGGGGCGCGCGGCAGGTCGTCCTTCCGGACGGCATTTACCATGGCGCGGCCTTGAGCGCGGCCGGCGACGGCAGCGGCGGCGTGCATCTCGTCTACAAGGACGTCTACGAGCAGCTCTGGTACAGGAGCTGGAGCGGAACCTGGAGCGCGCGGACACTGGTGGAGAGCAGCGCGGATTGGGCGCTGCAGCCGGCGATCACACGGGTGGGCGGTAGCCTGGTGATCTTCTGGAACCGGGCGATCTCGTCGAACACGTCCTACCAGTTCTACTCTCGCGTCCTGGAGAACGGGACGCTGGGCAGCCCGCAGCTCCTCGACGGCAATGGCGGGTTCAAGGGGTATCCGGCTGCGGTCGAGTCGCTTCCCACCACCGTGCCGCAAGTCCCCTGTCTCTACGGCAACACGCCGGATGCGAACAGCACCGGCAGCGTGGCCCTCGTCTTCGCGCCGACTCCCAACCCGACGCCTCCCCCTCCGCCGCCTCCTCCTCCCCCGCCCCCTCCGCCGCCGATCTCCGGAACGCTGTTCTCCGACGACTTCAATCGGACAACCGGGATGGGCCCGGGGTGGCGCGTGCTCGCCGGACTCTGGGTGACTCCGGGCACGCGGGCGGAATCCGACCTGGACGGCACCGACCTGGTCGTGGTGCAGGCCTTGAGTTGTGCCGACTGTTCGGTTCAGGCGCGCGTGGTGAATTTCGCGGCGGCTGAGGTCGCCCTGACCTTGCGCCAGAGCGCGGCGAACGACCGCTATGACGTCGCGCTGCTGGGCAACGGGCGTCTGCAGATCCGGCGGATTGTCGGCGGGACCACGACGGTCCTCGGCGACGTGGCGAGCGGCGTGGCCGATCTGGGGAGCTGGGCCACGATTTCGCTCAAGGCCACTGGTGCGGGTCCGGTGCAGCTGGTCGCGTCCGTGAACGGGACGGCAATGCTGACGGTCAACGACAGCTCCGCGTCGGCGATCGTTGCTCCCGGGACCGCGGGCCTGTCGACGACCCTGGCGGGCATCTGGTTCGACGACTTCATCGTCACCGGATTCGGCGGCGGAGGAGGGGCCCCCGATGGTGGCGTTCCGGACGCGGGCACGCCCGACGCGGGCACGCCCGACGCGGGCACGCCCGACGCCGGACCGCCGGACGCCGGACCGCCGGACGCCGGACCGCCGGATGCCGGACCGCCGGATGCCGGACCGCCGGACGCCGGACCGCCGGATGCCGGACCGCCGGACGCCGGAACACCACCGCCGACAGGCGTGCTGTTCAGCGATGATTTCAACCGGACCCTGTCCAACGGCTTGGGGCCGAGATGGACCATCGTCTCGGGCGCCTGGCGCGACGACAATCGCGCGAACTCCGATCTGGACACCCTGGATCGCGCTTCTCCGACCGGCGTCTCCTGCGCGGACTGCCGTCTCGATGCGAAGATGGTCAACTTCGCCGGTGGCGAGTCGATGCTCGAGCTCCGCTCTTCCGGCAGCGACCGCTACGCGCTGGCGCTCACGGCCAGCGGCACGCTGGAAGCGAGGCGGTACCGCGCAGGCGTCGAGACGGTGCTTGGCAGCGTCTCCAGCGGCATTCCCGACCTCACCGAGTGGCATTCGTTCTCGTTCGCCGCGCAGGGCTCGGGCCCGGTGATGCTGACGGCCTGGATCGATGGGGTCCCGAAGCTGAGCGCGACCGACAGCAGCACTTCGGCGCTGGCGGCCACCGGCGCAGCGGGCATTGCCGCCACGATGTCGGGAATCCTCTTCGACGATTTCACCTTGACCGGCTCCGGCGCGGCTCCACCACCGGCGGACGCCGGAACGCCGGATGCGGGGCCCCCGGACGCCGGCACGCCCGACGCGGGAACACCCGACGCGGGCATTCCGGATGCGGGCACCCCGGACGCCGGAATCCCGGACGGAGGAGCCTCGCTCGACGCGACCATCACATATACGGAGACCGGATTTGATCTCCTGGCCGTCGATCCGGCGGGCACGGCGTACGGCGTGAACCTGAACGGGAGCAGCTCGGACATCTGGAGCACGGTGGACGGGCGGAGCTGGTCCAAGCGCGGCACCAACGGGAGCGGCGCCTCCTTCTCGGTGATGACGGCGTTTTCCGACGGAACCCTGCTGGCCGATGTCTCCGGAGGCTCCGGGCACGCGCTGGCGCGGTCGACCGACCATGGCGTCACCTGGACGCAAGTGCTCGACACGGGCGTCTACCGGACCTTGACGCCTCACAGCTTCGCCGAGCTGGACGGTGCCGTGTACTACGTCGAGTACCAGTTCTTCACCGGCGCCTCCACGCCCATCCGCCTCTGGAAATCGCTCGATCGCGGGGCGACCTGGAGCGTGAAGCTCACCTTCCAGGGCCACCGGCACGCCCACGGACTGATGCCCGACCCCTCGCGGCACGCGCTCTTCGCTTTCTTCGGCGACTTCGACGCGCAGTCGGGCCTCTACCGGTCGACCGACGGCGGCTCGAGCTGGACGATGGTCATCGGAGGGATCCAGGCCGGCGACATCGTCGACGGCGTGGTCCTCTCCGACGGCTCCTTCCTCTGCGGGCAGGACGTCAGCTATCGCGGCTCCATCCCGGATACGCCCCAGATCGCGCGCATCGCGCCTGACGGAACGGAAACGGACTACCTGCAGCTGCCCTCGGCGAGCTACTCCACCCACCAGGTCTCGACGGGCGGTTTCGTAGTCGGCGCCACGCACGAGGAGTGGTCCGACGTCGAGCCGCCGGGCTGGAACCGCGGGTCGCTCTGGGGCAGCGGCGACGGCGTGCACTGGCAGAAGCTCCTCGAGGTCCCGCAGCTCGTGTCGGGCGACGACGTCCGCACCGACGTGTACTGGGAGCTGGCGACCGGAGAGCTGGTGGTCAGCGTGATCAACGCCAGTGGCTTCGGTCCGGGCGGGCGCGGGTACATGCTGCTGCACACGACTCGCAGGTGATCCTCATCGGCCGGCCACCTCGTTGACGGCGGTGGTCGGGCGTTCGCCGCGCAGCACCCGCTCGACTTGCTCCAGGGCGATCCGGGCCATCCTTTCGCGCGTCTCCTGCGTGGCGCTGCCGAGGTGCGGCAGCAGCACGACGTCCTCGCGGCCGGTCAGGCCCGGGTGCACCGCCGGCTCGTTCTCGAAAACGTCGTGCGCCGCGCCGCCTAGGTGCCCGGCCTCCAGCGCGGCAACCAGCGCGGCCTCGTCGACGATCGGCCCGCGGGCAGTGTTCACCAGGAAGGAGCCGCGCTTCATGCGCAGCAGCTCGGCCGGGCCGATCAGGTGCCGCGTCTGCGGATTGAGCGGGCAATGGATGGAAAGCACGTCGGACTGCTCCAGGAGCTCCTCCAGCGCCACGCCGCCGCCGCGGGCGTTGAAGAGCACGCGCATCCCGAACCCCTCCGCGCGCCGGGCCACCGCGCGGCCGATACGGCCGTAACCGAGGATCCCCAGCGTGCGGCCGCGCAGCTCGCGGCCGAGCAGCATGGTGGGGGCCCAGCCGCGGAACTCTCCGGCCCGCAGCATGCGCTCGCCTTCGCGCAGGCGACGGGATAGCGCGAGGATCAGTGCCCAGGTGAGGTCCGCGGTGGCGTCGGTGAGCACGTCCGGCGTGTTGGTCACCCAGACGCCGCGCGCGCTGCACGCCGGGACGTCTACGTTGTCGTATCCAACTGCGTGGTTGGCCACCACGCGCAGGCGAGGTGCGGCCTCGAGCAGCTCCTTGTCGACGCGATCGCCGAGGATGGGCAGCAGCGCCGAAGCGTGGTGGACGCGCCGCAGCAGCTCGTCGCGCGGCAGGGCCAGCTCGGAGTCGTACTGATCGATCTCGATCCCGGTCCCGAGCACGCTTCCGGGCGCGAGCGCGAGCCGGCGGGTGATGAAGACGCGCGGTTTCTCCACGCCGGATCTCTACCACGCGGGCTCTTGACGGCGTCGCGCCGTGGAGCAAAGTGCGCGCATGCTGACCATCCGTTCTCCCGCGTTCGCGCAGGGCGGCGAGATCCCCCGCATCCATACCTGCGAGGGGGACGACGTCTCCCCCGCGCTCGAGTTCGCCGGCATTCCCCAAGGCGCCAAGAGCCTGGCGCTGGTCGTGCACGATCCCGATGCCCCGGACCCGGCCTCTCCGCGCATGGACTACGTGCATTGGGTGCTCTACAACCTGCCGCCCGACACCAAGGGGCTGCCGCAAGGAGTGTCCGAGAAGGCGCTGCCCAAGGGCGCGCTGCCGGGCCTGAACGACTGGAAGAAGACCGGCTACGGCGGTCCCTGTCCTCCCATCGGGCGGCATCGATACTTCTTCGTCCTCTACGCCTTGGATACCGTTCTGGACGACCTGGGCAGGCCCACGCGCCAGGAGCTCGAGCGCGCATTCGCCGGCCACCTCCTGGCCAAGGCGGAGACGATGGGGACCTACCAGAAGACGGGAAAGTAAGTAGCCCGCGTCGGTCAAGGCTTTCGCAGCTCGATCAGGCGGGCGGCCGCCTCGTTCGCGGCCCGCCGGGCCTCCTCCGCCTTCGACCTCGCCTTTTCAGCGGCATCCCTGGTTCTTTCCGCCAGCTTCTCGAGCTGCTCGGCGCGGCCGGCAAGCCGCTGCGCCACGAGCTGAGCACGCGGGATCTCGCGTTCCCGCAGCAGGCGATCGCGCCTCTCCTGGAGGAGCCGCTTCTGCTCCTGGGCCCGGGCTTGGAATATCTGCTTCTGGGTCGCCGCTCTCGACACGACCGCCGCAACCCCCGCCTTCGGCGCGACGGCGGCGGGCTTCGCTTTCGGCGCGATCACCGCCGGCCCCGAGAGCAGCGCGTCGAAGCCGGCAGGCGACAACTCGCGCTGCAGCGTACCTTCGCGCAGAGCCTCGGGGTCCGTCGAAGCCGCGGTCTCCAGCGTGTCCTGGATCCGCCGCTGCTGCTCGAGGGTGAGCGCGAGCCCGGCGCCCGCGGCCACCTGCTCCGCCTCGTCGAGCAGGCGGTGCATGGCGTCGCGCTGCGAGCGCATCGCCTCCCGCAGCTGGTCGCCCGCGCGTCCTTCCACCTGCGCCCGCCGCGCTTGCTGGGTCGAGTCGATCAGCTGGTCCACCTGTGAGCGGGCACGGCCTCCGAGCTGGTTCACGATCCAGAGGGCGGCGGAGGGGCGCCGCCGCCCGGCGATGCGCCGGGCGCCCTCCTTGTCGCCGGCGGCGCGCAGCTGGTTCGCGAGCGCATCACGCGCCTTCACGAACTCGTCCGGGGGAACGTTCGAGAGCGGGTCGCCGGCCGCCATCCGGCGAGCCTACACGGTTCCGCCGAGATTGAGCGTCTCGCCGATGGCGGGGATGTTCAAGCGATGGGGAGGCAGGGCGCGCCGCGCCCACTCGGAGCGGAGCCGTTCCGGGGGCTCGAGGAGCGGCTCGTCGGTGAGCTTGAACGTGCCCCAGTGCATGGCGACGAAACGGCGGGCGCCCAGGTCGACGAAGGCCTGCACGGCCTGCTCGGGGTTCATGTGCTGCTTCTCCATGAACCAGGCGGGGTCGTAGGCGCCGATGGGGAGCAGGGCCGCGTCGAGATCCGGAAAGCGGGCCCCGATCTGCGCGAAGCCGTCGAAATAGGCGGTGTCCCCCGAGTGGTAGATGCGCGAGCGCGAGCCCTCGATCACGAATCCGCCCCAGAGGGTCTTGTTCACGTCGAAGAGGCCGCGCCGGCTCCAGTGCTGCGAAGGGACGAAAGTCACCCGCACCCTCTCGGTGATCCACTCCGCGTCCCACCAGCCGAGGCCGCGCACCGACATCGGCAGTCCCTTGCCCAGCCCCGTTCCGGTGACCACTGGAGCGCCGACCGCGAGCACCGAGGGGCGATCGAAATGATCGTAGTGGCTGTGAGAGACCAGCGTCGCGTCGATCCGCGGGAGCTGCGCGGGCCGCAGCGGCGCCGGCACGTTGCGGCGGATGACGTAGGAGATGCGCTCGCTGAACACCGGGTCGATCAGGAGGGAGGCGCCGTCGAGCTGCACGAGCCAGCTCGCATGACCGAGCCAGGTGATGCGCGCTGGCTCGCCGGGTGCCGGCGCGTTTGCCAGCAGCGCAGGATCGGGCGCGATCGCGGGCACGGCTGCGGTGGGCGGCGTCCGGCGTCGTCGGCCGTTCAAGCGATCGAGCACCGCCCAGCGGAAGACCATCCTGCCGGCATTGGGACCGCTACCGTCGAGGTTCGCGAACCGGGGCATGATTCATTGTAGCGCGCGCTCGCGCGACTCCGCCTCGACTTCCCAGGGTTCACTCGAAGCGGAGGGCCTCGATCGGGTCGAGGCGGGATGCGCGCAGGGCTGGATAGAAACCCGCCACCACGCCGGCGAGCCCGGCGGCGAGACCGAGCGCCGTGCTGTGAGTTGCGCTGGGGGTGGTGTGGCTCGGTCGCGGCTGGGGCGGCTGCCCCCGGAAATTCCATCGGGCCGCTTACGGTGGGAAGCGGCAATCCACCATGCGGTGTAAACCTCAATCCCGGACCACTGCAAGGGCAGCCTTGGGTGTCTTCGGCACTGGTGAGTTTCTTCCGTCCTTCAGGGTTGAATCCATCGCTGGCAAATTTTTTGACTGCTATTGGGGCAGGCGGCTGCGTTGTTCTAGCTAACCAAGTTTTGGGGGCAGTCGGTCTCAATGGTACGTGCGATTCCTCGACCCTTTCCAGTTGCGTTCCATTTAGCGACATGCCTGCCAACTACTCCAATGGCAGTTCGGTGTATCACGCATTGACGGCAAACCTGCGCAAACGCTTCGGACATCACTACGAATTCCTGGGGTCATACACGTGGTCGCACTCCATTGATGATTCATCTGATCTGCAGACCTTATTACTTCCGCAGGACAACCGAAACTTCCGCGCCGAACGCGCCAACTCGCTGTTTGACCAGCGACATCGGTTTGTTTTCAGCGCCGTGCTTGCTTCACCCGGAAAGTGGCGTTCGGAAGATGGCTTCCATAAGTTCCTGGCCGATTTCACCCTGGCGCCAATCTTTGAAATTTCCTCGGGCCGGCCGTTCAATATTCTGAGCAACCAGGACACGAACAACGATCAATCGAATCAGACGGACCGTCCATCCGTCGGGGGCAATGGAACGCTGTGCGTGCCGGGCCTGGCTGGCTGCACTCCTTTGATTACCAACGGCGTATTTTCAGTCGGTGACCTGGGACGCAACATGGGCATCACCCACAGGTTTTCGTCCGTCGATATGCGCTTGACGCGTGCACTCAGGATCGGCGAGCGGTTAAGGTTGGACATCATCGCCGAAGGCTTCAACCTCTTCAATCGCTTTAATGAAGCTTCGGCGTCGCCTTTCTTCGACGACGTCAATTCCTTCAACAAGCGAGCGGGCAATGGTCGTTATTACAGCCGACCCACGGCCGCATTTGACCCGCGTCAGTTCCAGTTTGGCTTGAAACTTAACTTCTAAGAAGAAAACGCGTAAGTCGCGAGCTTGCGCCAGCTATTAGAAATCGAGCGGTCGGTGCTCCTGCGGGCGCAACGGCCGCTTTTTTTCTCTCGTCTGAATGGACCTTTCGGGCAAACCTCGCCCGCGGCCATGGCATCCGAAACACAGTCTGCGGATTCTCTCCCGGTGACGATTTGAAAACAATCGTGCAAATCTGAAAGAATCACACGCATGAAGAGCTATTTACCCCTACTATTGTTGACGATGTGTGTCACGTTGGCAGTTCCTGCCACGATTGACGCCCAGTCTTCCCGGCCACGTCGGGTTAGTCCCCCCGACACATTGCTGGGCCCTGAGCCGAAGTCACCGCCAGCCACCGATAAGAACGCGCCCTTGCTGGACGTAAAACCCTCGAAGCCGGTGGGCAGTGCGCCGGTCTCTTCGGACACGACTCACGCCTATCAACTTTTTCAGCAGAAGCAATATGAGGCTGCTGCCGCGGAAGCAAAACAAATCGCAGCCGCCGATCCGACGAATGCCGAAGCCTGGAAGCTGGCGGGATTTTCCGAATTCTATCTGAAGCAGTACGCCGAGGCGTCCGATGACTTGCAGAAGGCGCTGGACCTGCAGCGCGCCGCCAAGCAGGAAGATTCCCACACAGTCGATGCCCTGGCTGAAAGTTCAGTGCTGGCGGAGAGATTCGCTCAGGCGTTGCCCTTACTCGTGATCGTGACCACTCGATCCGTGGCCAAACCTGACGCGCGGTTTATCTATTATCGCGGGCTGGCGGAATTCAAAACCGGAAAGGTTGCCGACGCTGAGCGCTCGTTCAACGCCGCAGTCAAAGCCAATCCAAAGGATGCTGCTTCGCTTCTGTTCCTGGGCCAGATAGCCTTGACGCGAAACGATTTGGACACGGCGATTTCGACTTTGAACCGCGCCACGTTGAATGATACGCGACTGGCGTCTGCCTGGTATCTATTGACTTCGGCGTATCTGCGTCGGGCTGTCGCTGCGACGGACGAGGCAAAGGCCAGCGCCGATTATCTGGGCGCGGTGCGCAGCGGCGAAGCGCTCACGCGTTTGCGCTCAGACGAAGAATCGTTAGGGCTTTACGCGCGCGCACTGTTTGGGGCCAAACAATATGCGCGGGCCGCCCTGGCCCTGGAACGCGCGGCGGCCAATCCGAACGCGAGCGGCACAACGCTTTACCTTTTCGGGCTGGCGAATTCGCGCGCGAACAATTTTCCCAAGGCGGTCGCGGCCCTGGAACGGGCCCTGGCAAAATCGCCGGCGGACATAAACATCTATCGCGAGCTGGGCTACGACTACGAAAAGACGAAGCAATACGCCAAGGCGTTCAGCCTTTATCAGAAAGCGCTGGAAACAGCACCGAACGATGCCGATTTTAAAGAAGCGTTGGAACGCGTTCGGCCCTTTGCAAATCAATAGGGTTCGATTAGCATCGTCGCCATGAAACGGTCGAACCAACAAAAAATTGCTTTAAGAGTAATGGCGACCCTGATTACTTCGGTGTTTGCCGTCGCTGGTTTTATCGGGAACGCCAGCGGCGCCACCTGGAACCGCATTGAACCTTTAAAGTCTCGCCGCGCCGATGTGGTGAAAATCCTGGGACAGCCCGCGAGCGAAAGCCCCGACGGGGTCCTGCGCTTTACCGTCGCCGGCGGATCAGTGCAGGTTAATTTTGTGGACGAAAAGTTTGTGACGGTGAAGAAGCTCAAACCGGAACTCGTGGGCACTGTGCTGCAAGTCATTTTGCAGCATGAACATTCCTCGGACACACCTGAGTCGATGAAGCTGCTGAAGAACCGTCAATTCGTCAGTGACAATGTGCAGGGGGTTTCGGTTTTTCGGAATGTCAAAGACGGCATTGTCTATACCTTTATCGCCGGCACGCTGAAGACGACTCGATATACTTTCGCGGACGGTCAGTTGTTGCGCGCTCGCCGGTGAGGCACCCGATTTTCCGATTGCGCTCTTGAGAGAATCTTCCTCAAAAGAACTTCCCTTCGGGCCGAAGAAATGGAGACTTACCCATGCTTAAACGATCCAGATTAGTAACCATGGCCGCCCTGATCATGGTGTCGGCCTACGCTGCGCCCGGACAGCGGCCGCGTTCGACGAATCAGGACACAGACGGGACTGCGAAGACTACCACGCCCACGCCTTCACCCGCGCCGCAGACTGTCAAAGCCAAATACGAGGGCGGAGTCTTTGGATACAACAAGAAGATGGATGGCACGCTCAACTTTGACGACACCAACCAGCGGCTCGTGTTTCGGAATGAGAAGCAGAAGGAACTGCTCTTTATTCCCTACAACGCCATCACCGGAGCCTATGGCGACACTCATTCGGTACGGCCGGCTGCGGCGAGCGTCCTCAGTAACGTACCGCTATATGGAATTCCTGCCGCCTTCGTCAAGACAAAGGTGCGTTACCTGACGCTTCAGTACGACGATCCCGATAGCAAAGTCACCGGCGTCACCAGTTTCAGGTTAGAGAACAAAGACATACTCGATGCTGTTTTGAATAACTTGGCCGCCAAAGCTGCGCTTACCCCTCGCGGTGAAATATTCGTTAAGAAGAAACCATAGCGGCTACACTTTATTTACACTCGTAGTTCGTCGCCCGCACTTCACTCCGTTCTTCGATGGGTTTAGACTGCTTTCGAAAGCAGTCCAATGTCCGCAGTCGCCAATGTCGAACGAAAGATTCGGCGCGTCGAGGGTTTCGACGTGCGCATTCTGCACCTGCGTGGAGCGGATGTGCGTGGTGATCGGATGGGATTGCCACAGTATGGGTTTCGGCATGCCGCCGCCGACGACTTTACGGTCGAGCATTGGAAGGAAACCAGATTTCGTCCTTCGTTTCCGGGATTCGAGGTGGATGTGCTGGATGGGCGCGGACGCTCAGTGCAAGGCAACACCAAGTTAGCCACGGTGAGATCGAGCTATTGAAGACTTGCAGTTCGGCCGCAACTACATTCGGGCGGCCCCGGTTCCCTGGCCCCCGGACGGGGCCAAATGTTTATAGAACGCTCGTATGAAATAAAGAGTTAAGAAGCTCCTTTAGGAGCGGAATGTTAGACCTCATTTCGCTCCTAAAGGAGCTTAGTTTGATTTTGGACTCCGGAAGCTACAAACATCTCGCTCCTGGCGGAGCGAAACCTTAAACATGCCTGGCCTGCTGTACTGACGAGACTGCGCTGCCAGCTTAAACCCTACTTTACAATCATAAACTTCGCTGTCCGGGTGATCGCTTGTACCCCGACGCGATCATGGACGCGAACTTCGATCTGATACTCGCCGGGACCCAAATTTCGCGAATCAATCAAACGAGCAACGGTCAGACGCTCTCCGGGAGAAGTTGATCCGCGCCGTTGACTAACGATTTCGGGGAGAACGATCTAAAGGGTCAGGGACTGGCTCCCGGCCTTTTCATCGGGAGCCAGCCCCCAAAGAACTACTGAGGCAGCACTGTGAATTTCGCCGTCTGCACCAGTGACTGTCCGCTGACACGATCGCGTACGCGAACTTCAATGCTATAGTCGCCGGGATTCAGATTGCGCGAGTCGAGCAAGCGGGCCAGCGTCAGACGTTGTCCAGAGTCGCTGTTACCACGCCAATCCTCAGCCTGTTTGAAAATCTCTTTGCCGTCTTTCATCAGGCCGTATTCGACGTCGACTGAAGGTCGCAGTGTGGTCTGATCGATTCCGGCGTTGTAAATCTGCATGTAGATGCCAATGGGCGAGCCGCGATGATAGGCACCCGACACGTTGGGAATCACCTTGACGTTACCGATAGTAAACATGCCCACCGCGGGTTGATCGCCGATCCCCTCCAGTTTTGAAGCCAGAATCAGTGTTGAGGTAGACAGTTTAGCCGGATCGTATTTGGGCACCTCGAATCCAACGTGGCGTACGCCGGTAGCGCCCGAGGCGATATCGCGAACGATTACGTCGACCCGATACCTGCCGGGCTGGAGCGCGACGGCCTTTTGATAGGCGGACTTGCGCTCTTTAGCTTCAGTCAGCTCCTGCGTGGTCGCCCTGGTGACAACCGGATCTTCAAAGATGCCCGCGCGACGCCCGGAGACATGCGTGATCTTTCCAAAGATATTAAGCTGCGCCTGTTGCAACCCGCCGCTATCCTGGAACACCAGGTTCTGATTGTCAGTTTGGATGGTAAAGGCAGTGATGACACGCTCGTCGGATTGACGGAAAAAATCTACCCGGACATCAAAGTTGAGCGGGTTGTCTTCGATGACCGGGGTATTCACAGCCGAAGCCAAATCATTGAATCTGATTTGCGGGGGCCGGCTTAAATCGGCGAGCAACTGCAGTCTCGAGAACGGGCTGTCTGACTCTCTGGTGTAATTCGGATTGCCAATGCCGCCCAGGTTACCAATGCGATCCCCTTTGTTAGACAGGCCCATCTGTTCCGCAAGCGTAAGACCCGCTCCCGGAACGTGCAGCATGGCGTCCTTCTCGTCCGGATTGCGGGCAATGCGATATTCGCCGCTGCCGGTCGGATCGACAAACTCGATCTCTACTCCCGAACCTACGCCGGGCAAGTAACGATAGAACCAGCGCTCAAAAGGATAGGTAGTCGTGGAACCGCCGCCCTCGTAGGATTCGCGTTGGTATGAGCCGCCCGAAGGATGCGTCTCGACCTCGTCGGGCTTGCCCCAGGTGATGTAGATACGACCACGATCGGTTTTCCAGCCCGGAATGCCGGACGCGTAATGTTCGTTGGCATAGGCGATGCGCTCGTAGTACTCCTCGCGATATTCGTTTTCGTCCGTGTCCGGATCGGGATCGCGCCGGCGCCAGAATTCTTCGATGAAGCGCTCGCGCTCATCGTCGGTTTCCAGTTTCTTGAAAGCCTTCCGTTCTTCGTCAGTGATTATGTAGGCGACGTCTTTGTCCAGCCAGTCTTTGTAAGCCTTCTTAAGCTCCGGCTTTACATTGCGCGGCTTCTCGGACGGGTCCTGACCCTGGTCCTTCTTGCTCTTTTGGGCCAGGGCCGATGGCACGGCAAAGGCGAGCGCTAAAAGAGCGACGGCCAGACGGCCCGATCTGCGGTATGACATAACGAAATTACTCCTGCTGAAGCTTTGGAAAAAAGTTAAAGGTTGCGCGCTCGTTTCGGGCTGAACAATTATGCGGACTCTCGGAATCTAACCACGAATTCTAGATTTGGTCCGAACCAGAGTCAAGATGCCGTCAAAAGGGAAGACAGTTGTCCCCTTTTTGGGACTGAAACCGGAATTTTCCATTCGTCATTTTCCATTTCACATTGGTCATTGTCGTTGGGCCGTCTTGTGGGGAATCTGATGGGAAATGAAAAATGGCAAATGACATATGGAAAATGGGTTGCTTTAGGCCGCCCGGCGCTTGCGCCCGCAAAGCCAGGCTACCAAAATGGAAATGACGTATAAGA
>Ga0137418_10003703_pt1 | contig 14058 bp, 14 predicted proteins | sample CZODoug3_1_2_16f_FD_122242 | JGI IMG/M metagenome (GOLD analysis project Ga0137418, IMG submission 122242) | Vadose zone soil fungal communities from Angelo Coast Range Reserve, California, USA - CZODoug3_1_2_16fungal (Hybrid Assembly) | ecosystem: Environmental > Terrestrial > Soil > Vadose...
GTTTCGCCGTGCGCGATTTGCCAGACAAATTCGCCTTTATCGAGATTGATTGCCGTAATCGTTCCGTAAGGCGGCTTGATCAGCGGCAATCCGTCAACGTCCATACGAGTGAAACCGCCGCTGGCAGGTTTCTTCGGCGGCCTGGGGGAATCGGCTCCGGCATTTTCGCCCGGACCGTGGAGAATCTCGACTTCTCTCCCGGCCGTCCCTGCGATGTAAGCGATGTCGGAGACTTCTTTGGGAGCGGCGACGAGCCCGATCGGCTCGATGCACGAGTTGCACGCATAGACATAAACGTTGTGCGTTTCGGGATCGTAGGACCCGCCGGGCCAGTTTGTGCCGCCGGAGGCCGTCCCCATCGTGAGCGTGCCGAGCGGGCCCTCCAATTTGCTCACGGTCGGAGGTGTGTAGACCGGGCCTAAATGATACTTCGAAGCAATTTCTTTTGCGCGTTCGCGAAGTGCGGGCGTGAAGTCGATCAAGTCGTCGATGGAAACGCCGTTGCGGCTGTAGGCTGGCGGCTTCGTGGGAATCGGCTGAGTATGAGAATACCATTCGCCGGGCACGTTGCCGACTTCCACGGGGCGCTCGGGAATCGGCCAGATGGGCTTGCCCGTCACACGATCAAAAACGTATAGAAAGCCCTGTTTCGTCGGCTGAGCCACAGCTTTGACCGGCTTCCCGTCGACGATAATGTCCGCAAGAATGGGCGCAGAAGAAATATCCATGTCCCAGAGCGGATGATGCACCAATTGGAAGTGCCACTTGCGCTCTCCGGTTTTCAAATCGGCGCACACCAGGCTCTCGCCAAATAAATTGTTTCCCGGGCGGTGGCCGCCGTAAAAATCGCTGGTGGGCGACTCCACAGGAAGGTAGACCAATCCGAGCTGTTCATCCACGGTGATTTGGGTCCACACGCCGGTGTTGCCGGTATATTCGGCCGAGCCCTTGTCCCAGGTGTCGTAGCCAAACTCGCCCTTCTTGGGGATGGTATGGAAAATCCAGAGCCGCTTGCCGGTTCGCACATCGAATCCCCGCACGTATCCCTTGTTGTTGCGCATACTTTTCGGCGTCATGCCCTCGCGGAAGGCCGCACCGATGATTACGGTGTCTTTCGCGACCACGGGCGCAGACTGAATGCCGATTTCTCCCGTAGTCAAATCCGGAAAAATGTCCTGATCGTCATTCAGCTTCAAATCCACTTCACCGTTGTCTCCGAAGGAAGGAATCCGCACGCCGGTCTTCGCGTCCAGACAGATGAGACGAAAGCCCGGCGTCACATAAAAAATTCGCTCTTCCTTGCCGTCGGACCAATACGCAAGTCCGCGGCCCGAGAGTTGCCGCGGGGCGGCGGCGCCGCGCTTTCCCTCATGCTCGCCATGAATCCAAAGCAATTCACCAGTGGCCGGGTCCAACGCAATCACGGCGCGCCGCGATCCCGCCGTGGCGTACAAAACACCGTTCACCATGAGCGGCGTTCCTTCGAGCTTGTACTCCGGCCGGTCACCGAAGTTGTCGGTCTTGATGCGCCAGGCGATTTCGAGGTCGTTGAAATTGGAAGCGTTAATCTGGTCCAGCGACCGGTATCGAGTCCCTGCGAGATCGGCGCCGTAGGAGGGCCACTCCGTGTCCTTCGGATGAAACTGAGGGGATGCAGCGACAGGCAAGCACAAGCCTCCTGCAATAATCAAAAACAACAAAGTGCCAAGCTGTTTCGATTTCTTCTCGCGCATTTTTGTTCCTCCCTGGCAGGAAGCCCGCGGAAGTCTAAGTCAGTGAGGTCAAAGAAACAATGTTTCGTTCGGATCTGGAGCACGCGGAAGAATCAAGGATGCGTGTTCGGAGGGCCCTGCTAGAATGCGCGCTATGCGTTCCCTTTTGCCATTTCTGCTTTCGCTGTTTTCTGGCGCTGCCGTCCAAGCTCAGTGGTGGAAAGTGCAGACCAGTGGAATTGAGAGCAACCTGCGCGGAGTCAGCGTTGCAAAGACGCGGGATGCAAAGGGCGCTCCTGTGCCGGTCGTTTGGGCTTCGGGCTCAAACGGAGTAATTCTGAAATCCGCTGGCGAAGGCAAAACATGGAAGCGGCTTCACGTTACCGGTGGTGATACGCTCGATTTTCGCGGCATCGTCGCCTTCGACACCAGCACGGCTTATGTGATGTCCAGTGGCGAAGGCGACAAATCGCGTATCTACAAGACAACCGACGGCGGAGAAATTTGGAACCTGCAGTACACGGATAAGCGCAAGGAATTCTTTCTCGACTCGATCGCCTGCCTCTCGGAAACGAGCTGCTTCGCTCTCGGTGATCCCATTGATGGCAAATTTCTATTGTTGGCGACAACGGACGGCGAACACTGGAATCCGCTCCCCAGCGGCAACATGCCGATAGCACTGACCGGGGAAGGCGCGTTTGCGGCGAGCAATACTTGTCTCGTAGTTTCCAGGGAGGAGATTTTCTTCGGCACGGGTGGTCCCGCGGCGCGAGTCTTTCACTCCACTGATTTGGGCCGCACCTGGAGTGTCTCGGAAACCCCCATTGAAAGCAGCAAACCCTCCGCCGGGATCTTTTCCGTGGCACTAAGCGGCAGCAATCTGATCATGGCGGTGGGCGGCGACTACAGGGAATCCGGCCGCCCGTACCGCGTGGCCGGTTATTCAGCCGATGGAGGCAAGACCTGGCGCCTCGCTGCGCAGCAGCCCGGCGGCTACCGTTCCGGCGTGGCTCCCGTCGATGATGGGCGGTGGGTGGCCGTCGGTCCCAACGGCGAAGACATCAGCGGTGATTCCGGGGCCCATTGGAAGCACACGGATTCGCTGAATCTCAATGCCGTGGCTCTCCTGGACATTCGGACCGGCTGGGCCGTTGGACCCAACGGCACTATCGCGCGCTTCGTCAATCACTATCAATACGAAATTCATGATCGCCATCCACATGGCCACCAAGAGCAGGCTGCCCCGCCATTGCCGATTAATTAGACAAGGTATAATCTCCCGCGTTGAAAACGAGACGACGATCCCCAGCTTCTGTCTCGGCACGAAAATCCTTTGCGGAGGTTGCCATGCAGAATCCTTCAAGCTCCAAACCTGACCGTTTCGAAGACGAGCGCGAGCAAAGCCATTCGAATACCCCGTCCTTTGTCTCTCCGTCGGACCGCCGCACTTTCCTTCAGGGCGCTGGCGCCACCGCTGTAGCCGGGGCGGCGACGCTTGGCTGGCCCGCCTGGGCGCGCAGCGCAATGGCTGCCGGCGATCTCGACGCCATTCGCGCAGAGATCGAGAAGCGCCACGACGAATCCGTGAAACGCCTGCAGGATTGGATCCGCCAACCCTCCATCGCCGCCGAAAACCGTGGCATGAACGAGGGCTGCGAGATGATGATACGCATGCTGCGCGAAGCGGGATTCCAGCAAGCGACGAAAGTTCCCACGGATGGCCAGCCAGGCGTCTTCGCCACTCTGGATGCCGGCGCTCCGCGCACGCTGGGCCTTTACTACATGTACGACGTGAAGCAGGCCGATCCCGCCGAGTGGTCTTCGCCACCATTCGAGGCAGCCCTCGTGGACAAGCTCGGACTGGGAAAAGTCGTCATGGGCCGCGGCGCCGTGAATCAGAAAGGTCCGGAAGCATCGTTCCTCGCGGCACTACACGCAATTCGTGGCGCCGGAAAGAAGCTGCCCGTGAACCTGGTATTCGTGGCCGAGGGAGAAGAGGAAATCGGATCGCCGCACTTTCCGCAAATTGTGCGGCGGCCGGAGGTGATGGCCGCCCTGAAGAACTGCCTCGGAATTTTCATGCCAAGCGCCTCGCAAGGTCTCGACGGCGAAGTCACCATGACGCTGGGCGCGAAGGGAGTCATCGAGTGCGAACTGATTTCCAGCGGCGAACGCTGGGGCCGCGGGCCGCGCAAGGACGTGCACTCCAGCAACAAGGCGCGCCTTGACAGCCCGGCGTGGCATCTCGTCGAAGCACTTACAACCCTCGTTTCGCCCGACGGCAACGACCCCGCCATTGAAGGCTTTGCCGATAAGGCCCGTCCGGTTTCCGAAGCCGAGAAGAAAATGATCGCGGAAGCGGCGCGCCGCTTGAGCGAGGCGGAAGCGAAAAAGCTTCTGGGTGTGGAGCACTGGGTTCACGACGTGAGCTGGCGCGAAGCGCTGGAGCTGCTGATGTCGCGACCCACGGTGAACATCGAAGGCCTCGTCGGCGGCTATACCGGCCCAGGCGGAAAAACCATTCTTCCCGGAAAAGCCGCCGCGAAGCTAGACCTCCGCCTCGTTCCGGACATGACCGCCGCCGATGCTCTCGCCGCGCTGAAGACCCATCTGGCGAAAAAAGGTTTCGGCGACATCGAAGTCCGCATGACCGGCGGATACGATCCCAATAGCACGGCCGCTGACGCGGCGCTGATCCGCGTCGAGACCGAAGTGTATCGCAAAGGCGGGATTGACCCGGTCGTTCTTCCGCGCAGCGCGGGATCGTGGCCGGGCTACGTATTTACCGGTGAGCCGCTCCACCTGGCGGCGGGCCCATTTGGCCTCGGCCATGGAAGCGGCGCGCACGCGCCCGATGAGTACTACGTGATCGAGTCGAAGAATCCCAAGGTCCAAGGGATGGACGGCGCCGTCCGCTCGTTCGTCGAGGTTCTTTACGGACTGGCACAATCAAGCTGAATCCGCTTCGCGTTGCGAAGAACGCGTCGATCCGATAGCTTCGCGCCGCCGTCTCGTTTTCGTTCAATAGAGATGGAAATAGCCGTCGCTCCGGCCCAGTCGCGCCGCAACACCGAACAAATCGGAAAGATGTTCCTCGTTCAGGACGGAGGATTTCGACCCATCGCTGAGAATGCGGCCTTCACGCAAAAGAATCACGCGCTCAATCTCTGGAATGATCTCGGATACGTGGTGCGTCACGAGCAAAATTCCCATCCCGGATTGCGCGAGCTGGCGCATCGTGTCCCGAAGCTGGAGTTGTGCGCCGATGTCCAGTGCGTTGCTGGGCTCATCAAAAAGCAACGTCTGCGGCTGATGCACCAGGGCCCGCGCAATCAGCGTCCGCTTGGCTTCCCCGGAAGACATTTCCGCAACAGCGCGATCGGCGAGATGCGCAATGCCAAGCCGTTCCAAAGTTTCCTCGGCCCGCGCGAGATGTTGCGGATCGGGATGATGGTGAGGAAAAATGCGCGTGCTGCTGAAAAAGCCGGAGAGGACTACGTCGCGGCCCGTGGAATCCGTAGTGCAGGACGCCAGCAGGTCCGGCGAGACGATTCCGAGCCGCGTACGCAATTCGAAAATATCCCATCGCTCGCGCCCGAGGATGGAAATCCGAGACCCTTCCCGCGCGAGTGGATAGCACTCCCGCGTTATGGTCTTGATCAGCGTCGATTTGCCGCAGCCATTCGGTCCCAGGATGCACACGTGCTCCCCGCACTCGATTTCCAGGTTAATGTCGCGCAGGGCCTCACGGTCACCACGCATTACCGTCACATGGGAAAGGGAGAGCAGTGGCGCTGGTATGGACTTCATCGTGGGCTCAATGGCGTTCACCTTCCGGCGGTAGCACGCTGGGAATGACAGCGTCATTTTAACTTAACAGATTAACTTGAGCGGGCGCAGGCGTGACGCAAGGGACCTCCAATCCAATGAGCGGAGGCGAGGAGGGACGCCGGGATGGGGCCCGGGCAAAGGCCCACGTTTCATTTTGAAACAGCGGCAGGGCTAAGACAGGGGCCGGAAATAAAAAGGAGGTGAAAACAGCTTCGTTTTCACCTCCCGGGGTGGGTGGGGTGTTGCATGACAACACTCTTTGCGGCTCAGCAGGCCTGCCCTGCCAGGCAGGTCTGCAGCCTCACTCGCGATTGTTTTTGCAATTCGTTAGGAGACTCACCACCAAAGAGCTTGTCTTTCTGCGGTTTGTAGCACTGCAAAACGCAGGTGTCAACGGTAAAAAATCAAACAGATCCATTGGATCTTCACTTCTTGCAGGTCCTTGAATGGCCGCGTCGCGTGGCCGATGCCGCCCGGAGCGCCGGCTTCAGCTTCTTTCCTTTGGCTTGTTCGTTTGGTCGAGGATTTCCCGCACCATCCGGCCGAGCGTCGTGGGGCTGTATGGCTTTTGCAGGTAGTGGGCGTTGGCAGAGGCGGGGGCTCCATTTTCCGAATCCTGCGAATACCCGCTGGTAAAGAGAATGGGTAAGTCAGCGAAGCAAGCAGTGAGCTTTGCCGCCGCCGCCGTGCCTCCTAGCTTGGGCATGACGACGTCCAGAATCGCGAGAGAGGGTGCTTCTTTTTCACAGAGCCTCAGGGCCTCCTCGCCATCGCAAGCGGAAAGCACGCGGTAGCCAAGGTTCATGAGCGTCTGCCGCGCCATCTCGCGGATGGATTCATGGTCCTCGGCGACGAGGACGGTTTCCGTACCGCGCATCTCCCCAAGAGCGGCGCGGAGGCTTTTGCGGATGACCCTTCCACGGGCATACCCTCGTGTGCCGGGAGGTAAACACGGAAGAGGCTGCCCTGGCCTGGCTCGCTGTAAACGTGAATGAACCCACTGTGTTGCTTGACGATGCCGTAAGCCGTGGCCAATCCCATGCCCGTGCCTTTGCTACGTTCCTTGGTCGTGAAGAACGGCTCGAAAATGCGCTCGCGCGTTTCGGAATCCATGCCCATGCCGGTATCGGAAACCGATAGCACCGCATAGCGGCCGGGCGTGACGTAGGGATAGAACCGGCAGTAAGAGTCATCCAGTTCCACCATCTCGGTCTCGATCAGTAATCGCCCTCCGCTGGGCATGGCGTCCCGCGCGTTCAGGCACAGATTCATGAGCACCTGCTCGAGTTGCGTCGGATCTGCTTTGACGGGATCGACCGCAGCGGTCATGACTTTGAGCTCGATGTTTCTCGCGATCACTTTGTCCAAGAAGCTGACTAGCCCGCTGGTGATGGCATTGATGTCCACGGCCTGCGGCTGCAGCACCTGGCGGCGCGCGAAGGCCAGTAGTTGGCGCGTAAGCGCGGCGGCTCGTTCGGCTTGTTCGCGGATCCGCGCAAACCGGTCTGCAATCTGGGGAGTGGCACGATTCTGCTCGAAACCGAGTTCTGCCCATCCCAGAATCGCCCCTACCACGTTGTTGAAATCGTGAGCGATGCCTCCCGCAAGCTGCCCGATGGCTTCAAACTTTTGCGCCTGCCGCAACTGACGCTCCATGGCGCGCAGCTCGGTCACGTCTTCAGCGATAATTTCGATGGCCCCGGCATGATCAGGGATGGAGAGAAGGCGGACATGGAGGCGCACGGCCACCAAGCCTCCATCGCACCGCCGCCACTCGCTCTCGGCACCGTGAACCTCTCCCTGTTCACGGCAGCCATGAGCTCTGCATGCTGTTCGGGGAAGCGAAAGACGTCATTTATCAGATTGAGCGCGTTTACATCCTGGGCGGCAGTGCAGCCGAGAATGGAGAGAAACGCTGGGTTTGCGTCCAGGAAGGTGCCATCCGCCGCCACGCGCGATATCCCGTAGATCGAATGTTCCACGAGGTCGCGGTTCCGCGCCTCGGATAAGTTCAGCGCCAGCTCCATGGCCTTCAAAGCGGCGAGGTCTTCGAGCGTGTCTGGTTTCATCGCTACCTCCTGCCCGACCTCCGCTGGAATCGCATTCCTTGAATCATGTTTCCTTGGCCACGTTGAGTGTCTTGCGGGAAGCTATCTGTCCGGCAGGTGGAACCGCCGGAAACCGCAGCCCGGCCTCGACAATGTCCAGGAGTTCAGAGAACGCCATGCTTTCTTTGGCAGACCAGAACCGCACACTCGTGCGAAGTTCCAGGGGGCCCCACGGGCCCATGTCGCGATTGAGCATGGCAATCCTCTTCTCCAACCGCTGGCAAAGCACCTGAGCGCTGGGTTCCGCTGCGTCCACGGCCAGCGCCGCGAATTGCGACTCGCCAAGACGGGCCACAATGTCCGTCCCTCGGAAACTGCCGAGCAGCATTGCCGCCACTTCACACAAGGAATTCTCGACGGCGCTGGGACCAAAATCTGCGCGCAGCTTGTCCAGATTTTCGATCCTCATGCACAGAAGCACGAGCGTGCTTTCCCTTTTCTTCGCCGTTTCCATTGCGGACTCCCCGAGGGTGAGAAAACCGTCGCGAGTGTAAAGCCTCGTGAGGGGATCGCGCAGGAGATCGGCCAGACCCTCAAGCATGTTGTGCTCCAGCGCCGCGCGAAGAGTGCGTTCAAGCGTCCGGGAGTCGATAGAGCCTTTAAGCAGATAATCCAATGCTCCTTGGCTCAGGCTGCGTACGGCAGAATTCTTGTCGCTGCTGTCGGCAAGAACGATCAGGGGCACCGCGGGCGCCGAGCGGTGCACGCGGCGCACGCCGTCCAGTGGATCGGGCTGCACAAGCGACAGACCGAGGAATATGACCTCCGGATTTACGATTTCGAGTGTGGCGATCAGCGTCGAGACCGAAGAAACGTTGGTCAATTCCAGACCGTCTTGTCCCTCCGTGTAGAGCGCGCGCAAAGCAGAGACGGTTTCATCCGGGTGAGCCTCTGCAAGCAAGACGTGCAGCTTCTTTTCGTTCATTCTCGCTCCCTCGCTTCCGTGGCGGATCGCAGAGAAAGACGATCGCGTTCTACAAGAGCGGCGATTGATTCGAATCCGGTAACAATCCGCGTGAGGCGACACTTCATCGCAAGCCGGCCGACTCACGAGACTGGAGAGGGCAGTCTTCTAGGTAAACTACTGCATTGGAAGGGGTTCGTTCATTCTGCCTTAGGGGTGGCAAGTGTCAAGCAGACTTCCCTGGGAGTGTCGGAAACGCTAAGAGGCCTGCGGGAGAGTTTGTGAGAACCGCAGGAGAAACGCCGTTAGTCCTGCGAGAAGACCTGCGGTGATGATTACGCCCTCCCAAACGATGCCCGTGGCCAGCACTTGCGGCGCCGGCGCGCCAAACGGCGCGAGCAGCACCACTAGTGCCGCTTCGCGGACCCCGATCCCGCCTTGTGTGATCGGCATCACAGCGGCGATTTTTGCAAGCGGCCACGCAAAGAGCCACACCCGCAGCGGCAGGCTGAGTCCACAAGCGATGCCCAGCAGAGCAGTGAGCACAACATAAGTGCCTTGCACGGAAGTTCCCAACAACCAGCCAAAAACCAGCCGCCAAGGACGGCGTGAGACCGCGCGAATCGCGTGACGCAGTTGCGCGAGCCTGCGCCGGATTCGAATGGAGCGCCCGCGCAAAAGCGGCCGGTGCAACGCTACAACAAGACCGAATAAGATTGCCACGGCAAGAACGCCCGCAAAGAGTACCCTCTTCGCCGGTACCTGCAGCGGAACCGGCAAGGACCTTGGCAGCAGAATCAGACCCAGCGAAACCAGCGTGAGCTGCGCGGCAACATCGAGAAAGCGGTCCGCCACATTTCCGGTGACCACCGCGGCTGGGCGCGGGCTGCGCGAAATTCCCACGGCGAGGCGCGCCACGTCACCCCCGATAATCGAAGGAAGGAACAGCGCGCCGAACAACCCGCTGGTGTAACACTGCGCGCTTGTCGCGAAATTAAGCTGTGCGCCCGCAGCGTTCACCACCGTGTGCCACTTGGTGATGCCTCCCGTCACAGCCACAAAATAAATCAGCAGCACGGCGATGAATCGCGTGAGTGGAACGCGAGCCAATGCGCTGCGCAGCGGAGCCACGGGGAGCAAATAAAAAAGAATTCCAAGAATCAACAGCGCCCCCGCCCAGCGCAGGGCAAGAAAAACCCAGCTCCGGCTGGACTTTCTCGGCTGGGGGTCTGCGGCCATTATCGGAGGATCGGTTTCCAGGGGGAGTTCATCACGAGCCAAAGATCTCGTTGATTTTTTCCGCCAGCTTGAAATCGTAGTCGCTGATGCCCTTCACGCTGTGCGTATTCAGGTCGATCACCACTTTGTTCCACACGTTGAACCATTCCGGATGGTGATTCATGGCTTCCGCCACGAGCGCGACGCGCGTCATGTTGCCGAACGCCGTGACGAAATCCTTGCAGGCAAACTCGCGGTGCAGCTTGCCGTTCACCACGCTCCATCCTGTGGCTTTGGGAAGGAGTGCGGTAATCTCAGGATCGGAAAGTTTCTTTGCAGGCATCTTGCATCCCTCCGGAATCGGTTGTCATCTTCCCAAGCCATTATGCGGCGCAAGCGCCGCGCCAGCAACAATTCCAGCGTGACTCGCGCGAATCGCGGGCCGTTCAATTGCCGAGAATGGTTCTTCGTTGAATGCGCGCCGGAATTCCATTATCGTAGGGGTTTCCTTTGAAGCCAAAATGCGGCTTGTGCGCGCATAAAACCGTGAGCGGAGAACGATGTGAAAAAGAAAATTCGCGCCATCCAATATGGTGTGGGCCCGATCGGCGCATCCATTGCGCGGCTGATGCGGGAAAAGCAGGCCATTGAAATTATCGGCGCCATTGATACCGATCCCGCAAAAGTCGGACGCGACCTCGGCGAAGTCGTGGGCGCGAAGGACGCGCCGTGGGGCGTGAGAGTTTCCGCGGAAGCAAAGGAAGTGCTGGAGCAGGCCGCAGACGTGGTTATCCATTCGACGTCATCGTCGCTCGCGAAAGTGATGGACCAGTTGCTGATGTGCCTGGAGGCGGAGTCGTGCATCGTTTCGACTTGCGAGGAATTGTCCTATCCCTTTCGGACGCATCCGGAACTGGCCGCGAAACTGGATACGGCGGCAAAGGAGTGGGGCGTGGCGCTGGTAGGCACGGGCGTGAATCCTGGCTTTGTGATGGACAAGCTGGTCGTCACGCTGGCGGCGGTTTCGCAACGCATCGAACACGCCAAGGCGCTGCGCGTGGTGGACGCTTCCAAACGCCGGCTGCCGCTGCAGAAAAAAATCGGCGCGGGGATGACCGTTGAAGAATTTCGCGCGCAAGTGAAAGCCGGCGTCATCAAGCACGTCGGCTTGCCGGAATCGGTGGCCATGGTGGCGGACAGCTTGAATTTGCCGGTGGAACAAATCATTGAAACGATCGAGCCGAAAGTTGCAACCGAGCGCGTGCAGACCGAATACCTGGCGGTCGAAGCGGGCCAGGCGGCCGGCGTGCACCAAATTGGGCGCGGCCTTTCGAAAGACGGCAAAGAGCTCGTCTATCTCGAGTTGCAAATGTATGTCGGCGCAAAAGACCCTGCCGATACGATTTTGCTCACGGGAGTTCCCAATATCAGCTTGATAATTCCCGGCGGCTCGCACGGCGACATCGCCACAGCTTCCGTGGTTGTGAATTCGATCCCTGTTATTCTCGACGCTCCGGCAGGTCTGCGGACCGCGCGCGACTTGCCGATAGGCTTCTTCTCACCAAACGCCCGGCCATAACCGCACGGATCGCTCGCTGCCTGCATCGCTTCCCACAGCGAAGTTACCGTCTCGCAGCAGCCTGCAAAATTTCTCCTCCACAAGGGACGAGCGGAGCGATGATGTGGGCAGGCGCTATGAAACTCACAGGCATCAAGCAATCTTGGATCATGGCCGGAAGCGTTGTCCTCGTCGTTGTCGGCCTCCTTTTGGCACAGTTCGTCATTGTAAAGACAGCGCAGTGGTTCAAAGAAGCGCGCGAACACCGCATCACAAAGGCCACCGATACCGTCACACCGGATCGTTTGATCGCGCGGTGCGGCACGCCGGCCGAGGACACGACCACGGACGTGTATCCCGTCGTCAAGCGCACCATGCGCTATAAAACCAGCGGCCAACAAAGTGCTGTCTTCACCTTCACGAGGACGGCCGACGAACCTCAAAACTGGGTGTTGCTCTCCATGAAAGACTCGGCGGGAGCCGCGGCGTACGAAACCCCCGAGGCGAAAATTTCTGCTCTTTCTTGTCTCGACTCCACCAAGTAATTGGCGCTTGAGGGGATGTCTATTTCGCTCAAATTACCTGTGCAATTGGGTCTAGTTGTGCTTCATGAACTCGCCTTTATGGCCGGTCAACGAGTTGTATAGCGTTTCGATAAAAGCATCCGTATTGACGAACTGACCTGAAAATTTTTCCCACGGCGCGAGGATTTTTTCCTGCTTCATCTGGTCCAGCGTTTTGTGGTCGTTGATGGCTTTCTGCACCACGGCTGAAGTTTCCTTCAGCATCTTGGTGAACGCGCGGACATCGTCAAGATTCGAGAGCGCGCCGTGGCCGGGGATAACTTTCACGTCCGCCGGCAACTGCGCGGTAGCTTTCTCCATCGCATCGATCATGCCCTGCACGCTACCGCCGCTGGCCACGTCAATGAAAGGGAAACCGTAGCGCACGAAATCGTCCCCCATGTGCACGACATTGTTTTTCGGAAAGAAGATGATAGAGTCGCCATCGGTGTGGCCGGAGGGAAAGTGCAGCGCGCGGATGTCTTCTCCGTTCAAGTGAACAGTGACGTCATGCTCGAACGTAATGATCGGCAGGGCCGCTTTCTCCGCGGGCTTCACGTCCATTTTGATCGAGCCGCCGTTGCCGGCCGTGCCGCCGGATTCGAGCCGCTTGCGGACATTGTCCTGCGCGATGAGCGTGGAGCCCGCGTTGCTGAAGGGCGCGTTTCCGCCGGTATGGTCACCGTGGTAATGCGTGTTGATGACGAAACGCACGGGCTTGTCCGTAATCTTTAAATCTTTCAGTGCCGCCTGGATTTTATCCGCCAGTGGAGCGAACTGATCGTCCACGATAACGATGCCGTCTTCGCCCACGGAAGCGGCGATGTTTCCACCCTGGCCTTCCAGCATGTAGATGTTGCCGGAAACCTTGGTCACCTTGATTTGCACCTTGGAAAAGTCCGGCTGCTGCTGGGCCGCTCCAGTTGTTCCGCAAGCCAGCGCCGCAACTACCAGTGAATGAACTATCCAACCCCGTGTCCTATTGCCCATTTCGCTCCTCCCCCTCGGCAAACAGCGAGAAATTCTATCACTCCAGGCGTTCTCCCGCCGCACATCGCAAGGGCCCTGCTAACGTGCGTTGGTGACGTTCGTCTATGCCATCGCGGGTCTATGTCGCCATGCGACATAGTTGACCCCAGTCGGAGAGAAAAAGGAGACACGATGATTCTCGATCACCCGGTTATTCCGCTGGTTGGACGGCTGATGATGACCTACATTTTCGCGACCAGTGGGATTGGCAAGATCTTTGGATGGTCCGGTAACGTGGCGTACATGAACACCAGGCACTTGCCGTTGATTCCGGCGCTGCTGGCGGCGGCGATGGTGATTGAAGTGGCGGGTTCAGCGTGTCTTGTGACCGGATACCAGGCGCGCGTCGCGGCGTTTGTAATGTTCTGGTACACGACGGCGGTGACGGTGCTGTTCCACAACTATTGGGCGTCAAGCGAAATGATGGCGGCAATGCAAGAGACTCACTTTCGCAAGAATCTGGCCATCATGGGCGGATTGCTGATGCTTGCCTACTGCGGGCCCGGAAAATGGGCGCTGGGCCGGCGCAGGGATTCGTGAAGCGCGGCGATTTTGTAAAGAAAGACGGCCTCCCAATTTGGATGTCACGAAGCCGGGCCGATTCCCTTCTAATAAGAAGCGAAGAAAGGAGAAACCCATGCTCGAAGTGATCCTGAAGCGATTTGAGCAACCGGATGAGATTCGGACGTTTGAAAAGGGCAGATTTGAACTGGTGCGGCTGCGCGGAATGACCATAGGGCGCGCGACGTATGAGCCAGGATGGAAATGGTCGGTGCATGTGGGACGTGCAGCGGGAGCGAAGAGCTGCGCGGTGGAACACGTCGGAATGGTGCTCTCTGGCCGCGCCACGGCGGCGATGGATGATGGCCGGGTGATCGAGATGAAAGCCGGGGACGTGTTTTACATCGCGCCCGGGCATGACAGTTGGGTTGTAGGAGACGAACCGTATGTATCAATTCATTTGATGGGCGCGGACGCATATGCAAAGGGAAAAGGTTGAATGCAAATAGAGGGTGGGGCCGAAGAGTGCACGGCTTGCCCGGCAGGGCGGGCGTCAATTCCTCTTGACTTTTCGCGTCTGCCAGTTACAATCCGGCCAAATCTTTCCCGAGGCTCAAGACCATTTAATTCTGAG
>Ga0137418_10003705_pt1 | contig 14052 bp, 12 predicted proteins | sample CZODoug3_1_2_16f_FD_122242 | JGI IMG/M metagenome (GOLD analysis project Ga0137418, IMG submission 122242) | Vadose zone soil fungal communities from Angelo Coast Range Reserve, California, USA - CZODoug3_1_2_16fungal (Hybrid Assembly) | ecosystem: Environmental > Terrestrial > Soil > Vadose...
GAAGCCGCGCGCCCGCTTGTAGCGCGCCACCGCGTCGCCCATCGTGTAGTTGCGCACATGGCCCATGTGGATGCGCCCCGACGGATAGGGGAACATCTCCAGCACGTAGTATTTCGGCCGCGGATCCTCGTTGCGGGTCGCGAAGATCGCCCGCTCGTCCCAGAATTTCTGCCAACGCGCCTCCGCGTCGCGGGCGTTGTAGCGCTCGGTGGTCATCGACTTGCAGTCATTGAATGGTTGCCGTCCGGCGTCAAATATGTGCGCCGACTAGGACATGAAAGCCGGCGGCCGGTCAACGGCTTGGACGGAATTCCGGCGTCACGCCGCCGGCATCAGGACGTCCTGGGCGGCGCAGATCGTGTTGCGGCCGCCGCGCTTGGCGGCGTAGAGGCTGCCGTCGGCGGCTCCGAGCAGGTCCTCCGGGCTGTTCGCCGTGCCCGGCGCGAACGCCGCGCTCGGCGTCAGCGCCGCGACCCCGATGCTGACCGTGACGTGGCCGCAGGGCGCGAAGCGGTGCGCGATCGCCAGCGCCGCCACCGTGTGGCGCAGGCGCGCGGCGGTTTCCAGCGCTGCCGCGAGGTCGGTGTCGGGCAGCAGCACCACGAACTCCTCGCCGCCATAGCGGGCCACGAAATCGCCGTTCTGGGTCGCGGCCGCCGCCAGCGTGTCGGCGATCATGCGCAGGCACTGATCGCCTTCGAGATGGCCGTAATTGTCGTTGAACAGCTTGAAGTGATCGACGTCGATCATCATCAGGGCGACCGGCCGCTTGAGCTCCGCGGCGCGCTGCCACTCCGTTTGCAGGCGCGCATCGAAGCTGCGCCGGTTGGCGAGGCCCGACAGGCCGTCGATCGACGCCAGCGCCTCGAGGTGGCGGTTGGCGGCACGCAATTCGCGGTCGCGCTCCGCGAGCTTGATCGCCATGTCGGTGAGCGCGGCGGCGAGCGGGACGAATTCCGGCGCGAGCTTGCCGCGATTGGGGCGCGCGTCGAGATCGCCGCGGCCGATGCGCGCCGCCGTGCGGGCGAGCGCCCGGATCGGCTCGACGATCAGCTGCTCGCCCCCATACCAGGCGGCCAGCAAAGTGAGGATGCCGAACAGCGCAAGCTGCAGATAGGCGATGCCGATCTCGCGATCGATGCGGCGCAGCGCTTCCGCCTCGTCGAGGCCGATCAGGATGCGCGCATCGGTGCCGGCAAGCCGCGTGAAGCCGAAAATACGCCGGACGCCGTCGAAGTCCGCCGCCGTCACGCCGCCGTCGGAGCGCCCGAAGACCTCGCGAAACAGCGGATGATCGGCGAAATTCTGTCCGCGCTCGCGCTGCTGGGGGAATTCCGCCAGCACGGTCCCGTTGCGGTCGAGCAGCAGCGCGGTCGCGCCGGGGCGCGCCTCGACCAGGGGCGAAAGCCGCCCGACCCATTGCAGGTCGATCGCCGCCACGATGATCGCATTGACATTGCCGTCTGTTCCGATTGTCGGGTAGGCCGCCATGACGGCCGGCTGATTGGCGGTGCGCTCGATCAGGTAATCGCTGAGCACGAAACCCCAGCTGCGGCGCGCCTCCTGGATATAGGGACGGTCCGAGACGTCGATGCCGACCGCGCGCGCGCGGGTCGAGCAGATGAGGCGGTCGTCCGGTCCGGCCACCGACAGCGCGCGGATCCACGGCACGTCGAGCGCGAAACCGGCCAGGAAGGCGGCGCAGTCCTGCCCGCTGCGGGCGAGCGTCGCATAGCTGCGCGCCACCACCGCCAGCACGGAGCGCGTCGCATCGATCATCTCGACCTGGGCGTCGGCGCCGCGCTTGGCGAGATCGAGCATGTCTTTGGACGTCATCTCGATCCGCTCGGTCCGGCCCGCCTCGAGCAGGCGGACGCGGTCGAACGTGAGCGGCACCACGGCGAGCAGCGCGAGCAGCATGAGGCGCGCGCGGATGCTCAGGCGCGGCATGGTGGTTTTGCTCATGGGGCGGCCGGGGATTTTTTCGAGCTTCATTGTTGTTCCACCCCTCGGCGCAGTGTACCGGGACGGGGGTGAAGATCCTTTTGGCGGGACCCGTAAAATTTGAGCTAGTGTCCCGATTCCGAAGTTCGCAAGCATTCGCCGCGGTCTCTGAGCGAACTTCGGAATCGAAAGGACACTAGCAACATTATGATGCTAGTGCCGCTTTTGAACCCGAAGTTCGCAACCGTGCACGCCGCGAAATCGTGCGAACTTCGGGTTCGCGGCACGAGTCCCGGCGCACAGCGAGTTTCGATGAGGCCGTCAGTGGAAGATTCACCTCGCGGGTCGCCGGCGGAGCGGCTGGCGGATGTCCGTCGCAGAATCGCGCAAGCCTGCCTGGAGGCCGGCCGCGATTCCGCCGCCGTCACCCTGGTGGCGGTATCGAAGACCTTCGCGGCCGACGCGATCGCGCCCGTCATCGGCGCCGGCCAGCGCGTGTTCGGCGAGAATCGGGTGCAGGAAGCCAAGGCCAAGTGGCCTGCCCTCACGGCGCAGTTTCCGGATATCGGTCTGCATCTGATCGGCCCGCTGCAGTCCAACAAAGCCAGGGAGGCGGTGGCGCTGTTCGGCGCCATCCATGCGGTCGACCGGCCGAGCCTGTGCGCGGCGCTCGCCAAGGAGATCGAGAAGCAGGCCCGGCATCCGCAGCTGTTCGTGGAAATCAACACCGGCGCGGAGCCGCAGAAGGCCGGGATCCTTCCCGAAGCCGCCGATGCCTTCCTGCGCGAATGCCGAGAGACCTATGGGCTCGGGATCCAGGGGCTGATGTGCATACCCCCGCTCGACGAGCCCCCTGCCCCGCATTTCGCCCTCACCGCCAAGATCGCGGCCCGCAACGGCCTGAAGCTCCTGTCGATGGGCATGAGCGCCGACTACGAGACCGCGATCCGGTTCGGCGCCACCCATGTGCGGGTCGGCAGCGCGATTTTCGGGGAGCGAGGGTAAGCCCAAGCCCCGGCCTCATGGTGAGGAGCCGCGCGTAGCGCGGCGTCTCGAACCATGCGGCCGGCCCCCGGCCGCCCATCCTTCGAGACGCCCGCCTTCGCTTCGCTTCGGCGGGCTCCTCAGGATGAGGAGGGATGAAATCATGGATCAGTTCAATGGCTTAAATTACTGAATCACAATTCGGGTCTTGGGCCCTGCCCGCTCCAGCAGCCACCGCAGCCGTGGCATCGCCAGCGCTACGCAGCCCGCGGTCGGCCGGAAACCCGGCCGGGCCACGTGGATGAACACCGCGCTGCCGCGCCCGGCCACCCGCGGCCGGGAATTGTGGTCGATCTCGACGATATAGTCGTAGAGCCGGTCATCGCGCCAAAGCCGGTCGCCGGCGGCGTCGCGCGCGCGCCGGAACGGCTGATTATACCGCCGGTCGGCCGGGTCCTCGCACCAGGCGGCCTCGCGGGTGATCGCGCGCACCGGCAGCCGGGTGCGCGGCCGCGGGGCGCGGTCGGGCCGCCACCACAGGCGGACCAGACGGAAGTCCCCGCGCGGGGTACCGCCGTCGCCCTCGCGCTTGTTGGCCCTGACGCCCGAGCGCCCGAGCGCCACGGGAATCGCCAGGGAGCCGGCCGTGAGCCAGCCTTGGGCGCGGTTGCCGGGGCGGGAGCGAACCCGCAGAGCCGAAAAAGTCATGCGATTCATCGCTCCGTTATAGCGAATTTTCCCGGCAAACGACGCAAGCCCAATGCGGTCAACCACTTGCTCTTTTACGCCTGCATGCTCTATTGCGCCCAACGCCGCGCAGTCGGCGGCCCCACAGGCCAGAACCGATGTCGAATGCACGCAAGATACTGATCGTCGACGACGACAACGAGCTGCGCGACGCGCTGGTCGAGCAACTGTCGCTGCACGAGGAATTCGAGGCGGTGGCCGCCGACACCGGCTCCAAGGGCGTGCAGGCCGCCAAGGCCGGCCAGATCGACCTCGTGATCATGGATGTGGGCCTGCCCGACATCGACGGGCGCGAGGCGGTCCGCATCCTGCGCAAGAACGGCTTCAAGGCGCCGATCATCATGCTGACCGGCCACGACACCGATTCCGACACCATCCTCGGCCTCGAATCGGGCGCCAACGATTACGTCACCAAGCCGTTCCGTTTCGCGGTGCTGCTCGCCCGCATCCGCGCGCAACTGCGCCAGCACGAGGCGAGCGAGGACGCGGTCTTCACCATCGGGCCCTACACGTTCCGCCCGAGCTCGAAGCTCTTGATGAGCCCGAAGGGCAACAAGGTGCGGCTGACCGAGAAGGAAACCGCGATCCTGCGTTATCTCTATCGCGCCGGCCAGCGCCCGGTTTCGCGCGAGGTGCTGCTGCAGGAGGTCTGGGGTTACAATTCCGGCGTCACCACCCATACGCTGGAGACCCATATCTACCGGCTGCGTCAGAAGGTCGAGAAGGACGCGGCCTTGCCGGCGATCCTGGTCACCGAAACCGGCGGGTACAAGTTGGTGCCCTAGGTTTCGCACCAATCATGAGCATCGAGGAAGATATCGCGTTTCTGGAGCGGGTGCCGAGCTTCGCCATGCTCGGACGCGATGCATTGCGGATCCTGGCGATCGGCGCCGAGAGCCGTTACGTGCATGGCGGCGAGGTGCTGTTCACGGCGGGCGAGCCGGCCGACGCCGGCTACCTGGTCCAGGAAGGCTCCTTCATCCTCACGGTCGACAATACCGATGCGAGCACCGCCGAGGTGACGGTGGTGCGCGGCGCGCTGTTGGGCGAGCTCGCGCTGCTCACCGAGACGACGCGCCCGGTCACCGCCACGGCGGCCGAGCCCTCGACCGTGATCCGCGTGCCGCGCGGCCTGTTCCTCAAGATGCTGGAAGGCTTTCCCGACGCCGCGCTGCGGCTGCGCGACTACATCGCGGCGCGCACCGACCAGGCGACGCGCGACATGGTCGAGCTGCGCGGCGTGCTCGACCCGGATGCGCGGCGGTAGACTTGACCCCGCAGGTTTGCAGGCCGTGGAGACAGCGCGTTTCCGATCACGGTCACGCTCGCCCGCTCACAGCTCGACTTTCACCGTCACCGGCACGTGGTCCGACGGGCGCTCCCAGCCGCGCGCCTGGCGGCGGATGTTCAGCGCCGAAACCTCGCCGGCGAGCGCCGGGCTCACCCAGATGTGGTCGAGCCGCCGCCCGCGGTCGGCCGCCGCCCAATCGGCCGCGCGGTAGCTCCACCAGGTGTAGAGCTTCGCCGGCTCCGGCACGAAGGCGCGCATCGCGTCGAACCATGCGCCGGAATTCTGCGCCTCGTTGAGCTTCTGGCATTCGACCGGCGTGTGCGACACCACCTTGAGCATCTGCTTGTGGCTCCAGACGTCGTGCTCGAGCGGCGCCACGTTGAGATCGCCGACCAGGATCGCGCGCGCATTCGCGGCCGGGCGCAGCTCGGGCGCGCCCCGCATCTCGTCCAGGAAGGCGAGCTTGTGGGCGAATTTCACGTTGGTGTCGGGATCGGGCTCGTCGCCGCCCGCCGGCACGTAGAAATTATGCAGCGTCGTGGGATCGCGCAGGCCGGCCTTCTCGCCCAGCGTTACCGAGATATGCCGGCAATCGGTCTTGCTGCAGAAGTTGCGCAGGCTGGTGGAATCGAACGGCAGACGCGAGAGCACCGCGACGCCGTGATAGCCCTTCTGGCCGTTGAGGGCGACGTGCGTATAGCCCAACCGGGCGAATCGCTTGAGCGGAAACTTGTCGTCCGGACATTTGGTTTCCTGCAGGCAGAGCACGTCCGGCCGCTCGGCCTTGATGAAACGCGACACCAGGTCGATGCGAAACCGCACCGAATTGATGTTCCAGGTCGTGATCGTGATGTGCATCGTGTTTTTGAGGGTGGCCTATTGTTGCGGAGTCATCCGCTTGTTGTCATTGCGAGGCGTGCGCGGCACGCCGAAGCAATCTCGCGTCATCGCATAATGACATGGGATTGCTTCGCTTCGCTCGCAATGACGGACGAGCCTCACCGCGGGTCGGGGCGATCCGAATAGGTGATCTTGAACAGGTTCGGATCGAGCTTCTTGGTGGTGTCCAGGTTGTAGACCGCGACCGTGGTGTCGAAGCCCTGCGGGTCGGTCACCGTCCATTGCCGCAACTGGAAATCCTTCGCGCCGACCATCAGCATCAGCCGGCTGGTGCCGATCAGGGTCTGGGTTTCCTCGATCACGACGGTGACGAAGGTGTCGTCGGCCGACACCGAGACCAGGTTGGTGTCGCGCAGGAGGTCGATACGGTCCGACAAGAGGAAGCGCAGCGGCGTCTGCGACAGCGAAAAAAGCTGCTGCGTGTCGAGCTTGCGGTCGCGCACCACCACCGAGTGGCCGTCCGCCACCACGTCGACCGGGCTCGGCGGATTGTATTCGAACCGCACCTTGCCGGGCTTCTGGATGAAGAACTGCCCTTCGGTGCGCTGGCCGTCCGGCCCGACCTGCACGAAGTCGCCGACCAGGGTCTGCAGGCCCGACAGATATCCGCTCACCCGGTCGACCAGGGCGCGCTGGGTGGCGTCGAACCCGCCCGTGGGGCGTGGCGCCGCGCCCGGGCTCGTCGTCGCGGCCGGTCCGACCGGGGCCAGGGGCCGCGGCGGCTGATTGGGGGATTGGGGAACCGGCTTCTTCGGCGCGGGCGCCGGCACCGGGACACTCTGCGCGACCGCGATCGGCGTCAAGCCGACCATCAAGGCCGCCACCAGCGCGGCCACTCCCGCCTTCCGCATCACCATCTCCGCTGCGCCCCGTATTCCCGCCGCAGAAAATGCGACCAATCACCGACTCTCGAGCGATTTTCGATCCAACCCCATCGGAAAACGCCCGGCGCACGGTTAGTGGCGTCGTGTGGCGATTTCGCGGCCCTGATTCGCCGCCCCGCCATACTGCGCTAGAATCGCTCTTCCTCGTCGCCGCCGACCAGGATTTCGCGCTTCCCGGCGTGGTTGGCGGCCCCGACGATCCCCTCGTTCTCCATCCGCTCCATGAGCGATGCGGCCCGGTTGTAGCCGATCTGCAGGCGGCGCTGGATATAGCTGGTCGAGGCCTTGCGGTCGCGCGTCACGATCTGGACCGCCTGGCTGTAGAGATCGCCGCCCTCGGTCTGGCCCATGCCGGTCGCGTCGAACACGGCGCCGTCCTCTTCCCCTTCCAGGGTGTCGGCCGTGACGGCCTCGTGATATTGCGGCGCGCCCTGCGTCTTGAGGTGACGCACGACCTTCTCGACCTCGTCGTCGGACACGAAGGGGCCGTGGACGCGGCTGATGCGCCCGCCGCCCGCCATGTAGAGCATGTCGCCCTGGCCGAGCAGCTGCTCGGCGCCCTGCTCGCCCAGGATGGTGCGGCTGTCGATCTTGGAGGTCACCTGGAACGAGATGCGGGTCGGGAAATTCGCCTTGATGGTTCCGGTGATGACGTCCACGGACGGCCGTTGCGTGGCGAGGATTACGTGCAGGCCGGCCGCGCGCGCCATCTGGGCGAGCCGCTGCACCGCGCCCTCGATGTCCTTGCCGGCCACCATCATGAGGTCGGCCATCTCGTCGACGATCACCACCAGATAGGGCAGGGGCTCGAGATCGAACTCCTCCTTCTCGTAGATCGCCTCGCCGGTCTCGCGGTCGTAGCCGGTATGCACCGTGCGGGTGAGCGCTTCGCCCTTGGTCTTGGCGTCGGCGAGGCGCGCGTTGTAGCCGTCGATGTTGCGCACGCCGAGCTTCGACATCTTGCGATAGCGGTCCTCCATCTCGCGCACCGCCCATTTGAGCGCCACCACGGCCTTCTTGGGATCGGTGACGACCGGGGTGAGCAGATGCGGGATGCTGTCGTAGGAGGACAATTCCAGCATCTTCGGATCGACCATGATGAGCCGGCACTGGTTCGGGCTGAGCCGGTACAACAGGCTCAGGATCATGGTGTTGATGGCGACCGATTTGCCCGAGCCGGTGGTGCCGGCGATCAGCAGATGCGGCATACGGGCGAGATCGACGATCACCGCCTCGCCGCCGATGGTCTTGCCGAGGCAGAGCGGCAGCTTGGCGTTCGAATTATTGTAGTCTTCCGAGGCCAGGAGCTCGCGCAGATAGACCTTCTCGCGCGTCGGGTTGGGCAGCTCGATGCCGATCGCGTTGCGGCCCGACACCACCGCGACGCGCGCCGACACGGCGCTCATCGAGCGCGCGATGTCGTCCGCCAGCCCGATCACGCGCGACGACTTGATCCCGGGCGCGGGCTCGAGCTCGTAGAGCGTGACCACCGGCCCCGGGCGCGCATTGATGATCTCGCCGCGCACGCCGAAATCGGACAGCACGCTTTCGAGCGCGGTGGCGTTCTCCTGCAGGGACTCGGCGCTCGGCGCGAAGCGCTCGATCGCCTTGGCGGCCGACAGCAGCCCGAGCGCCGGCAGCACGTAGCCGCCGGTCGATTTGCGCGGAGCCGCACGCGCCGCGCTTTTCGCCGCCTTGGGCGGCGTGATCCGCAGCGACGATCCTTCCTCGTCCTCCTCCTCGTCTTTCGCGTCGTCGCCGTCGCCCTCGGGCGGCTGCGATCCGGACGGCGGCAGGATCCGGGGCTCGACCCGCGCGCGGGCGGGGCGCGCCTCCTCCTCCGCCGCGGCGCGGAACGCGAAGAGCGCGGCGAACATGCGCCCAACATGCGACTTGAGACTCAAGAGCCCATGCACCAGCCAGCCGAGCGCGATCGCGATCACGCCGACCGACTCGTCGGACGACTCGTCCTCGTCGGCATCGTCGTCCTCGTCATCGACCGGCGCATGGAAGCCGACGCCGGACGCGACCGCGACCACGAAAAGGGCCGCCAGCCCGAACACGACCGCGATGGTGAAGCGCGGCGTGCCCGACAGCGCGCCGCCCGCCACATAGGCGGGCAGGCGCAGCAGCGTATCGCCGACCACCCCGCCGAGACCGGTCGGCAGCGGCCAGTGGGCGGCGCGCGTGAGGCAGGCCGCGAAGCCGGCCGCGAGCGGCGCGCCGAGGACCCAGAGGATGAGCCGCAGGCGCTGGCGGTCGAGGCGCCGATGGGTGAACAGCCGCCAGCCCCAGCACGCGATCGGCAACACGATCGCCACCGCGGCCAGCCCGAACAATTGCATCAGCAGATCGGCCGTGAGCGCGCCCCAGGTGCCGAGCAGGTTGTGGGCGGGTGCGCCGGTGGCATGGCTGAGGCTGGGATCCCTGACCGACCAGGTCGCGAGCGCGGCCGTCGCGATCGCGGCGACGCCGATCAGCGCGAGGCCGCCGGCCTCGCGCACGCGCCGCCGCAGCGCGGCGCTCAGATCGTCGGGCAGGAACGCACTGGCGTCGAAGCCGCGATGCAGGGACGAGATGGCCACGCGCGCGCTCCTCTCTTTATCTGAGCACGGACACGATGCGGTGAAGCGCCTCGGCCGTTGTTTCCGTGTCATGCACCATGGCGACGCGGATGTAATCCGCGCCGGGATTGCTGCCGTCGGCCTGGTCGCGCGCACAATAGCGTCCGGGCAGCACCCGCACGCCGGCGTCGCGCCACAGCTTGGCGGCCGCCGCTTCGCTTCCGCCTTGCCGGGCCACGTCGAGCCACAGGAAGAAGCCGCCCGCCGGGCGCTTGTAGCCGTAGCGGTCGCCGATGATCTGGTCGGCGAGGTCGAATTTCATGCGGTAGAGGTCGCGGTTGACCTCGACATGCTGTTCGTCCTCATAGGCCGCGATCGCGACATGCTGCGCCGGGATCGGGACCTGCGGCGCCGCGACGTTGCGCAGCTCGAGAAACTTTCCGACGAAGCGGCGGTCGCCGGCCGCGAAGCCGACGCGCAGCCCCGGCAGGTTGGAGCGCTTCGACAGCGACTGGAACAGCACCACGTTTTCGAAATCATCGCCCGCCGCCTGCAGGATGCCGGACGGTTGCGCGGTGGTGTAGATTTCCGAGTAGCACTCGTCGCTGAACACCAGGAAACCGTGGCGGCGCGCCATCTCGGTGACGCGGCGCAGATAAGCGAGGTCGGCGACCGCGCCTTGCGGGTTGGACGGCGAGGCGAGATAGAACGCGACCGTGCGGGCGAGCACGTCGGGCGCGAGCGCGTCGAGGTCGGGCAGGAAGCCGGTCGCCCGGGTGGTCGGCAGATAGATCACCTCGCAATCGGCCGCGACGGCGCCGGCCGAGTAGGCCGCATAGAACGGATTGGGGACCAGGATCGCGGGCCGGCCGGCACGCGCCGGCACGTAGCCCCGCGCCGCGATCGCGCCCAGGAAGAGCCCTTCGCGCGAGCCGTTGAGGACGATGACCTCGCGCTCGGGATCGGGCGGACGGGCGAGCCGGTAGCGGCGGGCCGTCCAGGCGGCGGCGGCGGCCCGGAAGTCCGGGATTCCCTCGTTGCGCGGATAGCGTCCGAAGTCGCCGATATGCGCCGCCATGACGGGCGCGACGAAACCCGGCACCGGATGCTTGGGCTCGCCGAGACCGAGGTCGATCGCGGGCATGCCCGGCTCGACGCCGGCAATGAGCTCGGCCAGCCGCACGAACGGCGAGCGCGTGTCGACCGTCGCGCCGGCCGAGGATTTGGCCGCGTGCTTCGGCTGATGCCTTGGCTCGCTCTTCGGCTCTTTCTTGGGCTCGCGTGCGACGCTGGTCATGACAGCTACATGCGCGACGGCTCGCGCCGCCGCAAGTTACAAGGGCATCCCACCATAGGGGGCGCGAGGTTAAGGCGTGATTAACCATCGGTCATAAGCCGGGCAGTTGGGCGCTGGCGTTTCGGATCGGCGATCGTGTCCGTAGCGGGCCACCAGGGCGGCATGGCGGCGGCCCCAAAAGACAAGAGGCCCTGGCTTGCGCCAGGGCCTCCGACCGGACGGGGCGATTGCCGGGTATTCGCCCCAACCGTGTCTCCTTGTGGGGTTTACTGGACTGTCTCGCCGTGCAGCGCGAGGTCGAGCCCTTCGCGCTCGATTTCCTCGCTGACCCGCAACCCGAGCATGATGTCGATGATCTTGAGGATGATCAGCGACACGATGGCGTCGTAGACGATGACGATGACGATGCCTTCGGCCTGGTTGACGAGCTGCACCGCATTGCCTTCGAGCAGGCCGGCGGTGCCGCCGTATTGCTCGACCGCGAACACGCCGGTGAGCAGCGCGCCCACGATTCCGCCGACCGCATGGACCCCGAAGGCGTCGAGCGAGTCGTCGTAGCCGAACATGTGCTTGAGCCCGGTGACGCCCCAGTAGCACACGACGCCGGCCGCGATGCCGATGCAGATCGCGCCGACCGGGCCGACGAAGCCCGAGGCCGGCGTGATCGCGACGAGACCCGCAACCGCGCCCGAGCAGATGCCGATGACGGTCGGCTTCTTGCGCATCATCCACTCGACCAGCATCCAGGTGAAGGCGGCCACCGCGGTCGCGATCTGCGTCACCAGCATCGCCATGCCGGCCTGCATGCCGGCGGTGACGGCGGAGCCGGCGTTGAAGCCGAACCAGCCGACCCACAGCAGGGAGGCGCCGATGAAGGTGAGCACCATGTTGTGCCCCGGGCCGCTATCCTTGCGCTTGCCGAGCATCAGGCAGCACATGAGGCCCGCGACGCCGGCATTGATGTGCACCACGGTGCCGCCCGCGAAGTCGAGAACCTTGATGAGGCCGTCCGAGTTGCCGGAGTTCATGAAACCGTCCGGGCCCCAGACCCAATGCGCGACCGGGGCATAGACCACGATCGCCCAAAGGCCCATGAACCACAGCATCGACGAGAACTTCATGCGCTCCGCGAAGGCGCCCGCGATGAGCGCCGGCGTGATGATCGCGAAGGTCATCTGGAAGCAGATATAGACGGTCTCCGGAATGGTGGCGGCGAGCGGATTGGGATTGCCGATGCCCTTGGCGATGTCGCTCACGATTCCCTGCAGGAAGGCGCGGCTGAGACCCCCGACCCAGGGCGAGCCGGCCGTGAACGCCATGCTGTAGGTGCAGACCACCCAGATGATCGTGACGAGGCAGGTGACGGCGAAGCTCGTCATGACGGTGTCGCCGACGTTCTTCTTGCGCACCATGCCGCCGTAGAACAGGCCGAGGCCCGGGATGGTCATCATCAGAACGAGCGCGACCGAGGTGAGCATCCAGGCGGTGTCGCCCGAATTCGGCGTGCAATTGGTGAGCACCGCTTTGGCGGCGTCGGCATTGGGGGCGCAAGCGGGCGGCGGCGCGTCCGCTTCGGCGGGAGCCGCCGGAGCCGCCGCCGGGGCCTGCGCATAGGCGGCCGAATGGTCGAACATCGGCGCCGATACGAAGAAGACGCTGGTGAGCGCACTCAACGCCGCAGCGATGAGGCCCGCACGAGCAAGTTTCTTGAGTGTCATGGTCCAACTCCTGTGTGGTGCGGGTTCAGAGCGCGGCCGCGTCGGTTTCGCCGGTGCGGATGCGGACGGCCTGGTCGAGACTCAGCACGAAGATCTTGCCGTCGCCGATCTGTCCGGTTTTGGCGGCGGCCGTGATGGTCTCGATGATCTTGTCGGTCTGGGCGGCTGCAATCGCCACCTCGACCTTGAGTTTCGGCAGGAAGCTCACGGCGTATTCGGTGCCGCGGTAGATTTCCGTGTGGCCCTTTTGACGTCCGTAGCCCTTGACCTCGGTGACGGTCATTCCGTGCACGCCAACCGCAGTCAGAGCGTCGCGGACCTCGTCGAGCTTGAACGGCTTGATGATGGCCATGACGATTTTCATGGGTCTTTTCCCCCTTGGAGGTCGCAACGACACCCCGCATGCGAGTGCACGCGGCTGTTGCCCGTGGCTTCCTAATCAAGCCCCGTGCCAATCTCGATTTTTCGGCCCAAGCCCTTGAGCGGGTTCAGACTATTCTGGGGCGCCGCGACCGCCTGCCGCACCCATGGCGAGTCCGCGCCCAAGAACCAGTCAAGCTTGCCTATAAAAAAGGCATTCGTAGTGGAATCAGGTTCCGGCGCGGGAATTCGCGCGCTCCGGCACGCCGGACAGGCGACCAGGCTACGCGCGGAAACGGCTTGCCACGTGGTCAAAAAACCACGTTGAAGCAATGCGTTGTCGGATTCCCTCCAGGGCCGCAGCGCCGCGACGGTCGGCTACTGCAGTGCCTCGTCATGCAGCGATATGTCGAGGCCTGCGATTTCATCTTCGGTCGACGCCCGCAACGGAACCAGGAAACCGACGAGCCGCAGCAGCCCGAACGTGGCCGCCCCGCACCAGGCCGCCGTGACGATCACGCCATAAAGCTGGGTGAGCAATTGGGCCGGGTTGCCCTCGAGCAGCCCGGGAAGGCCGGCCGGCGCATCGGCCGAGACGGAGACCGATGCGGCCGCGAACACGCCGCACAGCAGCGTGCCGGTCGCGCCGCCGATGCCGTGCACGCCGAAGACGTCGAGCGAGTCGTCGTATTTGAAGCGGCGCTTGAGCACCGTGCAGGCCCAGAAGCAGATGCCGCCGGCCGCGATGCCGATCAGCATGCCGTGCCACGGCAGACACTCTGATGGAGGCTGAAATCCGGCTCTGAATGACCGCTTCGGGTCATTCGCGTCGGTTGAGCAATGTCCTTGGCAGGTCGGCTTCACCTCCCGACTCCGGACGTATCGCTGCGACGCAACGAACCGACGCATCGGGCTGCTTGCTGTTGATGGCGGTGTCCTGGGACGATTCAAGCTCCAAAACTGGAGCCTCGAATCATGCGATATGAACTCGCATCGATCCACATCCGGCTCCACGCGCTCTCGCCGTCCCTTCAGTCCGGCGTGACGCCCGCGACGGCGACGACCTTCGCCCATTTGGTGATTTCGTCGGCGATGATGGCCGTGAAGTCGGCGGGCGAGCCGGCGAGCACGCTGCCCCCCATGGCGGCGAGACGGGCCGCAAATGCGGGTTCGGCGAGCGCCGCGTTGATCTCACGGTTGAGCCGGCCGATGATCTCCGCCGGCGTCCCGCTCGGCACCCCGATGCCGGTCGCGGCGCTCGCCTCGTAGCCGGGGATGGTCTCGGCCACGGTCGGGATCCCCGGCAAGGCATCCGAGCGTGCCGCGGTGGTCACCGCCAGCGCGCGCAGCTTGCCGGCCCGCA
>Ga0137418_10003706_pt1 | contig 14052 bp, 8 predicted proteins | sample CZODoug3_1_2_16f_FD_122242 | JGI IMG/M metagenome (GOLD analysis project Ga0137418, IMG submission 122242) | Vadose zone soil fungal communities from Angelo Coast Range Reserve, California, USA - CZODoug3_1_2_16fungal (Hybrid Assembly) | ecosystem: Environmental > Terrestrial > Soil > Vadose...
AAGAGAAGAGGCCTCGAAAATGGAAAAGCTCAATAACCATGTTGGCCGCCTGACCTGCAAGAAACCGTAGCGAATCGCTTCATCGTAGAAAGTTCAACGAGATCCTCTACTTACCAGGGAACATCCAGTCGGGAAAAAGTAAGGAAAAACTTTAATCCCTCCGAAAGATCCCTCGGGGAAAGAAATCTGGATCACAGCCCTCTACTTATTTAAGGAACATCGAGGAGGGAAAAAAGGAGGAAAAATCTTGGTACTAGTACATTTTTTCCGAGGAGCGTGGCGGGCAGCGAGGGGACCACAGTGAGAGCTGGTCAGCGCGAATCAGAAGAGGAACCTGAGGACGACAGCGCGGCCCGACTTCTTGCCAAAAACACAGACTCACACCTACCCCTGGGCCTCCGCACGGCACAGAAGCTGCCTGAATAAAGTCGATTTCGCCCGGCAACTCCAGCGTGCTGCGTGCAGTAGGCTTTATAAGGGACTGGAAAGTCACAGAGAAGAATTAGGGCTGCACAATGCCACGACGGACTGCGTACCGCTTATGGCGTGTGCAAGAAGCCATATTGATTTGATGTTTCCTCTCGTGCTGAACTGCGGGCGGAACAACTCGATGTGGCCAAGCAAGACGATCCTTTGCACAAACTATTGTCATTGACATATAGTCGCAATGCAAAAATCGAGGTGTGTAGCTCTGGGAGGAACATGGGCAAATTGGCTGTGGCGTCAGAGCCCTACGATTTCTTGTTGGGCGTCCGCCGATTAGTGAAGCTTTGTATTTCGTCCCACGCGGCCTATAGCACAGCTAAATCCGAGTCTTGCCGAGGGCGTGTTTCCGCTGTAGTGTGCCCTCCGGCGACGCATGGAGGATATTGCGGTGGATTACAAGCCAACACCGTTTGACGTATGTGGCGTCAACCTCAGCCGAGACATCCTCGAATTGACCGAGTTGTTGGCACGGAATACACACGACAGGTGGGCGAAGCTGCGGTTCGCGGAGGGATGGCGACAGGGACCTGAGCGCAGCGATCAGCGGAAAGAGCACCCAGGTCTAGTTCCGTATGAGCAACTGAGCGAGGCTGAGAAAGAGTACGACCGCCAAACGGTCCTTGAAGCGATCAAAACCTTGCTGGCCATGGGCTACGCTATTCAGCCGCCCATGCCAGTCGATCGTGGGTCGAACGCATCTTCCGCACGGTTACAAAGCGAATTACAAGATTTGGAAGCCTCGGTCGCGCAGAGCCGCGTCACTTTGCGGCGTCTTTGGCGCGAACGCGACGCCGACAGCTGGCTGGGTGTACAGAGCTACAAGCTCTTGGCCAGTAGAATTCTGCAAATCGGGGAGCCGCTGCTAGCTTACGACGTTGCCGCCGAAGGGGTCCAGAGATTCCCGCGGAATGTGGACTTACGTCAGCTTCTGGCACTCGCCTTGACGCGGAGCGGAGCGGCTGGATCAGCCAACGCACTTCTGAACGAGCTGTATTCGGAAGGCCATCGAGACGAAGAAACTGTCGGATTGCTCGCCCGCACTCACAAAGAGTTGGCCCGTGAGACCGAAGGATCACCCGAAGCACAGAAGCATCTGCGAAAGGCATTTGATTACTACTCCCAAGCTTATGGCAGCACCGGAGGCTACTGGACCGGGCTCAATGCTGCCACGCTCGCACTGTTCTTGGGAGAGCACGAGCGAGCGACCACACTCGCCGATGAAGTCGCGAGGCGCTGCCGCGAAAAGCTGAGTCAAAGCGAGCCTGCAAACGAAGATCGCTATTGGATTCTGTCAACCTTGGGGGAGACGGCTCTCCTGCTCCGGCGTTGGAGCGAGGCCGAGGAGTGGTATTCGCAGGCTTTGGAAGTGGGGAGCGGGAACTGGGGTAGTCTCCATTCGACGCGTCTCAACGCTAGGCTGGTGGCGCAGCACCTAGGGGAGGGAAACGAGCTTGTCGACAGGCTGTTCCAGTTTCCCAGCGTGGTCATGTTTGTCGGGCACATGGTGGATAAGCCGGACCGCCAAGTCGCACGATTTCCACCTCAGCTCGAAGGTGCCGTAAGAGAAGCGATTAGGAGCAGGCTCCAGGTGCTCGATTCGAAATTCGGTTACGCCTCGGCGGCGTGCGGCTCGGACATTCTTTTCCACGAGGCCATGCTGGAGAGGAACGGCGAAAGCCACATAGTGCTGCCCTACGAAAAGCAATTCTTTACCAAAGACAGCGTCGAGCTTATTGGTAGCGGCGGTTGGACCAGCCGGTTCGAACGGATCATGGGCAGAGCCGTGGAGATCCAGGAAGCTTCGCAGAGAAGCCAGATGTGCGGCAATGTTTCCCTCGAGTTTGCAAATCTGTTGCTACACGGTCTCGCCAGCATCCACGCTCAACAGCTAGATACCAAGCTTATTCTACTCGGTGTCTGGGACGGCAAGCCCGGAGACGAGATTGGCGGCACGGCCGCAACGATCGAGCGCTGGCGCGGAGCCGGCCTTGAAGTGGAAATCATCGATCTGGCCAAGATCCTGGCCGAAGGTTCACCGGAGCTTTCACCCAGCAGGGCGATGCCGATTGTTCCCGATCGGCCGCGCGCTGCCAATTCTCCACCGCAATTCAAAGCAGAGATCCGGGCGCTGCTATTTGCCGACGCTGAGGGATTCAGCAAACTGAGCGATGAGGAAGTGCCGCGGTTTGTCGAGCATTTTCTGGGACTGGCGGGCAGCTTGGCGGAGGATTCGGCGCACAAACCATTAGTCAAAAACACCTGGGGAGATGGTCTGTATTTCGTGTTTGAGCATGTACGTGAAGCCGGGCTGTTCGCACTAGAGTTGTGCGATCGTGTACGACGTACAGATTGGGTATCGCGGGGTCTGCCAAATCTAAACGTTCGCATCGGGCTGCACGCCGGCCCGGTGTATATGTGCACGGACCCGGTGACGCATCGGTTAAACTATATTGGTGCTCATGTGAGCCGTGCGGCGCGTATCGAGCCGATTACGCCGATTGGTCAAGTGTATGCGAGTCAACCATTTGCGGCGCTTGCGGCGGCGCAAGGAGTTGAAGAATTCAGGTGCTCCTACGTCGGCCAGACTTCGATGGCAAAGAAATACGGCAGCTTCCCTACATATATCGTCGCCCGCCGCCAAGGGAGTGTCCGCCCTGCCCCCTCCTCATTGAAACGAAAGAACTTGCTAACCTCTATTCCTTAAGCTATAAGAGCGGGAAGTCGCACCCCGTTATCGTGCGCCGACCAAGAGACAACCCAGGCATCGAAGTGAGAGCCCAGATCCCAACCGTGGACTTCGAAGGCGATGCGTTCATAAGCTACGCTCACATGGACAATGTCGAGCTAGTTGAGGGACATCGTGGTTGGGTGTCGAACCTGCATCGCGCGCTCGAAGTTCGAGTCGGCCAACTACTCGGCAAGCAACCTCACATTTGGAGGGACCCAAAGCTGCAAGGTAATGACTTCTTCGAAGATACGCTGGTGGATAGGCTACAACGCGTGGCCGCGCTCGTACCTGTCATCTCACCCCGGTATGTAAAGTCCGAATGGACGCGCAAGGAACTAGATGAGTTTTGGAAAGCGGCCCGGGAGCAAGGCGGGGTTCGTTTTGAGGACAAGGTTCGTGTATTCAAGGTCTTAAAGACCCCTGTGCCGCTGGAGATGCATCCGCCTGAATTGCAGCCGCTCCTAGGCTACGAATTCTTCAAAGTGGACCCGGAAACCGGAAGGGTTCGCGAACTAGACGAGATATTCGGTCCAGAAGCGCAGCGGGATTTCTGGTTGAAGCTGGATGATCTGGCGCACGACATTTGCTGTCTCCTGGAAATCGTGCAGAAGCATGAAGGCCCCGGTGGGGGACAGACGGGATCGCAACGAGCACCCATCTTTCTCGCGGAAACGACTTCTGATCTTGTCGAGCAGCGTGAGACCATCCGCCGCGACCTGCAGCAGCGTGGCTACACGGTTCTTCCCGCGCGGTCGTTGGCTCCTATAGCTCTCGAACTGAAAAACGCGATACGCGCGGACCTTGCTCAATGCCAGATGTCCATTCATCTTATTGGCAAGAATTATGGTTTGGTGCCCGAAGGCTCGGTCGAGTCTGTGCTGGAAATTCAAAACGAACTGGCGATCGAGCGCCACGCGCAGGGCGAATTCGCACGCCTGCTGTGGATACCGCCGGGACTACAAGTCGACGACGACCGGCAGCGCAAAGTTATAGAACGCCTCCGAATGGATCCCCGAACCATGAACGGAGCGGATCTTCTAGAGACTTTTCTCGAGGATCTCAAGACCGTCATTCACGACCGGCTAAGGCGAGCGGAGAAACCGCAACTGCCGGCGCAGATTTCCGTGGCGGGAGGCAAGAATCTCTGCCGCGTCTATTTGATTTGCGATCAGCGGGACTTTGAGCTTACTTCCGCGTGGGCTGATTTTCTCTTCGAGCGGCGGGTCGAGGTGGTTCGGCCCGTGTTCGAAGGCGATGAAGCGGAAATCCGAGACTACCATGAAGAGAATCTCCGCACCTGCGACGGCGCTCTCATCTTCTACGGCGCCGCCAGCGAATGCTGGCTGCGCCGGAAGCTTCGCGAATTGCAGAAAAGCGCCGGATATGGACGCATTAAGCCAGCTCCGGTCGTTGGCATTTCGTTGATCGCTCCAAAAACTGCGGACAAGGAACGCTTCCGAACCCATGAGGCCATCGTGATTCCTCAGTTCGAAGGTTTTTCGCCTGAACCTTTGCGTCAGTTCGTTTCCCGGCTGCAGGCATAGGAAAGGCAATCATCGGGTTAATTCCGCCCATGGCCCTCTTTAACCCTTTCCCCGGTCTTCGTCCGTTCGAGCCTGACGAAGATCACCTTTTCTTTGGACGGGAAAAGGAGATCGACGAACTCCTTCGCCGCTTGCGCTCGACCCGTTTTTTGCAAGTAGTCGGCGCGTCCGGGAGCGGAAAATCTTCCTTGGTTCGCTCTGGTCTTATTCCCGCGTTGTACAGCGGATTCATGGCAAGGGCAGGTACGGACTGGCGTGTGCTAATTTTCCGTCCCGGCGCCGACCCTATCGGAAACCTTGCGACTTCACTCAACGCACCTGAGGTGTTCGGGACCCAGGGTGAGCTCGCCAGCACCAACAAGATTCTCCTGGAGGCGACCCTTCGCCGCAGTGCGCTAGGTCTGGTGGACGCGGTGCGGCAGGCGCGAATTCCGCAGAATGACAATATTCTTGTTGTCGTCGATCAGTTCGAGGAGCTGTTCAGGTTTCGACGAAGCCAGCATGTCGAAAACTCGCGCGATGAAGCAGTTGCCTTCTTCAAGTTGCTGTTGGAAGCGACGCAGCAGACCGATATCCCGATTTACATCACCTTAACAATGCGCGCGGATTTCATCGGCGATTGTTTGGAATTTCCGGGACTGCCACAATCCGTGAACAACGGACTCTACCTTGTTCCGCGCATGACGCGTGACGAGTTGCGGTCGGCCATTACCGGGCCCGTTGCCGTGGCAGGCGGCGACATCACCCAGCGTCTCGTTCTGCGATTGCTGAACGAATTGGGCGACGATCAGGACCAGCTTCCCGTTCTGCAGCACGCCCTCATGCGTACCTGGGATCACTGGAAATCCCGTCGCCGGAACGGAGAAAGTATCGACATCCAAGATTACGAGGCGGTCGGCGGATTAGGCAACGCGATGTCACTACATGCAGAAGAGGCGTATGAAGAGGCCGGATCGGATCGCAATCCCGTAATCGCGGAGAAAATGTTCAAAGCGCTCACAGACACGTTCTCCGATTATCGCGGGGTCAGGCGGCCAACTTCCATCGAAGAGCTTGCAACGATCTGCGAAGTTCCCGAAGCGGAAGTAATTCAAGTGATCGATATCTTTCGGAGATCCGGGAGAAGTTTTCTGACTCCGCCTCCGGCTGTGACGCTCCAGTCGCAATCCATCATCGATCTCTCGCATGAGAGTCTCATGCGCTGCTGGACTCGGTTGATCACGTGGGCCGAAGAAGAGGCGGAATCGGCTCGCTCTTACATTCACATCTCTCAGGCAGCCTCGTGGTGCGAGGACTGCACGGGAGGACTTTGGATCGATCCGCAGCTGGAAACCGGCCTGCAGTGGAGGCGCGAAAGCCGGCCCACGGCAGCATGGGCGCAGCGGTACGACTCGAATTTCACGGAAGCGATGGACTTTCTGGACCGGAGCGAGCGCGAGCGCGAGGAGGGGAGAAAGAAGGAGCGAAGAAGAAAGCAGGCCCGCCAAGCCGCAATTTACGTTTTGGTGTCACTGCTGGCGATCGTGGGGGGGCTGCTCATCGCAATTCGCCACCAGATGCGGCGCGCCGAAGACAACTTGAGATTGGCCAAGCATACGGTGGATCAGAGCCTCGCTTCCGGGAACCAGTCCGACTTCGTGGGAGAACCAGAAGATACGCCGCAATTGGAGGAATTTCGGAAGGAGCTACTGGGCAAAGCAAAGAGCTTCTACTCCAAGTTCGCGCAGGAAATGCCCTCGAACGAGGATTTCCAGAACGAAGCCGCCACAGCACATATCCGACTGGGCGACATTCATCGTGTACTCCAGAATTATGCCGATTCCGCTCCGGAATACCGCACAGCCATCTCCCAATTGGAGAAGCTTTCAACGAAGCATACAGGGAACCCGGAATATCAGCGGAACCTGGGATATGCGCATAACGAGCTTGCGGAAACGCTGAGACTCTGGTTCGAGAGTCGCGTACAGGCACCGAAACCGGATTGGGCCGAGGCGAAGAGCGAATACGATGCGGCGCTGGATGTCCAACAGCGACTTCGCCAACGGTTTCCCGGCAACGCCGACTATCAGCAGGAGTTGGCACGCACATACTATTGTCGGGGAATCTTGCATTACGACGGCCACCGTTTAGACGATGCGGAGTCGGATTTTCGCCAAGGTATTGCCTTGCTTGAACCTTTGACAGGCAGAACGGCTTCCCCTTCGCCAGCGGACCAGAGCTCAAATCCGGACCCTGCGCAGGAATTGTCGCGCGCATCCAGCAATCTGGGTGTGATCCTTCGGGAAAAGAAGCAGTTGCCAGGAGCACAGAAGCTTTTTGAACGCGCCGTTGAAATCCATGAGCAGTTGATAAAGAACGACTCAGACAAGCGCGTGTACAAGGTGGAGTTGGCGAAGTTCTCCAACAACTTGGCGAAACTCTTCCTCGACGAGAGCCGGCCTGACTTGGCTGAGCCGCATAACCATCGAGCGTTGGACCTGCTCGAAGATCTGGCCAGCCCACCGCGTTCGTTGGAGATAGAACGAATCGGAGCTCACTTGGTCCGCGGCAGAATTGTCGAGTCCAGGAATCCGCGGGAAGCGCAAAAGGAAATCGAGCGATCGTTGGAGATTCTGGAAGGCCATCGGGGCTCCAAGGGACACTCCGAATTCCACGCTATGTATGTGCACATCGCCTATGACTACTTGGCATTTGCTCAACGAAGCTTGGAGTCTGGATCTACCGAGGATGCCCGGCTAGCTCTAGCTCGTGTAGTAGAGCTATTGCCAGAATTGGTGGAATCTGACCGCCGACAAGTCACCGAGGAATACCAGAAATTGCAAAAGAAATTGAACGACAATAGACACCAAAATAAATAGAATAGCGGCACTTTCCCAGGAGGACACATGAAACTGGTGCATTCAGCTACAGCCCTGTTCGCCCTGATCCTGCTTCCCGTCGCTGGTTCTGCCCAGCAGAACAATTCCGCCCGCAAACAAAACCAAGCGGAAGCAGCCGCAGCTGAACCTTTGGAGAACGTGACCGCGGTGTCCGATCGTAATGCGGGATTGAACTCCGGCCACTATGCTGGTGCGAGCCTGACTTTTGGCCAGCAGGCTAAGCCGGCACCGCAAAAGCCGAAACCCGACAAGAACAAACCGCCCGAAATCAAGCGTCCTCCGATCGAGGGCAGCATGGTCGGCTACATCGACAATGCCATTATCGGATCTCAAATGCGGATTCGCGTCGACGCGGCCTTTGACGATAACTTCCCAGATCGCGCGGAGTTCTTCTACGCGAAATGCCGCTGCTATCGAGGTCTACCGCCTGGACCCGTCGATCCGAATGCGCCGGGACCGGGTCCAGGGATCCCATCTGCCTTGAACTTTCAGCAAGTCTACCTCAATGTTGAGTATGCTCCTGTCCGGCGTTTCTCCCTTTTCACAGAAATTCCCGTGCGCTGGATTCAACCGCAGGGCTTTGTGCAAACTCCGTTCAACTTTGCACCGTTTGGAAACCAGGCCGGACTGAGCGACGTGGAGGCTGGCTTCAAATTCGCGATGCTGGCATCCCGCAGTCATTACTTCACATTTCAATTCCGGACCTACTTCCCGTCGGGCGATGCTTCCAAGGGGCTAGGTACAAACCATTACAGCATCGAGCCATCGGTGCTTTATTATCAAAAGCTGACGGATCGCATGTCCGTCGAAGCTCAATTAGGGGATTGGCATCCAATTGGCGGATCAGCTGGAATTCCGATCACCAGTTCCGAGGGATTCGCTGGTGATATCTTCACCTACGGAATTGGCCCGAGCTACCAGCTTTATCGGGGCGAGCGAGTCCGGTTCACTCCTGTGATCGAGATGTTCGGTTGGAGAGTCTTGGGCGGTTTTCAGACGCTGCCCGGCGGTCCAGTGATGGGAGCCGGGTCCGAGGTGAGCGGGACCAATATCGTCAACATTAAAGTGGGCGCCCGTACCAGCATTGGGTCGCACAACTCGTTCTACATTGGTTTCGGACAGGCCGTCACTCACGATATGTGGTACAAGCATCTTGTGCGCTTGGAATACCGTTATGCGTTCTAGCCGCCTGGGCGGAAGGGCTATGGGAGACCGACGCCGGCGCAGATCGCGCAAAAGTCCTCATCATTGCGAATTGAGTCGAATGTCGGGCGCACTCCCAACCATGTGATGTCAGTCGCCCGCATTTCGATCCCGTTCTGCAAAAACTGGATAGCATGAGTCCTCTCTCCTAGCGCCAGCATCAACTGTGCAAAGAGTATCGGGGAGACGTATTGAGACAGAGACATTTGCTGGAGTTCGTTAAGGAGCGTATGAGCATCTTTGAGCCTGCCGGCAAGGGCGTATGCACGGGCTAGAGCCGCAACCGTTTCTGGACTACGTTCAGTCAACACGACAGCACGTTCAAATGCCGTAATAGCTTCCGGTAGCATCCTCTTTTCTTCGTAAGCTTGTCCCAGGAAGAAAACGGCTACGCCGAACGTTGGGTCCATCTCCAATACCCCGAGGTACCCGGCGACAGCTTGATCGTAATGGCGCTCGAAGTAAGATTCCAGTGCCACCGTGGAGTTGATCACCAAAGAGAGGGGATCGCTGTCCCGAGCGAGACGAAGATGGATGCAGGCGTCTTCGAATTGCGAGCGAGGTATTAGGTAATTAACGGCATACCAGTGGTGGGTTGTGGAGCAGTTTGGTTCTAGGTCGAGTGCACGGCGAAATGACCGCTCAGCACCAGCCCAATCCCAGTCATATACTGCCTGTATGCATCCTGCCGCACAGTGTGCGTCAGCTGCTTGGGGATCAATAGCAAGGGCTTTGAAGATGGCGTCTTTGGCGAGCGGGAATACTTTGTGCGGCTCGTGCGTCCCGTACACTCCTTGGATGATATGGCACTCCGCTAGCCCCACCAAAGGAGGCGCGAACTCTGGATCATTTAGAATGGCAAGCCTGAAGTATTCTATCGCCTTGCCTATGCCAACGCGGGTTCGCCTGTTCCAGTGAAAGCGGCCCCTGAGATAGAGCTGGTAGGCTTCCAGATTCTTCGTTCCTGCTCTCACAAGCCGTTTTTGTCTCCCGGCTCCGAGGGTGACCTTCAACCGGTCTGCAATGGTTTTCGCGATTTCGTCCTGAACCTCAAAGATATCTTGCAGTTCGCGATCATAGCGCTCAGACCACAGGTGGCAGCCGTCGGCGATGCTAATAAGGTCAGCCATGATGCGAAGACGATTACCCGACTTGCGCACGCTGCCCTCAAGAACGGTGGTTACATTCAAGCGACTTCCAACGGTTCGCAGATCAACATGGGTCCCTTTGAAAGAGAATGAGGAAGTCCGCGCAGCGACGCGAAGATCCTCGATCTGAGCAAGGGCGTTGATGATCTCTTCAGTGATTCCGTCTGCGAAAAACTCATTCTCCGGATCGGAGCTCATGTTGATAAACGGCAGCACGACAATGGACTGATCCGTAGATCCGGTGGGTATCGCCGTGAGCGGTCGAGCCTGCTCTTCACCGGACGATTTCCCCGAATCTGCGTTCCGCCGCAGCCGCTGCAAATCCGTGCGAAAGTCAGCGGGATTCTGACATCGCAGCTTCATGGCTTTTTCAAGGGCCTGAACTAGTTCCTCGACCGTGTGAAAACGATTGCCAGGCTCACGATCTAGGCACCGGAGGATTGCGGATTCCCACGCCGTGTCTAAGTTTGGCGTCAGCAAGCGCGGCGATGGGATTGGTTCATGCATCCGCCTTACCAGCATCGCCATGGGTGTTTGTGACGCGAACGGCAGTACACCCGTCATCATTTCATGGATAACCAACCCAAGTGCGTAGATGTCCGCCGCTGAGGTTACTTCACTGCTTTCTATCTGTTCGGGCGCCATATAGGCGGGCGTGCCACAGAATCCACGCAACGTAATGAAATCAGCGGTCCAGCTCTCGTCTCCACCGGATCGAAGTGCCAATCCAAAATCAGTGATCGCCGCTCGAACTTGGCCCGACTCCCCATCGGGAACTAAGATCACGTTGCCAGGCTTAAAGTCGCGGTGCACGACCCCTACGTGATGGGCCGCGGCCAGTCCCGCGCACATTTGGGCGATCAATGGGAGCGCTTCTTGGGGAGCAAAACTTCCAACGCGCCGAATGCGTTCCGAAAGCGATTCTCCTTCCAACAATTCCATGCTAACAAAAACCACCTCTCGATCGGCATTGCTCGCTTGTGACTTGCAACGAAAAAGATCAAAGACTCGGCATACATTTGAGTGAGTCACCTTTCGGGCAAGGTGAACCTCGCGCCTGAACCGTTCAAGAGCATTCGACTGCCGCAGAACTTCTGGTTTGATTGTCTTGATGGCCAGATTCTCCCGAAGTTCCAGGTCTTGTGTCTCGTATACTTCCCCCATTCCGCCGGCAGCGATAAAACGCACAATCCGAAATCTCCCCGCAAGTACTTCTCCTGGCAAGAATCGATGCTCTGACTGTTTTGGTTGAAACTGAAGACCTTCAAAAGCAGGACTGGATAGAAATCCGCTGGCTTGGTCGTGCTCCACAAGGAGCCTCTCGACTTCTTCGCGCACGCCTGGATCGGATGCATTTTGCCTCAGATAAGCAGAGCGCTGCTCCGGATCTCGCTCCAATGCAGCTTCAAACAGGTCTTTAACGCGGTCCCAATTTTCCGGTGATGTTGCCATCAGCGTGCCTCAATTCGCCGTGGAGCGAGGCCTTTGCTACGCTCCAATCCCTCTTTACGGTCTTAGGCGAAATCCCCAGAAATTCCGCCGCTTGCTCGACGCTCAGACCGCCAAAGAAACGAAGTTCTACGATTTTGCTCTGCCGCTGATCAAGTTTTGCCAGACGCTCCAGCGCTTCGTCTACACGCACCAATTCCGCCGACTGCCCAGGAGTAAAGACCAACGCTTCGTCGAGAGACACGACTTCGTGTGCGCCCCCTCTTTTTTCTCTCAAGTGGCCTCGCGCGTGGTCGATCAGGATCTGCCGCATTAATTGCGCAGCTATTCCAAAGAAGTGGGACCTGCCTTTCCAATTTACTGAGGGTTGTTTGACCAGCTTGAGGTAGGCCTCGTGCACCAAAGCCGTGGCCTGCAGTGTATGTTCCGCGCGTTCGCGTCTCATGTAGCCTTTGGCGAGCCGACGCAGTTCGTTATAGACCAACGGCATCAGCTTGGAAGCCGCTTCCTGATTCCCGTTCTGTAGTTCTGACAAGAGAAGAGTGACGTCTTCAGGCGAGGAGTCCACTGGGCCAGCCTCCCGTACCGCGTCGAGGGCGCTCGCGATTGGCCGCGATTCTACCTTAACCGAGTCGACTCTGTCCGCTTTGGAGTTCTACATAGCTTAGTAAGAGCGCCATCTCCGCAAAGACAGTTGCCGCCGAGCAACAGTGCGGAAGCTGGCGACATTTTATAGCTAACGACCTCATCCACCTTTGAATCTACCGTCCTGCTGTTGCGCGTGGCGGCCAGCGAGCAGATTGTCTAGAAGAAAGACAAGTGACCGCATCCCTCTGGGAACTGCCGGATATGCACAACAATTTCCGCGCACAGATCGAAGCGGCCTTGGCAGTCTTCACGATAACCAGGGGTCACAACTGACAGCCAACCGCTTCTTCTTAGAAATTCGGGATTGATTCGGTGAGATAGAAGTGCGGCACGATCTTCGTCAAGGGAATGCGCTTCACACTCACGTTACAAAGATAGGCTGAGCGCCGTGTGCATAGCGCTCAGCCCCTTGAAGACAAGCTGCGACTCCCGTGCTGGCCACGCAAGTGACCTTCCTCATCGGCAGTACGCCGGCCAGCTTCTTCCGTCGATCCCGTCCGCCCGGTAGCCGTAGGTAGTGGCCACGATCCGGCCGATGACAAACCACCTGCCGGTAGCGGGGTCTTGGCCCCATATACGGGAGTAGCCGTCAACTGGGTAGTCAACGCCGTTGACGTTGCATACGGCTTGAGCCTGCGCTGCGTATCCCATGGTTAGATAGTGGCCCTGCTGCAAAACCTGAGCTGGAGCATTCTGCGTCAGCATCAAGCTCGCTGCGAAGAACACTGCGATTACGATTGTCCTTTTCATGACATTTGTCTCCTTTGAGGCGTCTTGAACGACTGCCTTCAACCTATACATGCGCCAATCAGGGCCAAACGGGGTCACAGAACGCAAAGATTCCTCAGAGGCTGTCGTTTTTTTTTCAGTGGAGAGGTCAGAAGGATCGAGGCGACTAACTCTTCTACCTTCATGTGATGGTGGGTAGAAGGAGCTTCGCTAGAGAGATTACACCCAGCAAGAGACATTCAATGGTGATAATGCCTGTTCACGAGACCTATCTAGGCATGTCACCAATCTTCGAGAGCCAATCCTCAAGCTGCTAAACCTTCAGACACTTTCCTTGCAATGCGGCGTCTGGTTTCCCTCGATTTTGGGCTGGTGGTGGTGGATCGGCACTCGAATGGATTTCGGCGTTCTCGGTCGTCGGCACTATCGCCATGCCAAGCTGTTTGCCGGTCTTCTTACCACAGCGAGTCTTGGACTTCTGTATTCAATGCCAACCATGCCGAACAAAACTCTGCCATCTTAGGGGTTCACCCCCCAAAAGTGGGAACAAAGTGGGAACAATTATTGCCAAACACCATCGAAAACCGTGCTACATGACATAGGTAAAGGCCAGACGATACAACCACATAGCGATTATCAATTTACTTTGCAAGCAGGGGGTCGCCGGTTCGATCCCGGCCACGTCCACCATTTTTGGGCTCTATGGCATTCCCCCTCCCCCTGCTGACGTTTCGTTTGGGCGCTCCTGCAGGATGAAATTTAATTCACAGAGAACGCTATACCAGAGTTCCCTGGAGCACTTCGCGGAGGAGTTCCTGTTTTTGCGTGGTGAGCTTTTTGCCTTGCGCCGTCAGGTAGAAGACATCGATAGCTTTGTGGCCTTCCGTATCGATCAACGCGACCTCGATGTTGCATCCCAGCCGTGCCAGCGCTGAGCCGATCTCGTAGAGCAATCCGGGATGGTCCTGCGTGACGATTTCGAGCAGCGTGTTGTGCGCCGACGACGTGTCGTCGAAGTTGATGCGCGTTTCGACCGTGACTTTCGGTGCGCGTCCGCGCGTAGCGCTCTCGCGGCTTTTCAACAGCGGCTCCAGCGGAGCCTTACCGTTTACGACATCCGCGAGGCTCTTGCGGAAGCGCTCGGTTTCGCTGGGGTTCAACTCCAGCGTACGGTGCAGATCCGCAAAGTGGAAAGTATCCAAAATGACCCCGGCGGCGTTCGCGAAAGCGTCTGCCTT
>Ga0137418_10003707_pt1 | contig 14051 bp, 13 predicted proteins | sample CZODoug3_1_2_16f_FD_122242 | JGI IMG/M metagenome (GOLD analysis project Ga0137418, IMG submission 122242) | Vadose zone soil fungal communities from Angelo Coast Range Reserve, California, USA - CZODoug3_1_2_16fungal (Hybrid Assembly) | ecosystem: Environmental > Terrestrial > Soil > Vadose...
GCACTCGACGGCTATTCGACGGTCAAGCTACTCAACGATCCTTGCCGTTGCTTTCATGAGTCTGACCCGATTGCACCTAAAGGTGGGTCGATTGCTGCCGAAGCTGCATTCCAGGTCGGAGCACTGGCGGCTGTTTACGGAGGTGCATGGCTTCTGAATAGGCATGGGCATCATAAGATGGCTCGGACGCTTCTCATGCTGGATGTGGCCTCAGAGAGCTATGCTGTAGGCCGTAACTTCACCCGGACTCGTAACATAGCACCGGTTGGAACACCGATCCAGCATATTTTATTGCAAAAATAAGCCCCTGCACTCATCAAAGGGGCCAAACCGAGTTGAAGATTAAAGACTAGTGTATTGGAATGTGAACACCATAGGAAATGGTGTTGCATCAGATTCGATAACTACAGGCGCTCTAGCATTCGCCAATGAAAGATCTTTGGTAAAAGAAACTGTTACCTTGAACGTGGAAGAATCGTAAGAGCAAACCGTATCATAGATCCATGATCCATTTCCCGATGTAGGGGTCACAAAACTAACTGATTTAGGACCAACTATAGACAATGGGCCGATACCCGTAGAAAAGGGATAATTGAATGGTTGCTTAGTGACATCGAAAATCAAGATAGAAGAAACTCCATCCGGGTACACTACAATATTTGCACTTTGAGCTGTAGAATCTAATCCCGTAAACTGAAAAGCCATAAATATCCTATATGCGAACTTGCGCCTTTCCTAAGCCTACCAATATTTGTGCTCCATTAGTAGCTGTTCCTGTTCCTGTTCCCGGTTGAATATCCATCCGCGTAGGAGTTGCAGGCGTAAGCATCACCGGAGAAGGAGATACGCCACCTAGATACGTAGGAGACGATGGAGGAGATCCGGGGTACTGTGTTTGGACGGCTACATAATATTGATGATTATTTGCAGTTGGATGCAATGGATCATCTGGAACCGTACTCTTTGCAGGCAAAGTAAAATGAATTGGTGCACGCGTCGCTGGCTTCACTTCAACCTGAGCACCAATAAACTGAGGATTCGTCGCAACACTATAGATATAGTGAACTCCCTTGGTGATCGGTGATTGATGATTCACCACAACTTGCATCATCTCTCCTGCTACAGAAACCTGGACGGCCTCTGGCGGAGCAGGCGCAGAGATCTGGGTATTTGTATCGACGGCAGCATTCTCCGCAGTCTTCTGGATCGACGGAATAAGATAATGCCGAAGATAGACACCCAAGCGCGGATACGTATTTTCGATTTCAGCTAGAAGATCATCTCCACCGATTCCCATTATTTAGCCGCCTTTCTCTCTTTACTTCCGACCTAATTGAGCGTTCCAAATATCTTTCTTTGTGTGGAGCGCGAGATTATTCAATTTGAATCCTTGACCATCATTCTCTCTGAACTCAACGAATGTACGTGTCGCCGCGAAGTTCAAGGAAGCTTCGACATCATTCAATGCTGGGTTTCCTGGAGTAAATCCACCAGGCACATCCCATGTGAGGTAACCCTCCGGTGGCGTCCCTGGACCGAGTAAGCGATTCGGGTAGAACCTTACATTGACCAGGCCGAGGCTTTCAAGGAAAGCAACCATGTAGCCTATTCTAGTACGTCCATATCCCAGAACGGGGTTCTGTGCACGTGTAGCAAGCTGGACAAGCCCAGCAGTCGTATAGAGAGAATCAATAACGGTTCCATCATCATCTGGAGCCGTACTATCGAGACGATAGACCTTTGAGTTCCCTTTACCATTGCAGAAATAGACGAAATCGTCGAGTTCGCCGGTTGCACTATTGAATGCTTCGACTACCGCGCCATAGGGAGAGGGAATCTGCCAGATCGTCCACTTGCGGCGCATATCGAGCGATGCCAAGGTACCGAACATCGTTGTATGCATCTGCATACCCGTCTGAACTTCTGAACCAGAGTCAAGTCCCTGATAATTCAATGTCAGAATTACATTGGGGGATAGAGGGTTCGCGTTCACCGGTGCATTAGGAAGCCAGAAATTTGGCGTCGGCATCGGAACTCCGATGAATAGGCGACGATGAACAACATCATTCTTTATCCAGATCGTCTGTCCGGCATCCCAGTTGATAGAATCCCAGACTTGATAAATCTCTTGAGTAATCTTATGCGGCTGTCCACCATCAAAGAGATAAATTCCATTCCGGTTTGCCATTACGATCCACTGTTCACCGAAATCGTAAGCCAATGTACCGATAGATCCAGACTTTTGCGCAACTTCCGGCTCTTGCCATTGTGCAGGCTCGAGATTACCTGATGCCTGAAGAGAATAGAGGCTAGTACCGTTCAAATCACCTTTAAGGGCATAGAAAGTGTCGTACATAACAACCGCACCATTGACAGGCTGGAAATTCTCAGAGGAGAAGACCACATTGCCAGTGATCGCGTCGACCTGTTCAGGCAATCCCGAGTAGGAACCATATACCGTAGTCGTCAAGATCGGGATATTTGTATCAAAGATCTCAATACGATCAATCTCAACATCTGCTCCACCTGCTGGATTCAAAAGAGACGAAAATACATTCAACGTAAGGCCAGTAGGCACCGTAACGAAAGGAGATGTAAGAAGCGTTCCTGTAAATGTCGCATAGGAAGGAGTCATCGAAGAAAATGGAAGAGTAAAACTCCCCACCGTTGCCCCACCATCTGTCAAAGAAATTACGAGATTGCTAAGAGTCGTTATTCCAGATGGAATACGTGCAGTTACGCGGACTGAATAGAATGTGTTCGCATTGATGATCGCGGTCTTGTATGCATCTTGATAGGCAGTCTGCGAAATAAGTCCAGCAGTCGGTTGTGGAGCACCGGTGAGCTGCTTGATGTAGTATGCATTCCCAAATTTAGAGGAAGTAACCAGAGTTTGTACCGGCTGACCTCCACCCAGTGGAACTGTCCATCCAAGCGGTAACGGGTTGACTGCGGAAAGATATCCACCATCAAAGCTCAGATTATTGAAATTCTGAACTTTGTTCCGGCACAGACCATAAAAGTTACGCGATGAATAGCTGCATATCCAGCCTGGATCACCAATTTCGATCTGATTGAACAGGTTATATCCATACACATCAATAGCCTGTGCCCGATCAAGAATCGCACCGGTGAAGAAAAGGGTGTATGAAGAGCTAAGATTATCGGGCACGAAGAAAGACGTCGCCGTATACTTCTTATTCAACTGGTAGAAATCTACGGGTGCCGGAAGTGTAAAAAAGTTCGCTCCCGGAACACCAAGTTGGCCCGCTTCTGTAAGTGCAATGCCGCGCATCACTACATTAGGTGGCCCGATCGGTAGATTGGTGACTGCAATATTTGTAGTATTCTCAGGGACCGTAAAAGTAACCGGCGGAGCTGGTGCCGTATAATATCCATTTCTCGTAATAAAAAAAACTGTTCCTTGATACGTTCCAGTATCAATAAATAATTGAGTCGGATTGAATACGAGATTACCACCTGTTCCTGTTCCATAAATTGGACTTGTTGCGCTATTTATAGTTGTGAGTCCAGGATCAAAATCGAATACCGTACCGGCGGTAGAGGCAAGTCCAGATTCTACCGAGAAAGAAAAATCTGGAAGTGAAACTTCAATAGAAAACGTTCCAGAAGATCCTCCGCTTGATGCAGTGATTGAGACTTCAGATACATTTAATTGACCATTCGCATTGAGAGTGTTGGTAATCGTTACAAGTTGACCGATCTGCGGAGGAGTCGTACCTCCAACAACCGAATAATTGAATGTAGCGACTCCGGACGTTACTTGCGATCCTCCGATAACCATACTGGACGAATTTGGAGTCTCTGATACTAACCATCCAACACCGGCGTTATAACTCGCTACAGAATTACCTGCGACAGAAATTCTAGTTCCTATGGTAACGTTCGGTACCGGAACACTTGTCGTTAGCGTCGCAAGAGATCTCTGCCAGTTAGCTGTATATCCCGCGTGTCCGGAACCTTTAAAATAAGTAAACGCAGAACCTGAAACATTGAACGTAAAGTAATAGAAAGATCTCGGCTGTCCCGGAGGAGCGGCCAGACCCGCACTCAATATTTGTACAGTAAGCGGACCGAATGGAGCCGGTGTTCCCGTGAATGAGACATAGGCGTACACCGGAAAACCGGAGTTCAGGGAATCCACGAGATCTTGATCCTGGCCGCCGAGAGTTGAATCCTGGTAATAGAACGTAACCACATTGCCAGGAGAAGTTGATCCGGGGCCACCTGACTGGAGAAAGTAGGAGAACCCCTGAGAATGTGCCGCTGGCTGCGTAATATTGACTATAGGATAATTGATAGTTGAAAGCGATACTGGTGTAAATATCGGAGGAGCACCAGGACCGACCTGCGTGATCTTATCGATCCATCGGCTCGTATACTGTAGTCCCATATCTGAGCCGCCGAAGCCATCATTGAAGGCAAGATACTCAACATCCGGGCCATTGACTCCAACCGCGAAGGAGTTGTCCGCAATACCAGAGACGGCCAGAGTCAGTACGCCGGGGTTATTCGTTACATCCTCAACCCAGAAGTTACCAATCGCATCGAGTGAAAGATTTTTGGTATCGCCGTTCTGCGCGGTGAACGTCGTAATGAACTGATAATTTGCTGATCCTGCGATAATACCGATATTGACTGTCGCTGCATCCAGGAATGCCGTCTGGCCCGTGAATACGGACGATGCCTGTAATTGTATTCCGAAGCTAGACGAGTTAATCAAACTTTGCGTAAGTGCGACTCCCCAAGTGTCTGTCAAAGATCCGAGAGTCACCGTCCCACTCGAAGCCGGGAGCACGATAGAGCGTACTTCGCCGATTGGGAAGACTCCAGAAAATAGGGTAGCCACAATCGTACATTCAACCGGACAGAATCCTGTAAGCTGCACCTGAATGCCAGTGATGAAGTCTGAACTTGGCAGATTGAACCCAAATTGCGTCACATTGAGTGGATTGACCCCAGTCAGTGGAGTCCGTGACGTATAGTTCCCATCGGCCAATAGGATGTTCGTCGGATTCAGCCACGTAGAGGATGCAGCGGCACCGCCAAGGCGCGCACCGGTGCTCGATTGAGCTCCCGGAGGATAAACGCTTACCAGGCCGCTACGAGTGAATACAGATTGTGCAAGGAAGTCGACATCATAGCAGCGCGGACTGGCACCATCCGGAAGAGTCTCCGAAGGTGCCAGCGTCGTAAGTCCGCCGAAGGATGAAAGAACAATCGGTGCGCCTGATGATGTACCGTGCATCGATTCCCCTTAGTAGTTGTTTTTCACGAACTCAGCACGGAAAACAACGACATCGGGAACAATTACTCCAACAGCAGCTTCTGCGCCCGAAGAATAGATACGTAAAAGATTAGGAACTACAGATGTATTTACTAAATAACTTGGCTGAGGAGCTAGCGCTCCAGTACCACCACCGATTGCACTCTGAACTTCAATCCATTTCGGTAATGTTCGCGGTCCAATCGTCCCAACCGGAGACGATTTACCCTGCAAATTCAGGAATGCATAGCTAATCGGAAGTCCGCCAATTACATATGTAGCAGCAAGGACAGCCAACCCATCATCGGGACCCGATGCATTTGCGTGAGTCAAGGGAACCACAATCGTTGTTGCCGTCGCGGAAGAAGTAGTGAAATTTCCATTTAGAAAGGAAAGAGCACTCGGGAATCCGGAAACGCTGATAGACTGTCCTCCGCCTACAGTCAAAGAATTATTGGCTGTAAACGTCAATACGTTGGCAGTAATCGACCACGAAGTAATCAGGATGACTGGACTAGCGACAGCAGCGGGGATAATCGATCCTTCCACAACCGTGCTACGAGTCGTGGTATCCACGCCTGCCATGTCGTATGGATTGACAATAAGTAGATTTGTTCCTGCCATTGGGGTAACCCTCCTCGGGTTAAGTTACGGGTTGGCTTGCTCCTCGCAAGGCGTTTGCTTCGTGATACAATAGGACTTGGCTACAAATACTATGCCTACAGGTCATTATCTACACAAACAAAAGCCGCGTCCAATAGAAACACCTATTGGACCATCAATTAGCTATGTTCCGCTCACAAAAGAGAAATATGCTCTTATTGATTCCGAAGATGCGGAGAAAGTATCTTTTTGTCCTTGGTTTTGTCGGGGAGAATATCCCTCTGGGGTAGTAGGCGGTAAAATAATTGCTCTTCATAAATTTATTATGGGTAATCCAGGGAATATTGTTGATCATTCTAACGATAATCAACTTGATTGCCGTAAATCTAACTTACGGCACGCCTCAAAACTACAAAATAATGTGAATCGAGGTCGGCAAATCAATAATACAAGCGGGTATAAGGGTGTATCTCTGAAAAAGGGATATAAAAACAAGAAATGGAGATCTACTATCGGAATAAATGGTAGAGCTGTAACAATTGGATATTTTCAGACCCCAGAAGAGGCATATAGTGCATATTGCAAAGCCGCCATTAAGGAATTTGGTGAATTCGCAAATTTAGGTTAGAGCCATGAAAATGCTACTGAAAAGTCATCAACAGCTTCTCCACCAAACTCGCTTCTCTGATTCTCCTGCAATTGCATCGCCCTGACAACTTCCAATTTCATCTTATCCATCTGCCTCGCTTCTTCGCTTACCGCCATACCATACTGTTCAGGAGCAAACCGCATCGCATAGTTGATCATCATCTTCGATGCAACTGCATTGGCGCAGCCCAAGATTGGCACATAGGCTGAAGCAAAGTTGAGGGTGGCTGGATTCAGGAAAGATGGGTATTCAATCCGGCACCGGATACGTAAGTCTGTCTGCATCAGGCATCCAGGCATCCACATAATCCCTTCGCGCATCTCCCATTGGCCCATTCTCTGGCCTTGCATACATCCAGGAAGACCGAAAGCAGCATTTCGCATTGGAGAGAAGCTTTCACCTACATTCGATTCACGTTCCCAGACAGCCAGGATGCGCTGTGCTTCAAAAGGAAGCTTCCACGTATTCGACCAGGTAAAGCCGTTGAAGTACCCAGCATAGGAGAGTGCCACCTGAACGGCTGGATTCGGTTGAGTGAGTGCTGGGATGCCAAGAACGAGGTAATTATCGATGATCAGCTCGGGATCTCCGATATTGCGAAGATCTGAGTAGAGTTCACGAATAGCAGAATCGAGAAAAGTAAGCAAGTCTGGATTGGCATTTGGCATGATCAGGCCAGCCTGATTACCAGTTCCTGTCCCCGACCCACCTGTATTGTTCGCTGTATCGTTGATCTTTGAGCGGAAGAGGTCAGCAATAGCCTGAAGAGAACTGTACCTCTGGTTTCCCCCTATCGCACTTTGGATAGTACACCCCCTGGGAAATTAGGCTTTGCCAGATCTCCGCGCAAATCTATTGCTGCTCTATCATAAGCTAATATCGCATCTGTTTTCGACTTGAATCGTCCAAGACCTATTCTCTTGTATCTATGGACAATAATCGCTCTCCATAATTTCTTTTTTGGATCAAAATATATCCCGCGAAATCCAGAAGTATTATTCGAAGGAATACGGCGATTCCATGCCTGATGATTTTCGGTGGCCTGCCGAAGATTACATTTTCTATTATCTAATGTTCTCTCACTGAATATATGGTCAGCCGTATGGTTTTCTAATTTTCCTAAAATAAATTCATGAAGAAAGAAATGTCTATTTGATTTATTTTCACCACATAGATATCTACGACGGGCATAAAAATGGCTAGATGTTCCATTCCAAGCCGTATGCCAGTTATGCTTCCCGACGCGTTCAGCATCTTCAGAATCGATTAGAGCATATTGCCTCTGTGTCAATTCAACATACGCGATGGATGGCCCTATCGGAACTATAACTGGGCGAAGGTTCATGTCCTAATTTTATCATTTCCACTTTCTTCAGGCCCGCGCTCTTGGAGCTTTGTCCCGAGACATGTAGGACTCCGGTCCAGAGCGCGGGAGCTGAAGCTTATAAAGTCTCGTCCTTTCGGGGTCGACCAACTCCTCTACGTACCTCAGAAGGAGCCTCATCCGATCCCGTCAGTTCGTTATATATATCCCGATTGATCGCACCAGCCTTCAGTGCACGGTCAGGATCAATGATGCAGAGAATCCCAGCTCTTGATTGATGGAATGCAATGCCAGATTTGATCGTATCACCGCAATTCGGACATTCCATCCGAACTTCCTGTGCCTTATGCCATCCAGCCTGTAATCCAAGGACATCCATCGCTGTATGCACATCAGGTGTAGTCTCAAGATACTCATTCAAAGATTTCACTGACTTCGACTCGAGCTGAATAGCCTTCTGCGTGATAGCCCGGTAACGGTCATTCCGTGCTTTCTCGGCGCGCGAGATCTCTTCCTCGGTCGGTTCAGCATTCAGGGACGGCCATACACCTTGCGAGATGTAATCGCAGTTCGTGCTTGTCGAGAAATAAGACGGAAGTGACCCAGCATTGTTGAAGTAAGGGTCATCTGTTGGATTATTTGGAGAAAGAAGATCGATAGAGGCTCTCCATGCGTCTTCCTCGTCGACACGCGTCCCGCCACGCTCCTGATCAGGACTTGCCTGAGTGACCGGGTCAGCAATGACTGCGCAACGCGTCCAGCGCTCTCCTGGGGCGCATCCACGAAGGATCAGGCGAGGGAACAAAAGATGATGTAGTGGTCCAAACTCACGCTTGGCGACGCTATAGAGGTAAATATGACGCAATGGTGGACGAAGCATCCTACCATTCACGATGGGGTTGAAGTTCTCTTGATTGGCACCACGCATCGCATTCTGCGTCTTCGTATTTGTAAACCCGAGATTTCTAATCCCTGCAATTGCCATGTCTCAATCTCCTATTCTCATCCCTAGTCCAGATTTAGCAGCCATAGCCATAGCCTGCTTCATTCCTTTCTCAATCAGCTCCGCTCGTTTGGCTACCAACTGAGAACCACGACGTACTCGAACTCCATCGTGTACATCCTTGAGGGTTTTGAGGTATTCTTCTTCCCTCAACTGCTCTTCCTGCTTGATTGCCGCAGTCTTTGCAGAGTTTGAAAGCTTTTTCCATGCTTTGATCATTGGGAGCATCACATCCAGCATGAAACCACATGGTTCCATCCTATATGTAACCATCTTCGGAGTCGAAAGAATCTCTTTCCTCATCACAAAGTCCTTGTCCAGCCAGTGACGCTCTTTCTGCTGTTCGACAAGTTCACGGTGAAGGAACTTCTGAAGAAGACGATATTGTCCGTACTTCGGGAATCCACCACAGTCAAGCAATCCAGACTCTTCATCTCTGTAATCCCATTCCCACCGGTCCGGTGAACCGAACATCGATGCAGGTTCGTAGATCATGAGTGCCCAGCAGGGCTCCCCACCGATTAGAGGCTTTTCGCAGTAGCCCTCAAAGCCGTCATGGAATCGACCACCGATAGTCATACGGAGCTCTGGTGACCATACAAGCTTGAAGAGGGGGTCACCATATTGGTTAACCCCTCCCAGATTTGTCAGCTCATCCTGGAACCACTGGGGGCAATCACGCATTCGCAACCTGCACCGGTGAGATCTCGATGCCTTTCAGGTCTCCTACACGGATCTGATAGTACTTCGGAAGATCGGAACGGTTCTTGTGCGCTGGGTTCAAATAGACTGGGTCGGTGCGGCTAAACTCATCATAACGAACGACATCTCCGATTTCGACAGGAATTGCAACCTGCAAGCCACCGACAACCATGAACTGTCCGGTAGCAACAACTACGCCACGGTCAGACACTTCTTTGATGTTGGAATTGTCGAGAGCAATCTCGAAACCTTCAGGCTGCTCATAATAGTCTGCGATGGGAATTTCCTGAACGATCACTCGATCAAGTATGGGTTTGATTGGGAAGCTCATGTCTCTATGTCTCCTTCGGTTTACATCGAATAAATTGCGTAAACTGCCGTCCAACTTCCAGTTGTATCTGTCTGGACTTGAACAATAGATCCTGTCGTGAGGTACATATACTGCGCCGGAAGATGGCCACCCGTACTAGAACTAGCGAAGTTTATTGTATTCCCACCAATCACAAACATTGACGTATTAGACAAATTTGATCCTGCGAACAAATAAAATCCGTCGGATGGAACCGTGAGAACTGTGATCGGGGAAGACCCTGTTCCTGCTAAAGTACCCGACGCCGCAATTCCTGTAGTGCAAATACAAACTGACATCTATTTATCCTCGATATGTTTAGTGGCCATGCTCCTATTATAGGAGACATAGCCACCATTTTACAGACTAATTAGATCCATCTACTAGGCATCCTGGGGAATTGGTAGGCCTTGCAAATAGAACTGTTCTTTAGGATTCTGACAAATTAGATTGAATCCTCTCTCATAACCGAACATCTGGCTATCAAAATAAGTTGTTCCTGCGGCCTGACCAATTGCCGGTACAGCAGCAATCGGGTTGCCCGGAGTCCACTCATGGAGACGCGTTGGGAACAACTCGCCAAAATACCAAGTCGACGGAACAATCAGATCCATACGTGAAGGCTCGGCAGTGGACGAGTAAACAACCTCACGTCCGCCCCAGGTCTTCTGCATGTGCATCTTGGCAGTATCCGGTACTTCACGGTCGCCACCTTGATCCAAGCGGGTATAGCCAGGATTGTAGTAGTTCATCGACAGCGCAACTCCCTGCATGGGGTTGGTGTACCAGAATCCATCCTTGTTCTCGTCATATTCATCACCCAAGGCGCGGAGACGAATTGACTCGATACGCTGTGCTGTGGAATTGACAATGCTTCCAGAGCCAGCGAAGTTGATAGTAGGAGTGGAGAAACGTCCAGGGAATAGAGCCTTGTTGATGCCAGCAATCGTCCCTACATTTCCGTTATTGATCCAATAGTCCTTGCCATAAACCGAGCTGCCAGCAGAACCGGAAGCTCCTAGAATAACAAGGATATCGCCAACTACGGTACCGGCGGGAAGAGCCGTAGCACTGTAGATCGTCTGTGCTACAGGATCAACATAGGAGATAACGAATGTACCGCGATTCGTACCACCTACTGCTGAAAGTACCTGTACCGACTGCTGATCGACAAAGCTAGCTGCAGTATTCAGTCCAACGATAGAGGAGAACTGAGGACCGGCAGGGCCAGTGCCGTTATTGACGGTTCCCGAAGTAGGAATCTGGTCAATCGTGCCCGAAGCATCACGATTGAGAATGCCCTCTACGCCGTTATCAAAGGCCAGAAGCGACTTATCCATCTCCTCGCGGGAGAACTTGACTAAGCCACGCTCTTTGCCATCGGTTGATTCCTGGGAAAGGTTCGAAATCTCGCAGACATTGATAAAACGTACTGGAGATGCAGCAAATGATTGGAACTGCGAACCACTACCACGAGGCCAAATATCAGTGGCACCTGCTGTATCAGCAGCAAACTGCTGAATAGGTGCTCCGCCCTGTACACGAACCGGTACCCAGAAAGGTGCACGGCCTACGCCGCCACGGTTGGTCTGGTTCGAGCACTGAACTTTCTTGCCACCTTTTTCAAGGCGAGTCTGAAGCTTGTCAAAGTGCGCCTGGAGATCCGCGATCTCTTCGATGAAAGATTCAAGCTCGATAGCCTGAACTGCTGTTTCGGTTGCTAGTGCCATAAATCACCCTTGTAAATTGAGTCACGCGGCTATTGCCCGTGCATGATGTCTCTCAACCACATCTGGGATTCATGGTCAGCGCTTAGGCTGCGATTTATAGACCGGCCAACCCGGTAATGAACCACTATCTGATGCAAATCATACCACAACTGCCTTTACTGCCTTACTTGAACTACTTTCCCGTTCTTCAATGGGAAAATCTTGTCATGAATCTGTGCCAATGTCCTACCCTTGTGATTGATCATGTTATCCGGTGGACGCACAGTCACAATCTGCACGCCGGGCGCTACCGGCCCCGGCTTTGTCCCGTTTGACGGTGCAGATTCCTCAGTTCCAGGCTTGGGCCCTGGCTTGCCTCTTAGGAATGACCCATAGCGCTGTGTAGTCATAGAATCGACTACCGACTTGGCGTGTTTGTCGAACTCTACCTTGGCAAAGTTGAGGACTGTAGACGCATCAGGATTCTTCTGGCCGCGGTATCGTGTAATTCCAGCCATATAGTCTTTGTTCGATGTCGCCTTCTTCATAATCTCTTTGACAACGTCCTGCTTGAACGACGCCAGTGCCGCCGGGGGGAGATTCAGCCGTTTTTGGTTATGCTTGAACAGTTCAGAGAACTTCTGATCTGCATGTTGGTCCAACTTCGGAGAGATATTCGTCTTCCAATGATGATCCTGAACATCTTTATCAAACTTCGCGCGCTCATCGTCGACCGTGGCTGTCTTCTGACCCTGCTTCTCGCCCGATGTTCCACGTGGAGCATTTCCATTCTTGATGTCGGCAGCTCGCTTCTCCTGGTTATTGAACCATCCACCCATCTTTGCAGCCAATTCAGTGATGCGCTGCATCTTATCGGCGTTCCATGCGTCTTTTCTATCCTCGGGAAGCCATGCTGGAGCTTTCTCTTCGAGTACATCGACCAATCCATTGAATGACCCCACCAATTCGGAGCCACGGAGGGCATCTACGAAGTGTGGAAGTACCGCTGAAGCATAAGCAGCAGGATCGCTTTCCTTGATTCTGTCTAAGATGGTTGGAGTAAGCTTCGCCAGTCCTTCATTGAAGTCTTCGCCAAGGGCCTCGAGGGCCTTCGGATCGCCAGCAGCAAGCAGGCTATCGACCTCAGCCATGCCTTTTATCTCATCCTGCATCGCAGTGAGGGCCTCAAAGCCCTTCATCTCACCATGCTGGATAGATTCAAGCATCGCATACTTCTCGCGGATGCCATCGATACCTTTTGGCTCTAACTGATTGAGCTGAAAGAGGCGACCATGATTGTCTTTGGATAGGCGCGCGAACTTGGCATTATTGGGATCGGCATCCCGCATTGCCTTGAGCCAGGAAATATAATCTTTAGAGGATTTCGATCCGTACTCGCCATCATCCTCTTTTTCCTGCTGTTCGGCACCATCGGATTCGGTTGATTCTGCGCCAGTCTCTACAATCTCAGTAGATTCAACACTTTCCATCATGTCTTCCATATGTCTCTTGTCTCCTAAAAGATGATTCCGATACCCCTAAGGGTGATCAGTCTTCCATTACATTCGAGCCAATACTTTGGTTCATTGCTATTGTTCGCCTTACCATCGTAACCGCTTTTGATTGTACGCCTTACGATGTAAACTTTCTTGAATCTCTTTTCTGTTGCATTCGTTCCTTCATCTGTACAAAATATCCCAGGTTCGTGTACGTCGGGATAGATTCTCAATCTCACTGTAACGGCTTTCCGACCAGAGATACCTTCGTCTTCGTTGGTACTCCTGTATAAGGATCGACACCCTCCTGCTCTTTCACGATCTCATGTGTCTGTTCGTCCGGCATAAGCTCTTGCGGCGATACCTCTAATCCGAGCGCCTGGAATGCCTTTGACTGTGCCGCCGGTGGAAGCTTCGTAGGATCGATGCTGACATTCGCCTTCATCTGAACCTGCGGAGGAGGCGTAAGCTGCTTCAGGATCGCAATATGCTCTGACCAGTGAAGTTTTAGATTCTGCCAGATAGCCTTCTGATCATCATCTCCATACTTGAGTTTACGGCCAGTTGGCGATGTTAGCATTCCAAGCGTAATCGCTGCATGGATAGCATGGTTCTCGCTATTGTCCTGTGCTACTGGCACTGTCGATACCAATGGAGGCATGCTTTGCGCTGCCTGTTGAAGCTGCTGAACCGCTTGTATCCCTTCAGGTGTCTGCGCCTCTGGATCGGTAGCAGCCATTGATATCTGAGTTTGTATCTGAGCTATCTTCGGATTCTCTACTGGAGCCGACTTCATCAGAATCTCAAACTCACCCTGCTGCGCCTCAACCTGATCTGCGCCAGGGACATTCATATCTGATAATGATGGGAACTTCGAGAAGACCGCCAGATTCGATGGATCATTCATAATCTGGTTAGATAGGCCAACA
>Ga0137418_10003709_pt1 | contig 14048 bp, 15 predicted proteins | sample CZODoug3_1_2_16f_FD_122242 | JGI IMG/M metagenome (GOLD analysis project Ga0137418, IMG submission 122242) | Vadose zone soil fungal communities from Angelo Coast Range Reserve, California, USA - CZODoug3_1_2_16fungal (Hybrid Assembly) | ecosystem: Environmental > Terrestrial > Soil > Vadose...
CACTCTTCAACAGCTGGAAAGCAGTGCGCTGGAAACGGGCCGAACTGGCTAACAGCTATCTTCGGGATTTCGACAGCAATCCGGAGCTGGTGTTTGCAGGCCGATGCCTTGACTGGCAGGGCGGCAAGCTCGTGCTGCCCGCGAACCTTCGCGCTTACATGCCAGATAATGCTCAAATCATTCAGCACGATCGCGCGGTGTTTGCAAACGCATTGCGGCCAGATTTGCGCATTGATGAACTCGATAAAGACCCGCGCACCCAAATTTACAGAACGTCGATAGATTCCTTTCTCTCGTGGTTGAGTCTCGTGGCGAGTGCGCTAGATCGAAAATTATTCACGGCAGCGGATATGGAGGAGATTGGTTATTGGGTGGCAAAGATAGAAAGCGATCCGGTTATCATCGAATTTGTCGTTGCCTACGGCTATGAAGAGAATATCGATAAGCTCATAAGCCGTTATAGACGTGACAAGACCCCATACAAAAACTGGAGGTTCCCGCGCCAACATTAGCACCTGGCCAGCGTTGCCGTACAAGTGGAACGGGCAGTGCTAATCAGATCGTTTGACTTATGGATTACAGAAGTCGAGAATGAACCGTCGGCCTCGGTTGAATAGGTTCGTTTACGGGGAAGGTGCCTTGTCTCGCCTCTCAATATCAGCGTTCCTTCTATTCTGCTCGACTGTTGGGGGTGTAATCCTTCCGGTAGCAAACGCGCAAGATTCACTTGCAGAAGCGGCACGCAAGAACCGCCCCAAAGACGTACAGGTAACCGCAAAGAGAACTTGGACGAACGACGATATACAACCAACGAGCCAAACTGCGTCGTTTTCTTCCGCTATAACGGAGACCAAAGAGAGCGACTCGGAAACATTGCGTAAATTCCGAAACCTTGACAAGGAGACCCTGGGAGCGGCGGTTCTCAAATCAGGGGATGCCCCAAACGTAGAGTTCCCTAATCGCCGAGACTGGGAGCAAAGGTTATTCGAGGCGAAGCAGGCTTGGCTCGATCAGGTAGATCGTATGGTGGGCCACAAAGATTCCAGCAAATACTCGCAGGAAGAGGAAAATCGGCTTGCTCTGGGAGCCAAGCGGATATTTGAGCGAATCTCCTCGGAAGGGGTTACGCAAGCACGAGCGGTTAACGATCCGATTTTGAAGGCCCATCTTGAGTTATGAACGGCGGCAAGATTTCTGTAATCATACCTCAGGCGATATGTGGACCATGTGTTCCGCTGGTCTCCAGCAACTTCGATGGAAAATGGAGCGTGAGGGCACTTGGTAGTAAGCGCATGCTCTAACCGATTTTCTGCGATTGCAGATTGGAGCTAAGGCTCGCCTCAAAACCGCGCCGCATCGGTCCCTGACTAACTACCTTTAGAATCAACACTTGCAAAAGCATGATTGTTTACTTGATGCAGGTAAGCGAGGTGACGTATGATTTTGCCATCGCTGCCAGCATCAAAAGCAGTAGATTGGGGATGCGCTGTGACGGTCTGCATCGCAGTACTGAATAGCAACGGCAAAAGCATCGTCCAAGTATCGGACCATAAGGTTAGTTTCGGAACTGAATTTTCAGCGGATTACTCCGCTATGAAGGATGTGCCGTTCTTTGGCGAATATTGTGCGCTGATTGCAGGGGATGACGTTGAACACGCCACCCCGATATTGAAGAGAGCGAAAGAAATTCTTTGTGCCAAGCCACTAGATGTATCTCCGATCACCGTGGCAAATGCGGTTGATGACGCTTACGGTGAGCGCCTGCGACAGGAGATTTCCAGCAAAGTACTGAGAAAGCGCGGATTTACAGTGGAGAGTTTTTTGGAGAAAGGCAAACACAAATGCACTCCTTCTGTGTATCTAAACCTATGCAATCGCATCGACCAGGTAAAACTCTCGTTGAAATTTTTGGTTTGTGGGTTCGATGACAAAGGCCAAGGGCATATCTTCACTGTTGACGGTGAGAGTGCTCCAAAATGCTACGATGACATCGGAATGTGGGCCATTGGCGACGGTGCTCCTGCGGCTCTAAGTTCGCTTGCTTTTCATAAAAACAATTTGGACTTTGAGATTGGCGGTACTGAGGAGGAAGCAGTCTATTTCGCTTTGGCTGCAAAGTTCATGGCCGAAAGTTCTGGTTCTGTGGGCAACGCTACATTTATAAGCGTCCACAATCCCGCTAGTCCTGTGAAATATATCAATCTGCTTGATGTTCAGATGATGAGGAAAATGTGGGAAGACGAAGGTTGTCCTCGATGTCCCAAGAATTTAGGGGCACGAGTAAAAGGAGTCGTTAAAACGCTCGCGGAGTCTGAGCAGATGGCGATTATCGCGGCAGTCGCTGAAAAGATAAAGAAAGAACCTACGCTGTGAGTCTTTGAAATGTGAGAACCGGAGCCGTAATCATGTGCCGCAGCGTATCGATGAACAAGTCCGAGCGATTGCGGCGGTTGAATCTAAATTCCATTTCTTGCAGGTAGGACGCGAGATGCTTTGCAGAGATTTTATGCCACGTCCCCATGATCCCGCGCTTCAGGAGCGAGAAGGCGTTCTCCGCAGTATTGGTGTGAACATTTCCCATGACGTAGACGCCGGAATTGTGTCGGATGACTTTGTGCTTCTTGCGGTCCACTCCCGCCCGGTCCATTGCGAAGGGGTAAGACAAAAAGTCATCGGTCATCATTACGTCCACGTCCGCGCTCACGTTTTCCTTGATGTACTTCGCCCACGTTCCAGCCTTCACGTCCTCAGCGTGGAAGAACCGCAGGTCGCCCCCGCGCTCGCGGAGCACGATGACTATTTCTTTGGCATCTCTCGCGGCCTGCATCCCGCGTCCCTTCATCTTCCCGCCGATGTAGGTTTCGTCCATCTCAACCGTACCGCTGAGCATCTTTTTGTTGACTTCGCCCATCGCGGCGCGGATACGATGACAGAGATACCACGCGGTCTTGTAGCTCATTCCGAGAGTGCGCTGGACTTGACAGGCCGACATTCCCTTTTTCGATTCGCAGAGCAAGTAGGTCGCGGCGAACCACTTTTGCAAGGGGAGATGCGTGTCGTTGAACACCGTTCCGGTAGTCACTGAGAATTGGTAGGAGCATGAAGAACACTCAAATTGGTTTCGGTCCTCAATCCAGAATACGCGGTCCTCGTTGCAGCGAGGACACCGTACGCCTTCTGGCCACCGGAGCTTCGTCAGAATCTCGCGGCATTTATCGTCGGTCGAATATTTGTTGAGCATTTCTAGGAGCGCCATGAAAGCACCTCGCAAGAAGAAAAAGCGTAAGACTGGCAGACCGCTGGAGGATGCGCCATTGCCAAGTCTGGTTCGCAGTGTAAAGCGGGATATTCAAAAAGAACTGAAAGTCGGGTTCTCTGATAAGGCCAAGCGGGATTGAGGGTTACGTCCATGCAACGACAGAATAGCAGAATGCCTAACCTGCGTCAAGTAAATAATCGTGCAAAAGTGTATCAAAACAAAGCACTTTAACTACCTTTAGAATCAACACTTATGCAAAACCGGGGGAGGGGGGTGCTGGGAGAGGCGCACGGTACAGACCGGGCACATCCCTGACAGAATAGACCGGGAGCATCCCTGACACTGTTCTTCAGTGGCCGCGCGTGTAGAAAGGAGCGCCCGCCCATGGAAAGCGAGCAGGGTTAGAGAAGAGAAGCTGCGGTCAAATCCTTACGTCGTCTTGCGGCGGCGACGGGCGATGACCCCTATCAGCCCGGAGCCGACGAGAATCAGAGTGCCCGGTTCAGGCGTAACGCCGGTAACCGTGACTTGGCCTCTGCCAGCCAATGTCAGAATGTTGCCGGTCGAGTCATAATCCACAACGTTGAGACCACCAGTGGATGTGAAGATGTTGTGCGAGGCGTTTCCGTTTATGTCCGCAACGGTCAGTCCCAAGCTAGCGCCGAACGGCGTGAGTGTATTACCGACTTCCGCCTGGTTTTTCTGAGCACTGCTTACCACGAAGGGAAGAAAACCGAATTGTCCGCTAGTCGGGTTGGTGGAGCCGCTCTCTGCCATGGCAAAAAGACCGCCGCCCTGATTCAAGAAGGCTATGATTGTACTGGATTGGCTGTCCAAAATGCTGAGCTCCGCCTGCGTTAGATTTCCTCCAAAATCTGAAGCAATAACGATCGCGCTGTACTTAGTACCCAGGTTGGCAAGTTGGGCGAGCAAAGTCGAGGCATCGGCTTCAGTGTAATTGACACCTTCGACGAAGCCAGCTGCGGCCAGCCCCAAGTCTCCCTCAATGTTGCCGCTTGGCGGCGGTGTGCTCCCTTCGACGTAGAGGAACTGGTTGATGCCGCCAGCGCTGAAAGTGTTAAACGCCGGATCGGTGATAAACTTCATGCTGTCTTGGATGAAGTTGATCGCGCCTGTGGTATTGCCACCCAGAGCGGCATGAAAGTCCGGATCCTGACCGGTGAGGACAATGGAACCGACGACCGTGTTAGAGAATCCCAGTGGGGCTGTTGCCAAGGCCAAAGCTAGAGCCAGCGCGAGTTTTGCGACACTCGGACATGGCATCGAAGAAGAGCACATAATTCCTCCGTCTTCCACTTGAAATTGAGCTGTACGTTGACGGCCCAGAGAAGAAAACAAAAACCCTGTCAAAGACCCTACAATTCACGGGCCATAGCCACGCCCATTGAAAATAGGGCGTTTATTGGCGGCTCCTGGAGAAAAATGCGAAAGCAAATGGAAGTAATGGCTAAGTTAGGTTCAAGTGTCTGCAAAAGTCTATCAAAACAAAGGCCTTCGACCACGTCTAGAATCAACACTTGTGAAAAAACCCAGAGGAGGGGGCACTCGCTTGGATTCTTAGCTGGGCTACTAGTGTCGACTAGCTGGCCACCGACTGCCACACGCCATTCTGGTTGATCCAGGTGTCCGCGATTGGCTCCCGTCTCAATGTGGCGCGCCAGCCGCGCCATCGAGAAACGCTTCCACTACAGGCACAAATTCCGCGGCCTTCTCCACCGGCGGGACGTGGCCGCACTGATCGAAGCTCACCAGTCTGGCCCCCGCGATTCCGGCCGCATATCTTTCGCCGGAAGTGATCGGTAGCAGCGCATCCTGCTTGCCCCAAACGACCAGCGTCGGCAGACGAATCTGCGCCAGCCGGTCGTCGAGCCGCTCGGAAGCCAAACTTGGATTGCTCAAGATGGCTCGAACCGTGTAGCCGTCGTGCTTTGCGAGTTTGTCGGCAAAGCTTTTCTGCAAAACCTCGTCTGTAACCCAGCTTGTGTCGTAAAAAACTGCTTCAAGCAATTTGCGCATGTCCGCCAGCGTGCTCGGATTCAGGTTTGGAATCGGCTTGTCTTGCTGCAATCCCGCCGCATCCACGAGGACAAGCTTTTCGACGGGAACCAGGTGCGCGCCACCGGAAATCTCCGCCGCGTACAAGGCAGAAATCCATCCGCCCAGCGATTCGCCCATGAAGCTCGCCTTCTCCACCTTCAGCGAGCGCAAAAACTCGTTCAGAAAATCCACATAGGTTTGGATCTTGTAGTCGATCAGCGGCTTGTCCGAGCGCCCAAAGCCAATCTGGTCCATGGCGATGACGCGATACTTTTTTGAGAGGGGCGCCACTACCCGGCCCCAGTCTCCATCCTTGCTGCTCCCCAGGCCATGCACGAGGACGAGCACAGGCCCCGAGCCTACGTCCCAATAATGGATCGTCTGGCCAAAAACGAGGATGGTCTTGTCCTGCGGTTGCTGCGCGGGAGCTTGCCCCAAGCAGGCAGTCACAAAGACGACGAAAACAATTGCTAGAAATGCTCCGCGACGCGCCTGCATGGTTCCTCCGCTTCGTGCGGCCTTCTATGTAGCACAAGCTTGGCCAGCCACCAACAAGCAAACGTCACGTTTGCCCGCCTGCGGCGGCTTTGGTACAGTGCCAGCACCGCCCGGCAATGATTTAGGAGGAGGCCCGTGGCCATCTCGCAAGAACTGCTCCAGATTCTTGTCTGCCCCGTGTGCAAGACCCCTGTTAAGCCCACGCCGGATCGAAACGGCCTGAAGTGCCAAACGTGCCGGCGCGTTTATCCCATTCGCGACGACATCCCCGTCATGCTGCCGGAAGAGGCGACTCTCGCCCCTGAATAGCGCTGGGAAATACACCGCGATTCGACTTCTTCCATGCCTGGCAAAACTAAGACTAGTGCCGACCGTTTGAAGCGCCTGATCCCCCGTCTGCGTGGAAAACGCATCGGCGTCCTCGGCGACCTCATGCTGGACCGCTATCTGTGGGGCACCGCTTCGCGCCTTTCGCCGGAGGCCGCCGTTCCTATCGTCGATTTTGTCGAGCAGAGCGAATGCCTGGGCGGGGCAGGCAACGTGGCGGCAAATCTATCCGCCCTCGGAGCACGCGTGGAGTGCTTCGGTGCCATCGGCAATGACGAACCGGGCGCCGCTCTCCGCAAATGCCTGCGCGACGCCGGTATCGTCGACAAAGGCGTGCTCGCGGACGCCCGGCGTGTTACCACAGTGAAAACGCGCATTATCGCGCGCCATCAGCAAGTCGTGCGCGTCGACCGTGAGCACCGCGAGCCGCTTCGGCCGGAAATCGAAGAGCGCATCCTGCGCGCCCTGTTCGCCGCGCTCAAACACCTCGACGCCCTGGTTCTCTCCGACTACGACAAAGGACTGGTCACCGACAATTTCGCCGAACGCGTTCTCAGCGCGTGCCATCGATTGCGCGTCGCCGTTTTCGTCAAGCCCAAAACTTCACGCCTCTATGCCTATCGCGGCGCGCGCGCCATCGTCTGCAATGCCAAGGAAGCGGGATTCTTCGTGACTCGCTCTCTGGGAGACGAAAAATCCGTGGAAGAGGCCGGACGCGCCCTGCTCGCACATTTCGGCTGCGCAGCTGTGCTCATCACCCGCGGTGAAAAAGGCATGAGCCTGATCGAAGAAAGCTCGCCGCGCGCCTTGCATATCCCCGCGACCGGATTTGAAGTCACCTACGCCCGCGTCGGCCAGCCCGGCGTAGACCGCACGGCAAGCGGCCGACAAGTCTTCGACGTCACCGGTGCCGGCGACACTGTGCTGAGTGTCCTCGCGCTTGCAGCAGCAGCAGGCGCTCCGCTGGCTGACGCCGCCGTCCTGGCCAACGCAGCCGCGGGCGTAGCCGTCAGCAAACTCGGCACAGCCACGGTCGCGCCCGAAGAACTAACCCGCGCCCTCGACGAGATTAGCCAGTAGCACGCCCAAAGCGTTTTTTTGGGAGTGCGGTGGTCTTGCCGCCGCTTTCACAGAATCGACACTGGCAATGCTTTCATTGCGAGCAAAAAAACTCCCAGTTAGAGGGCTTTCATTATGGCGGGAAACTAAACGATTTCTCCTCCGTGTTCATCCAAACGGTCACCACGCGCGTCCTGCGGCTCTTCTCCGCATCCGTTGCAGCCGGCATCGGCGCAAAGGGGCTCACCGCAATTTCCACCACCACGCTGTTGATCGAGCCCTCTGGCCGGCTTATCTTCATGATCTTGTAACTCTTCACTGGCCCGTAGTACCCGTGCGGTCCCCAATCCGTCAAAAAGTCCTGCAAGCGGTAGCTGGGCTTGGCCTTCCAGAGTTGATACGCGGTATTTGTGTCTGCAGCGACGAGCGCATCAAAGAAACGTTGCGCCGCTCGCTGCTCGGGGTAATACCGGAACGCAAAGTAGAGCACCACGGCGGCCAACACCACCAGCGCGCCCGCCACAAATTTCAAGTGCCGCGATCTACTGGAAGTTTCAACCTGCGGTTCGAGAAGGGTCATCGAGAGTCTCCGCAGTGCGAGCGTAGCACACGCAGGAACTATTGTTTACCTGGGCCGCGAAGGGCACGCGCCAACGTCGACAACGCCCAGACGTAAACTCCCAGGCGGAATAGCGGATGAGAGCGTTCAACCGTGGGAAGCGAGATGGAGCTACTGCGCCTCTAGCGCCCCGCCGGCGCCTTCCGGCAATTCGATTTGATATTTCGTCCGCACCTTCTGCGCATGCTGTTCCAGCGCCAGCGCTATCAGTTTGTCAATCAGCTCGCGGAATGGAATGCCGCTTGCCTCCCACATTTTGGGATACATGCTGATGGACGTGAACCCGGGAATGGTATTCGCTTCATTCAGGAAAATCTTCCCGCCCTTCTTCTCCAGGAAAAAATCCACGCGCGCCATGCCGCTCAATTCCAGCGCGCGGAACGCCGCCAGGGCGAGCGCTTGAATCTTCTTCACTTGCCCCGGCTTCAATTTTGCCGGAATCAAGAGCTTCGTTCCCTCTTCCAGATATTTGGCTTGGTAATCGTAAAACTCGCGGTGCGGCACGATTTCGCCAGGAATCGATGCCGCGGGCTCGCTGTTTCCCAGCACCGCCACTTCAATCTCGCGCGCCACCATCGCCCGCTCCACCAAAATCTTCATTGCGAATTCGGCCGCTAGATTCAGCGCAGGAGCAAGCTCCTCCCGCGAATGCACTTTGGTCATACCCACGGAAGATCCCAGCGTGGCCGGTTTTACGAACACCGGATACTTGAACCTTCTCTCGATGCTGCGCTGAACCTCTTTCGGCTCCTTTTCCCAATCCGCGCGCTGCACCGCGATCCACGGCACCACTGGAATCTTGGCGACCTGCAGCAGGCGCTTGGCGACATCCTTATCCATTGCGATCGCCGACCCCAACACGCCCGCGCCGACAAACGGCAACCCTGCCAAATCCAGCAATCCTTGAATCGTGCCGTCTTCCCCGTACGTTCCATGCATCACCGGGAAGACCACATCCAGCCGCTGCCCGCCGCCGCTACCGTCCAACCGCACCAGCGCCGCATCCGTAGGGTCCGCCGTCATCATCACGCGCTGCCCGCCCTTCAACACCTCCGGCAACATTTTCTGCGCCCCCGCCCCGACCAGCCAGTGCCCTTCCTTCGTGATCCCAATCGGCACCGCCTCGTACTTGTCCGGCTCCAGCCCGCGAATCACCGCGGCCGCCGACGCCAGCGAAACCTCGTGCTCGCCGGATCGCCCGCCAAACAGCACACCAACCCGCAACCGCTTTTTGTCGGTATTCACGTCGATTATTTTTCCAGAAAAAGCCGCAACCCTGAAGGGCAGACCCACATCAGGTTTCCAGAATCAGAAAGGTCCGCGGCTGAACTGAAGAACCGTTGCTCTCGACTAGCCACTAGCATTACTCGCCGTCCACCTTCTTTCAAAGAATCTTTTTACCTAACCCTGAAAGCACCAACTCCACTCCCAGCAAAGCCGTGCGGTTGTGCTCGTCAATCACTGGATTAATCTCCACAACCTCCAAAGACACCATCGCCTCCGTATCCGCAAGCATCTCCAAGGCCAGATGCGCTTCGCGATACGTCACGCCGCCGCGCACTGGCGTGCCGACACCCGGCGCGTCCGAAGGATCGACAAAATCCATGTCCAGGCTCACGGAAATCCCGTCCGTGTCGTCCATCGCATACTTCAGCGCGTCGCTCATCACCTCGCGCATCCCGCGCTCATCGATGTCCCGCATCGTGAAAACGTGCACGCCCGATTTCTTCGCCAGCTTCTTCTCCTGCGCGTCCAAGTCGCGAATCCCCACCAGCGAAATATTCTGCGGCTCCACTTTCGGCTTGAACCCTTGCAACTCTACCAATTCCGTAGCCCCGTAACCCATGGCCGCAGCCAGCGGCATGCCGTGCACGTTCCCCGAAGGCGACGACTCCGGCGTATTGATATCGCCGTGCGCGTCCAGCCAGATCAAACCAATCTTCTTTTCCTTCTTCCTAAAGTAGCCCGCCACTCCTGACAACGAACCCGCCGCAATCGAGTGATCTCCGCCCAGCACGACTGGCAGCATGCTCTCTTCCAACGATTTTTCCACCATCGCCGCCAAATCTTTACAAGCGTCCGCTATTTCCGCCAGATACTTAGCCCGCTTTTCTCCATAAGACATCTCTTCCGGCTGTTTCACCGAAATATTCCCAATGTCCTCGACTTGGTGTCCCAATTGCTTGATCCGCGCCTGCAGTCCCGCCACGCGCAGCGCCGATGGCCCCATATCCACACCGCGCCGGCTCGCCCCCAAGTCCATGGGCACACCAATGATTCGTATTTTCTGCGCCATAAGTCTGTTCCTGGATTGTGACGGTTATCGGCCTATCTCGGCGGACCGTCTTTCACGAGTCACCAGTCACGAGTCACTAGTCACGGCCTTAAGGATATACCCGGTACAGCATGCGCGGGAACGGAATCACTTCGCGAATGTGCTCCGCCCCGCAAATCCACGCCACCGTGCGTTCCAGCCCCATGCCAAATCCCGAATGCGGCACGCTGCCGTAGCGCCGCAAATCCAGATACCACCGGAACGCTTCCTCCGGCAGGTTGTGCTCACGAAGCCGTTTCACCAGCAAATCGTAGTCATGAATGCGCTGGCTTCCGCCGATGATCTCTCCGTAACCTTCCGGCGCCAGCATGTCGAACGCCAGCGCCAAGTCCGGCCGCTCCGCATCCGGCTGCATGTAAAACGCCTTGATCGCTGCCGGATAGCGATGTATCAGCACCGGCCGGTCAAACTCATTTGAAACGATCGTCTCTTCATCTCCGCCGATGTCATCGCCAAACTTCGCCGGATTCCCGTGCTTCCGCAGCACCTTAATTGCGTCTTCATAGCTGATCCGCGGAAATGGGGGCTTCACATTTTGCAGCTTCGTCGTATCCCGCTTCAGAGTCTCCAACTCGCGCGCTTTATTCTTCAGCACCGACTGCACAATCGCGCTCACCAGTCCCTCGCCGAGGGTCATGGCCTCATCCAGCTCGACGTACGCCGCTTCCGGCTCCAGCATCCAGAATTCGGTCAGGTGCCTCCGCGTCTTCGATTTCTCCGCGCGAAACGTCGGCCCAAACGTGTACACCTTTCCCAACGCCATCGCGGTCGCTTCGATGTACAGTTGCCCGCTCTGCGTCAGGTACGCCTTCTCGTCATCGATGTAATTCACTTCGAAGAGCGTCGAAGTCCCTTCGCAAGCCGCCGGCGTGAAGATCGGCGCATCCGTCAGCGTGTAACCCTGGCTGTCCATGAACTCGCGCGCCGCACGTTCCGCCTCCGCGCGAATCCGCAAAATTGCCGTCTGCCGCGGAGTGCGCATCCACAAATGCCGGTGGTCCAGCAAAAAATCCACGCCATGCTCTTTCAGCTGTATGGGAAACGGCGTGCTCTCCGGAACCCTCTGCACCACCTGAATCTTGCTGACGCCCATCTCGTATCCGCCCGGTGCGCGCTGCTCCGCGCGAATCTTTCCCGTCACAATGACGCTCGACTCCTGGGTCAATCCTCTCAACGCCGCGAACGCCTCCGGATTCTCCTTTAGCGCGCACACCCCTTGAATAATCCCGGTACCATCGCGAAAAATCGGAAACACGAGCTTGCCCGATTCGCGCAAGTTGTAAAGCCACCCGCGAATCGTCACTTCCTGCCCTTCGTATTTTCCAGCCTGCTCAATCGTAATTACCGTCATTCTTGTCTGCGGTTCCTCTGCGGTGAATTCTTCGCCTTTCCACACGCGAATTCGGGCAACGTCCCTACCGGCTTGCAAGGCACCGGATGCTCGGTAGCCCCAACAGCCGTGCGTCTGCGGTGACTAGAGTCAGGTCCAGCACTTGCGCGGTGGCCGCCAGAATCCGGTCCGCTGGATCCTGGTGCAACGGAATCTCCCGAGCTACCAGCGCGATTTCATGCGTCAGAGGAGCTTCGCGCGTGCCAGCCGTTGCTCGCGACAACCACTCCCTAAGATCTCCAACGAGGCGAATCCTTCCCTTGAAATTCAAGGTCAGCACTTCCCACGTGCTGATCGGCGAGACCCAGAGCTCGTTGTTCTCGTTTTTCAGCTCTTGGAGAGTCCGTCGCCCCAGTTTACGGGGATCTGATAGCAGCCAAAGCCAGATATGAGTGTCCAGCAGAAGCCTCAATCTCGCAGGACCTCCCATTCACCCTCTTCATTCGCCGGGGAAATAATGTCGCCCAAAATTTCAACAGAGTCCTTCATCGATCCTATCCAAGCGGACCGCTCCTGAACCGATGACGGGGGAATCACCTCCGCGACGGGCGTTCCGTGGCGGGTGATGCAAATTGGCTTTTTAGTTTTACGAACGCGTTCGAGCACGGCTAGACATTTCGCTTTGAATTCGGAAATAGCAATTTCTTCCATGAAGAAGCCACCTATGGTCATAATTATGGACCATGGTCATAATAGTGGTCAACCACTAAGTTCCGCACTCCTCCTCAAACCGATCCCAGGCCTTCCGCGCCGCCGCAAGCTGCTCCTGCGCCGACGCCGCCTCCGGCCCCGTCTTTTCCTTCAACTCCAGCAGCAGCGGCAAATTTGCCTCCGGCGCCGTCTTCAAAATCTTGATCGCCTTCTCCCAATCAATCGTTCCATCGTACGGCGGCAAATGCTCATCCTTCTCGCCGTGGTTATCGTGAATGTGCGCGCCCACCACCAACTCCCGCAAAGGAGCAAATCCCTTCTCCACGCGCTCTTCCTCCGGTCCATCCGCCAGATGCGCGTGGCCGATATCAAAATTAAATCGCAGCCCTGTCAGCCGCGTCTCGTCATAAAACGAGCGCAAATACGCCGGATCGCCCATCTCGCTCGTCGTGTTCTCCACGCAAATCGTCACACCCACATGCTTCGCGTGCAAAATCAGGTGCTCCAGCGAACTGAACGCGGCGTCGCGCTTGCGCGGATCTTCCGTCTCTCGCGTCCCGCCCATGTGAAAAATCATGCGCGGGAACGGCAAATCCTCCGCTACATCTATTGCCCGCTTCAATTCATCCATCGCTTCAATGCGCCGCACCCGCTCCACTTCGCAAATCGAAAGCGGCTGCCCGCTCTCCCGAGTTGCGCTCAAATCGCGGCTGGTCGGCGCGTGGACCGAACTCAGCGTCAGCCCCAGATCAGCTAGACTCGTTCTGATTTCCTGCGCTTCCGCCTTCGAGGTGTAATCAAAATGCGCTCGCGAGCAAAAAATCTCCACGCCCGAAAAGCCTGCCCCGGCAATTTGCCCGAGCAGCTCGCGAGTCAGCTTCCGCGAAACAAAAAGATACGTCGATAGCAGTCTCTGCACTGTCTTCTCTGTGATCTCTGTGGTGAATTTTCTTTAGTAGCCTACTGCAGAACCTTTGTCCCGCGGGTCCGCCGCTCCCAATCTGTCGCCGCTCTTCGGGTCAATCCCAATCGCATTCACCAGTCCAATATGCCCCCGCAGTTTCACCGCAAACCCCCTCGCCTCCAGCGCCTTCTGTGTGCTTTCGGGAAAATCTTCTTCCATCAAAATCCGGTCCGGCAGCCACTGGTGATGAAACCTCGGCGCATTGATCGCCCCCTGCGCATCCATACCCAGCCGCATCCAGTTAATCACGCTCAGCAGCGTCGCAGAAATAATCGTCGGCCCGCCCGGCGATCCCGTGACAAAGCTCAGCTTCCCGTCGCGCAACAAAATGGTCGGCGTCATCGAACTCAGCGGACGGTGCCCCGGCGCGATCGCATTCGCGTCCGATTGAATCAATCCGAACAGCGCATTCGGCACGCCCGGCTGCGTCGTGAAATCATCCATCTCGTCGTTCAGCAAGAATCCCGCCGTGCTCGTCACGTGCGACCCGTACCAGTTGTTCAGCGTATACGTGCTCGCCACGGCGTTCCCCGCCGCATCCACCACCGAAAAATGCGTCGTGTGCGGACCCTCGCCCAAACTCACCAGCGTCGACAGCGTAGCGCCCGTCGCAGCCACACCGCACGCATGCGGCTTGCCGGCGTGCACCTCTCTGCTCGAAGAAGCTCGCTGCGCATCAATCGTCCCCGCCAACTCCTTTGCATAGCAAGGATCGGTCAGTCCCGCCACCGGCACGTTCGCAAAATCGGGATCAGCAAGATACGCCGCGCGGTCCGCGAACACCCGCCGCATCGTTTCCGCCACCATGTGCACGCTTTCAACGTCGTCCCAACCCTTCAGCGGCACGTCCTTCAACATATTCAGCGCCTCAATGATCGCCACGCCACC
>Ga0137418_10003710_pt1 | contig 14046 bp, 7 predicted proteins | sample CZODoug3_1_2_16f_FD_122242 | JGI IMG/M metagenome (GOLD analysis project Ga0137418, IMG submission 122242) | Vadose zone soil fungal communities from Angelo Coast Range Reserve, California, USA - CZODoug3_1_2_16fungal (Hybrid Assembly) | ecosystem: Environmental > Terrestrial > Soil > Vadose...
TTGGGTCCCGAGCTCCACGTCATCGTGTTGATGTGCATGCCCCACCAGATGCCGACGTACTTCATCGGCTTGATCCAATCGGTGTTTTGGATGACGCTGGGCGGATTGAGGTTCAAGCCAAGGACCGACGGCGACAGTTCGGTCGCCTTGTCGGCAATCTGAATCGTGCGCCAGGGCGTGACGAACGGCGCATGGCCGCGCACCTTCACGCCATCGGCATAGGGTGCGAGGTCGGCGTGCAGCGTCCGGCTGTCCATGCGCGGCCCGCGGATGTTCATTCTCGCGTAGTCCACGAGATTCGCCTCGTGAATCACCACGAATGTCTTGCCGTCCCGCGTCTCCATCGTGAGCGGCGTCTGGACGCTGTCGAGCGTGCTCACGGGGCCCGACGACCACAGCTGCTCGGAGCGATCGAGCCGCGGCCGGTTGGAGGCGATCCACCAGGCGCGCGCGTTGTCGGCCATGGCGAATTCCGTCAGCTCGTCCGTGATCTCGAAGTCCTGCAGGCTCGGCTGCGCCGGGAATTCATAGCGGAAGGCGACGCCGTCGTCGAAGGCGCGGACTGCCAGCGTGAACTTCCGGTTCGGCGCGGAGGTCTCTTCGACCGAGACCTTCAGCTCGTTGTGGTGATCGCGAATCCGTGAGACTTCGCCCCACGGCTGGGTCCACGTTTCGTCAAACGTGCTGCGGCTCGTGTCCACGATGCGCAGGCTGTCGCGCAGTGGCGGCTGCCCCCGAAACTGGAATCCCAGCAGCGACGGTGTCAGCAACGGATGCCCGTCGCGCTGCACCACGTAAAAGAGTTTCCCCTCGTGGGTGTCGACCATCACCACGTTGCGTCCGTCGGGGGAAGCGACGCGGATCTGCGCGCCAAGCGTGTACGGAAGCAAGGCGAGCACGGCGAGCAACCGAGTCCTCATCGAATTCTCCGTCCTTGTGTATATTCCGAGTTACGTACACCTACCGGGGGAATCGCATGATACGCTTCAGCGCCCGCCCCTTCACTGTCGCCGCACTGATGCTGGTCGCGTGTTCCAGCAATCAATCGTCCGGAGCTCGTCCGTCGTCGCACCCGCGCGGCTCTGGAACCGTCATCACGGCCGCGGATATCGAGCGCGAGCCAGGCATGTCGCTCGAGCAAATACTGCTGGCGCGCGTCCCCGGGCTCACGATCGCACGCAACGACGACGGTCAACGCGTCATCAGTCTGCGGGGCGCCCGTACGGAAATGCTCGTCGTGCTCAACGGCGTTTCGCTGTCCCCCAATGCTTCCGGCAACCTGAACGCGATCAACCGCAATGATATCGAGTCTATCACCGTGCTCCAGGATGCGGCCAGTACCTCGTTCTACGGCTCGCGGGGCGCGAACGGCGTGATTCTCATACGCACCAAACAAGGTTAGGGGTCGCGCATGTTGAAACTCGTCACCGCCGTATTGCTCGCGTGGCTCCCCGCCTGCGCGTTGCACAAGCGGGACTCGGCGTCCTCGCCCCCGCCCCCTGCGCAGTCGTCCAGCACGACAATTACGGCCGAGGACATCGAGCACGCGCCGGGGTTGTCGCTCGAGCAGCTCCTCGTTACGCGCGTACCCGGTCTGTCGTTGTCGCGCGCGCCCGACGGTCACCTCGTGATTCACGTCAGGGGTACGACCACGCTCCTGGGGGATCAGGAACCCCTGTTCATCATCAACGACCTGCCGGTCGACAACCCGGTCGGCGGCAATCTGAGCTCGATCAACCCGCGCGACATCGAGTCCATACAGGTGCTGCGCGATGCCGCGAGTATGGCCATGTACGGCTTGCGCGGGGCAAACGGGGTCATCATCATCAAAATGAAGGGGTAGCGCGGAAGAACAGCGGGCGATCGTTGTTGCGCGCGACAATGTAGAGGTCGCCGCGCCGAGTCCGGAGCCGCTGGATGTCGCGCACCTGGCCCGGCACGAAGAAGCCGCTCTCCGCAGTCCGCACCGGCGTGAAGTTCCCTTTTCCATCCCCACGCAGCAACAGCCCGTAGCTCGCCAGCATCGGGCCGATGGACGGCTGCACCCCCTCGAAATTGCCGGCGAGCAGCAGATCGGTCTTGCCATCGTGATCGAAATCGCCCGCGAGGATCCCATACGTCGGGGCGATCTGCGCCTCGTGCGGCAAGGGGACCAGTGTAAACGAGCCGTCGCCATTGTTGCGCGCGACCGCCGTGGCGAACGTCTCCGCCTGCTTGACGACCGCTCCGGTCAGCGCGCTCCCGAAAATTTGCTCGACCGTTTGGCCGGCATAGTCCGCATACTTGGGATATCGTGGCTTGAGGTAGGGCAGGGCTTCGGTGAGCTCGTCGCGCAGCGCGAGCGGGAGCGATTGCCTGCCCCCGGAGACGGTTGCGTTCTCGAACAACGTTACGATCTGCTCCGGGAAGCCGTTGCCGTCGAAGTCCTTCACGTACATGCGGGCCGGCTCCGCGGGCGTAGCGTGCAGCCGCGTGTTCAGGCCAAGATTGCCGACGACGAAATCGATCCTACCATCGCCGTCGACGTCGGTCGCAATGATCCGATTCCACCAGCCGGTGCTGTGCTCCAGACCCTTGGTCGTCAGGCGCGTAAGGCGCGTGCCGGTGTTGCGGAAGATCGTGATCGGCATCCATTCGCCCACGACGATGAGATCGAGGCGCCCGTCGCCGTCCACGTCGGCCCACAACGCGTCGGTGACCATGCCGATGCGCGCCAGCTCCGGAGTGACCTGCGCCGTCACGTCGCGGAATCGCCCGTGTCCGTCGTTCTTGAGCAGCGTGCTGGGCGGATCGAGGCCGTAGCGGCCGGGGACGACGCGCCCGCCGATGAAGACGTAGTCGGGAGAGACCGCGACACGCGAGCCGCTGGTGAACAGCGGCGGCAGTCGGTCGTGTGTCTTCGTGAAATGGCCCTGCCCGTCGCCGAGGTAGAGACGGTCCTCCAGCGCCGGGGCGAGGTCGGAGAATTCACTCCCGCCGGTCGCGACGTAGAGATCGAGCTTGCCGTCGCCGTTCGCGTCGAAGAACGCCGCGCCCAGATCCTCGGAGATCTGATCTTGGGCGAACAGTGCCTGGTTCGTCCTCGCGAACGTGCCGTTCGACCGTTGGACGTAGAGCGCACTCGGCTGCCCCTTGGCGCCGCCGATGAAGAAGTCATCCAGGCCATCGCCGTTCACATCGCCCACCGTGACGAACGGCCCCTCCGTCGACACCATTTTGGGAATCAGCCGCTCGCGGTCGAAGTCGGCGAACTCGTCCTCGTGATGGACGAAGTCCAGGCCGACTTGGGCGGTAACGTCATGAAAGACGGTCGGACGGCCGGACGGCCGGACGGTCGTGGTAGGGTGAGTATCTTGCTCGCGAATCGTAATCCGCTGATTCGTGCCGACGTGCGACAGAGCGCTCGAGCGGCCGTCCGGCCAATCTACGGTCACGGACTCGAGGGTATCGATCTTCCCCACGCCGAACGTGAGCTCGTAATCCACACTCGACTGAAATCCGCGCGTGGGCTCCTCTTCCTGCATGAACTGCGTGGCTTTGGACTTCAGGGTCACACGCGCGCCCACCGCGAAGCGGTTCGCACTGTCCCCCACGAGGTTGACCTGCAGGAACCGATTACCGGGAAGCTGGGACCGCGCGTTGTTGCGATAGACGAACGGTTCGTCGCCGACGTTGTTCACCACGAGATCCGGCGCGCCGTCCCCATCCAGGTCTCCGTACGCCGCCCCGTTCGAGAAGCTTGGGCGATCGAGGCCCCATGCCGCGCTCACCTTCGTGAAGGTCAGGTCGCCGTTGTTGCGGAACGCGTAGTTCGGCAGCGGCGTCGAGCTCATGGTCTTTATCAAGCCCATGAAGTCCACGCGCTGCCCGCGTGTGGCGGCGAGCACCGTCTGGTCGTTGGCGAGAAAGGCGATGTAGTCCTGCGACGTCACGTCCTTGGTGAGCCCGGTCGCGACGAAGACGTCCTTGTTGCCGTCGAGGTCAAAATCGGCGATCAGCGCGCTCCAGCTCCAGTCCGTGGCCGCGACGCCGCCGAGCATCGCGACGTCGCTGAAGGTGCCGTTGCCGTTGTTCAGCTGCAGCATGTTTCGCATGAGCTGGTGGTCGAACCCCTCGCGAGCCTTGGCTTGATACAGCTCCCACGGCTCGAATGCGGACGTCGTCTTGAGGCGATGGTCGTCTTCGGGAAGCATGTCGGACGTGTAGATGTCGGGCCAGCCGTCATTGTTCACGTCTGCGATGTCGACGCCCATCGAGAAATAGCTGCTCGTCGGCAGCGCGCGGTCGAGCACCTCGTCGAACGTGCCGTCGCCCTTGTTGATGTACAGATAATCCCGCTCGAAAAAATCGTTCGCGACGTACACGTCGGGCCGGCCGTCGCGATTCATGTCCCCGACGGCGATCCCCAACCCAAACCCGATCGTCGGCCCGTAAATGCCCGCCTGCTCGCTGACATTGACGAAATGACCGCCGTCGTTGCGGTACAGCTCGTGGCCGCCCAACGGGTCGCGCTGATTGCGCTCGTTCCTGACCGCGATGCTCGCGACGGGACGCGGCGAGTTGCGGATCAGAAACATGTCCAGGTCGCCATCGCCGTCGTAGTCGAAGAACGCGGCTTGCGTCGAGTAGCCGGTGTCGGCGAGTCCGTACTGCGCGGCCATCTCCTTGAAGCGTGGAATGCCGTCGATCATGCCCTGATTGATGTACAGCGTGTTGGCGCGCAGCGCGCCGGGCTTCAGACCTGCGTGGCAGACATAGATGTCGAGCTTGCCGTCGCCGTTGACGTCGGCCAACGTGACGCCGGTCGTCCAGCGGCCGCTCTCGGCGATACCCGCCTCCCTGGTGATATCCCGAAAATGGAAGGCACCGAGATTCAGATACAGCTTGGGGCCTTCTTGATTGGACGTGAGGACGATCTCAGGCAAGCCGTCGCCGGTGAGATCCCCGATGGCGACGCCGCCGCCGTTGTAGTAGTTGCGGTAGGTGAAGACGTTCAGGTCGCGGGTGTCGGTGAGACGATTCTCGAAGCGGACGCCGGTGTAACTCGAGGGGAGGAGGGTGAACAGGGTTTCGCCGATCGGAGGGGGAGCGGATGCCCGATCTCGAGTCTCGGAGCAACCCAGCGCGAGGGCGAGCAAAAAAAGTAGGGGCGCAGCATGCTGCGCCCCTACTTTGCGATTACCCCGCGACAATTAGTACCCTGGGTTCTGCGCCAACAAGGGGTTCGCGCTGATCTGCGACTGCGGGATCGGCATCAGAACGTAGTAGTCCGCGCTCGCCGCCTTGCCGCCGACCAGACCCGATGGGGCGTCGGTTCGATTCGTGAACTTGCCGAACCGGACCAGGTCCTGCCGCCGCTTGACTTCACCGAACAGCTCGAACAACCGCTCCCTGAGAATCACGGAATCGGAGACCGCCGCAAGCGGAGGCGCGACGGGATCGGTGCGGGCGCGCAGGTTGTTGAGGACTATCAGCGCCGGACCGTCCTGCCCGAGCACGTGCTGCGCCTCGGCCTTGATCAGATAGATTTCGCCGAGACGGAACCAGGCGAAGTCGTTACCGCTGTTTTGGGCCACGTGCGCCGGGTCGGCCGGCCACTTGTAGAGTCGTGGGCCCTCGCCTTCGCTCGCCGAGCGGATGTTACCGATGCTGTCGGTGAAGACCAGCGCATTCGCGGGTGTATAGGCTGGACAAGCGTTGGACACCCGTACGGTCACCAGCGCGCCAGTCAACACGTCCCTTTGAGGTCCGATCAGGATCGCGTTGCGACGCTTGTCGGCCGGATCGAAGGCGTTGAAGGTCTGCGCCAGCGTCGAGAAGCCGTTCCACGGCGTCAGGGGCGCATACTGACAGTAATGCAGCGCCGCCATGGCGACACCCATTCCCAGATTGTCCGCGGCGATGAACTTGACGACGAAAATGTTTTCCGGCGACTTGTAGTTGTCGGCGCGGAAATTCTGGGGGAATGAGTCGGCCAGCCGGTACTTGCCGGAATTCAGAATGCGATCGGCGGCAGCAATGGCGGCCGCGCATGCATCGCCCCCGCTCGTCGTCACGCCCGCGCAGGAGTTGTAGGCGGTGGCGTTGATGCCGGTCCCGCCCGCGGCGTCCTTGGTGAACACGCCGGCGTTGATGTACATGTTGGCGAGGATGGCATCGGCGACCCACTTGGTGATCCGGCCGTTGTCCCCTGCGCCCCAGGTGTCCGGCAAGCCGGAATCACGGGCCGCAATCAACTCGCTTTCGATGAAGTCGAAGAGCTCACGGCGCGTGCTGCGGGCCTTCAATTGGATATCAGTGGTTGTCACGATCGGCACGCCGCCGAACATGTCCATTAGGAGATAGTAATAGAAGGCCCGTAGTGTCCTGCCCTCCGCCACGTAACGCGCCTTGTTCGGAACGCTCGAGTTCTCCATTGCCGAAAGGAACAGATTGGCGCGCGCGACGCCCGTATAGGCCGTATTCCAGGCTCCATTGAAGAAATTCGTCGTCGCGATGCTCGTCGGCGTCCAGGTCACGTCGTGCAGATCGATCCACTGGCCGTTGTCGCTCCAGTCCTTGCCGCGGGTCGGCACCACGATCTCGTCGGTGCTGACCTCGTTCGCATCGTAGAGACCTCCCTCCGGCGCCGTGCTCCGCAGCTGCGCATAGACACCCGCGAGACCGGCCAGCACTTCCGGCTCGGTGTGGAAGAAGTTCCCGGGCGTGATCAGGCTGAGCGGAGTTTCATCGAGGTTGGTGCACGCTTGCGGCACGATGAGCAGCCCAAAGAGCAGCGCCCCCGCTCCGAACGATATCTTCACAAATGGTCGCTTCATTGGCAGCGCTCGCTAGAAGAGGAGACGGAGACCCCCCGTGATCGTCCGGGGGTGGGGATAGACGAGATAGTCGACACCACGTACGGCCAGTCCGGTACCCGAATAGACCTCGGGGTCGAGCCCTGAATACCCCGTGATGAGAAACAGATTGTCGGCCGACACATAGAGCCGGGCGCTCCGCGCCGAGCGCATCAGCAACGGCAGGTGGAGGTCATACCCGACCGTGATGTTCTGCAGGCGCACAAACGACGCACTCTCGATCCAGCGAGAGGAGTAGATCGAAGGCTCATGAATACCGGTCGGATCGCTCAGCGCGGGGCGCAGGATATTGCTCCCCCCGATCGCGTTACCCTTGCTGGAATAGACCAGCGCCGTGTTATTGAACACGTCCTGCCCCACCACTGCCCGCACCAGGAAACTGACGTCGAAGCGGTTCCAGGTGATCTGGCTGCTGAAGCCCAGCGTAAAGTCCGGATTGGCATTGCCGATGACGCGGTAATCGGCGGCGGCGGGGTTGCCACTGATCGTCGTCCGTCCGTTCACGCACCCCGTAGTGGCCGCGGTGCAGAAAAATACTTGCCGCCCCGTCGTCGGGTCGACATCGAGGAACACGGGGCCGTAGAACGTCCCCAACGCGTACCCCGGGCAATAGCCTGGCCTGCTTGGGTCGCAGACCATGACGCGCTCGGCCCGCACACCGCTTTGACCCTGTCCGCTGACGTCTCCGGACTCGTAGAACGGGCACGTCTTGGCGCCGGTTGTTGAATCCGCACCGCACCCGAGGTCAGTCACCCTGCTACGGTCTGCGGCGAAGACGAGGCCCGCACGCCAGGTCAGGCCGGGTCGTGAGATCGCCAGAGCGTCAAGGGAAAGCTCCAGGCCGTGACCGCTGAGCCGGCCCACGTTTCTGAGCTGCTGGGGTGTCAGAGACGGCTGCGCCACGTCGACGGTCAGCAGCAGGTCCTTGGTGTTCTTGTGGTAATACTCGACGGTTCCGGAGATCCGGTTGTTCAAGAGGCCGAAGTCGATCGCCCCGTCGACCTGCGAGGTCTGCTCCCACTTCAGATTCGGGTTCCCGTTACTCGTCGCGAGAACCCCGCCATGAGGAGAGTCGCCCCACGGGTATGTGGCGCCGCTGCCGCTCGCGAGCGTGATCTCCGTGGTGTATGGATCGATGGTGGGATTGCCCTGGAGACCCCAGCCGAGGCGCACGCGGAACTGGGAGAAGGGTCCACCCTGCATGAACCCTTCCTGCTTCAGATTCCACGAACCTGACAGCCCTGGGAACAGCGCCCATTTGTGTCCCGCCGCGAACCGGGACGAGCCGTCATACCGCACCACACCGGTGAGGAAAAAGCGATCGTTCAGCCCAACGTTGGCCCGGCCGAAGAAGGACGCGAGCCGGCTTTCTGTCGCGTTGGACGCAGTCGTTCTCGAGGTGGCGGCATCGAGGCTGTTGAAGCCGTAGGCGTCGGTGAAGAAGCCGACGCCTCGTCCCATCACCCAGTTCGTCCTGAACTTGCTGTATTCGTAGCCACCCACGACGTTGAGGCTGTGGCCCTCCCCGACTTGGCCGTCGTAGGTGAGGAGCGTCTGCACGGTCTGTGTGGCGTTGTCCAGATTCTGCTGCTGCGCGAGGCCGTTTCCCAGCGCCCGGCCCAGCGGGTTCGCGAGAGGATAGTACTCCTGCCGTCCGCCGCTCGAGTGGTCCAGCCCCACGTTGATCTTCGCCGTCAGACCATGTACCACGTCGAACTCGGCCTCGGCGTTGCCGAGCGTCCTGGTCGTCTGGCCGATGTTTATGATCTGATTTGCCAACGCCACCGGATTGCGGGTTGTGGTCCCGCCAACCTCGTAGTAATGCGTTCCCGTTGAGTCGGTGACGGTGACCGGCTGCGTCGGATTGAAGATGGCGACATTCTCAAACGCGCCGCCTTCGAAGCCACCCTGGTTTTCATACGTGAGGTAAGTGTTGTTGACGCGCGAGCTCGTGACATTGAGGCCGATCCGCAGGCGGTTGTTCAGATCCGAATGGGAAGCGCTGAGCCGCCCCTGAATCCGCTCGAGTCCGCTCGAGAGCGTGACGCCCTGCTCGTTGGCGTAGTTCACTGAAGCGCGGTAGTGCGTGTCCTCGCTTCCGCCGGAGAATGCGAGATTGTGGTTGTGCGTGAGAGACGAGCGCGTGAGCGCGCCTTCCCAGTCGGTATTCGCAGTTCCCAGAGCGTTGATGTGGGACGGGTCGAGGGCGTTGAACGTCGCCGACGAATCGCCGAAATGCTTCGTGAAGATCGTATCCGCCGGCCCATGTCTCCCGCTGAACGCGGTTGAATCGGCCCGCCAGTTCGCAACCGAACCCTGCACAAAGGTGCGATACTCGTTGCCGTTCAGCACGCCAAGGTGGCGGGAGGGACTGGACGACGACACATAACCGTCGTACTCGAAGGTCGCTCCGCCCGTCGCCTGACCGCGCTTCGTCTCGATGAGAATCACGCCGTTCGAGGCACGGCTGCCGTAGATCGCCGTCGAGGCCGCGTCTTTCAGCACCGTGATGGATGCGATGTCGCCCGGGTTCAGCAGGTTCAAGGGGTTGCGCGCGAGCGACGGATTACCGGTCCACCCGTTGGCGTCCGGCTCGGTCGCGACGTTGTTGATCGGAACTCCGTCCACCACGTAGAGCGGGTCGTTCTTCGCGCTGACAGAGCTGCCGCCGCGGATCAGGATCTGCGCCCCCGCGCCCGGCTCGCCGTTGTTCTGAATGACCTCCACGCCCGCGGCGCGTCCCTGGATCATTTGGCTGACGTTGGTCTTCACGCCAACGTTCGCAGCCGAGGCATCGACGCTCGATACGGATCCGGTGATGGCTTCACGCCGCTGCGTTCCGTAGCCGGTGACGACGACGGCCTCGAGCAAGGACGCCTGCGGCGACATTTCGAACCGCGCGTCGGCGGTCCCGCCGGCGGTGACGGTCACGATCTGCTGCTGCGGCCCAAACCCGATTCGCGTCGCCCTCACGACGACGCTGCCCGCCGGCACCTCGCCGAGCGAGAAGTTGCCGTCGGTTCCTGTCACGGTGGAACGCGCTGTGCCTTGGATTTGGACTGTAACGCCGGCGAGAGCCTGCTTTGTCGTGCTGTCTACCACCTGACCTCTGACGGTGCCGCCAGTCTGCGCGGTGAGAGGCATGGTGCAGAGACAGAGGAACGCGAGAGCCGAGACCGAATGTCGAACGAAGCGCATCGTTACACCTCCGCAGGCTAGTCAGCCGACCAACGGAATACAGTTATTGCATCCGAATTGCCGCCCAGATCAGCCCTTGTCAAGGGTGGGGCGCGGGCGGAGTATCTACGGCCATGCTGCTGGTCATGCTCATCGCGCTTCAGACCGCATCCACGCGGGAAGCCCCACCCGTACTGCAGTTTCCCACGCCCGGCCTCGATGACCCCACAGCCTACGAGGGCTACACGGCCCGCCTGTACCGCGATGCGCGCGGCAATTCCGTGGAGATCTACATCGAGGGGAAAACGGGCCGCGTTGTGCATCTCTGGGCGGATGCGCTCAACGAGAGCATCGGATTCACGGCTCGGAACTTGGGCGGTCAAGAAGCAAATGCGGCGGTCGGATTCGACGAAGGGCCAGCGACGGTGGGCGCGTCGGGCGGTCGACGCTGGTTACGGTACTCACTGACGGTGCAGGGCGGGCGGTCAATTCTCCTCGGACAATGGCTCCTCGGCTCGATGCGCGTGGAGCGCGACTTCGGCTATGCAGGTCGCGTGCGCGATTCGATTGACGCGCCGACCTTCGTCGTCGACGAGATGAAGCGTCTGGCCGAGCGACTCGGGGGCCCATTCAATGGGCGCCTCGCGCCGAGCGTGCAGCTCGCGAGCACGGAGCGTGACTGGGCGTTGCGCGCATCGCAGCCCAGCCTCGACGGCAAGAATCATCTCTGGCTGACGCTGCGCGGCGATACGCGCACCACGCGCGCCAAGCTGGCCGGCCGTGTCCTGACGATTCGAACGCTCGGTTCGCGACCCGCCACGGTGAGCGTTGAAATCGCGACCGATGGCCCGGCGCTGGATCCGCTCCGCCGCAATCAGATCTTCAGCACCGCATTCCGCCGCTTCGCCGATTCCGCCAAGTCCGAGCGCCTGGAACGCGAGGTCCGTGGCTTCGAGCTGCTCAGCTCGCGCCAGAAGCTGATGGCGGGGTTGCCGACGTACGCGACGTACTTCGGCCGCGACATGTTGATGACCGCGCTGCTCATGGAGCCGGTGTGGGCCGATACGATGCCCGAATTCGTCATGGGCGCGGCGCTGGCCAAGCTCGCCCCCAATGGGGAAGTGAGTCACGAAGAAGCGCTCGGCGGTCAGGCGATTCGTGAAAACGCTGCCGAGTTTTTGAAGACCGGCGACAGCACGCTGCTGCGCAACCTGCAGGCGACGCGCGAGAACTACTGGATGGTGGACGACGATTTCCAGCTGCCCGTCGTGGCCGGACACTATTTCGCCGACGCGGGCGTCCCCAACGCACGCAAACGCGCGTTCGTGCGCCGCTGGGGCGACGCACTGCGCAAGAACATCGGGTACGTGATGCATCGGGCGGCTCCGTACGCGCACGATCCGGTCGCGACGAACCTCGTGTCCTTCAAGCGCGACGCAGATGGGTATTGCCATCCGGGAAGCTGGCGCGACAGCCGAGTGGGATATGCAGGCGGGTGCTTCGCATTCGATGTGAATGTGGTCTGGGTCCCGCAGGCACTCCGCGCGATCGTCACCATCGACAGCGCGCTTCGCGTGCTGGGTGAGCCGGGAATCGACCATGCCGAGCTGATCCCGGCGGGAGTCCACACTTGGGAGCAATCGTCCCAGCATTTCATGGTCGCGCTTGCGCCCGCCGAGGTCGAAGCGCGTGTCCGCGCGAAGCTCGCGTCGCTGCCGGAGCCGGAGCGGGCGCACTGGGATTCCGTCATCGCGCGCACCGGCTTTCCCACGGACACGCTTCGCTTTCTCGCGGTTTCACTCGACAGTGCCGGCCATCCGATCCCAGTGATGAGCACCGATCCCGGGATGTGGCTCCTGCTCGAGCGTCAGGACGCGGCGCGGGAGGCGGAGCTGCTCCGACCCTTCTTGCTGCCATACCCAATCGGGCTGTTCATCGACGGTGTCGGTCTCGCGGTCGCGAACGACGCCTATGCGTCGCCGGCCGTGTGGCAGATGTTCGAGCGCGACCTCTATCATTCGCCGCGCGTCGTGTGGGGACGGGAAGTGAACATCTTCCTCGCCGCGCTCGCGACGCGCAATCGGCCCGGCGCCGTCGATTCCGTGCGCAGCGCCGTCGCGCGCTCCGGTTTGCAGTACGCCGAGTTGTGGAGTTACAAGTTCGAAGGAGGAGCCCTGCGCCCGGTGCGCTACGGCTCGAGCTCAGACGTGCAGCTGTGGACGCTCACTGACCTCGCGGTTCAATATCTCCTCAACTCCCGAAAGCCGACCCAATGAGCAATCTCCACATCTTCGACATCGCGTTCATCGCGATCTACTTCCTCATTCTGTTCGGCATCGCATGGTGGGCCGCGCTACGCGAAAAGCAGGTGAGCTCCGACTATTTCCTGGCGAGCCGCGATGTGGCCTGGTTCGCCGTGGGGGCCAGCCTCTTCGCATCGAACATCGGCTCTGAGCACCTGGTCGGCCTGGCCGGCACCGGAGCGGGCAGCGGTCTTGCGGTCGGCCACTTCGAGTGGCTCGCGTGTCTGATTCTACTGCTGCTCGGCTGGCTCTTCGTTCCCTATTACCTGAAGAGCGGCGTGTACACGATGCCGGAGTTTCTGGAGAAGCGCTACAACTCGGCATCGCGCACGTATTTCACGTGGGTCTCCGTGATCGGCTACGTCCTCACGAAGATCAGCGTGACACTGTATGCGGGCGGGATCGTGATTCGCGCGGTGACGGGATGGAATTTCTACACGGCCGCGATCGTCCTCATCATCGTCACCGGGCTGTACACGATCTTCGGCGGGCTGCGCGCCGTGGTCTATACCGAGGTCCTGCAAGCCATCGTGCTGATCCTCGGCTCGATCACGCTGATGGCGATCGGACTCTCGAGAGTGGGCGGCATCTCCGGTCTCAAGGCAACGGTGCCGGAGGGCTTCTTCTCGATGTGGAAGCCGTCCAGTCACCCGGACTTCCCGTGGACCGGCATCATCTTCGGCGCGCCGATTCTGGGAATCTGGTACTGGTGTACCGATCAGCACATCGTGCAGCGCGTGCTCGCCGCCAAGAACATCAAAGAGGCGCGCACGGGCACGATCTTCGCCGGCTATTTGAAGATTCTACCCGTCTTCATCTTTGTGCTGCCGGGCATCGTCGCGATTGCACTCTTCCCCGAGCTCCGCAACTCGCCCGATTCCGCGTATCCCACGCTGGTGACGCGGCTGTTGCCCGCCGGAATCAAGGGTCTCGTACTCGCCGGGATGTTGGCGGCGCTGATGAGCTCACTGGCCTCCGCGTTCAACGCGTGCTCCACACTGCTGACGTGGGACGTCTATCGCAAACTGCGCCCGGCGGCGAGCGAGCAGCAGCTCGTGCGCGTGGGCCGCATTTCCGCAGGGGCCATGGTGTTCCTGGGCTTGCTGTGGATTCCGTTCATGAAGTACATCTCGTCCCAGATCTACATCTACCTGCAGAGCGTCCAGGCGTACATCGCGCCGCCCATCGCGGCCTGCTTCCTGCTCGGGCTGTTCTTCCGGCGGCTCAACGGCGCCGGTGCGATCGCGTCGCTCATTACGGGACTCGCCCTCGGTTTGCTCCGGCTGATCCTCGAGCTGACGAACAAGGCATCGGGCGGCGGTCTCGCCCCGGGCACGCTGTGGCACTGGATCGCGACAATCAATTTCCTCCACTTCGCGGTCTTGCTGTTCGTGATCTGCACGTTCGTGCTCTTTATCGTCAGCATGATGACGCCACCGCCGCCTCGCGAGAAGACCGAGGGGCTCACGTATGGGGGCGCCGTCGCAGCGGGCGAGACGAGAGAGGACAGGAGGTTCGAGATCGGGCTGTCTGTCCTGCTGGTTGCGATCATTGGCGTACTGTGGATCGTATTTGCTTAAGAAAAACGGGGACATGCAAGAACTAGCTGCACAGACGCAACGGCGGACGCACAGTCTGAGGTCATCGGGACAATCCCGTGCCCTCTGGACTGTTTACCGCCGATGCGTCTGCGTACCTAGTCTTTGCAT